>Ga0180434_10010316_pt1 | contig 10031 bp, 10 predicted proteins | sample SS_ome_7_FD_132453 | JGI IMG/M metagenome (GOLD analysis project Ga0180434, IMG submission 132453) | Hypersaline lake sediment archaeal communities from the Salton Sea, California, USA - SS_1_D_2 metaG | ecosystem: Environmental > Aquatic > Non-marine Saline and Alkaline > Hypersaline >... | reverse complement strand
GTTCAACATTGGACTTGAATAATAAGATTGCACGCATAACCATCACAATAAACAAACCTGAATTTCTCTTAGCAAACCCAATCCAGAATCACACATGTTGAGAAAGCATACCCAGGGGATAGGTGATCAACCCCGATTGTTCTTCAACACAAAAAACTCAAAAGGTATTAAGTTCAACTGATAAATTACACAGGATGATTGATTATCAAAATCCAATAATCAAGAGTTACCTCAAAAGAAGTTGATAGTCGTCAGACAAGTACCATCTAATTATATAGATTTTCGAATGCGTTTACCCATGACATTTATCTCAAAGCCCGGTGACTTTCCTCATACCAGAGGCAAAATCCATTTTTCTATAGGTCAGCCTGCCTGAACCATTCCAGAGGCATGGCCGCGGCTGTGGTTGTGGCTGCGGGGGAGTAGGGGTGTAATTCGTAAGGAGTAAAGCGATTAAGCGTAAAAAAAACAAAAGGGCGAAGCATAGCTTCGCCCTTTTTATCTTCTCCACAAACTTCCATATGTTTCTTCTACTCGGTCAGATCTTCGTAGGTGGTTTCACCGTTGACATCCACGTACACAATACCAACCTCAATGCCATACCTGAAGACATGTGCCTCCCGAGAATTATCCTCAAATATCTCCATCTCAATCACCGCGCCATGTTCCTCATCCGTGAAGATAATAGTGCCTGCAGTGACACGTCCAAGTTCATCCCATTTGGTCCATTCGATGTCTAAATCAAAAGGATAGTCACCGAAGTCTGCGTCATGGAAGACAACACTACCTTCGCCATCCATCGGCCCGAACTGGGGCATTTCGCCCAGGTTGGGGAGGCTGAAGTCACGCTGTTCGTAAATTTTTCCTTCTGTTCTGCCGTTGAAAACCGCTTCGATCTCCATTGCAGCGATCTTGTCAGCTTCTTCTGGCATAGAACCGGCATACCAGCCCGAGGTCTGGGAATTATTAAATGCGTTAACGACCACGCTGGGTAAGCCCATATTCTCAAGGGCGGCGCTCATGCTATCCACTACCGCTGCCTCGATATCATCAGACACTGACCAGAGGTAGTAATCCATCAAAGATTCAGCCGGAGTCTGATACTGGGTCATCTGGCTCCAGACTTTCTCATTCCAGCCTGCAGAAGTGCCAAGGGCCTGGTCACCTGGAGTGATCAAAGAAATGATCGTTCCCTGCAGCTGATTGCCATCAATAGATCCTCCAGTTAAGGCATCAAAGTTGATCATCTGGATATCTTTCGCAGCTAACATTTCCTGAGTGATCTTCTCTCCCTTCCCATTCAGGAATGAAGCTGAAGGATCAGCGCCCGCAGCACAGGCGCCTGGTGGGGCAGGGATATAACCTGATTCTGGCAACGGATCCGTAAACCCGTCAGGGATTTGACCAGCCGCACCTTCAGCTCCTGACCCGGAAGCGCCGGATGAGGAACCCGAAGAACCTGATGACGGCCCTGTACCTCCGGGGTTTACCCCAGACACTGCTGAGGCTGCATCGTTGAAGTAGGAATTGACTGAGCTGAGGTCCTGAACGAGGCCAATCGCCACCTGGGCCAGACGTTCATTTTCAGACACAGATTCATCAAAGGCCAAATCATCCGCCACATCACTCTGACCAACCTCGTCTGATGGCGCAGGATCATCATCACTGGTGGATGAGCTGCTATCATCATTCAAAGCGGATTGAGCGTTCGGGTCTGAAAAAGGCCAGGGGATGGTCGAGCCCGGACACCAGGGGGGAGCCGGCCAGGGCCCCCGGGGAGGGCAGATATTGCTAACAGCCATAACTGCCACAGTTATCACCACGACAACAAGTAATAGACCAATAAATTTCAATAGTTTTTTCATTATTCCTTCCTGGTTGGGGATTGATTTACACCTAAATATATCAAGAATTGTCCAGACAACCTGGAAAAGGAGTTTTCAATTTTGAAAACATAAAAAACCGCCCGAATGGGCGGTTTGATGTTCAATCAATTTTTGTAATTTTTACTCAGAAGCAGTTGCTTCTTCCTTCAGCTCCTTGCGGGCCTTCAAGAACTCGTAAATAGGGGGGATGAAGGAAATGGCGATAATGGCAAAGATCACGAACTCAAAATTCTTCTTCACAAAGGGGATGTTGCCAAAGAAATACCCCAGGGATATGAAGAGGGCTACCCAGATGATACCGCCGATCACATTGTAGGAAATGAACTTGCGGTATTTCATCGTGCCTACCCCTGCCACGAAAGGAGCAAAGGTGCGGATGATAGGTACGAAACGGGCCAGGATGATGGCCTTGCCGCCATGTTTATCATAAAATTGCTGGGTTTTCTCCAGATACTCCTGCTTCAGGAATTTGATCTCGCCGCTGAAAGCCCGTTCGCCGATATACTGACCGATATGGTAATTGACCGTATCTCCCAGGATGGCCGCGGTAGCAAGCAGCCCAAATAGCAGGAAAGGATTCAATGATCCCAGGGAAGCAAATGTCCCCGCCGCAAATAACAGGGAATCACCCGGTAAAAAAGGTGTGACCACAAAGCCGGTCTCCATGAAGACTACGCCAGCCAGGATCCCATAGGTCCAGGTACCATAATTGCTGATAATTTCATTTAAATGCACATCCATGTGCAAAACAAAGTCGATCAAGAATCTAATAACTTCCATGAATCCTCTCTTTTTTGTTTAATCCTGCGCAATTATAGCACGTCGCAAGAGTGAATTTGCCCGAACCAATCCAACCATACTGCCCAGCCCCAGCAGGACCAATCCCGCGGGCGCATATCGGGCAAAATTCACAAGGTATGGGCTGATCTGATCCTGATATGCCGTGAATCCAGCCAATGCGTTGAAGATATTCAGGCCATTCCAGACGCCATGCAAAGACACAGCCGCCAGAAAACTACCTGCCAGCCGGGCATATCTCTTCTCTGTCCAGGCGGATGCCAATCCCCAGCCGACCAATCCGGTTGTCAGGATATGAACAGCGGCTGTGCCCAAACGGGAGATCATCACAAAAGTCCAGGTGTCAACACCGGAACCTATTGTCAGATTCTCAAACAGGGCAAAACCTGCTCCCGCCGTGGCTCCGATCACAAATCCTTCCCAGGGCTGCAGTTTTCGTCCCAACAAGAAATACACCGCCAATGGCTTTAGAAGTTCTTCCACCAGGGGGATGAGAAGGGAAAAATATATGAATACTGTTCCAGCGACTTCGGGACGGGCTGCAAATTCACCAACCCATCTTGCCGGTATTTCGGAGTCAGCGGAGGATTCGGATAACACATTCACCAAATATCGAAGGTCCTGTTCCAAATCTGGCCGGTTCTGAATCAGGATCAGCCAGAACAATCCAATGATGAGCAGCAGGGCGATCTCTATCAAAAAAGTGATTGCCGGAGTCAGGGTCAACCCCGCCCCAAATGCCCCCCAGTTTCGCTGGGCGCTTCTTGATGGAAACTTCTTTCTCCCGAGGTTTAGCACCCAGAAAATACTGGCGCCATTTGCCAAAACATGGATCACCGGCAGTAAGAAATTCAGCCAGACAGGGCCGGTTTGGACCAAATAACCAAACAGGATGACGGTTGGAAAAAAATAAGCCAGCCAGAACATCTTATCCCACCGGGCTGGAATTGGCGGTCTATTCCCAAATAACCGCTTCCCAGAATAGATCATTGAAGGAATCAACAGGATCCCGGCAAAACCCAGTCCGGCTGTAAAGAGCAGGGAGGAAAGTACCTGGGTATCTGAAAAACCCAGGTCGCTGGATGCTCCTCCCACAAAAATTGCGGTAATACTGACCAGTGAAATAAGAAGAAGGGATAAAACCGCAGCAAGGCTGAACGCAAATTGTCCTGCGCTCAACCAATCAAAATCCTTAGTTTGAAGGGCTTCTTCCACTGGCGATCTTTCTGCTATAGCAGCTGTCCCTTCGATTAATATATCCTTATTGTTTTTCAATTGTGACGCTGTTTATCAGATCTCCCGGCGGCAGATCAATTCCCTGTTGGGGATCCCTGGGGGTAATGGCCTGGACGACTTCCATTCCTTCCCTGACTTCTCCAAAGATCGTATATCCGCCGTTGAGGTTGGGCGCAGGAGCATAGGTAATGAAGAACTGGCTGCCGTTGCTGTCTGGGCCAGAATTTGCCATAGCCACCAGTCCAGCGCGGTCAAAGACCAACTCGGCAGTAGTTTCGATGCTGAATCGATATCCGGGGTTGCCGTACCCCGTCCCACTGGGATCTCCTGTCTGGGCTACAAAACCGGGCAGGACCCTGTGGAAAGTGATACCATCAAACCAACCATTTTCCGCCAGGTAAACAAAATTATTCACCGCCAGGGGAGCATGATCAGCAAAAAGTTCGATCACAAAACTCCCTTGATCGGTCTCAACTGTCGCCAGGTAAGTCGCTTCCTGATCTATATTCAGAGGTGGGCAAGCAGTGTATTGCATCTCCTCCATCTTGATCAACTCTACATAAGCAATTAGAGTCTCTGGATCAGCCTGGGCTTCGTACAGGCTGTTGATCTTAATATATGGCGTTCCGGGGATACCCAATGATTGGCCATCGATCCAGGAGGCCTCTGTCTTGGTAATAATTGCCTCACTGTTGTAGTCGGTTTCAAACTGGACAGGATCCAGCCCCAATTCATTCGCAACATCTACGACCCAGGCTTCAAAATCCTCGATCGAATATCCCGACCAAGCACCCTGGGTTTCATAAAGAAGATCATGGAAAGCCCAGAACGCATCCTTACTCTGCATCCCAGCGGCCTCAACAGCCTGGGCAGCCGGGATAGCTTTATCGTGAATACTTGCCAGCGGGAAATGACGATATACTATCCGGACATCATCCGGGTACTTCTCCGCCAGTGTTTTTAGATTCCGGGAAGCTACCGAACAATAAGGGCATTGGAAATCCGCATATTCAATGATAGTGATTGCTGCATCTTGCGGTCCCTTGATCCAGTCAGTGTCGGGGTCTGCTGAAAAAGCCGCTAGATCCTCTTCACTAGGAGTAGGGCGGGGCGGATTTGGAATACAGGTAGGCGGAGGAGGCGGACCTTCAGCCTCTGCAGAGCTGACGTCAAGAGAAGCAGCCGGTTGTTCTGTTGGCTGGACTTGCTCGGTTTGAATTGCTCCGGCAGTTCCACATGCGGCCAGGATGGCGCTTAGGATCACAACGAATAAAATCAGGGTAAGTTTCTTCACAAATCCTCCTCGGATTATATGTCCCCAAATTGTACCAATAATCCTTGTCCCATTTTACGTTTCTAATAAAAGTATTAAGACCGGTTCAATCGGCCTGATGGGATTCAAAGAGAACTTCAAACTGGTCCAGGCGCCATTTCCAGGCCACCAATCTCATGAATTCTCGATAGGACGGCGTTTGCTGTTTTAACTTCCTGAGTTCTGCTCCCAGGTCCACCCCTTCTTCTCCTGCTGCGCCCCCTGGTTCAGCTGCATAAGATCCATGGAAAGCAAAATAAGCCTGGTTCAATCTGCGGATCAGATACCCATTCTCCCAGAATAAGCTCCTTCTTGATTCCATATAGCTTTCAGCTTCAGTGATCCTACCCTCTGCTAGCAAGCGATCCACTTCAAGACGGGTAAGATGCATTTCTGCCCGAAAATCAAAGACTTCGTCTGGAGCAGGTTCTGGTTCTACTTGCCTCTCCTGGGGCGGCGAATCGTCTCCAGCTGGCAAAACTGGTTCAGGGGGCAGTTGTTCAGGGTAATACAGTTCAAATGTCCTTCTCTGAATATCGTCTGCGGACAGATCGGCAATTGTCTCATTAATAGTGGTTATTTCCGGGCTTGTTCCGTAAAACATACCAAGAGGATGCAGCGTAAGGTAATTATGGGTCCATTCGTGGCTGACCACATGGATCAGCCAATCCAAATTACCGGTTTCTATGATCATAGAAGGGTATAAACCCACTCCCCCTATGCCCACTACAAGGGCTGACAAATCCAAATTATTCTCAATACTTTCTTCCAGGCGGATGATTTGATCCAGGGTCAAACCCCTGACAAGCATCAAGTTGGCTGCCTGGCGGATCTCGTCCCGAGGAGAAACGATCAGGGCAAAGGAATCTGATTCTGATTTATACAGGACCGGCGGCAAAAGCTGGCCCCCAAAGGCCAGGCCCAGATCCACCAGGGCATTGTTAAGTTGATCCTGGAGGACTTGTTCAATAAAAGGAGCCTGCTCGATCCGCAACGCGTCTTTTTGGTTCAATTCAGCCCGCAGGTTGGATTCCCTCTGCTCCCGGTTCTCCTGATTTGGGTCAGAGAGGAGATTGGCAAGCTCTGCTTGAAGGGCAGAGACCTCATTCCTTATATCCAGGTATTCCAGGATGAGTTCGCGTTTTTCCTTGTGAGGGAGATACTGATTTACTTTGAGAGTCGATTGGGCCAGCTTTCTGGCCAGCGCTGAGATTGTCCAGCTTACATAATCAAACTCATAGGCTCTCGAATAGGCCCGAATCTGTTCCAATTCGTTGGTTGGATCAACAACAGCACCGCTCATTGGCAAAATCAAGGTCAGCACGATCAACAAGATCATGGCAATGTAAAGATAATGGCTAATCTGTTTCATATCGTATAAGGAGCTTTTTTGGCCTGAATATTCTGAGCGCTGTCAACCTGATCCCCCAGGATCATCTCACCCAGCTGGTCTCCATACACTGTCAAGGCTGGGATCTTATCTGGCTCATCCATGGGATATGACCCATCAAGATCAACCTGGAATCTGCGGAAATCCAGCTCCGGGAAAAAAGTTTCCACCAGATGAACTTGCTGATCATCGGAGGATTCCTGGAACGCACCCAGCACCGGGGTGATCCAATCCCAGGGCCAGAAATTCCGGATCTGTTCTGGTGTAAGGGTATGTGGTTCACGTCCAGTACCCAGGCTGATCAGCGTGGTCTCGGCCGGATCCCAACCCAGAACAAATTGCGCTTCATAAGCAGCCACATAACAAGGATTATGATAAGAACCTACCCCACCATCAACATATCGATCTTCAACTGGCGGGAAGAAGGACGGCACAGAGGAAGATGCCAGCACAGCCTTTACAACCGGCCATTGATCATAACCCCTGGAAAGGTTGAAAGGTTTTATAAAGAGGGTTTTATTTTCAACCAGATCAAAGGCGGTTATAACAAGGTCAATAGGCTGGCCGGTAAACCAGAAATCTCCCATAACCTTACCGGCCATCTGGGATTGCAATGCTTCCTCAAGCGGTTCAAGCGGATAGCGATAGCGAGTAAGCGGCCAGAAGGACGAGCGCCAGGTTTTTTTAAAGATAACCGGCCCCATTTCACAATATAGATTATGGATCTCCTCCCCAAACAGACCAGTGGCAATACCTGCCGAGATGATCGATCCGGTAGAGGTTCCTGCTAATAATTTAAAAATTTCGTAGGAAGGTTTCTGGAGGTGATCCTCAAGGATAGCGATCGCACGGGCGGGAACCACACCCTTGATCCCACCCCCATCCACAGCCAGGGCTACGTTCTTTCTAAATGGTTTCATATCTTCCTCATCTCAATTGGTCCATTATTTTAATGTTTTCAGAAGCTCCAGACACACATCCCTAGATTGCTCCGCTCCCGGCAGGTCCGGCGCCCAGGAAGAAAGGGAAATCGCGCAGATATTCCCCGTGCCAGCCAGATATTGAAATACTTCTTCCAGGCCTTCTTTTCTAATTCCACCTGGCGCAGGATAATTTTGCGCCGGAACGTCTTCTGGATCGAGAACATCTGTATCAAAGTGGACCCAAACAGGGTGGCCAGAAAAAGTATAGTCCAGCAGTTCCTTTGGATCGTGTAAATGAGTTATCGATGATCGTGAAACGGATATTTTTTCTTCTGGATCCAGGTCTCGCGCATCAGTAAGGATCACTTTTCCTTCCGCTATCGGATCCAGGTCCAGGCTCTCCATCAAGGTTTGATCCCCCTTTCCAACCAGCATTGCCAGCGGCATGCCTCCCAGGAATCCACTGGGAGAGGTTTCCATGGTATTGAAATCGCCATGAGCGTCAAACCAGAGCAGAAGAGGATCCAGGCCCGCCCGCACAAGACCAGCCAGCATTCCTAGTGCCGTGCAGCAATCTCCAGCAATCGAAACCGGAAGTTCTTTCCCGAGGCAGGCTTTTTCTACAGATAGTGCCAGGGACTGATGGATAACCGCCATCCGTTCCATTTGAGCAGCCTCAGGAAGAGGAGGGCGATTGACGGTCCAATCCCATTCTTTAAGAGTTTCAAGGCCTGGAAGGGGTGAGTCCAGGAAGTAAGGCGTAAGAATTGTTGAAGTTTTCATTCAGATGATATCCTTTTTTCCAATATCTCCAGGATCTGGTCGGGCTGGCTGGAGGTAAAAACCAGGGCCTTTACCGGGCCTTGTTTCTGATGAAACCTGACCAAGATCCGCGGATTATCCAGGAAATTATAAAACGCCATGTATTCTCCATCGACCATGGCGAAATGAACGCCCGCACCACCGTATTTGATCCAGAAAGGAGGATCATATTGAGAAACATGGGCGATATTCTCAAGCTCCGTCCGCCAGCCAACCAGCCCAAAACCCAGCTTCAATGCCTGGTCTGTTATGGTTATCTTCAGAACCCGGTAATTGATCACATAAAAACAAAAAAACAAACCCAGGAATGCGAATAAACCAGGTGAAAATCTAAGGCCTACGACTGAATATCTCCAGGTAAATAAGGCCAAAAAGATCAACGCCAGGATCACAAAAAACACTGTGGTGAAAACCGATCTAACTTTCTCGCTATATAATGGGTTTGACATACCGACTCCTTCAAATCGTAAATCAGGTCCAGGGTTTCCAGAGGTGGATGCAGACGAAGATGGGGATGTCCAATAATGATACCTGATCAACAGAACTGTTTTGGCCGAAAATTGATGCCCGGGACAGATTAAGGAGATCATCCCGGGTGTACAAGTTTAACCCCAATTTGCTGCCGCGCTCCAGGCCAAATTTATTTAACTGCACCGCTCCCCAGCGCCGGAAAGGGGATCTATCAGCCATATTCTCCCGGATCTGGTCCAGCGCTCCTTCCAGGTCAATATCCTGATGGGGTTCAAACAACTTTACCACACCGCCCGGCTTCAAGATCCGGTAGATCTCATTAAAACAGACGCTGGGGTTATCCCAATAGGACATGCTGGAATTGCAGGTAATCACATCAAAATAATCGTCCGGATAGGAGGTGCTCTCGATGCTGCCAATCCTGAGATCCACCTCCAAATCACCCAAAGCTTTTTGAGAGGCACTAATAGCTGCGGCTGAGAGGTCTAGTCCGAATAACTCGACAGAAGGTTGAAGTTGATGGATCGCGCGCAGCTGCAGGCCGGTGCCTGTTCCAATATCAAGGACACGCTCTGCGCCATCCAGGGGAAGATATCCGGCAATTTCCGCATAAAGGCCGCTTTCTTCCCGACGACGGGAGACAATGTTTTGGAACCAGGCCGCAAATTTACTCTGAGAAAACTGGGGCATTTTCTCTCCCGGGGAAAATTTCCCCGAAAATGGCAGGGATTGACATTTTTGCTTGACTATGCTACGATTCAGCTCGTTAAAGATGAAGTAAGAACTGGTTGCACTTTTGAAACTGCCCCAACTTGCGGAAACTGGGCAGTTTTTTTGTACTAACCAGCCTGCTTCAATTCTATCAAATGTACCAAGGAGTTACTAAAGTGTCCGAAAAAGAAACAGGAACCGTGAAATGGTTCAACGATGCAAAAGGTTTTGGTTTTATTTCCCGCGAAAGTGGCGATGATGTATTTGTTCACCACACCGCAATCCAGATGGAAGGGTTTAAAACCTTACGCGAAGAACAGCAGGTTGAGTTCTCCGTAGAGCAGGGCGACAAAGGCCTTCAGGCTGTTGACGTAAAACCTCTCTAAGACTCAAGAAATGAACCTGGATGCATCAAGAAATTGAAGCAGTAAGGTAAATACAAACCGCCCGGAGCTTCCGCAAATTCCAGGCGGTTTTTTTAT
>Ga0180434_10010314_pt1 | contig 10032 bp, 14 predicted proteins | sample SS_ome_7_FD_132453 | JGI IMG/M metagenome (GOLD analysis project Ga0180434, IMG submission 132453) | Hypersaline lake sediment archaeal communities from the Salton Sea, California, USA - SS_1_D_2 metaG | ecosystem: Environmental > Aquatic > Non-marine Saline and Alkaline > Hypersaline >... | reverse complement strand
CCGCGGACCGAGCCCCAGGCGCGGGCCCTGGACGAGGCCCTCCAGGAGCAAGGTCACACGCTGGACGCGGTCGTGTACCTCTCGGTGGACCCGGAGGTGATCGTCCGGCGGATGAGCGGTCGGCGGGTGTGCCCCAAGTGTGGGCGGTCGTATCACACCGAGCACATCCCGCCCAGGACGGAAGGGAAGTGCGACGCCTGCGGCGCCGACCTCGTCACCCGCGAGGACGACCGGCCTGAGACCGTCCGTCAGCGCCTCGCCACGTACGAGGAGGCGACGGCCCCGCTCGTCGCGTACTACGAGGCGCGCGGCCTGCTGGTCCGCGTGGACGGAAGCGGCACGCCGGAGGAAGTCCGGCAACGGCTCTTTGAACAATTGGACGCACAGGTACAGGACGGCTGAGACGCCCGACCTGACATGAGCATCCGCCCAAAGCGAGACGAGGACATCCAGAAAATGTGGGCGGCCGGCCAAATCGTCGGCGAGGTGCTCGTTCGCCTCCAGCGGATGGCCGAGCCCGGCGTCACCACCGGCGACCTCGACGCCGAGGCCCTGCGGATCATCCGGGAGCGCGGTGGCAGGGCGCTCTTCCACGGACAGCCGCACCCGAAAAGCGGGAACGCGTACCCGGGCAACATCTGTGTCTCGGTTAACGAGGAACTGGTGCACGGCATCCCGGGGCCGCGCCGCCTGGCCGAAGGCGACATCGTCAGCGTCGACGTCGGCGTGGAGAAGGACGGCTGGTGCGGCGACGCCGCTCGGACCTTTGCCGTCGGCCGGGTGCCGAAGCGGGTCCAAAGGCTGGTGGAGGTCACCGAAGAGGCGCTCGCGATCGCCCGCCGGGAGGCAAAGCCGGGGCTCTTCTGGTCCGCCGTCGCAGGCCAGATGGAGGACTGTGTGACCGGTGCCGGCTTTTCGGTCGTACAGGAGTACGTGGGTCACGGCATCGGCCGACGCATGTGGGAGGAACCCCGCGTGCCGAACTTCGTCGGACGCAGCATGATGAGGGACGATTTCCTCCTCGTCGAAAATATGACGATGGCCGTCGAGCCCATGGTCAACCTGGGACGCCGGCACGTCCGGGAAACCGACGACGGGTGGACCGTCGTCACCGCCGACGGCCGACCTTGCGCCCATTTTGAAGATACGTTCGTTGTCCGCCGCGACGGGTGCGAACCCCTGACGCGATGGACTGAACCCGAAACGGAAGGATGAGTCCAACATCATGGCCAAGGACGTCATCCGAATGGAAGGGACGGTGACCGAGGCGCTGCCGAACGCCATGTTCCGGGTGGAACTGGAGAACGGCCACAAGGTGCTGGGCCACATGTCCGGGCGGATGCGGATGCACTACATCCGGATCCTGCCCGGCGACCAGGTCACGGTGGAACTCTCCCCCTACGACCTGACCAAGGGCCGCATCGTTTACCGGACGGGCTGAGGCGGCTGTGCCGAACGCGCAGGAGAGGTGTCGGACGATGAAAGTACGGACCAGCGTCAAACGCATCTGCGAGAACTGTAAGATCGTGCGCCGTCACGGCGTGGTGCGGGTCATCTGCACCAACCCCCGCCACAAACAGCGCCAGAAAATGAAAGCGAGGAGGAAATAGACCATGCCGCGTATCGCAGGCGTCGACGTGCCGGCCGACAAGGTCGCGTGGGTGGCGCTGACAGCCATCCACGGGATCGGCAAGGCCAGCGCCATGAAAATCTGTGAGGAGGCGGGCATCGATCCCGAAAGCCGCACCAAGAACCTGACCGAAGATGACATCGGCCGCATCGCCACCATCCTCGACCGCAGCCACGTCATCGAGGGGGCGCTGAGGCGGCAGGTGCTCCAGAACATCGCCCGCCTGAGAGACATCGGCTGTTACCGCGGCCGGCGACACCGCCGAGGCCTGCCGGTGCGAGGCCAACGGACTCGGACCAACGCCCGCACCCGCAAAGGGCCGCGAAAGACCGTGGCCGGAAAGAAAGGCGTCAAGGAACTGCGATAAGATCGGGGGTGTCCTGCGAAGCCCGCCGTCGGCAAGGCGCCGGCCCGGGGCGGGCCATCGGACGGAGAGACTATGGCGAAGAGGAAGAGAAAACGCAAGGCCCGGCGTGGGACGGCCAAGGGCATCGCCCACGTCAAGGCCACCTTCAACAATACGATCGTCACGATCACCGACCCGGCGGGGAACGTCATGTGCCACGACTCCGCCGGCAGCATCGGCTTCAAGGGAAGCCGAAAGTCCACGCCGTTCGCCGCCCAGCGGGCTGCCGAGGCGTGCGCCGAGAAAGCCAAAAAGATGGGAATGCGAGAGGTCGAGGTCCGGGTTCGCGGACCGGGGTCTGGGCGGGAGTCGGCGATCACGGCGTTGCAGGCAGCCGGCCTGAAGGTGACCGCCATCGAGGACGCCACGCCCATTCCGCACAACGGATGTCGCCCGCCCAAACGCCGACGCGTCTGACGGGCCGAGGCTGGAGGTACGTATGGCTCGATACACTGGACCGGTCTGCCGACGCTGCCGACGGGCCGGCATGAAACTCTATCTCAAGGGCCTGCGGTGCGAGACGCGCAAGTGCCCCATCGAGAAACGCTGGCGCAGCAAGCCGCCTGGCATGCACTTCTGGCGACGCCGACGCCAGAGCGAATACGGCCTGCGCCTCCGCGAAAAGCAGAAACTGCGATGGTATTACGGACTGCTCGAAAAACAGTTCCGCCGATTCTACGAGGAGGCGGCCCGCGGCAAGGGGTCAACCGGAGAACGCCTGCTCGTCCTGATGGAACGCCGACTCGACAACGCCGTTTACCGGTTGGGTTTCGCGCCCAGCCGGAAGGCCGCCCGCCAACTTGTCCTTCACGGCCACGTGCAGGTGAACGGCCGGCGGGCCGGTGTCGGGAGCCAGAAGGTCGAGGTCGGCGACGTCATCCAAATCCGCGACCATAAAACCAGCCGGGATCTGGTCCGCGGATTCATCGAGGCCGAGGAAGACCGCGTCGTGCCCGAGTGGCTCGAAGCCGACCCGCAGCGATTTCGCGGCGAAGTCAAGGCGTTGCCCACTCGCGACGACGTCTCCATCCAGATCAACGAGCAACTGATTGTCGAGTTCTGCAGCCGATAGCCCATAGGCGAGGAGGCCACAATCGTGATGCGGATCAGATGGAAGGGACTTGAACTCCCCACACGCGTCGTCTCGGACGAAGCCGCCGAGACCCCGACCTACGGGCAGTTCGTTGCCGAACCTTTCGAACGCGGTTTCGGCGTGACCATCGGGAACAGCCTCCGGCGCATTCTCCTCTCCAGCCTCGAGGGTGCCGCCGTCACCGGGGTCCGGTTCGGGAACGTCCTCCACGAGTTCTCCAGCATCGACGGCGTCGTCGAGGACGTCACCGACCTCATCCTCAACCTCAAGGGTCTTATCGTCCGGCTCGAAGGGACCGGACCGTGCTCCGTCACCCTCGAAGCCGACGAGGCCGGGCCCGTGACAGCCGGCATGATACAGGCCGATCCCAACGTCGATGTCCTCAACCCCGAGCACGTCATCTGCACCCTTTCGAAAGACACGCATCTTGAAATGGAGCTGCACGTCGAGAAGGGCCGCGGATACGTCACCGCCGAGGAGAACACGCCGGAGGGCGACCAGGAGGTCGGCTACATTCCCCTCGACAGCCACTTCTCCCCCGTCGAACGGGTCCGCTACCGCACCGAGGATACCCGCGTCGGCCAGCGGACCAACTACGATCGGCTCGTGCTCGAGATCTGGACGAACGGCACGGTCTCGCCTGATATGGCCTTGGTCGAGGCCGCCAAAATTATGCGGAAGCATCTCAATCCGTTCGTCGAGTACTTCCAGCTCGGCGAGGAAATCGCCGCCGAGGAAGCCCCGGAACCCGAAGAGGCCGCAGGCGCTGAGGAATACGTCTCCGAACTCGAACGCAAACTCGCCATGCCCATTGCCGATCTCAACCTCTCGATTCGGGCGGCAAACTGTCTCGAATCCGACAACATTATGACCGTTGGCCAACTGGTCCGGCTCGGCGAGGACGACCTGCTGGCCGTCCGGTCCTTTGGCAAGACGAGCCTCCGCGAGGTCAAACGTAAACTTGCCGACCTCGGACTCAGCCTCGGCATGGACCTGGAGGGCGTCTCCGCCGGGGGCGGCGGAGGGGGGAGTTGACATGCGGCACCTGAAGCGCGGACGCAAACTCGGCCGGACCACCAGCCACCGCACCGCTACCCTGCGGAGCCTCGCCTGCGCCCTCGTCCGCCACGAGGCCGTCACCACCACCGTCCCCAAGGCCAAGGAGGCCCGCCGCTTTGTCGAGCGCCTCATCACCACCGCCCGCAAGGGCACTCTCCAGGCCCGCCGACGCGTCGCCTCGCGTCTCCAGGACGAGGACGCCGCTAGGAAACTTGTCGACGACGTCGCCCCACGGTTCGCCGACCGGCCGGGCGGCTACACGCGCGTCGTCAAACTCGGACGCCACCGTGTCGGCGACGGCGCCCAACTCTGCCGCCTCGAACTCGTCGAAAAACGTGAGATCGAAAAGGCGGAGGAATAACCCGCCCTGTACCGCCCTGCCGTGAGCCGCGACCTCCGGTTGCGGCAATCATTGCACCGCCAAGAAGATTTAGAGACCCTAACAGAAAGACATTCACCGCAGAGCACGCCGAGACCGCAGAGAAAGACAGGGCCTTTTTCAGTAAAAAAACAAGAGGCGCTGTTGTCCTCTGCGTTCTCTGCGCTCTGGGCGGTGCATTCTGTTAGAGGCTTTTAGGTTCTGTCTGACGAATCCGATCTGGCTTCGAGCGGCTGCATTGGCCCCTGGCGGCGTCGCCCTGCATCGCCGATTCAGAGACGAATCGCCTGCTTCGTGCTCCTTGCCAGGGGCCAATTCGCTCGCTCTCGGGCCGACGACGGATTCGTCAGACAGAACCTAGGGCCGGGGGCCGCGGCGGCCCGGGCGTGTGCGTCAACCGGTTCAGGAGAGGCCTCTTATGCCTGATGACTGCATCTTTTGCAAAATTGCCGCTGGCGAGATTCCCTGCACCCGTGTTTTCGAGGACGAGGCGTGCTTGGCCTTCATGGACATCGGGCCGCTCGCCGACGGTCACACGCTCCTCATCCCCAAGAAGCATTATGAATACATCTATGAGATGCCGCCGGACGAGGTCGCCCACCTCGGCCGGCAGATTCCCGCCCTGGCTCGCGCGGTGCAGGAAGCGATGGGCGCCGACGGCCTGAACGTCCTCCAGAACAACGGGCGCGTGGCCGGCCAGGCCGTCGGACACGTCCACGTCCACTTCATCCCGCGCGTGCCGGACGACGGCCTGGGCTACCGCTGGCCGGCCGGCGAGTCCGACCCCGAGACCCTGAAGCGTCAGGCCGAGGCCATCAAAGCGAAACTACCCGTGTTGATATGACGAATGACGAGGCCCACATGATGAGAGAATGACGAATTCCGAATGACGAATAGGCGCCGACGGAGCCGACCCTTCGTCATTCCTTATTCAATCGTCATTCGGGCCTCGTCATTCCTCATTTTGCTGCGCCGCTTTCTCATCCGCTTTCCGGTGCTCCACGACCTCCCAGTCGTCCGGCACCTCGGGCCGGGCGAACGTCGCGTCCTCCACCTCGACGTTCGTCTCGATGTGGTGGAAGTCCACGGTCGTGACGTTCTCGCTGGGGTCCAGCAGCCGGGCCCGCGTCGGCATCCAGCGCTTGGTGTCGATCCACAGGAGGACGTGCGCGTAATCCTGCGCGAGCGTGGTGCCCTTCTTCGGCACGAGGACCAGGACGGCCCGCTTCCGCGGGTCCTTCTTCTCGGCCTGGGCGTCGCGGCGGACGCGGAAATGCTTCAGCACCGCCGCCTTCTGCTGACCGAACGGCAGCGGGAACGGTGTCTTGCCGAGCGCCAGCGTCTCTACGGGCGGCTCGTCGGCCGTCCGCATCTCCCACAGGATGAGTTGCCGCGTGGACGGCTTCACGTGGTACACCACGCGCCCGTCGAAGACGAACGTCTCCTTCGGCCGGTCGGTGAACGCGAACCGCAGCCGGTTCGGCGCCGCATACGCCAGCCGGCCCTTGCGTTTCTGGATGTCCTCGTACAGGGTCTGGTTGAGTTCGTAGTCGAACCGTGCGCGGAGGGTGCGGATGTCCTTGCCCGCGGCTTCCATCTTGTCGAGGATCCGCTCGACCTCGGCGGGCAGGGGCTCGGCCGCCTCGGCCTCGGCCGGCCCATCGGGCGCCGCACCGGCCAGGGCCACCAACCGTTTCGCGTGGTGGGTCTCTGTACCCACCGCGCGTGGGAAGGCGTGGTTTGCACTGCGCGGCGGGTGTCCCTCGGCTTCGCTCGGGACAGGCTCCGCCCCGCCGCGTACGATGTGGGCCGACGCCAGGCACGCAAACGCGGATGCCGCAAAAAGCACAAACCATCTCATTCGGAGTTCTCCTGTTCCGTCTCGTTCGTTTCATCATGCCGGGTATGGAGGCGGCGGAGGATGGGCGGCAGGCCGCGCCACAGGCCCAGGCACATGGTCGCCCCCAGGACGCCGACTACCCACTGCCAGCCGAGTTCGAACGCGTCCGCCAGAATCGCAAACAGCAGGTACCGCGGCCATCGGCCGACGAGCGACCCCAGGGCGAACCGCCATCGGCTGTACCCCTCGCTGATGGCAAGCAGCCGAACCACGTCCACCGGAATCGGAAGAAACGACGCGGCCGCCAGCGTCCCGAACGGCGCACGGTTGTACCACTGGGCGAAGCGGCGGTAGAAGCGCGTCGTCCGAATCCGACGCATCGGTTTGTAGCGATATAGAAACGTTACGAGGTAATAATCGTGCATGTTGGCGACGGCGGTGCCGGCCGCCCCGACGCTGGCGACGACCCACGGATTCAGCCCCAGGCCGCCCTTCGCCGCCGGCGCCGCCGCCCAGATCACGATCCACGCCGTCGGCAGGGGCAGGAACGTGCACGCCAGGCTCAGGTACGCGAACAGCATCGCCAGGCCCGCCGCCGTCGAGCCCTCGCCGCCAAGCAGGTACACCCCGCCCACCAGGGCCATCAGCAGCCCGAACGGGACGAACCAGGACGTCAGGCTCAACCGCTCGCGCCGCGCAAGACGCAGGTCGCGCGTCTCGGCGGCGTCAGGGGTGGAGGAGTCGGCCATCGCGCATCCTTACGAGGCGGTCGGCCCGATCGGCCACGTGCGCATCGTGCGAGATCAGGACGACCGTCTGCCCGCGCTGCCGGTGCAGCCGGCTCACGAGGTCCATCACGCGGTCCGAGGCTTCCGAGTCGAGGTTGCCCGTGGGTTCGTCCGCCAGGAGGACGGTCGGCCGGGTGACGAGGGCCCGGGCCAGGGCTACCCGCTGCTGCTCGCCGACGCTGAGCCCGCCCGGCCGGCGGCGGCGTTTCTCGTCCAGGCCGACGGCCCGGAGCATGTCGCGCGGCGCCCCGCCCGGCCGCTCGCCCCGCAGCCGCAGCGCCAGGGCGACGTTCTCCTCGGCAGGCAGCGTCGGCAGGAGGTTGAACCGCTGGAAGACGTACCCGATGTGCCGACGCCGCAGCCGCGTCCGGCCGCCCTCGCCGAGGGCGGCGGTGTCCTGCCCGCCGATGCGGACCGTGCCGCGGGTCGGCTTGGCCAGCAGGCCCACGAGGTACAGCAGCGTGCTCTTGCCGCACCCGCTCGGCCCCATGATGGAGACGAACTCGCCAGCCTCGACCGCCAGGTCCACGCCCCTGAGGGCCGGCGTCTCGACGCCGTCGCTGGCGTACACCTTGGTCAGGTCGCGGGTTTCGATGATGGGGGCCATGGCGCTGTATAGACGCCTCGCTTCCGTGCCGATTCGTTTTCATCCCTCTCCCGTCAAGGGAGAGGGAGGGCGCGCGTCACTCCTCGCGCAGGCTCTCGACGGGGTCCTGGCAGGCGGCCCGGGCCGCCGGGTGCAGCGCCCCGAGCAGGGTGCCGCCGGCGGCGAGCAGGGCCGCCCAGGCGTGCCGGACCGGCGGAATCGCCACCGTCCACAGCGGTTGGGCGTGCAGGATGACGGCCCGGGCGCCCCAGGTCAGGAGGAACCCGGCCACGATGCCGCCCGCCGCTATCAGCCCGGCCTCCGCCAGCACCAGGCCGAACACCTGGAGCCGCGATGCCCCGATGCCTTTCAGGATGCCGATCTCCCGCGTCCGCTCAATCACCATCGTGTACACGGTTAGTAGGATGACGAGGAAGCAGACGAAGCCGGCCACGAAGACGACCGCTCCGATGACCTTATCCATATCGACGAAGCTCGATGCGAGTACGTCGTAGAACTCGTCCATCGTGAAGACGTTGAGGCCGCGCGCGCCGATGGCCTTCCGCACGGCCTCCACCCGGCGCGGGTCCGACGCCCGCACGTAGAAGAACGAGGCCCGTCGGCTCGTCTGCCGCAGCGCCTCGCCCACCGTGTCGATGGGCATGAAGACGCGGCCGGCCACGCCCTCCCTCGCGATGCCCACGATCCGGTACGTCCGGCCCCACCGCTCGACGGTCCGGCCCACGGTGTACCCGCCGGCCTCGGCCAGGCGGGTGTCGACGACCATCTCGTCGCCGCCCTCCAAGGGCCGGCCGGCCACCATCTGGTCCTCGGCCGCGAACGCCGGCCAGTCCGACGGACGGATGCCGTACACGTTCTGAACCCGCCCGGCCATTTTGAGCGGCCAGCGGAGCACCGGAATCGCCCGGGCGACGCCCGGGATGCCTTCCAGGTCGCGCTCAACCTTCTCGGCCGGCAGGCCCCCGCTGACGACCACCTGGTCGGAGGCCGGCCAGACCATCAGGTGGGCTTCGACGCGGGTCGTCCGCCGCGCGATCTCGTCCAGCATGCTCGTCAGCCCCACCAGCACGAGGAACAGCGCAACGCCCACCCCCACCGCCAGCATGCTGACCGTGGTGCGGACCGGCCGGGCCAGGATGTTCGCCAGCGGCAGCATGGGACCTCGCTCGAAGGGACGCGGCGGCCCGCGCGCCTGCGCTGCGCCGGCGACGGGTCGTGGCGGCGATTATAGGTGAGGCGGCCAAGGGCGGCAAGGCTCGTCCATTTTCCCTCTCCCCTGGTGGGAGAGGGGGACGGCCGCTCCGATTCACGGTATTCACCCTCACCCCATCCCTCTCCCATCAAGGGAGAGGGGGTTCTGAAACAGACGCTCATTCGTCATCCAGCAGGCCCGCCAGGATGCGGCGGACGGCAGCCAGGTCCGCCGCCTGACACGTCGCCTCGGCGGACCAGTCGGTCGGCTCGGCCACCACGGCGACGGTCCGGACGCCCGCGGCCGTGCCCGCCTCGACGTCGAACCGGAAGTCGCCCACCAGGACGGTCTCGGCCGCGCGGGCCCCGCACGCCTCCATCAGGTGCCGGACGCCACGGGGCGAGGGTTTCGGCTCGTGGTCCTCTCGGGTGACGGCGGCGTCGAACGCCAAGCCGTGCCGGCGGGCGGCCGCCCGGACGCTGGCCCGGCTGTTCCGCGTCAAGAGCGCCACCTTCAGCCCGCGCGCCCGCAGCCAGGCCACCAGGTCCGCGGCCCCGGGCAGGAGACGCGACGCCCGGACCGCCTCGCTCTCGTGCCGGTCGATGACGGCCTCGGCCCGGGCCCGGTCGGCCGGGGCCAGGTGCTCCAGAGCCTCAAGGATGGGCCGGCCGTCGGGCAGGCCGATCTCGGCCCGGATGGCGTCGAAATCGAGCGGCGAGTCGACGAGCGTGCCGTCCAGGTCGAAGATGACGAGTTTCAGGCCCATGGCGGCCATCATGGCGCATGGGGAGCCGCGCGTCAACCGCGAGGCGTACCGGGCGGCGGGCTCCTCCCGCGCGGCGGGTACGGAGACCCGCCGCGCAGCACATAGGGGTCATCTCTGAAAGCGCGGCGTGTCAAGGGGGCTGTGGCCACGAGGTCACCCATTCTGCGATGGGGGGAAAGGACGGACCTCGCAGACGGCACGAGCGCCCTCGATGACCCCGCCAAACGCCTCTGCCGCCAGCTCGTGGCCGAGACGTGGCGCCTCGCGGCGCT
>Ga0180434_10010311_pt1 | contig 10033 bp, 4 predicted proteins | sample SS_ome_7_FD_132453 | JGI IMG/M metagenome (GOLD analysis project Ga0180434, IMG submission 132453) | Hypersaline lake sediment archaeal communities from the Salton Sea, California, USA - SS_1_D_2 metaG | ecosystem: Environmental > Aquatic > Non-marine Saline and Alkaline > Hypersaline > Sediment... | reverse complement strand
GCGAGCCTCGACGCGGCGAAGCGCCTGATCCGCGAGCGGATCGCGGAGTTCTACGAGGAGAGCGTCGAGGTCAGCGTGTCACTCGTGGAACTGAGGAGAATGCTGGTTAGTGTGCTCGGTCAGGTCGATTCGCCTGGCGCGTATGTGGGGACCGCGATGGACCCTGCCAGCGAGCTCATCAAGAAGGCCGGCGGTCTGACCGCCGGCGCCAGCGAGCGCAACATCACGATCACGCGACGGGACGGCGCGAGCGTGGGCGTAGACCTGATCCGTTACAGGAGAACCGGGGATCTGTCGGCCGACCCGCCCGTCCTGGACGGTGACGTCATCTTCGTCCCTCAGGCCAGAAGCTACGTGTATGTCTTCGGCGCAGTCGCCCAGCCCGGCCGATACGAGTTCGTCGAGGGAGAAACGGTCGGCTCGCTTCTCGAGGTCGCAGGGGGCTTCACGTACGCCGCGGTGACCGACGAAGTGGAGCTGCGGGAGTTCGTGGATGATGTGCACACCGACTTCCGCATGCTCAACCTGACCGCCGCGGGGGGGACCTCGTGCCTCCTATCCGATGGTGACCAGGTATACGTCCGCTCCAAGAACGAATGGCGCAGGGTGACGCGCGTCGTGGTCGACGGCGAGGTCAGGAACCCGGGCAGCTACGGGATCAACGAGGGGGTCGACCGCCTCTCGGATGTGATACGACGGGCCGGGGGCGTGACGGAGGAAGGATCCCTCGCCAACGCGCGGGTCATGAGGGCGGATGACGGCAGAGCCGTCGATAGGGAGTTCCAGCGTCTGTCCGAGGTCCAGCCGGGCAGCATGACCGAGACCGAGTACGCCTATTACAAGATGAGGTACATCGGTCGAGGGGAGTCGGTAGTCACCGACGTGGAGCTCGCGCTCGAGGGCGTCGCGTCGCAGGACGTCCTGCTGCTCGACGGAGACCGCGTGTTCGTTCCGAAGCGGACCAACACCGTCGTTGTGACCGGACAGGTCGCCAGGCCGGGACACGTCGAATACCAATCCGGCAAGAGGTATGGGCACTACATCGGTGAGGCCGGTGGCTACTCGAATCGTGCGCGAAGAGGCAGAGTGACAGTGATCCGCGCGTCCTCGGGCGAGTGGCAGAGCGCGCGGCGCGCGGGCGAGCTCCTGCCCGGCGACACGCTGTGGGTCCCGGAGAGCCCGGAGACCGACTGGTGGACGACGGTCAAGGACGTGGCCCAGTTCGCGGCCTCGGTCGCGACAGCCTATCTGCTGATAGACCAGGCAACGCAGTGAGCCTCCAAACAGGGAGATCCAATTGCCCGAACCCGGACTGAGGAACGAGAGTCTCCTCTCGACTCTTTTCGCCTGGAGGCGGCTGGTCTACGCGCTCGCGCTGGCCGGGGCGGTCGTGTCGGTCGTCGTGAGCCTTGCGCTTCCGAACTGGTACGCGGCGCGAGCCACCCTTCTGCCTCCCAGCGGGTCCGATGCGGAGCGAGGCTTTCTCCAGATGTCGAGCGCCATCGGGATCGACCTGAGCGGCATGGGTCTGAAGTCGGAGGCGCCGTCGCTCGATCTCATGATCGGGGTGCTCAAGAGCAGGAGACTTCGCGAGCAGGTCGTCGATTCGTTCGGTCTGGTCGAGGTGTACGGATCGGAGACGAGGCAGCACGCCATCAAGGAGCTCTCCGACTACATCGTCATCTCAAGCACGGCGGAGGGGCTCATCGAGGTAGAGGTGGAGGACAGGGACGGTGAGAGAGCCGCCGCACTCGCCAACGCGCTCGTCGCGTACCTGGACGAGTACAACCGCGAGACGAGCGTGGAGGAGGCGAGGAGAACGAGCGCCTTCATCCGCAGCTATCTCGAGGAGAACCAGCAGCGGTTGACTGAGGCCGCCGACTCGCTTCAACGATTCCAAAGGGCACACGGCGCGATCGAGCTGACCGAGCAGACGCGCGCGACCGTGGAGGCCGCGGCCGAGCTGCAGGCGGAGAAGACCAGGCTTGAGATCGAGCGAGACGTGCTGTCCGGGTACACCTCGCGCGAGCACTACAAGATGGTCGAGTTACAAGCCCAGATCGACGAGATCGACGTCAGGCTCGACGAGATCATCTGGGGAGCGGGCGGGGGTTCGGGCTCGAGCGGCGTCCTGCTTCCGCTCTCCGACCTGCCCGAGCTGGGTTACGATCTTGCTAGGCTGACCAGGGACGTGATGGTCCTTGAGAAGGTGGAGAGCCTCCTGATCACTGAGTTCGAGCAGTCTCGAATACAGGAGGCCAAGGATCTCCAGAGCATACAGGTCGTCGACCGCGCAGTTCCTCCCATCAAGAAGTCCAGGCCACGACGAAGCATGATCGTGCTTCTTACTGTCGTCCTCATGGGACTGGCCGGCACCGGCCTGGCATTCGCCTGCGACGGCATCCTGTCGAACGAGGGCGGGTGGACGACGGACGGACTCGCCTCGTCGAGAGAGGTCCGTCTTCTCCTTCGCGTCGCCCACCGCTTGGCTCGTTTCAGCGGCGTCGAGTAGGCGGCCTCTTTCTCCCGGGACATCGATGAAGCGGATCGTCGCAAAGGGCTTCCTCTGGGTAGCGGGCACGACGGCTCTCATCAGGGCCGCGCGCTACGGGGCCTTCCTCGTGCTTGGCGGCCTGCTGGCGCCAGAGGACTTCGGACGGTTCGCAGCGATATTCGTCGTGGTCAACGGGCTCGCCCTCTTTCAGGGCTTCGGTCTTGGACACGCGCTCATCTGCAGGCGAGACAGGGTCGAAGACTCGTGCGACACGATCTTTGTCCTGGCCGCCGCGCTCGGTTCGGCATTCCTCGTGCTCGCCTGGGTCGGCGCTCCCCTGGTCGAGTCGTTCTTCGCAACCGACGGGCTCGTGGCGCCGTTCCGGGTCTGCGCACTTCTGGTGCTGATCCGCGCGCTACAGACCGTGCCGGCGAGGCTGTTCGAAAAGGGGCTGGCCTTCCAGAAGCGGTTCCTCCCGAGCGTCGTGGGCTCGGTGGCATACGCGTCGACCGCGATAGCCGTGGCGTTCGGCGGCGGCGGCGTCTGGGCCCTCGTTCTTGGTGAGGTCTCGGCGGCGGCGGGCGAGACGATCTCCTACTGGTTCCTGTCGCCCTGGCGCCCTCGGTTCAGGTTCAGGCCCGACATCGCCCGCGAGGACCTCTCGTTCGGGTGGCTGGTGCTCGGCGGGACCATGGCCATCTTCCTGTTCCAGGCGGTCGACCGGATAACCATAAGCAAGATGCTGGGCACCCACGCGTTGGGTCTCTACGCTTTCGTCCTGACCCTCGGCGCTCTGCCGGCCACGTTCGCCGCGCGAGCGTTCAACACGGTCCTGCTTCCCTCTTACACGTCGCCCGGCGTCGACGAAGAGAAGCGAAGAGAGCTGTTCCTGCGTTCACTCTCGTACGTCGCCGCACTGGGAGCGCTTTTCATCGTCGGCGTCGTGGGGCTCGGGGGCTTCTTCCTGCAGGCCGCGTACGGGGACAAGTGGTCTGCCGCGGTCTCCGCGTTCTCGGTCCTGGCCGTGCTGGGCGTCTTCAGGTCGTTCTCGGCTCTCTCGGAGGATCTGATGGTGGCCGCGGGCAGGCCTCTTCTGTTCAGACGGATCAACCTGATGCGACTGCTACTCGCCGCGGGCGGCGTGTGGTTCGGCGCGAGGCACGGCGGCATAGTGGGCGTTGCCATCGTCATGGCCGGGGCGACCGTCGCCGCGTGCGTCGCCGGCTGGGTGGTAGCCGGCAGGCTGGTGAGCTACTCGCTCCGGGACTTCCGGGCAAGCGTGTCGGGCCCGCTTGCGGCGGGCGCAGTGTCGGCGTTGGCGCTCGTTGCCGCAGGGGCGATGCTCCCCGAGGAGGTCAGCCTGGCGGGTTTCGCGATAAGGGGCGCGGTGGCAACGGTCGCCTTCTTGGCGTCGTGGCTGGCGCTCGATCGGGGCGCGCGTGGTGAGTTCGCAAGGCTGGTGGCGCGCCTGCGTGAGGGAGGCGGGGAAGCCGGATCGGGGGTCGCATGAGCAGGCTGTCGCCGCGAGACCTCCTCTGGAGCCCCTGGCCCTATCTGTGCCTGGCGGCCGCCGCTGTCGCCGCAGGGGCGTTCCTGGCGCCTCTGGCGACCGTAGCGCTGGTAGGAGGGGCCGTGGCGGCGGCGGTCCTTATCTGGCGGTTCGGACCCCTCCACGGCCTCTGGTACCTCGTCCTGCTGACGATCCCCCTCAAGGAGCCGCTCTCGTTCGACATCCACGGGACCGTCTCCGTGTACCCGACCGACCTTCTCCTGCTGGCGGTGTTCGCCTGGTCCGTCTCGTCGGTCGGCCTTCGCGACCTGTGGGGCAGAAGCCGTTCGTTCAAGATCGGGGTCGCCATCGTAGCGTTGAGCACGGTCGGCCTCTACACGGCCACCAAGCTCTTCTGGGGCGTGACCAGCCTTTACAGGCTCGTGATGCTGCTGGCTCTGTTCGGGGCCGCGCGCGTGATCATCACCGACCGGGCCGAGGCGCTCAGATCGCTCTCCGCCGCCGTGCTGAGCCTCGTCGTGCCGGTCGTGGTGGGCTTCTACCAGGCCGGCCAGCCCTTCGGGTCACCGCTGCCCGACTGGGGGCTCGTCTATACGGCGTACGACGCAGGCGGCAATCCGTCCCACAGGGCCTTTTCCACGCTGAACCACCCTCTCAACTTCTCCCACTACCTGACGATCGGATTCGCGCTCTCACTGAGCCTGGCGGCGACCGCCAGGCTGGCGTGGCGCCGCGTCGTCTTCCTCGGCATCGCGGTCGCGTCCATGGCGTGCAACCTGTTCACCTATTCCGCCGGCGGTCTCGTGGGGATGCTGGGTGCGGTCGCCGCCCTGATCACTCTCAGGCGCTCCGGCAAGCTCCTGGCCCTCGTGCTCGCCGTGCTCCTGGTCATCGCCCTCGTGGCGCCTCCGGCGCTCTGGAACAAGGTCGAGAGGCTCATGACGGGGCGGGCGCTCACCACGGCCGCCAGGCTGGTCACCTACCAGCAGGCCTTCATGGTGATATCGGACCACCCGCTGTTCGGTCTCGGGTGGGGGAGCATCAGGACGTCGCTCGAGGGCGAGTACCGGCTGTCGAGGGCTGACCCCGTCGCCTTCACTGCGGAGAACTACTTCCTCCAGCGCGCGGTCGCGCTCGGCCTGGTTGGGCTGGCCCTCTATCTTGGCCTCTGGGTGGTCTTCGTCTCGAACGTCCGGGCGCTGGGGAGGGCCCGAACGGCCAACGGGGGACCGGACCCGTTGCCGACCGCCATGGTGGTGGCGGCCGTCGCCTTCCTCCTGCAGGCCCAGGTGATACCGGCGACGAACGTGAGCACGAACTCGGTCCTCTGGTTGATCTTCGCCGCGGCGGAGGCCTTGCGGGACCCGATCAGGCGGGGGAGCGCGGCATGATCAGCATCGTGGTCGTCAACTACAACGGTGGGCGCGGGGTTGTCGAGAACCTGCGCGCGCTGCGTGAGCGCCTCCCCGGGGGCGAGGCCGAGATCGTCGTGGTCGACAACGCCTCGTCCGATGGGAGCGCCGATGCGATAGCGGGTGAGCTGCCGTGGGTGAGGCTCGTGCGTTCGGGTGAGAACAGGGGTTACGCCGCCGGCGTGAACTCCGGGCTCGCCGCGGCCGGCGGCTCGATCCTGGTCATCATGAACCCTGACATCGTGCCGGAGCCCGGGGCGCTCGAGCTCCTGTGCTCGCTGGTCAGAGAGCGGGGCGAGCGAGCGCTCTTTGGAGGCGCCGTCATCGATACCGACGGGCGGCTCTCCGGAAGCTGCTTCCGGGCGCTCCCGCGCCCTGCAGACATACTCCGCGAGGGCGTGCTCTTCCGCCAGCGGCAGGCGCCCTCGAGAGCGGAGATCCTGGCCACGACGGAGGCCGTGGTCCCGACCGAGGTCGTCTCCGGGAGCGTTCTGGCGCTCCGGCAAGAGACGCTCGAGGCTCTGGGGCCGATGGACGAGGATCTCTTCCTCTACCGCGAGGATGTCGAGTGGTGCCACAGGGCTCTCGAACTCGGCATGGAGGTCGCGCTCGTGCCGGGGGCGCAGTTCAGACACGAGGGCGGCGCTTCCACGAGGTCGGCGGAGGGCGTGGCCTTCGCTGCGCGCGTGCTCTCCGACTTCCACTACTTCCACAACGTCCTCGGCCTGCGCGCGGAGAAGGTGAAGCGTCTCTGGATGGCCGCGCTCTGGTTCCGGGCGACGCTCTATCAGCTTGACGCTTCGCTCGGGCTCCTCGGTCGAAGGGAGGAATCCGAGAGGCGCGCGGCGATCTATCGGCTGCTGCGGAGACGCCTGCGCAGATTCGATTGGGGGCCGGTCGACGGGCAGAACGCTCATCCGTCGCGCCTGGGTGAGCTGCCCTGTGCTCGGCCGCGCCCGGCCGGCGATGACAGGCCGCGCATCCTCTTCGTCCTGCCTGACGCCGACTACGGGGGGGCGCAACGCCGTGTGGACTACCTGGTCCGCGGCCCGCTCTCCAGGCGCTTCGACTTCGAGGTTCTCTGCCTGAGAGAGGCCGGTCGGATAGGCGAGCGGCTGCGCGGAGATGTCCCGCTCTGGGAGGCTCGAGTCGACGGCTGGGCTCGTCTCTCCACCTGGCGGGAGGTGCGCGACCTCTGTAAGCTGCTCGAGCCTGACCTCGTGCACTCGAGCACGCTTCCCGCAGACATCGGCGCCTGGGTCGGATTCCGGGGAAGGGCGCGCTGGCTCTCCGTCAAGGTCAGCGTCGACACGCGGCTGTCCTGGCCGGTGCGTCTCGTCGAGTGGCTGCTTCTGAGGAGCGCCGACACCGTCTACGCCGTGTCGGACGAGGTCGCGGCCGCCAAGTCGTATCTGGGCAGGACCGGAATGCTGCCGCTGGTCGTATCGAACCCCCCGATGATCGACTTCGCCGACGAAGAGCCAAGGGGGCTCGCCCCCGATAAGCCGGTCGTCGTCGCGTACGTCGGGCGCCTGGAACGCGTGAAGCGCGTGGGCGACTTCCTGGACATGGCCGCGCTGCTCGCGCGAGCCGCCCCGGGCCGCTTCTCGTTCAAGGTCGTCGGTGACGGCAGTATGATGAGCGCGCTGATCCGGAAGGCAGCGGAGCTGGGCATAGGCGACATCGTCGAGTTCAGAGGTGCCACCGCCGACGTCGCCTCAGAGCTGGACGCGTTGGACATCGTGGTCCTCTTCTCCGCGGGCGAGGGCAGCCCGAACACGGTGCTCGAGACGATCGCGCGCGGCCGCATTCCGCTGGCCAGGCGGGCGGCCGGGACCGTGGGAAGCGTGCCTTCAGTGCTGGAGCGGTGCCTGGTCGATTCGGAGTCGCCTGCGGCGTTCGCGGAGCGGGTGCAGGAGATCCTGGATGGCCCCGATGAGTTCCTGGCGAAGGTGCGCGTGGCCCGCGAGGCGCTCAGGAGGAGGCGGGCCGTCTTCGAGTCCGCCATGGGGCGGCTCTACGAGACGGTGCTCCGCCGCCGGCGTGGCGACGGCCGCGTCAGGGTGCTTCACCTGATCACCAGGCTGATCGTCGGCGGAGCGCAGGAGAACACGATCGCCTCGGTGGAACAAGTGGACCCCAGTAGGTACGACTCGCACCTCTGGTGTGGTCCGCAGACCGGCCTGGAGGGCTCTCTCTTCCAGGACGCGCGCGAGAGGGGGGAGTCGCCTCGCGTCCTGCCGAACCTCGTCCGGGAGATCTCGCCGCTGCGCGACCTCGCGGTGACCCTGGAGCTAACGCGCCTGCTTCGAAGGGAGCGGTTCGACATCGTGCACACGCACTGCTCGAAGGCAGGCATCGTCGGCCGTATCGCCGCCAGGATTGCCGGAGTGCCGCACATAATCCACACGCATCACGGACTGAGCTTCCACGACCGCATGAATCCCGCGCTCAGGCGGTTCTTCATCACGCTCGAGCGGATGATGGCGGCGTGGACTCACCCTATGATAAGCGTGTCGGAGAGGACCACGTCCGTGGGGCTCTCCGCGGGCGTCGGACGCCCGGAGGACTACAGGCTCATCAGGAGCGGCATCCCGCTCACGACATTCGGCCCCGACGCCGGGCGCCGGGCGGCCGTCAGAAGGGAGCTGGGCATAGCCGAGGGCGAGGTGGCGGTGGGCTCGGTCGGTCGCCTGACCCCTCAGAAGAACCCGCTCGACTTCGTGGAGCTCGCCTCGGCCGTGCTTGCATCACATCGGAACGCCACGTTCCTGTACGTGGGAGACGGGCCTCTAATGGATGCGGTGGCGGAGGTCATAGAGGAGCGCGGCCTGGCAGAGCGCGTGCGCCTGCTGGGGCTCCGGACCGACGTGCCTGACCTTCTTCGGGCCATGGACATCTTCGTCCTCACGTCCCTCTGGGAGGGCCTTCCCAGGGTGGTCCTCCAGGCGCTCGCGACGGGTCTTCCGGTCGTCGCCTACGACACGGCCGGCATTCTGGAGGCCGTCGAGGACGGCAGAAACGGGCACCTGGTCGCGACCGGCGATGTCGCGCGGATGGTGGAGCACGTCGTCCGTCTCGTATCCGATGCCGAGCTCCGCGGTCGCATGGGTGAGGCGGCGCGAGAGCTCGATCGCGGGTTCAGCGAGGACGGCATGATCCGGGACCTCGAGGCGCTCTACGAGGAGATGACCTCGAGCGGGGCGGCAGGAGGCGAGCGAGCGCCGGGCCTCCGCGGCGCCGGGAGGGAGGGCGAGAGCGTTGCCTCTTCTTGAGATCACGACCGAGCGGCCACCTGATGCCGCGCCGGACGGCTGGCGGGAGCGCGTCGCGCCCGCGGCCGACGGGTTCGAGCTGCGCGGCGACGACACGGGGCGCTCCGTGCTCTATCTCTCCGCCTCGAAAGACCGCCTGCTGGCCTCGCTGAGCATGTCGGAGCTTCTGGACGAGCTGTCGCGCAGGGGGACGAGGCCCGCGATCTCCCGGGAGGCGCTGTCGTTCTTCCTGCACGATGGGCAGGTCCCCTATCCTCGGACGCTGCACGAGGGTGTCTACGCCCTCGCGATCGGCGACCGCTGTCTGATGTCGACCACCAGCGGGACCGTGAAGCTCTCGTTCTCGCTCGAGTTTCCCTACCTTTCCAGCCTGTCTCGCGAGGACCAGGTCCCGGACCCGGAGCGGCTGTTGGGGCTCTTGGCCGCCGCAACGGCCGACGCGCTCGCGGGGGAGACCGGGGCGATACTCCTTCTGTCCGCGGGTAAGGATTCCACCGGTCTCGCCCTGGCGCTCGCGGAGGCGGACAGGAGGGACATCGCCTGCGTCACTTACGCGGGCGAGGGCGACGACGAGCACGTCTTCGCGGCCGGCGTCTGTCGGAAGCTCGGTCTCGAACACCGAGTGCTTTCGCTCGACACGCTGGGCAAAGGGGTTCCCGATATGCTCCGCCGGTTCTTCTCGGAGTCGCCGGCGCCGGCCGGCGACCTTGCTCAGATACCGACGGTGCTCGCCGCGGCGGCGGAGTCGGGCCCCGGGCGCGCCATCGTCGAGGGGACCGGGAACGACGCGACCTTCGGATACGTGCCCCGCCGCAAGGACAGGACCGCGGCCAGGCTGGCGGTAGGGCGCTGGGGCCCCGTCGATCATCTGAAGGCGCTTGTCCCGCCCGGCTCCCAGCTCAACCATCTGCTCAAGGACCCCGTTGAGCTGAACTGGTCCGGCCTTCGCGTGAGGCACGTCGACACGCGCCGGCTCTTCGAGGGCGCGGTCAACACATCCCGTCATTGGAGGGAAGTGAGAAGGAGCCTGAAGGGACTCGACACGGTCGACGCGCGCGGTCTCCTGCGAGGCCGGCACTTCGAGATGGGAAGCCAGAAGGAGAAGATCGTCCTGGCCGCGGAGGCGGTCGGGGCGCGGTCGGTTCACCCCTACCAGGACCCGCGCGTGACCGACTACTACTTCAACCTTCCACGGAGCAGCCGTTACGACGCGGATCGTCTCGTTAACAAGGTGCTCTTGCGCGAGCTTCTGAACCGGCGGCTCGGGTACGATGAGCGATTGATCGGGAAGCGAGGATTCGTGTTCGACGGCGCCGCCTTCGTCAGGCGATACCGAGAGATG
>Ga0180434_10010309_pt1 | contig 10034 bp, 4 predicted proteins | sample SS_ome_7_FD_132453 | JGI IMG/M metagenome (GOLD analysis project Ga0180434, IMG submission 132453) | Hypersaline lake sediment archaeal communities from the Salton Sea, California, USA - SS_1_D_2 metaG | ecosystem: Environmental > Aquatic > Non-marine Saline and Alkaline > Hypersaline > Sediment... | reverse complement strand
TGGCCGCCTCGGCCGCCTCGGCCGCCTCGAGAACCTCATCCTTCCTGAAGGCAGGCACTTCCGGAAGATTTTCCTTCAGGATATCGTCCTCGACTGCTCTCTCCGCATCCAGATCCACCTGGGTGACCTGGGCTTCCTCGATGGGGGGAAGCTCCTCGGCTTCCATCTTCTCGAGGGCTTCCGCCGAGCTCGGCAGATCCTCGAGATTTTTCAGACCGAACTGGTCGAGGAACAGCTTCGTGGTTCCATACAGGAGCGGCCGACCCAGCACTTCCGCGCGACCGACCACGCGGATGAGATGTCTCCTGAGCAGACCATGGATGGTGCCCTCTGACTTGACGCCGCGGATGGCGTCCACCTCCGCCTTGATCACCGGCTGCTTGTACGCGATGATGGCCAGTGTTTCCAGTGCTGCCGGACTCAGCCTGTCTCCGCTGGAGATCTTCTGGAGCCGGCGAATGTACTCGGCGTATTCAGGCCGGGTCAGCAGCCGGTACCCCCCTCCGATCTGTTCCAGACGATAAGGCCGCGCTTCCCGATCGCACGCCTCCCCCAGATCCGTCAGGGCCTTCCTGATGGCCGAGGGTTCAACCTCCTTCAGGGCAGCGCTCAGCCTGGCCACGCTGAGGGAATCACTGGATGCAAAGAGCAAGGCTTCCAGAATATTCCGCAGTGCCAGATCTCCCTCGGATCCGCCGCCCGCATGTTCAGTCGGGGATATCACCTGATTTTCTCACCTATATACCTGAGTTCCTCCGGAGGCCGGAGGAACAGTTCCACCTTGTATCGCTTCACCATGGACTGGATCCAGCCACTCCCTTCGATCTCTTCCAGCGGTCTGAGGCGAAGGCCCTCTTCGATCTCCTCCTTGACCTCTGCATAGGATACGCGCCGGGCCCGATGAAACCGAACACATTTTAGAATCACGAAGCTGGTTTTGCCTTCCTCCTCCGTTTTGATCACCTCCGAAATACCGCCTCTGGGCAAGGAGAAGAGGACTTTCTCGAGTTCGGGTTCCACATTCCACCTTCCATGGGGGGGAAGCAAGCCGCCGTTCACATGGGTCTGATGGTGGGATACCTTCCTGGCCAGGGCTCCGAAATCAGCACCGGCCTCGAGCTTCTCGAGAACGCGGTCCGCCTCCTCCCGGGTCTGCACCACGATGATCCGGCCCTCCACGCGGTCTTCCAGGAGCTGGGCATATCGCACCACCCGCGCCCGCGCCATGGCTGTCCGGACGAGAATGGACTCCAGGTATCTATAGGTCGCCATGGGAATACCGAGGCGATCTTTCACGAACAGATCCGGGTCCTGTCCTCTGGCCCGGGCTGCATCGAGCACCTTCTTGAGATCGGCCTTGACCCTCTCCTGGACCTTCTCCTCGGGCACCTCCACCTTGAGGCGTTTCATCTCGCTGCGAAGGATCCTGAACTTGATGAGCTTGTCGATCATCAGCCTGGCCCTGGCCGGATCCCGGAGACAGATGTATTCTGCCAGGTCGGCCTTCTTGATGGCCTCCCCGTTCACGAGCACCAGAACATCCGGCTGCATGCTGGATACCTGATCCACCCCGATCGGACCGGCAGGGGGTTCGGGATCGGGGCCCGGGGGAGGTTCAAAGGGTGCCCCCGGAGTGGGCTGGAATCCGGACGGAGGGGCTTCCAGCACCAGGAGATCCGGATTCCCGGGAGATTCACATCCCGAAAGCAGCAGTGCCACCGTCCAGACCATGACGGCCCACGAGCCGATCCAACCACCACTCATAGCAGGTATTTCCATACCAGGAAGAAAAGCAGACCAAGATAGAGGAGGGAAACCCAGAGATTGGCCTGCTTCATTTCAGATCCGGAACACCCTCCCCCTGGTCCACCTCCCGGATGCGACGTGGCGCGGGTTCCGGACGCCTCCCTGTTGCCTTCCGGTTCCCTCTTCCTGTTCACGCCGCTACCGTCTCCGCCGACCGCCGCCGAACCCGCCCCGGCCGAAGCCACTGCGGCCGCCCGAGTCACCGCCGCCCCCTGCCTGGCGGCGTTTGGCCCGCTCCAGCAACTTCTGCCGGAGGCGCTGGGCCGGGGTCAAGCTCCCATCCTTCGAGCTCTGATCGGAGGCCACGTTCCCCTGGCCGTCCCCCGGGCCGATGCGGTAAACCACCACGCGGTCGCTGGCAATGCCACGGCATCTCCAGCACCGCGTCTCCACGATGCCGCCGTCGCCGGTGATCCGGTTGGTTCCACGGCCCCCGCAGGCCAGGCAGGGCCTGCGGTCGATTCGCACCACGTGCACGTCCTTGGTCGATTCCGCCCAGTATGCGTGGAGGTAATTCGCGCGTTGCTTCGAGGTGGTCGTTGCCCAGAGGTCATCCTTCTTGGGAAGCTCCTTCTGCTTCTGCTGCTGCTTCGATTTGTTGTTGCGCCCGGATCTGGACATGCGGCCGCGCTGGTTGTTGTTTCTGCTGTTTCTGTTCGTCTTCTTGAACCGGGGCAGCTTCTCGTTCTTGGCAAACCAGGTGAAGGAGCTGTAGCTCACCTTGATCTGGTGGTAGGACTTGATCTTGGAGATGAAGTCCCTCAGCTCCTTTTCATCGAGATCGAACCGGTTCATCAGCTTGGCCCTGAGATCCTTGGTAAAATCACGGCGGGCGTACTGGCGCGCGTTCTGATAGGAGAGGTTCCTGTCCTTGCCGGCGGCCTCGGCCACGCTGCGGATGTACCGCGGCATGATGGAAGCGATGCTCCGGATGTAAAAGGCCTCACGCTTGGCCTCGGCCTCTTTCTTCTTCTCCTCCAGCTTGGCCTTCCAGACCTCGTCCAGCCCCTCCATCTCCCCCATGGCTTCGATCTGCTCCAGGGCCTCCGAGAACTTGTTGACGTAGACCATTCGATTGATCCGGTTGAAGAGCTCGGCAATGGCCTGGTTCTCCACCAGGACCTGGCACTCGTTGAGGCGCGCCTGGATGAAATCCGGCTTGAACTCGGGATCCAGCTCCTGCACCTTGGCGAAGTGTTCGATGGCCTTTTCATAGAGTTCGACCTGGATGCAGAACTTCCCCAGATCGAAATGGCTCTCCACACCCGAGGGGGGCGTCTCGAGCACCTTGTCGTCATACAGCTTCTGGGGCGGGTACACATCCACCGCATTGACGGTGATGGATTCATTGCGAACAATTCGATTGACGGGAATGGGGATCTTGGTGCGGGCGGTATGGAGCAGGATGCGATCCTTCTCCTGGGAGGCGATCACCCCTTCATACACGGTCCGGTCAACGAGTTCGATGCGCACCCCGGGAATCTGAAAAACATCCAGTTCCCCGATGTCCAGGCCTCGCTCCTTCCGGATCCGGGCCACATCCCGCGCAATGAGAAAGTCCCAGGGCAGGAAGACCACACCGCCGGTGTCGTACCGCTGCATGCGGATCCCCTTCTCGTCTCCCTCCAGGATCTTCCCCATCAGGACAGATCCGTCCTTCAGGGTGATGACATCGGCAAGGACCGGGGCCGCCAGGATCACAAGGACCAGTGCCACCAGAAAGAAGGTCATGTTTTTCATGGTCTCGTCTCCTCCTTGAAACGGGTTTGAATCAGGTCAGAAAACTTCTTCTCGGCCCTGAGTACGTGACGACTCAACGACTTCTGCACACGACCGCCTCCCACCCAGCTGAGGGTCAGGACCGCTGTCTCGGTCTGGCTTTCCTCTTGCCGGGATTCGACCTTCAGCTCGTAGAAGAACCCGGGATGGCCGGGAACCGGAGTCCGCGGGATGTTCTGGAAGGAGACCTGCCCCGTGTCCGGATCCACCACCAGGGCCTGAAACTGGGCCTCCGGCAGCACATCCGCCCGGATCATGGAGACCCGGGCAGTGTCGATGTTGTTCCGGTGTGTGGCCAGGGCAATGCCGAAAAGCCCCATGATCGCCATCATTCCCCCCACCATGACCATGGAGGCGATCATGACCTCCATGAGGGTGAAACCACTGCGAGAACCCATCGATTCAAGCGGGGATTCGTGAGGGGGGGTCCTGGAAATTTTCATGGCCATACGGTTTGCTTACTTGTTGTGATTTTCCTTGAAACAGGGGATGTTCACCACTCTCGTGAACACTTCCCCCCAGACCACGGGAGACCCGCTCTGATGGTCTGCCATGGGCGTTCCGAATGCCCCGCGCGTGATGATCTTGGCACGCGTGCTGCCCGTCCGGATGATTTCCATCAGCTCTCTTCCCCCCACCAGCACCACGGCCTCCTCCTTGAGCTGCAGGCCGCCGGGCCGGTCCAGGCGGAATCCTTTCTCGTACTTCCCGATTCCCCCGCGGAGCCGCGCGGTCATGGTGGGATCCCCGGGGCGCGCCAGGATCAGCGTGATCCGGACCCGCTCGGGATACATGTCATCAATGTCCGATTTCTCGGATCCTTTCTTATAATACCTGAAATCATCCAGGATGCCTCGGGTTGAATCCCACACCTGCTCCACACGCACACCCGTTTCTCCGGGGTCGGACTCCCAGGCTTCCGTGTTCTGGTCCCAGAACTCGAGCCCCATGTACAGGACTCCGCCCACCACCGGCCGCATGATCCTGGTCCAGGATCCGGGATCGATCACGTTCTCGTCCACGAACAGGGATCCTTCCCCTCCCACGGGAAGCCGCTCGCCCCGGAGCAGGACACCCATTCCGGCATCCGACCCGGGTCCAGGGGGAACCGCTGCCTGGTACACCACCTCCATGAGGCCGCCGGCCGCCTTGAACGCCCCGGTTTCCTGGTCCTTCAGATCATCCTCATCGATCCTGCTGGACTGGTAGTACTCGGTGGCTCCGGCAACCATGCCGCTGTTTCGGGTGATCGGGTCCTGAAACTCTCCCCGGATGGTGCGGACGAATCTGAGCCGGGACCCGAGCACAGGCATGGGTTCCTGTTCCTGATCGAAACCGGACCTCTCCTTCAGGGGTTTTCCGGGCCGGTCCGCCAGGAACATGGCCACGGGTTCGGACTCCTCGAACACCTGCGGTCTGAACGTGCACCACAGGTCCGCCGCCATGGCGTCCAGCCCTGTCTGCGCGCGCTCGTACAGATCCTGACGCCGCTCACCCGTCCGCCACATGCCCACCCCCCCGCTGATGAAGGAGTAGAGCACGAAGGCGATCCCCATGAAAAGGGTAATGGAGATGAGAAGTTCCACGAGGGTGAACCCTGCCTCCCGCCTGCCTGCGGTGTCCAGGCTCCGTGTTTCCGTCCTGGATTCCGGACGCACCATGTTATCTGAGCTCCTCATGGTAGAGCACCTGGTTGGGCTGGACATAGTCCACTCGCAGCCTGGTGAGCCACGGCGTCTCCTTCCAGCCATCCGCGTTGAACATCGAGTCGAAGGCGCCGCCTCTGTACTCGAAGAACACCCTCACCTCCAGCAGGTTGCCCTGCATGTCGATGCGGTTCTTGTCGTTCTTTCCCCGGGGATTCGTGAACTCGAAGAGGCCGTTCCTCGTGCCCCGGGGCTCAGCCTCCCAGCCGATGCGCTGGTCCACACGGGCCAGCACCCGGATGTCCAGACTCTTCTGCGGGAATTTCTCTCCCCAGCTCAGGCTCTTGAAGAAGGCGCCGTGCCGGTTGAGGGGGAACTGGAAATACCCGAGCTCTGGATTGTCGGCGTTGCGAACGGCCCGATCCCAGTACCGGAACGGCATCCGCATGAGCACGGTGCCCCCGGAATGCTGGGCGGGCAACGTGCCGAATCGGCCGCGGAAGATGCCGGCCCCCCCCTCCTCCGGCTCGGACTCCTGCCCGGAGGTGTAGTTCTGGATCAACACCTTCATCTCCTCGGCCGAGGTCTTCTGGGGCATGATGAGCTCCGCTCCTGTTTGACTCTGCCGGCCCCCGCGCCGGGCTTCGGTGTACCCGATGATCTCACGGACGCTTCCGACCGCGAGGTCCCCGAACGCCGCGAGGTATCCCTGCGGGGCAAATCCGCCGGAGTTCTCCACCGGCACTCTCGAGGCCGAGGCGCTGATGCCGCTCCGGAGCACGGTCATCTCCACGTAGCTGAGGAACAGGGCGGCTTCTCCATGCTCGTGCACCACGGCCTCGGTGCCGAACGCCCCGCGAATGCAGTCCTTGAGGATGATCTGCATGGAGCTCGCCTCCTGCTCCAGCCCGCGATACACGATGAACTCATCCCCGATGCGGATGAGGCCGCAGTCGCGGTCATCCCGGGACCGGCGCGAATACGGGAACGGATTCCGGATGGTGCCCCCCCGGGACCCGCCCCTGCTGTTCCGGCGCTTGAACGCTCCGAAGCTTCCGCGGTAGTATTCCCGCTCCCTCGTGATCCCGTCGAAGTCGGTCCAGACATTGGCGTACGCCAGCGGTATGTTCACCTCGCTCGCCTCGATGTACCGCTTGGCATTTGCGGCGGCCCTGTTCTGCTGCTCGATCTCCGCCTTGGTCTGCCCCGGGTTGATGGCGTTCGCGTACCGCACCTTCAGGGACGGCGGAGCCACGATGCGCCGCACCGTGGCCTCGTTGTGGGCGAAGGTCTCCACCTCGTCCACGATGCACGGTGCGTGCTGGCCGCCGAAGGTGCCCCCCAGCACGAGATTGTTGGAGGTGCGGGCGGGCAGCTCGCCGCTCGGCGCCTTCAGAATGCGCGCCACCCTGCGGGTGTCCCACCGGATCTGACTCGGGGTGGTGTCCTGCGCATTCCCCCGTCTGCCCCGTCGGCTGCTGTTCCGCTGGTTCCGCATGATCTGGGTGTCGGAGATCCAGCCGCGCCCCACGTTCTTCCGGAAGGAGGCGAAACAGGCGGTATGCTCGATGCGGCCGAGGTTCGCCTCTGCGTACGCAGCGCCCCACCGGATATAGTGTGCTTCCCTGGCCTGATTCGCTCCGTCGATGAGGGTCACCCGATCGTCCGGTCCGGCACTCGGGAGTTCGGTACGGAACACCTGGAGAATATCCACGTTGTTCTGGTGGGGCTGATCCAGGGTGTCGTCGCAGCCCCGGAAATCCAGCCAGTCCCGGAGCCCCTCGGCCACCTCGGCCTCGGCCACGGGCCCTTTCCAGGTGATCTCCTCTTGCGGCCCGGGCTGCGCATCGGAGCCGGAACCGGTGGTGGGGGGCAGGATGGCCCGCCGGGAGATGCGCTGGAACAATCTGAGCAGATCCGTCCAGTTGGTGCGGGCGAAGAAGGCGCCGCCGTCCTGGGTGAGGAGCTCGTCGTACCGCACCCATTCGGGCTGACCGCCATCCACCACCACCTGGACGCGCTCACTGTAACTGGTGCTCATCGGGTCCAGATAGCCTGCTGTGGTGGTGGATTGCAGGCTGATGGGCACCACCCAGGTGGGGATAACGCCCGCGCCGTTCTCGGCCTGGACCTGGAGGCGTTGCTCGTTGCCGTTCAGGAACACCTTGGGCATCATGGGGTCGAGGAGACTGGTGGTCCCGGATTGCACCGTCTCCCTCAGGAGCGGTGTCTCCACCCCGCGGGTCACCCCCTGCAGCTCGGTGCCCGAGATGTTCTTGTAGTGGATCACCTCCACGCCGCCGATCTCGATATTGGCGGGTGGATTGGGGTTCTGCGGCGTGGGATTGGGCCCCTGCCGGGAGATACGAGCCGAGCAGATCAGGGCGTACCCGCTCTGCTGGAATCCCTCGAGCACACCACTGCCGCCCGGGATGCGCAGCGGGATCGCGGTGGCGGTGTCCAGGATCCCCATCGGCGCCCCGCGCACGGTGATGATGGGGTCCCTGCCGTCCAGGAGCGCAGGCATCCAGCGGCCGAATCCGTTCGTGGCTCCTGTCAGCTTTCCCTTGGCCTGGGGGATATCCGACTGGATGGCGTTGGCGTACCCGTACAGCATGACGGCCGCGCCCTCCCGGTGGGTCATCCGGGCGGAGCCGCGGGATCCGCGCCCCCGCTGCACATCGGGCCGCTGGCGGCCGTCGGTGATGGCGTTGAACGTCTTCTGGGACTTGCCGCGGTACTCGATCTTCTCCTCGCCGATGAGAAGGACGCCCCGCTGGGGGAAGTCCCGGGTATCCTCCACGGAGATGGAAGTGTCGTTTTCGCTCAGGTCCGAGGTGAGGCGGGTCAGGAACCGGATGCGCTGCTTGTCGTTGGTGCCGCGAAACGGCACGCCGTCCACCAGGATCTGCATCTGATCGGGCCGGGTGCCGCCGACCTTGGCTGCGATGTGATACCAGGTGTGCTTCCTCAAGGAGATGGGGAAATACGCCCGGCTCAACATCCACTCCTTGTTGAATCCGGCGTCGGCCACCTCCAGGACGAGGGCCCGCTCCAGGCCGTCGTAGTAGAGCTCCGCCTTGTTCGACATCGGATTGGTGCCCGTACCCCAGATGTACTGCCGCCCGTCTCCGACCTGGTCCCAGAGCGGCTTGTACCACAATCCGATGGTCATGGCCTCCATGCCGCCGCGGCTCCCGCGAGAGCCGCGTCTTCCGCGCATGCCGCGGCTCCTGAGCGAGATGTTCCGGGTGCCCTTGTTCAGCCACTCCCCCTCGATCTCCTCGCTGTTGTCGAAGTGCTGCACCGGATTTCTGGTGGGTTCCGTGCCCCGCATGGTTCTGATTCCGTCCGCACTCCGGGCCGGTCGGTACCGGACGCTGCCCTCATCCTCCCCCTCGGCGCCGGTGTTGTCCCGGGAGGCGAGGATGGACTTCTTCTCCAGATCCCGCTTCTCCCGCCGCTTGTTCCGGGCGTGGCCCTGGAGGATCTTCATGGTGCGGTTCGCCGGATCGAAGATGGGGGGATCCTGCGGAAAGCGCTGGAACTCCACATTCACCGGGTACGTGGTGACGAACCGGGAATAGCGGCCGGGCAGGATCATCTTCTCGAAGTCCCACTGCGAGTCGAGCTTGCAGGTGAGCAGCCACGGCGGCGCAACGCTCACCACCTCCCTGGCACGCTGTCGTGCCAGTTCCACCCCTGACGCATTGTTGTGGCTGACGCCGGTCACCAGGGTGTACGTATCCAGCGAGTTGAAGATGACACGATGGGTGCCCCCCTTCAGGAACACCATCATGGGGCTGTCGAACAGGTTCTGGAAGATGGAGCCCCGGAGGTTCCGGGTGATCTCTTCCTCCTCCAAAGCCGGGTCCAGGATCCGTTCCAGAAAATCCTCCGCGTCCTCGAGGGGAGTCTCTTCCCGGGCCTCGAGAATGCGTTTGACGACCTTCTCCGCCTGCTCCGGCAACACCTCCTCCTGCTGTCGCTCCCCGCTCAGGCCGACAAGGAGCGCCTGGAGAACGGGACTCTCGGCCGTGTTGATGTTGACCGGGTACCGCACCTCGAATTCGATCTTGGTATGGTACCCGAGGTAATCCTGTTCGCGGAAGGTGAAATCGTCCAGCAGGGTGCGGTGGTTTCCCCAGCGCGCAGCGCCCTCGTGGTTGGAGTAGACCGTGAGATAGGGGAGCACCTTCTGCAGCTCCTCCGGATCGAATCCGGGGATGCCGAGGTCGGTGATCTGGCGGATGGCGGTGACGGTCGGATACCGGTAACACTTTCCCGGCTCCCGGAGGATGCGATACATGTTGACGGCGAACACGCGGGCATCCAGGACGGGGCTGCCGGACTGGTGGGTCGAGGGCTGGGTGAATCCACTGGTGATGCGCACGCTGCCGCCCCGGCCCGTGAACAGGTCCCGCATACCCCGGGATACATAGCTGATCATGCCGTAGTCGGTACGGACTCCGTCGGAGATGCGCACCAGGGTGCCCGGGCTGTAGTAATAGGACTCGGTGATCCCGGAGCGGGCAGGCTCCTCCTCCACGGCACGCACGCCGCGCTCGCAGCCGGTGAGCGTGCCGAGGGAGATCCCCGAATACTTGATCAGCTCGGCGTCCACGACCACGAATCCGCCCTCCGGATCGAAGATGGAGGAGTCTTCCACGGGGATATCGGTATCAGCGTCCGACACCTTCTCCCCCAGCACGGTGCGGGCGCCCATCAGGTTGGAGAGGGCAAAGGGCGAGATGGCGTTCAGGTTCAGCTTGGCCTGCTCGTCCTCCACCCGTGCACTCCAGA
>Ga0180434_10010308_pt1 | contig 10034 bp, 6 predicted proteins | sample SS_ome_7_FD_132453 | JGI IMG/M metagenome (GOLD analysis project Ga0180434, IMG submission 132453) | Hypersaline lake sediment archaeal communities from the Salton Sea, California, USA - SS_1_D_2 metaG | ecosystem: Environmental > Aquatic > Non-marine Saline and Alkaline > Hypersaline > Sediment... | reverse complement strand
CTCTTCCATGCTGAGACTTCCCATCTGCCTCAACGCGGAAATCGTTGCCCTGAAACCTTCCTCGCTCTGCCAGGCATAGGGGGAACTGACCTGATACATTTCGAAATTCTTATTCGCATCCACAAACCCGAGCCCCTTGTTCACAGGCAAATCAACGGGCTTGCCCAAATGGTCCAAAAGGAGACGGACACGTGACTTGTTGCCCCAGAACAGCCCGTGCCCTCCATTTTCAAAGGTCCACCCATCCAAAAGGCCTTTTGCCAACATCGTTTCTATGTCCGGTTCGCAATAAGACACCCAGCAACGGGTGTCTGCCAAAGACTTCATAAACCCCCTGGAGTCCAGCTCTTGGCCGTCAATCGTCACCTTATCCCCTTTGCCCACATAGGAGGCAACGCGCCCGCCTATATGGGGGGACTTCTCCAAGACGACCACCTTCTTGCCGTGGTCCTTTGCCAAGAGGGCGGCTACACCACAACCGCCGACACCGGATCCGACCACGACAGCATCATATTGCTTGTTCGCCATTTCATATCCTCCTTTCCATTAAAGATGATTTTTTTTCGGAGTTGTCCCCTCTGAAACCTTCCCTCATATACTTACCCGTCAGAAGGCTGGTAAGTCTTTCCCGTGCTGAGAATCGCTTCGAAGTTCTCCGGCTTTATTTGATAGGGTATCATGCATCCGACATTCAGAAGGAGGCCACCATTGTAGCCGACTTCGTCGATCAACCTCTTGCAGTAAGCCTCCACTTCCCCTGGTGTTCCGAGGGACAGCAGCGTGGGGTGTATGTCGCCACCGAGGCACAAATGCCCTCCCAACACCTCCTTGGCGGCAAATATGTCTGTGCAGCCGTCGAGGTCGAGGACGGCCGAGCCTTTCGGCAACTGCTTGAAGTAGGGTAGGTTCTTGTCCCAGCACTGATCCAGATGAAAGACAGTGACAATGCCTTCCGACCAGAAGGCATCCACGATCTCAAGTGTGTAAGGCCACCAGAAGCGCTCGAATATCTCCAGAGGGTAAAAGAACCCCCCAGCCCTTTCCTCGGTACACTCCATGATCTTGGCACCCGTGGCTTTCGCAATTCCGATGGCTGCTTCAATCCACGCCGGCACCAGGGCTTTCATCGCCTTCTCAACCTTGTCGGGGCGGTAGTACAGATCTTCGGTGAACTTGACCATCGAGCGGGTGAGAGACATCCAGAAGAAGGGATGCACGGCCCAGGTAGGGAAGTATGGAATGGCCCCTCTCCCCTTGACATCTTCCAGAAACTTCAACAGCAGGGTGAGCCATTCTGCGGATAGGCTTTCCACCTGCTCTGCACTGGTCAGTTCCGAAACGCGAAATACAAGATGCTCCGTCACGAATCTTTCGTACCCGATGTCTACCAGCAAGTCATACTCGTCCGCGCTCCAGACCTCAGCCTCGAGCGTCTGGTTTTCAGGAGAGTCCTCGCTGGGTGATTTTGTCTTCAGGCCATTGAGCTCTAAGATTTCGGGTGGAAGAGGTGGATTCACCGCATCCCCTCCGCCGAACGCATCGAAGACCTGAAGCAGGACGTCAATCTGTGCACCCAGACCCTGGGCTGCAATCTCCCATGATCGCAGGCCCAGCAATCTTGCCGCTGGGGCAGAATCGAGAAGGAAAGAAATGGGCACACGATCCGGTCTCTCGAGGTTGATGGCTGCCATCATTCTTTCTTCCGAGGTCATGGTCTCTTGAATCATTGTGGTCTTCTCCCGTTCTCTTTCAGACAGTAGGATACGCCCTCCATGGCATCCAGTGTCTGGAAGTCGGCGCCGATGTGCTCCTTGACCGCGGGTGTGGTCACACCCCCTCCGACCATCAGCTTGATTCGGTCTCTCATGCCCGACTCAACGAGCAAATCGGAGGCCTCTTTCATGGACACAAAGGCCGTCGTGATCAGGGCGGAGAACCCGACGAACTCGGGATCGACCTCTTTCACCTTGTCCACCACCACGGCCGGCGGAACGTCCACCCCCAGATCATGCACCTCGAACCCCTGCGCACGCAGGAGCGTGGCAATGATATCCTTGCCCAGGTCGTGGATGTCCCCCTTCAAAGTGGCGAGCACCACCGTGCCGAGAGGCTTTGGGGGGCGCACCTTTTCCATGTGCGGATTCAGGATCTTGACCACTCCCTTGAAGATCTCGGCAGCTAGCATCATTTCAGCGAGGAAGAATTCCCCGGACTGGAAGCGATCGCCCACGATGCTCATTCCCCGCCTACATTCCTCCAGGATCTTGAGCGGGTCGTCTCCTCTTTCCGCCTGGTCATTCACCGCCGCCAACACCTCGTCCCTTTTCAACTTCACCAGAGCCATGGCCATCTCTTCGTTCATTTCGCCGTCTCCTTCCAACGCAGAACCTACTTGCACAGCTTCTGAAAACCGCCCAGAGAGTAGTCATTCCTGTCCTGCACTGCGTACACAGCCTGCAAGTTGTTCGGGTTTGCAAGGTCTACCACAGTGGAATGGTCCGTTCGATCATCGGTTACTACTATTGACGTGACCATCAAGAGGCGCATCCTGTCGTCCGCGCTCATGAAGCCGCTGAATGACATCCAGAGCGTTTTCCAGTAGTCGCCGGCTCGATCATTGATTGCCTTGTAGATAAGCATGAAGGGCACCTCTGCATCGACCCATATCTCTTGGACTCCGTAGTTGTAGTAGGGATCTTTCGGTGTAAGACTCAGGACATAGATGGGCCGTTTCACCCAGACGAGGTTCGTCGGCACCCAGGGCGCACCCTGCCACCCTTCTTTGTGATGACCGTATGCGACCGCCCGAATCCCTCTTGTCGTGTGCCATTCGCCTGACTCGTTCTTTTCGAAGGCTTGGGGGGCCGGATCCAGGAAACCAACGAGCCCCTCTTGCTTCCTGAGCACTTTCCACTCGAAATCGGTGACCTTACCATCGAAGGCCCAGGCATCGTCCACACAGAGATCCGATCCGATGTAGGCGTCGGAACGATTTGCCGGGCTCATGCGACGGACTCTTCGGATTGCAGGTATGTATGCAAAGGTATTGTCCTTTCGCTGGTCAAGAAAGCGCCACAGCAACACATTGGTCCCTGCGATATCGAAAGGGGCCAAGAGCTGCAGGATCGAAAAACGTTCAATCCCCGGTTTGTTCGACTCGTTTCTGGCCGGGCCGTATCCGGTCAGTGGATATTGCAGAAAAGCGCATTGCACGTCCCGGTCATAACCCGTGTTGCGGCTCACCCAAGCAGCATCATAAGGAAGACGTATATTGCCCTGCGTGTACGTATAGTACATTCTGTCGTACATGATCTTTTCGGCGGCCTTTGGGTCCTTTGGTTCAATATCCGGGAAAGGGATGCCCTCGATGAATTCCGGGGGCTTGCCCGTCTCTGCGTCGATGACCAGATTGTTTGGATCCAGATCGTATTTGCCCCTGTTCGGTTCGAGAGATGCTCGGGCCGCCGGGGGAAAGTAGTCTTTCGGATCATAGGCAAGCCGCCCTACACGGAGCACCATATCTCCCTTCTTCACCCAGTTGAGCACCGACTCGGGCAGAAGTTTTTCAGCCTTCTTCCAGCTCGTCTTGTCGACGATATCCCCCGGGGACACATCGGCTGAGGCCAGGGGGCACGCGCAAACCAGAAGGAAGAGGGTAACCAAGGGCACCTGGAAACATCGTCTTGGGTTCATGGGGAATCCTCCCTTGTCGATCCTAATGCGGTCGCAGTTGACACTCGTCTCCTAGTTCAAGAGATAGGTGAGGCTGAAACTGATCTGATCCCTGTCCCGGAAGGCGCCGAAACCGGTGAAATTCCCCTGGATGGCACTGTACTGGAGCATGAACCTGAAGGGTCCTTTCGTGAAGTTCACAGCAGGCATGATCAGCCAGGCTCCGCGCACATCGTAGGCCAAGGCGACCTGGGGAGAGATGGTGCCCTTCCGGTAGAGGGTGCTGATAAGCGCCGTGAAGACGTGCTCGGTTTCCATCACCTTCGGGAAGTTAATCAGGGTTGGATAGAGCGGCGCGAGCTGCCGCATCCGACCATCGTAGTCGGTCACCCACGTACCGAAATACTGCATGGAGAGGAAGAAGGTGCTCGTCTTATTCAACGGCCGGATCCATATTTGCTTGTCCAGGCCGATCACGAACCTGAGGATGTTCTTTTTCGGGATCGTCCCGCTCTGGGGATTCAGGGGCAACCCGTCAAGGCCCAGATCCCTTACGTCGACTCCAAGCATCTCGGCTGCCAGGTCCAGCACAAGGGGCGGCAAGGGCAGGGTCGGGCCATAAAGCGTTCCCAGGCTCTCTTCCGGAACAAATACGGGCTCGTCCCAGAACATGGCGACTTCACCGCGAAAGACTATGTCTGTGCGTGACTCCCAGAAGCTCATGCTGGCACCCGTGACCTGCACATCGGGATAGGAGACTTCCAGGGTCAAATCGTTTAGATCGGTGAGGACCGGCACATCGCGGACGACCACGGAGCGCAAGGCGGGCGCGTCAAGGAAGCTCTTGTAGTGCGCAATCGATACGTTTACGTTCGTTCCGACAAGCCCCATGAGACGGACACCCCACCGGCTGTTCGACAAGGACTTGTCCGGGGTAACGACACGGACAAAGGGAAAGAACGTTTCGGGCAGAGGGGCCGAATAGACGCTCCCCAGGGGCGCAAAAGGGGCCACCCGAGCGTCCCAGGAGCCCGGCACCCAGAATCCCTCCAGGGTGAAGGAATACAAAGGTCCTACATCGCCGAAATTGTAGTTTCCTCTCAGCATCCACAAGGGGATCCTGCGGTCGTCCAGATCCTCAAAGGGGCCCCCAAAGGTGTTGTCGAGTGGGTTGATGCCGTCCAGAAGGCGAAAGATGTCGGTCTCACCCCAGGCAAGGTTCTGGCGACCGATACGAAGAAACGCAGGGCCACGGGACAAATCAACATAGAATTCCCACAGATCATACTGATGTGTGAAGGAGTCGATATTCTCCTTGTCTCGGTCCTTTATGTCCTGAAAGGCCTGCGGGCCGACGTCATAGACCCCTTCGTACATGAACCGGCCCACCAGGTGATACTTGGACTGTATCTTGAGCGCTTTGAGGGGATACAAGATGTCGAGCGACTTGGTCAGTTCCTTCAGATCATGATCCAACTCGAGCAGGGCCAGGTTCCGCCATTGCACGAGATTGCCGACGTATATGTTGCCCGGGTAGGTCCACCCTTCAGCGTCCTGCAGACGGAGGGAAGTTCGTGTCTGTACCTTGGCCTTGAAGGCGAAGGTTTTCTTCTCATCCACGAAAAAGGCTTCGCTTCGCACGGCCAGGACAAGAACGAACACCGCCAAAAAGCCACCGAGAAACGGCTTGACTCTCAAGGACATCTTTTCCCCCCTTCTGCTCATTTGCACGAGGTGTCACGGAACAAGCACGGCCCTTCCCGTTAGCTTGCCTCGCTCCAACCGATCAAGGAGATCGTTCACCTCCTCCAGCGGAAATCGATGCACGATCGGTCTAATCGTTCCTTGGGCGGCAAGCGCGAGAAGCTCGACCAGCTCGTTGTACGACCCCCAATAGCTCGTTGTGACCACGCTCTCAGCGGGCAGGCCGAAGAAGGAGAATGGCAGGGTCCCGCCCCCTGCCCCCACCACGACAACGATGCCCTTCCTCGCGGCCACGGATGCGGCGGTCGAAAGAGTCGAATCGATCCCGACGAGATCGATGGTGGCATGCGCTCCTTCCCCTCCGGTAATCTTCATGATCTCCGAGGCGGCGTTCTGACGTCCGTCCACGACAAGTGCGGCCCCCAACTCGGAGGCAAGCGCCAGCTTGTCGTCCGACACGTCGACGGCGATTGTGTGCGCCCATGGTGCAAGGGTGGTCAGCAACTGAACCGCCATGTGTCCGAGCCCCCCGACCCCAATCACGACGGCGAAAGCACCCGGATAGAGGTAAGGGAACGCCTTCTTGATTGCGCGGTAGGGGGTGAGTCCCGCACCCGTCAGCGGGGCAGCTTCCACCGGATCCAAGCCGTCGAGCTTCACCAGGAAGCGTTCGTGGGGGACGCGCATGAACTCGGCGTAACCCCCGATGATCCAGTTGCCCATCCCACAGAGCTGCTGGTCGGCCTGATGACAGACGCGGCAGATCCCACAGCCTTGACCCCCCCAGACCGCAATGGCATCCCCTTTGGCCGCTCCGCGAACCAATGGCCCCACCTCCTCGACGAAGCCGGCGTTCTCGTGCCCCAAGGTTAGGGGGAGTGAGAATTCCTCGGGAAGGGGGACCCGACCGGACCGAAAATGGACATCCGGGTGACAGACCCCTGCGCCCGCGATCCGGATGAGTACTTCCGACCCAAGGACTTTGGGTCGGAGCACCTCGTCGATCCGGAGGGGTTTTCCGATTTGGTGAAGGCGTGCTGCTCGCAATGTTTCTTGTTCCCCACAGCTCTGTCGGTATCGAATCGAGAAACGTATCCAGCAAGACTTGTGCCGCATTCGGCCCTCTCTGTAACAGATTGAAACCGTTTCGGATTTGCCCAGAAGGGTTGTGTAAAGGAAGAAATCCGTGATGGTATTCAGACGACAGGGCGTCGTCATGCCAACGATCTGCTTGACTTAGCAACCAGAGCGAAGTATCAGATAAGGGGCCACAGAATCTATGGAGAGTCTTTTCATGATGTGCCCATCGCCAGTTTTTTCCGAATCACAATGGGCTTTCCTTTCCGTATTGGAGGCCTTCGGTCAGCAGGTATCCGTCGACGTGGTTGCAGCGCTTGCCCCGCTCTCGGCCGGTCGCTTGCTCGACCTGCTGGAGCGGACCGAAGAACTCGCCTGGATCCAAAGACCTACCACCAATACGGTCGAACTAACCCAAGATTTGCCCGCCGATGTGCTCGATACGCTCAAACAGGCGAATACCCCGAATCGGGTTTCTTTTCTGTTGGATCGACTCAGGAAGGACGATTTGATCCGTGGGATCGAATCTGCTGCCCTCGCCGGACTGTTCGCCCGTGCCGGGCAAGAGGGTGAAGCTGCCAGGTTGGAACATGATCTCGCCCAGGAGGCCCTTGCAAGCCGCGACGCGGATAGGGCCATGAAGTACCTCAGGCAGGCCACGGCGCACCACGCACGCCTTTTGGGACAAGGGGAAAGCGACAGGTTGTTTGTTTCGGAGTCCCTTCAGTTGTCCGACCTGTGTATTTTCACGGGAAGGAACCTCGATGAGGCGCTTGCCCTTCTGCAAAAGGCCCGGAGCGTAGCCGATCGATTAGGGGACAGACGGTCTCGGGCACTCATTTGCCTGCATCTCGGGATCGTTCTCTTTTGGCTCGACCGACGTTTCGAGGCCCTTGAAACGCTGTCGTCGGGACAGACAGAGGTAGAGGAATTGGGGGATGATGACATCCTTTCCCAGTCAGCCGAGTGTCTTGGACTCTCTTTCCTCATACAGGGTCGACTCAAGGAGGCCTTGGGCCAATTTGAACGCGCCCTGGCCACGGCAGAGAGTCGGGAAGGCAGATTTCTCAACGTTCTAGCCCGTCCTTTGGGTGGCCTTTGCACTGCTTGGACGGGCCGCTTTCATGAAGCCATCGGTATCCTTGATAGTGAGTGGCGTAGTGGTGAATTCGGGATTCCGAACGGCTCAGCCGTCCCCTCCAGGGCCATTCTCGCCATCGCGCTATTGATGGCCAAAAAGAAGCGAGAAGCCCTGTTTCACCTGAATGGTGCTTTGCGGGAAGCCACCGAGAGGGGGAACGCTGTTGCCCTTTACCTCGCCAGGGGAGGCCTCGCCTACCACCATTTTCTGGAGGGCCGCCTGCAGGAGGCCCGGGATACGCTGGCCCAAGCCGTGAAAGAAGCGGGGCACGCAGGAATCAGGGTGCCCTACCAGATCGCCTTCCTTCTGGAAATCGTGTTCGAGTGCGACCGTATGGGTTATGAGCCTGTCCCCGGCCTCGATTTCCAATCGCTAGTGGACAACGTGATGCGAGAACCGAATGTTCAGCTGCGCGGTGTGGCTTCGCGGCTCCTCGCACAGAAGGAAGCAGCCACCGGACAGGACAGCGCACGGATACAATCTTACCTCACGGCCAGTGAAGATTTCCTGAATCGCTCCGGCGACGAAGTGCAGCTGGCAAAGACAAGGTTGGAGATGGCCCGCCTGGAACTTGGGAAAGGAAACAGGGAAGAGGCCCGTGGGCTGGCCCAAAGAGCCTGGCAGGGACTGTCGGGTTACGCTGACGAGCTGTTTCCGGATGATCTAAGGCCTTTGCTGGAAAACAAGGCTCGAGGTCCTGCAACCGAGAGTGACCGTTCTCCCGAAGTCCTTCTGGAGCGATTCCTTGAGATGACGGAGGATTTGATCCCCGGCCCGGATCTGGAAGCGGTCCTGACCCGAACCGTTGCTGCTACCAACCGGCTTTTTGGGGCTGAGCGGGGGGGCCTGTTCTGGTTAGAGCACAACAGACCGGTTCTGCGCGCCGCCTGCCATCTGACCAAAGCAGAAGTAGCCTCGAAGAGTTACCGGTCGAATATGGCGCTGGTATCTAAGGCGTATCGGGAGAACCGTCCGCTTGTCATTCGAAAAAAACAGGCTGCTCAACGATTGAGCGGCCATGGCGCCCAGGCCATTCTCTGTCTACCTTTGGAGGTGGGGGGAGAAATGCGCGGCGTGCTTTATCATGACAACTCCTACCTGGATGACTGCTTTGATTTTATAGAGGGACCGCTCCTGCCACGTCTGACCCGCCACTTGAGTCTTCTTCTCGATCGCATCTGGAACTACGAGCGACTCATGGAAGAGAGAAACCGGCTTGTCTCGACAAAGCCCGGCCAGATCGATAGCTCCGACTTAGAAGAGGTTGTGGCCAGTAGCCCGATTATGGTTGAACTGCTCGAGCAAGTGGATCAAATTGCCCGTTCGGATTCCATTGTGTTGCTCCTCGGAGAGACCGGCGTTGGGAAGGAACTGCTGGCCCGAAGAATTCACGGCGTGAGTCCTCGCCGAGAGGAGCCCTATGTGGTTGTAGATGTTACGACGATTCCTGAGAACCTGGTGGAGAGTGAGCTCTTCGGCCATGAGAAAGGAGCCTTCACCGGGGCAGATAAGCGGAAAATCGGACGCTTGGAACTGGCCCACAAGGGCACCCTTCTGCTGGATGAAGTCGGCGAGCTACCCCTTTCCTTACAGAGCAAGCTGCTCAGGGCGCTGGAACAGAAAACGTTTGTGCGGGTCGGTGGGACCCGCATGCTAAGCTCCGATTTCCGTCTGATCGCGGCAACCAATCGGGATCTGGCCGATGAAGTGGCAGCCGGTCGTTTTCGTGAGGATCTGTATTACCGTCTGAATGTTGTCCCGCTTACCATCCCTCCCTTGCGCGAAAGGGCGGACGATGTGGTTCTGCTGGCCCATCGCTTCTTGGGTGAGTACGGGAAGAGATTCGGCCGCGACAAGCTCGCCCTTACTCCTTCTGACGAAACGAGTCTGAAGAATTATGACTGGCCGGGAAATGTGAGAGAACTAAGAAACGTCATGGAGAGAGCCATTCTGTTGTCGTCCGGCGGAAGTGTCGAACTGAACTTCCAGGCGAAATCCAGAAACACAACGAGTCATTTCATCGAAGACAATCCAACCATGGATGAACTGCAACGACGATACATACGACATGTGCTCAAGAAGACGGGGGGTCAGGTCACTCGGGCGTCACAGATGTTGGGGATGAATCGAACAACCTTGTTGACTCGGATGAAGAAGCTTGGAGTATCTGCACAGGACTTCCGCTCAAGGGGTTGAGTGCGAAGCGCTAGCCCGCATATTGCGTGAGAAGGTGTGGCTAAATCTCCCAGAGTTCTTGTAACAGGGCACCACAGAGAGACGTCGAAGATGACTTCGCGGTAGCCGACTCACGCTGCCAACACTCGAAATTCTGTACCTTTGACAAACACGGAACAAGTCATTAGACTCACTACACGTGGCGAATCGGCGTCTGTGAGGCCATTGCGAGTGCGGCCCCAGGAAGGCCTTCCTGCCCCGCCGT
>Ga0180434_10010307_pt1 | contig 10035 bp, 7 predicted proteins | sample SS_ome_7_FD_132453 | JGI IMG/M metagenome (GOLD analysis project Ga0180434, IMG submission 132453) | Hypersaline lake sediment archaeal communities from the Salton Sea, California, USA - SS_1_D_2 metaG | ecosystem: Environmental > Aquatic > Non-marine Saline and Alkaline > Hypersaline > Sediment... | reverse complement strand
CTCCAGGCGGAACATCGCGCCGCGGCGGTCGAGGCTTTCCCATCGCTGTGCGACGTGCGTGAATATCACCGACCACGCGGCGTTGGCAAGCAGCAGCGCGGGCTGTCCGAGGCGAAGGAACACGAAGAATACCCCGCCGACGGATTTGCCCTTCTCGTGGCTGGTAATCCAGAAGCTTATGTATTGCGTCACCTGCCACAGCACGCTGCCGACCAGGGCCACGAACCCGAAGCCGATCACGCGTCGCATGAGCGGCTCGTCGCTCCGGGCGTCGCGCTCGTCCACGCCAGGCGCAGGCGAGACCGCCCCGTTTTGCGTCGCCACGGCAGGCGTCGTCTTGCCCATTCGCCTCAGGCACGCTTCCAGCATGGCGGCCGCCGCTACGATGGCCAGCGCCAAACTTGCCAGGTGGGCCAGGAGCAGCGTCAGTCCCGTCGATTCCATCAGCAGCGCGCCGACGGCAATAATCGTGAACAGTACGCTGAAGAGCACCTCCACCGTCGAGACCATCCGGTAGGCCCGAAGACCGTACATCACCGAGACGGTGTTGGTGTACAACGCCAGCAGCACACAGTTGGCGACGGCAGCCCAGCAGACGTGTAGCTGGTCGGCGTAGGATATGCTCGTCTCAGCCTGCGACCTGGAGACGATAACCAGCCGAGTCAGGACGTCGCTGCCCAGCAGCCCCAGAACCCCCAGCGCTGCGCAGAGCCCCACCAGCGACCAGCGGATTCGCCTGTAGAATTGCTGAAGTTGGCCGCGCGCCTCATAGAAGCTCACGTAGCGCACCAGCCCGTGGTTGCTGCCGAGCGTTACGACGGGTGCGCCGATCGCGAAGATCATCGAGCCCAGCGCCCACAAGCCGTACTGCGCCTTGGACAGCAGGTAGGCGAATATCAACACTCGCCCCAGCCCGAGCACCCGCTGCATCGCCATGATCGGGACGTAGATGCGAAGAGAGTCAGCCATCGAGCCGACCTTGAAGACGCGTTCCGTCAGACCCACGGGCCTATCCCCCGGCCCGCGAGCCGTCCGGCGCGGCAAGGGGCTTGGCATCAGATGAAGCACCTTGGTGCTCGTAGGCGGCAATCATGGCCGCGAACGACCAGAGCAGTCCGTTGGCGAACCCGTCCCACAGCATGTCGCGGAACATCGAGCTGGTCAGGTGGTTGGTCAGCACGACCCAGTACAGCACCACGAAGTCGCGCCCCAGCCATCGGCCCTCGTCGGCGGGCAGCCTTCGGAACAGCCGTAGCGACTGCCGCCACGTCAGCCAGAACACCAGCACCGTCACGCCAAGCCCGATAACCCCCGTCTCAGCCATCATGTTCAGGAACAGGTTGTGCTGGACGAGCACCGCAGCCGTCAGCGCCCCGGGCGCGATGGGGTCTCGCTGCGTAGCCAGCTGGGCGTCCACGAAGTGCCCAAAGCCAACCCCCATCACCGGATGCTGCGTGAAAAGGTGCCACGAGCGATCCAGCAGGACTTTACGCGAGGCGATCGGCTTTCGCTGGGCTACGCCGCCTCTCTGGCGGTTCTCCTGGGCAAGGTTGGACCAGAATATCACCGTGCCGAGCACAAGCACCAAAGCGGCCAGGCTCAGCTTGACCGACGCCAGCTTGCCGCGCCCAGCCCAAAGGCACCAGACGATTCCGCACAGCCCAAAGGCAACGTACGCCGCCCGCAGACCGGTAAAGAAGATCGCCGGCGGTACGAGGATCGTCTGAATGATCAGGGCTGCACGGTACGGGCCGCGAACGCGACGAATCAGGAACAAGTCCGCGTAGAACAGCACCACCAGGTACATCGACTGCGGCCCGGACGCGCCGAACGCCCCGCGGGCGCGGTCGTAGTGGATGCCGAAGGTCGGATCGTTGATGAAGGACGGCCAGATGAACGCGCGGGCCCCTGCCAGTCCCATCACCGCTGCATACTGCAGGTAGGCGATGTAGAGCGAGTACCAGCCGTAGGCCGTCATGAAGATCACAAACCACGGAATCTGTCGCTCCCGGCCCGTGGCGTTGTAGACCAGCAGGAACATTCCCAACGGCAGGATAATCGAGCGGAGGAACCTGAAATACGGAGCTGTCAGGACGGCCGGCGTGCTGGCTACCCACCCGGTCAGCGTCATGCTGACCGCACAGACCAGCGCCAACAGAGCAAGTGCCCACCAAACACCCGAGTCGAACCGCAATGGCTTGAGGCGAACGAAGAAGTGCACCGCAAACGCCAGCACCCCCGCGAGGTAGACGAACCGAATTGCGGTCAGGTTGAAGAAGCCCGGAATGTCCACGCGCCACGCCGGCGCGTTGAGCAGCCCGTACGAGAACACCCAGAACCACGCCCAGAGCGTCACCTCCCACTTGACGCCCCAGAACAGTACCAGGACCACCCCGGCGAGAACCAGGAAGCTCCAGGGCATCGTCTGGGGAACGCAGGCGGAAACAACCGCCGTAACCAGGACAAGGACGGCGATCAGGACCAGCGGGAGTAAATCGGTTTTTTGCCGCCCGATCGTGAGCATTCTATTGTGCATCCATTGGCAACCCGCAGCGTCCAGCCGCCGGGCAATTCTCAGACGCGATGGTAGAGGAATCGCGGAATCGGGTAGGTGCGCATGTTCAGCACCGTTCCGACCAGCTTGCCGCCGCCGGCTTCGAGGCGTTTTCGAGCCTGGACAATTGCCTCGCGGGGCGTCCGGTCCGTCTGTGCCACAAGCAGGACGCTACCGAGCGTCCCAGCCAACGCCTGGGCGTCGGGGTATTCGTTTACCGGCGCTACGTCCACCACCACGTGGTCGTAGAGTTCATTAAGCCGCGCGAAGAACGGACCGATCCTGTCATTTCGCAGGATATCGATAGGCTTGCCGGTTCCGTTGCCCTGGCTGAACACGTCCAGGCTGCCATTGACCCGTTGCACGACCGAGTCGATATCCGCGTCCCGTGCCAGGATGTCACGGACGCCCGGAGAGAGCTTCAAACCAAGCAGGTTGTGAGCGGACGGATCCCGCAGATTGAAGTCCACCAGCGCCACTTTCGCCAGGCCTGACGATTCGCCTCCCGCCAGCGCCAGCGCCGTCGCGATGGTCGAGGCCCCTTCCCCAGCGCCGGACGAGCAGACCAGCACGGTCTTGCCGACGTCTCGGCCGGAGTAGAACAGCGAGACCCACAACCCGCGAAAGACATCGGCTACACTCGGGTTGAGCGTTGTGTTCCGGACAGCCGTTGCTTGTGAAGTTTCCGCCATCGTACACCTCTATATGGTGCGAATGATCCTGCGCCCGAGCCTCGGCACTGAGGCTAGCACCGGCGCATCCAGTGCGTCTTCCGCGTCGTCAATGCTCTTGATGGAGTGATCGAAGTGATCGGCCAGGAACGCGTACACCAGCGCCAGAACCAGCCCGCCGAGCAATGCCAGCAACATGTTCAACGAGACTATCGGCCGCCGGGGGTGGGCGGGGTCGGGACGCGTCGGATCCTCGAGCAGCGTCACCAATACCGGGTTCTCTGCCAGCTTCGCAGCCGTCGCAGCCTCGATGACGCGTTTCTGCTCCAACTGGTAAATGGTCTGGGCTGCGTCCCTGGCTGCAACAAGTTGCTCGTAGCGTCCAGCCTTGGCCGACAGTTCCGCGACACTTGTGCGATCCTTTTCGACAACCCCGCTCAAGGCTGCGTATCTTGCGTCAAGGGTCGCCTTTTCCTGCGTGAGGCGGGTCAGCTCCTTGGCCAACTCGTCGCGAAGATCGCCCTGGGCGGCGGCAAGCTCGCTCCGCAGATCCACCAGTTCCTGGTACTGCGGGGTGTAACGAGGTTCGAGCTCATTGACTTTCAGCTTTATTGCCACGATCCGCAGTTGCAGCTCCGAGATCGCCGAGTCCAGCGGCGCCGCAGCTGCCGGTGCGACCACCTGCGAGGTATCCTTCTTGGCCAGCTCGGTACCGATGGCGCTCTGGAGAGCTTGGATTTCGGCAAGCCTGGCGCTGATGTTGTTCAGATCGCCCCGGAAAGTCGTGGTCAGCCTCGCCGAGCCGGTCTCAGCCCCGACGGAGGTGCCCACCATGTTGCGGACAATAATCAGATCAGCCCCCAGCTTGGCCTGGAAGGCCTCCAGGTCGGAGTTGGCCTTGTCCAGAGCGTCCTTAGCGGGCAAGAGGGATTGCGAGGTGAGAAACTCAGACGTATTGCGGGTCCGCTGGCTTTCCAGCTCCGCATACCTAAGCATGTAGGCGTCCACGATGTGGGTCGCCATTTCGTAGGCTCGTTGTGCGGCAAGCTCTTGGGCGTCCATGCCGGCCCGCCGGGCCTGCTCACGCTCCTCGGGCCAGTCCACCCGCAGCGTCATCGTCTGGGAGAACGCCGCTTCGGTTCCGCCTGGCGTGACAACCTCCACGCGCTTGCGAACCGCGTCAAGATCCTCGACGTGATCGCGGACGTATTGCTGGACCTGCTGGTCCCACTGTGTCTTGGCCTGGCTGTTGGCAGCCAGGTCAGCCGGCGCCGTGACCCCGTCCAGACGGAGCATAGCCGTGGCCAAAACGTAATCGCTGGTGATGATCTGCCGCTGCGTGGTCACGAACAGCGAGAGCCTGTCGCGCAGCGTCGCAGCCTGGTTCTCCAGCGGGTTGAGCCGCTGACCGGGGTCGCCCATCAGGATCGCTTCGCTCCGGTAGATGCGTGGAGCAAAGAAGGTCGCAATGGCGGCTGCCCCGACCACAACCGCCACGATGATGATCATGCCCACGAATCGACTGGCGACGACTCGAATGATCTCACGCAACGTCCTGGTAGTGTACGTGTCGCTCATGCTTCACCTTTGCACTGGCGTCCGCGGATGCCGCGCGGATCGCTATGGATTCGGACCAAGCCAGTCGACCGCGTCACCCGCGGTGTACCCGGCCGAGGAACTGAACCCGCCGACGGCGCGTATGCCGCGGGTCCAGACGTATTCGATGTAATCGGCACGCTTGGCGATCTCGGCTGTGGGGACGTACACGATGTCCCCGTCCTCCAGCCAAACGTCGTAGCGGTACTTCGAAGCGTCGGCCATGACGGGCTGGTCCTTGGCCTTGGTGCGATTCTCGAGCAACTGGTACAGGTTGATGATCGCCACTTGCGGGTGCGTCAGGTGACGCCGGCGAATCAGCATGACGTTGCTCAAGTCAGCCCGGCCCGGAATGTAACTGCCGGACTGCGCCATCGCCTGCAACATGGTAATCTCGCCCGTAGCTGAGACGCGCCCGGTGCGGTTCAGCAACGCGCCGGGAATACGCACCTCGCCGAAAACGTATACCTGGAGGGGCGTAACGTGCTGTACGTTGACCGTCACTTCCAACTCGTCCAGGCCGATCCGCTTATAGGCCTCGTTCAGATTGCGCTGAAGCTGTGCGATCGTCAGGCCCGCAGCTCGAATGTCCACGATGAACGGCAGGGCAATCGTGCCGTCCGGAGTGATCGGCACCAGGCGGCTCTGGCCGCGAGGAGACGTCGTAATCGCCCTCTTGAGCTCCTCGATCCGCACGTTGGACTGCTTGAAGCTGACCGTCAGGATCGGGTTCTTGATGTACTTGGAGTACTCGGCGACCAGCGTTCTGTGGACCTCGTCGATGGTCTTGTCGAGCACGTCCAACGACCCGACCAGGTCCAGGTATACCTTCCCGTCCGATTGGACCTGCTCGGTCTGGTCCAGCTCGGAGTGGAACGGGAAGCGGATCACGATCACGTCTTCGATCTTGATAAGATACGCCGGGTTGCGCCAGTGGCGAACGTGATAGATGATTTCCAGAGAATCTCCCTCGCGCAGGTGATAGTCCCGGCGAACGATGTGCGCCACCGGAACTTCCTGCGTAACCTGCTCGTCCTGGAGAAACTCCTGGGGAAACTCCGGCTGGGGCTCGCCCTCGGGTTGACACCCGCACAGCGCCGCTGCCGCTGCCGCGACGAATACCCACGCGAATATCGCTCTGTAATGCTGTCTGTTCATACCGTCACTCCGTTGAAGTAACGAAGGCATCGCTCTGCATCGCCTTGACGTTCGACAGGGCCGCCACAGCCTGCTCGTAGCTCGGGTAGCGACCGACCTTGATTACAAACTGCAGCTGCCGCCCAGCCATGAACCGCTCGATGCGGGCGTCGGGCAACTGCTGTTTCATTTTCTTGAGGGCAGCGGCGGCGTTCGCACGCTTGGTGTAAGCGCCGGCTTGGACGGTCCAGGCCCGAGCGTGCAGACGCTGCTTGGAGCGCCGGGCCAATTCCGAACCATTGAAGAAGTAGATAACCCGGCTGAATTCCACGTCGGCTTCGCGCCAGCGCCCCTGCCGCTGAAGCACGTTGCCCAGGCGAAAGTGCGCGTGGTCCGTGGGCTTGGCGCCCTCTTCGAAGTTGGCCAGCGCCTGCCGGTACATGTTTTCCGCCAGCGCCATCTGGTCGGCTTCGAAGGCCAAATCGCCCAACGTGAGCGACGCCTTGGCTGTCAGGAGACTATCCTCGGTCCGGTCCAGGGTTTCGAGCATGTCCTGTCGAGCGCCGGAGCGGTCGGCCAGGTTGTACTTCGCCAGTCCGCGGACATAGAAAGCCTCAGCCGCCTCGCGCGAGCGACCAGCCTCGGCCAGGAACGCGTCCATCCGCTCGATGGCCCGCTGGTTGTCGCCGGCGGCGTAGGCAGCCGTTCCGGCGTCAAGGATTCCCTTCGCCTCGGGGCTCAATTGTGCATTACAGCCGCATACAAGCACTGCGATCGCCGCGCACAACACTACAAGACAGGGTCGAATGCATCCGTGCATCAGGCTCTCCGGGCGCACAGGTATTACGGCCTACTGGTTATCACCCTTTTTTTCGACCGAAGGGCCCGAGAACTTGAGACAACAATAAGCGTTGGACCCGACCCGCCGGAAATGCAGACGAGCCGCCGGCTAAGGGCTTGGTATCAGGCAACCGTAAAGCGATCGCCTCAAGCCTCGAACCGGCGGCTCGTATAGCTGTTTAAGTACCCCTAAAACATTCCGACGACCTGTCCGTCCTCGTCGAGGTCCACGTCCATGAACGCCGGCTTTGACGGCAAGCCCGGCATGGTCCGCATCGTGCCCAGCAACGGGTAGAGGAACCCCGCACCAGCTGCGGCGCGGACCTCCTGGACCGGCACGGTGAAGTCGCTCGGAACGCCCTTGAGTGTCGGGTCGTGTGAGAGGCTCAGGTGCGTCTTGGCCATGCACATCGGCAGGTGGCTGAGGCCGGCCTTTTCGTAGGAGGCAATCTGTGCCTCGGCCTTGTCGGAGTAAGTCACGTCCTTGGCCAGGTACACCTTGCGGCAAACGGTCTCGATCTTTTCCTTGATGGACATGCCGTCCGGGTAGAGCAGCTGGAACTCGGAAGGCTGCTCGCACGCAGCCACGACAGCCTTGGCAAGCTCCACAGCCCCCTGGCCGCCTTCTTCCCAGTGATTCGACATCACGGCCGCCGCTGCGCCGGCTTGGTCGGCTGCCTTGCGGGCCAGCTCGATCTCCGCGTCCGTGTCAGTCGGGAAGCGATTGATCGCCACCACTACCGGCACGCCGTACATCTTGGCGATCTTGATGTTCCGCTGAAGGTTGTAGACGCCGTTCTCGAGCAATTCGAGATTCTCCGACGTGTAGGCTGCGTCGAGGGGTTTGCCCGGCGTCACCTTCGGGCCGCCGCCGTGCATCTTGAGCGCCCGGATCGTGCCGACCAGCACCACGCAGTCCGGCTGAAGGCCCGAAATGCGGCACTTGATGTCGAAGAACTTCTCCATGCCGATGTCCGCGCCGAAGCCCGACTCCGTCACGACGTAGTCAGCCAGCTTAAGAGCGATCCGGTCGGCGATGATCGAGCTGTTGCCCTGCGCGATGTTGGCGAACGGGCCGGCATGCACGAACGACGGCTGACCTTCGAGCGTCTGCATCAGGTTCGGCTTGATGGCGTCCTTCATCAGCACCATCATCGCCCCGGCGCAGCCCAGGTCCTCAGCCGTCACCGGGTCGCCGGAGGTGTTCATGCCGATGATAATCCGGCCCAGCCGCTCGCGCATGTCCTTGGCGTCCGTCGCCAGCGCCAGAATCGCCATGATCTCGCTGGCCACGGAGATATCGAAGCCCGTCTTGCGATTCGGGCCGTCCATCCAACTGTCGCTGAGGCCCGTCTCGATGAACCGCAGAGCTGCGTCGTTGACGTCCACCACGCGCCGCCAGGTGATTGTCTCGGGGTCGATGTCAAGCCGAGGCAGGCCGGTCTTGGCCCAGGCCTCGTCGTCGCAGTGGGCCTCGTGCTTGATGCGGGCGTCGATCGCAGCGGCCAGCAGGTTGTTGGCGATGCTCACGGCATGGATGTCGCCGGTAAGGTGCAGGTTGAACTCCTCCATCGGAATCACCTGCGAGTACCCGCCGCCGGCTGCGCCGCCCTTGATGCCGAACGTCGGGCCCATCGAAGGCTGGCGAATGCACAGCAAGACGTCCTTGCCGATCTTCCCGAGCGCCTGGGTCAGTCCGACCGAAGTGGTCGTCTTGCCCTCGCCCAGCGGGGTGGGCGTGATGGCTGTGACGTCGATGTACTTGCCGTTGGGCTTGTCGCCCAGGGCCTTGAGGATGTTGAGCTTCACCTTGGCCTTTACGTCGCCGTAGGGTTCCAGGAACTCCGGCGCAATCCCAGCCTCGGCGGCTACCTGAGTGATCTGCTTGGGCGTCGCAGCCCGGGAGATCTCGATGTCCGACGGAACGTGCTTGCTCATTGCTATCTCCTGCCTCGATGTGGAATCGTTTGTCTGTCGCTCTCGATCAGCCCCGGCGCACACAAGGGCCTAGTTACTGTATGACCGGCCGGGCCGGCGTGCAAGTCGATCAATTCTGTGAGGCTTCGTCACAGCCGGCGGGCGTCGAGCCCCCGTCGGTCTTGCCGGCCTCGCCGTCAGCCATTTCCCAGGCTGCCTCAGCCTTTGGGCCGGCCGACTGGAGGGCCTTGCGGTCGGTCAGGTGACGCCGACTGTAGATAATCCAGTATACGGTGCCGATCAGACCCGCTCCGCCGATGATGTTGCCGATCGTCACGGGCAGCAGGTTCTTGAGAAGGAAGTTGCCGATCGTCAGGTGCTCCAGGCCGCCGACGCCTTTGGTAGCCTTTATCATCAATCCCACCGGGATGAAGTACATGTTGGCCACGCTGTGCTCGAAGCCCGAAACAACGAACGCTGTAATCGGGAAGACGGTGCAGAGAATCTTATCGCTGCTCGTCCTGGCTGAGAAGCACAGCCACACCGCCAGGCACACCAATGCATTACAGGCTACGCCCAGCCACAATGCCTGCCCGAATGCCAGTTGGCACTTGCCGTTCGCAATGCCCAACGCCATGTCGCCAACCGCCCCGCCGGCGAATTCGTATTGGTGCGTGCCCAGTATCAGCCAGGCCGTCAAGAGCGACCCCACGAAGTTGCCCACGTAGACGATCGCCCAGTTTCGCAGCACGTGCCCAACGCCGATCCGCCGGCTGGCCAGTGCCATCACGATGAGATTGTTACCCGTGAACAGCTCCGCCCCAGCTATCACCACCAGGACCAGGCCCACGCTGAAGGCTAAGCCTCCTACCAGCTTGGCCATGCCGAACGGTGCGCCGCCGGCTCCGGTCATCACGACCGTGTAGAATTGCGCCGCCAGTGCGATGAAGATGCCCGCCAGCACACTGAGCAGGAACATGCTCACGAAGTCCATGTGCGCCTTGCGGACGCCGATGTCCTCAGCCTTGGCTGCCATCTCCGGCGGCAGCAGAGCGTCCATCTTGAACGTGTTGTTGCCTTGTGTCATCGAGTCGCTCCCATTCATGTAATGACGCTACGACGTGCTCTTTACCGGGTGAAGCTGTCGAATGCAACCAGAGTTTGAATAAGCCCAGTACAGTTTTTCTGTTTCGGCAATGCAATGCGACGCTCTTTAGACCTGCCGCTACGGCTTTCGGGGCAACAATTCGTCGATCATTGGGCCCTCAGGATCAAATCGTAGCCAGCCCAGAAGATTGCCAGGTCCGCCAGAATGTGGCT
>Ga0180434_10010303_pt1 | contig 10036 bp, 22 predicted proteins | sample SS_ome_7_FD_132453 | JGI IMG/M metagenome (GOLD analysis project Ga0180434, IMG submission 132453) | Hypersaline lake sediment archaeal communities from the Salton Sea, California, USA - SS_1_D_2 metaG | ecosystem: Environmental > Aquatic > Non-marine Saline and Alkaline > Hypersaline >... | reverse complement strand
GATTGATAATGAGCGCGATCGATGGAGCAAGCGGATCGCCAAGCGCATGATTACGCCCGAGGAGTTCCTTGCAACATGATTTACTTCTGTACTCTCTGCGAACGATTCGAAAGGCGGCTTGCGTGGCAATTACAGAGCATAGCTGAGCAAGAGGATTGTCCTCGACTGCTCATTGAAATCGCCATGTTGATGGGCAACGCAAGAGCCAGGGATCTTTGTTATCACTTTCGTAATTATCACGGCATGGACTGCATTGCGCAGAACTATCAGCGCGATACGTTTGCTTATCGAGGTTATGTCAGGAATCGACAGATCCAAATTGCTAAGGCCGCAGGAGCAGACTACATATTCTTTGCTGACTGTGACAACGTTTATCATCCTGCTTTCTTTCGGCTGTTGCTGGAGCAGCTTGACGGCATGAGCGAAACCAAGTGCGTGGCCGCCAAGGGAAAGATACATACCGAGCGCGACGCTACCGATGAGGCTTGTCTGGATTTTGACGCGGCTCCATTTCCAGATGATGCGTATAGAATCGCGGCAGAACTGCCAAGGATGAAGAAGGGGAACAGGCCGATCGCGGGCGGCGGCATGCAAGTTTGCCGGATGAGCGAGCTGCTTGAAAAAACCGGCGGGATATACGTCGAGCAGACAAAGGATAGTCATCTGTTCACAAAGGGACAGAGGGCAAAGTCAGATATCCAATTCCGCAAGGTGATGAGTGGCAGCACCATGATCGACTTACCTCCAGAGATCCATCTGCAACACTACCGCGACAAGGAGGAGGGTCATCATTTGGAGGATCAACGATGAGACGATACACACGAGCGGCGCGGTGGCGTCTTGTGCGGTTATGACTATGGGCCAACGGCTTGGTGGAAGAAAACATGAACACGCAGGGAAAAGTCTGGGGCATTACTGGTTGCCTGATTCGGCGCGACAACTTTGAAGTTCATCGCATCGAAGCGCAGCAGGGCGGATATTGTTCGAAGCACAAACATGCGCACAAGTACAATATGTTTTACGTCGAAGAAGGCGCGCTCGAGATCCTGATCTGGAATGGAAAGCACGCCGACCGTACGGTACTACATGCCGGACAATACGCGACCGTGCCGCCTACAGTCTATCATCGATTCAGGGCGCTTGAATCGACGCTGGCCTTTGAGATCTATTGGGTCGCTCTCGAGGGGGAAGACATCGAGCGCGACGACGCAGGAGGCATGGAGTAATGTACGGCGATCGTTTTTTTCGGAGGCGAGTCAAGAAGTACCATGCGCGAGAATACGAGATCGGGACCGCGCTATATGACCTTCTGAAACCGACCTCTGTCATGGATGTAGGCTGCGCTCTCGGATCGTATCTTTGCGCCATGCAGGATCGGGGCGCCGCCGTAGACGGAATCGAACCATACCGCGACGCAGCAGCACCGTACATCCCAGATCAAATTGCTCCGCATATCGCAGCCGCTTCGGCTGCCGACGACCTGTCATGGTGGCCGCGCAAGTATGACCTCGTACTCTGTATCGAGGTCGCGGAACATATAGACCGCCAGTACAGTCAGCAGCTATGCCGCAACCTATGTGGCCTAAGTAAATCCCGAATTTTAATGACCGCTGCGGGGCCGGGACAGCCGGGGGTAGGTCATGTATGCCTCGAGTTTCCGAGCTACTGGAGGCGCCTCATGCGGGCCTCAGGCGGCCGATATGATGCAGAGACTACCAGACGGGTCTCCGATATGCTCGCGGCATTGGGCGATCCGCTGCGGTTGCGCAAGAACCTCATGGTTTTTGCTGTCTGACAGAGCAGATCTGTAGGCCATAACCGCATCACGTCAAACAACTTGCGTTTATTTTGAATAAAATCCGGGATTTTACTTGCACTGAAATCCTGATATGGTATCATGTAGTCGTCAGCAATGAGGCTGGCAACAAACGGAGGGGACAGAGATGAGTACCGACCAGAACGGAAACCGGCTGAGCAAGGATGTACGACGGGAACCAGACGGGACTTGGGGCGTTACTGTCTGGTTCGGCACCCCGGCTACAAACGTACGGCGCTACTACTACCGGACTCGGGAGCAGGCCAGGCAAGGCGACATCAGCGACGGCCCGGGCCAGAACGGATGCATCCGCATCCGCTAGCGCAGCTCATGAGGAGCTGCACAACTGCCCCGCGCCAACGGTGGCCCGGGGCACCAACAAGATGAGGAGGATAGAGGCAATGAGCAAAACGACAGTACGCAAGACCAAGGCAGGGTGGGTGCACGAGATTGCCAACACGGTATACGGGATGCTGGAGCAGGGAGGCGTCAGCGGGCGCGAGGAATTGTACAGGCTCGAGACGCTCGTCAAGCACGGGATCGACTACGACGCCGATCCGGACGGGTACGACGTGTGCGCGCGCGCCACCAACATCGAGTGGTTGGCCCACTCGGTCGGCTGCGACAGGGTGCTCCGGGCGGGACACATCATCCAGTGACGGCCCGGGCCAGAACGGATGCATCCGCATTCGCTAGCGAATCTCACCCCCCGCCCCTTGGTCAACGTCGGCATGTGTCGGCTCCAGGGGGCGTGGTATCGGGCAGGACATAGGAGAGAGCACATGGCTACGATCGAGGTCGCATGCGACATGAAAGAGGCTGACGAGTTTGCCGAATGGCTCAGGGGACAGGGGCACGAGGCGAGGGTCAGCGATAGCACGGGCAGCACGATTGACGGCGTGGGCACCCATGCTGACGAGCGCGTTGCCCGCGAGTGGGAAGCGCTCTGGCTTGCCTATTGCCAGTCTGACATCGAATAGGAGGGCAAAGAAATGACAGTGGCGGGCGGCGCACTACTGAGGCAGCACCTGACGATCACGGTTGCGGCAACCGAGCTGCACGAGATCGCAAACAGGCTGACAAACATTGACATCGCACATGCGTCTTGGTCGGATGTCGCAACGTATGCGCACATCGCCGACGCTGCAACCGCCCTGCTGGGCATAATCGAGGAGGGGCAGAATGGGCCGTCCGAAATTGGCGCCTGAAAAGCGACTGAGGAACCACGTCGGGCTTGGTTTTGACGACGCAACATGGGCAGGTATCCAGCATGTATCGGACCTCGCGGAGATGGCGCCGCAAGCATGGTGCAGGGCGGCTGTTCTCGACGCGCTGGATCATGCTCTGGCGCCCGACGTCATGATTGATCTGGACACGGACTAGACAAACCGTACAATGGAGGGCTCATATCCGGCCCCGGCTCGGGCGCCCCCCTCCTGCGCACTCCACCGAGCCGGGGCAATTTGGAGGGGTCCAAATGACAAACCAGGAAGTGCGTGCGCAGCGAGAGATCGCGGAAGACCGGCAGCGAATTGTCGAAACCAAGCAGGATCGAAAGCGCAAGGACATCCAGGCAGAGCGCGCCTACTACGATTGGCAAAGGAGATAGGAATGAACGTGAGCGCGGCGAAGGTGCGAGCGCTGATCGCGCAGCTCAAATTGATTCGCGCCCATGCCGATGCATGCAAGGGCAGGGTCGATTGGCTGGCTGCAGAGATCGAAGACTTTGCGAATGAGGTAGAGGAACTGCGCGCTCATATGGCGGCGCAGGAATCGACGGAACAGGGGATCGATTGAGGAGGACTGAGTATGTGGCTTGTGCGCGATCGTGCGCGATCATGGGGATCATGGGGATCATGGGGATCATGGGGATCATGGGGGATCATGGGGGATCATGGGGGATCGTGGGAAGACGGAATCTACGTCTCAGAAGGCGAGTCCATGATTGTTTCTGAGGAGCGGTTTCCGGAGCTTGAGGAAGGGGAGTGCATGTATGTCGGACTCGCCGAAGCTGTGCCAGAAATGCTGGAGGTGGAAACCGCTTAGCGAGTACGATCGGTGTGGCAACAACCACAAGGATGGCCGATTCAATTCGTGCCGACAATGCAGGAGGAATCATGATCGATCTCAGCAATTACGAAATGGTGAAGGAGCGCCTGCCGCGCTTTTGGGAGAAGTATCCTAACGGTCGTATCATAACGGTGATCTTGCGGCTGTCGGATGACATGTCGCAGATCGTCATGGAGGCTCAACTTTTCCGAGATGCAGAAGATGACAAACCTTTTGCTAATGGATACGCCGAGGAGCGTCAAGGCGCTGGTATGACTCAGAAACAATGTTGGATCGAAACATGCGAGACCTCTGCCATTGGCCGAGCCTTGGCTAATATCGGGCTTAGCGGAGGCGAACGTCCGTCGCGCGAAGAAATGGAAAAGGCGCAGCGCGAACCGGAACCGACTCCTGCTTTTGACTTGGGGGCCGAGAAGAAAAAGCTGTTCCGCGAGATGAGCGACACCTTCGGGGATGCGCAGAAAGCCGGCGACTTCATCAAGGGGATCTGTGCGAGTCTGCTGAACAAGGGAACGATCGATACGGAGGAGGAGTTGCGTCAAGTCAGGGACCGCGTTGCAGAACAGATGCTGAGCTAGGGCTCGGGAGACTGCCCGCTGTCGCTACGACCTGGGGTAGGCTAGGGGCGGCAGCGGGCCAACCAGGAGAACAGAAATGAGCAAGCCAAACGCGATCAAGATTGATGAGGTTGAGTACATTCGCAGGGATTCTGTCTCGACTGTTCCGGATGTGACAGAGGATTTCGTCATCGTTCGTTGCCGCAATGCCGGCGTGCATGCCGGAACTTTGGTCAGGAGAGATTCTGACACTCTGGAGCTCGCCAATTCTAGGCGGCTGTGGAGGTGGTGGAGTAAGTTTTCTCTCAGCGGTCTCGCTATGGACGGGCCGCTTCAAAGCAAAATGGACAAACAGGTCTATGCTTGCGTACTGCCCAGGCTGACGCTGACCTGTAGCGATGTTTGCGAGGTCATTCCGTGTACTCCAAAGGCGGCGAAAGCCATCATGGCCGTACCAGACAAGGAGAATGCGTGATGGACGACGAGAGCGAGCAAGACGGGTCCGGGGACGGGTCCGGGTACGGGTCCGTGGACGGATCCGGGTACGGGTCCGTGGACGGATCCGGGTACGGGGACTGGTACGGGTACGGGTCAGGGTACGGGTCAGGGTACGGGTACGGGGACGGGTCCGGGTACGGGTACGGGTCCGGGTACGGGAACGGGAACGGGTACGGGTACGGGGACGGGTACGGGTACGGGGACGGGGACGAGGAAGGGCGATGACGAACAAGCAAAAAACAAAACAGTACGGAATGCCGATCGTAAGCGTGCCAAGAAACAGCAAGCCTCGACGATACTGTACCCATTGCGGAGAGATTATCTTTGACGATCCAGAAGTAATTCTGATGTATGATGGTCCCGTCTACGCACACCATGGTTGCGTTGTGAGGTACGCGCATGATTGAGTTCGTGGTGCCGATCAAAACCGTCAGCGAAGCCAACCAACGATGTCACTGGGCAACCAGACACCGGCGATTCAAGCGGCAGGGTCAAGCAGTCTTTGGCCTGGCACTGGCGGCAGGACTCTGCAACGTCAAGCCTCCGTGCCGCATCACGATTACCCGCATTGGAAAACGCCTGCTCGACTCCGACAACTTAGCAGGTTCGCAAAAGGCGGTCAGGGATACGATAGCAAAAGCGATGCGCGTTAATGACGGAAACTCAAGAATTATCTGGAAATACGATCAGGAGATCGGTAAGGAGTATGCTGTCAGAATCAGGGCGGAGGGATTGAAATGAGAACGCCAAAGCCATGTCCGGTGTGCGGCAAAGAACCATCAATGGCTCAGCACAGAAAGAGGCATCTACCAACTGAGTATTATGTGTCCTGTACGGATATGGGCTGCATTGTTGGGCCAAGTCGCCCGACTGAAGAACAGGCGGCAGACGATTGGGATCGCCTGTATATGGAGGATGAGAAATGTTGATTTTCGATATCGAAACCGGACCGTTGGACAAAGCGGAAGAGCCGATCTTCGAGCCGCGCAAGGGAACGAAAGATCCGGAAAAGCAGGCCGAACAGATCGAAGCGAAGCGCCGCGAGTGGTTGGACAGCGCTGCGCTAGATGCGTATACCGGAGAGGCGTTGGCGATTGGCTGGATCGATACTCACGAGCCAAAGAACGGAGTCAACGTGTTGTGTCAAAATGGTGCAGAAGAGCGTAGCATCATAGAGCGCTTCTTCGGACACGTGGACACTCACCCCGAGGCAATAGTTGGGTTCAACTCGCGCCGATTCGATCTTCCTTTCCTGATTCGCCGTGCATGGATCCTCGGCGTTCGCGTGCCGATGGGAGTGATTAACCGCTGCCGCAACTACGATCTCCATATCGACCTGATGGAGCTTTGGCAGTGCGGAGACCGGCAGTACAAAACTCGAGGTCTCGACTATATGTCGAAGTCTCTCGGCCTCTCAGGCAAGACTGGAAGCGGCAAAGATTTCGCGCAGCTGTTTGCGGAAGACCAGGAGAGAGCACTTGACTATCTCCGCTCAGATGTAGTTCTGACATACAAATGTGCCAAACGAATGGGGGTGGCATGATTTATCTCGCCAGCCCATACAGTGGCACCAGAGCGCAGGAGCATGAGAGGTTCCGCGCGGCATGCCATTGCGCAGCGTGGCTGATGCGCCAGGGTTATCGCGTGCTCAGTCCGATTGTCCACAGTCATCCGCTTACGCGCTACGGACTTCCCGGCGATTGGGAATACTGGTCGGAGTATGACTGTAAGATTCTTCGCATGTGTTCATCATTGTATGTTCTGCGTATCAGTGGATGGGATAAGTCTGTAGGCGTGCAGAACGAAATCAGCATGGCCGAAGACCTAAACATTGAATGCCGTTACTTGATGCCGAAAGCGGATCGATATGTTTTTGTGAATCACCAAAACCTTGCATGGAGGGAGGCATGATCGTACACTTTTCCAGCAAGTCGGATATGTGGTCTACTCCACAAGATACATTTGATGCTCTGGCCGATGAGTTTGGTCCGTTCGATCTTGATGTTTGCGCGACACCGGAAAACGCCAAGTGCAGTCGGTACTATACAAAGGAGGACGATGGACTCGCGCATCCATGGTATGGTCGCTGTTGGATGAACCCCCCGTATGGCCGAGAAATCAAGGCGTGGATGCGCAAGGCATATGAGGAAAGCCAACGCGGCGCCACGGTGGTTTGCTTGGTTCCTGCGCGAACTGATACGGCATGGTGGCATGACTATGCGATGAATGGCGAAGTAAGGTTTTTGAGGGGTCGGCTGAAATTTGGCAATGCAAAGAATGCCGCGCCGTTTCCGAGTGCTGTCGTTGTTTTTTGGGGGCTGGAACAATGAAAGAAATCAACCACAACAAGTCGGCCCCGTTTACTTATTTTGGCAGGAAATCGCTCATTGCGCCTCGGGTATGGTCCTTGTTTGGCGACGTAAAAACATACGTCGAACCTTTTGCCGGATCGCTTGCTGTATTGCTTCATAGGCCTAGTGGATTCAAAGGTAGCGAAACAGTCAACGATTATTCGTGCCATGTCGTGAATGCATGGCGAACAATCCAGTCCAACCCAAAGGGGCTAGCGGAGCTGTGTGTTGCGCCAGCGAGCGAGGTCAACACGGAAGCACAGCACTATGCGCTAGTGCGCGATGAAATGTCGTTGCGCGACAAATTAGGGGATCCGCATTACTACGACACCGAGAAGGCGGCGTGGTGGATGAAGGGACAAAACGAGTACATTGGGTGCGGATGGTCATCCGGCCACGGTCCGTGGAAATGGTCTCGAGAAGATGGATGGATAAAGAGAACTGGCGGCAAAGGAGTCAACCGCCAGTTGCCGCACCTTGGCGCAGGCAAAGGAGTCAACCGCCAGTTGCCGCACCTTGGCGATGAGGGCAAAGGAGTCAACCGCCAGTTGTTGCACCTTGGCGATGAGGGCACAGGAGAACGCGCCAAGCGTATTGCTTGGCTTATGGATTGGTTTTCTGCTCTATCTGATCGCTTGTGTCGGGTACGAATCACATGCGGAGATTGGAAGCGATTAGCGAACAGCAAGAGCGCTACTACCAAGCATGGAGTGACCGCTTTATTTCTTGACCCGCCCTATGGCGGGACAGAGTATGTATATGGTGACAAAACACCCGTATCGCAAAGCGTCAATGAATGGTGTGCTGCAATAGATGATCAAAAGCTACGGGTTGTGTTGTGTGGGCGCGGCAGCGAGCACGATAACCTTATTGACGCTGGATGGCAAAAAGAAGAGTGGAAAACAAGAAAGGGGTATGGGAGCAACAATGAAGAAGCGCTGTGGCACAATTGCCCGGCGCAAGGCCTGTTTAGTACCATGCTGACGAAGGAGGGCTAAAGCTGAGGAGTTTGCTAGTTACATGATTGGATCTGAAAACCATTTTTGGGGGCAAGGCATGAAAATCGTCACAACAAAAAGCGCCATCCAGCCGGCACTGTCGCTGGCTGCAAAGGTTGCCGATGCAGTGAGCGTTGGCGAAACAATCGAGGCGATGAGTCCAGAAGTAGCAGTCCGCATGCGCTACGACGGCGAGAAAGATGGTCAGTTTTTGACCCCGAGCAAAAAGCTTCTAGACGTTGTCAGCACATGCGGCGAAGACATTGTTTTCGAGGGAGAAGACTCAATCACAATCCAGAGTGGCAGCAGCAAGGCGCAACTGGATTGGTTGAGCCAAGACCCTCCTCTAATCCAAAAGCCGAGCGGGTTGCCGTATGTCGTTCCTAGCGATGTCTTGTCCGATGCGATCAAGAAGACAACGTTTTGCTGTGCGCGCGAGTCTGCGCAGTATGTGTTGGCTGGCATCCACATCAACGCCGGAGGAGGAATGTTGCGCCTCGAAAGCACCGATACGATGCGCCTCAGTAGCTATGCAGTCGAAGTCGATACGGATGAAACAATGGATCTGGTGGTCTGTCAGCACGCAATTCCGCTCATGAGCGCGCTGACCGGATCCGTCAGTCTCGGAGAGATCGACGGGCGGCTGTGTTGCATGACTGAATCGATGACCATGATTGCAGCCACCATTCAGGGCAAATTCCCCGATGCCGCCACGGTAATCGATCATACGGCAAGCCAAAGGCAGACGACGGTCGATAGGACGGAACTCATCAACGCCCTGCAATTCGTATCGAATATCGTACCGACAGAAACTCGCTGTGTAGCGCTCGAAAGCGACGGGGCTACTTTGGTACTCTCGACAGATTCGGGACGCACAGAGACGAAATGCGGCGGCTCTACAGGCGAAACACGGCTCAATGTAGACTATCTGATGCAGGCCGTCAAACATTGTCCAAGCGAGGTCGGCATTGCCCTGGAGGACGGCAAGCAAGCCGCTATGATCGACGACGGCATTTGGTTGCACTGCATTTCGCCTATTTTTAGTCCGAATACGTGATTGCTGCTCCATCTAGGGGGTATTGTTATGGCATTGCGCGTAAAGCATTGGTCTGAGTTTCAGCACTACAAAGACCGCAATCCACCGTGGATCAAGCTTCACCGAACGCTAATCGATAACCTAGATTTCTGTCGTCTGTCTCCGATGGCCGGCAAGTATCTCGTTCTCGTGTGGCTTCTTGCATCCGAGAACAATGGTGCAATCACAGACGATAGCTGCATGGCATGGCGTATGCGGATTGGCCTGGTAGAGTGGATCGAGATTCGCCGCGAACTCGAAAATCTAGGTTTTCTTGCGAATCAAGAAGAGCCAGAGGAAACCCATTGGCCGTCTAGGTACATAAGCAAGAACCTACGTCAAGAAGTTTTGGATCGGGATGGCGGCGCATGCCTACAGTGTGGATCGAGAAAAAACCTTGAGCTAGATCACATTGTTCCCGTCTCTCAGGGTGGAGAGTCTATAGCAGAAAATCTACAGGTTCTTTGCCGAAGGTGCAGCAGAACCAAACGTCTGCGCAGTGCCTTCTGCGCAGATGCACAGAGAGCCCCTGCGCTAGAGCGTAGTGGAGAGACAGAGACAGAGACAGAGACAGAGACAGAGACAGAGACAGAGACAGAGACAGAGACAGAGACAGAGACAGAGACAGAGACAGAGACAGAGACAGAGACAGAGACAGAGGCGCGTGTGAT
>Ga0180434_10010302_pt1 | contig 10036 bp, 9 predicted proteins | sample SS_ome_7_FD_132453 | JGI IMG/M metagenome (GOLD analysis project Ga0180434, IMG submission 132453) | Hypersaline lake sediment archaeal communities from the Salton Sea, California, USA - SS_1_D_2 metaG | ecosystem: Environmental > Aquatic > Non-marine Saline and Alkaline > Hypersaline > Sediment... | reverse complement strand
TGCACAACTGCTACCACGATTCCCTCGCAGAACGAGAATGCGTCACCCGCCGCTATTTGGCGCGACTGCAGCAGATCGGATGCCATGAGATTCTTCATGGTTGATCGCGAAGATGTTTAGGTCCCCAGCCAGAGGATTCAACCTTTTCCCGGTGAAGCCTAATCCAAGGGTGGATCAGCTTCAACCATAACCCTCCTTCCTTGGAGCAATGAACGATGCACGAGTTTAGACTACCCGGAGTGATCCATTTCGGTTGTGGAGCCGTCGAGAAGCTTGGGGATGAAGCCGCGCGGCTAGGTCGGCGGGCGCTCCTCGTTACTGGGCGCTCTTCGATGAAACGCACGGGAATAGCAGACCGCGTTAGGAAACTGCTGAGCGATAGTAGAGTCGACGCCCTTCTGTTCGACCAGGTCGAGGGAGATCCTAGCGGCACGACCATCGACCGAGGAGCCCAGCTTGCACGAGAAGAGGGATGCGATCTCGTGATTGGGCTCGGCGGTGGCAGCCCAATGGACGCCGCTCGCGCCATCGCCGCTATGGCAATTCTAGAGGGGTCTATCATCGATTACGTGCGCGGCAAGCCTATTGAGCTTTCCAGCCTGCCACTCATCAACATCGCAACGACCGCCGGAACCGCCAGCGAAATTACGCCTGTTTCCGTCGTGCTCGACGAAGAGCGACAACTCAAAGTTGGCATCAAGAGCGCCTCCTGGTTCGCCCGCGTCGCTATCACCGACCCTGACCTGACTATGACCATGCCACCCGAGCTAACCGCCGCTACCGGACTCGATGCGCTCACACACGCTGTCGAATCCTACTTATCCACAGGTGCAACCCCACCGAGTGAATCCCTCGCCCTTCGCTCCATCGCGCTCATCGGCTCGAATCTCCGCACGGCCGTGGCGGACGGCAACAATCGTCCCGCTCGCAAGGCTATGGCGATGGCCAGCATGGTTGCCGGCATGGCCTTTGCCAACTCCAGCCTGGGACTGGTTCACGGGCTCGTTCATCCTATCGGCGCTCGGTTTAGTGTCCCACACGGCATTGCGTGCGGCCGGCTTCTTGCCTCGGTTCTTCGGTTCAACACCACCGCAGTCCCCGATAAGATTGCACTCGTGGGAGCCGCCCTCACCGGAAAGTCGGTCGAAAAGCCGGAAGAAGCTATCTCTGCCGTCGAAGTCCTTGTTCGCGAAGTAGGAGTTCCGCTTGGGATCGGCGATCTGCACATCACCGACGCACAGATGCCCGTACTGGCAAAAGACGGACTCGTGTCCGGCTCGGTCAAGACCAATCCGCGCCCTGTCAGTGAAGATGATGCCCGGGCAGTGCTAGAAGACGCGCGAAAAGAAAGAATCTAAAGTCTAGGTGGATTCGAGCCGTGCGAGAAGCTTGCCCGCTCGATGGTCGTCTGGGTTAAGTTCGCATGCACGCTTCAGCGCGGCGATAGCATCGTCGCACCGCCCATACTTTGCATGCAATGCCCCCAGCTCATAGTAGACGTCCGGAAAGTCAGGCTGCAGCTCTGCCACTCGCGTCAACTCCTCCAAAGCGAGATCGTCCATCCCACCGATTCTGTACGCGATTGCCAAATTATATCGCGCCGCAGCGTCGTCTGGATTGCTCGTAAGAGCCCGCTGCGAATCCTGGATCATGGCAGCCACCGCTGGTGAATGCAGGGCAGCGCCGCACGAAGGGCAGAAATTCGTGCCATCCGCCACTTCCCCTGTGCAACTCGGGCACGTCGGCATGAGCACCTTCCCCCGGCATCGAATGCAAGGCAAAGCTCACCCTTGGGCGATCACGTCGCCATTCCTATGGTAGCATTCACGATCCTTTGACACAATGCAGTTGCAGTCAATCGCGCATCCCCAAAACGACAAGGTCTGTAGGCCGGGATGACCCGATCGAGCTACAGGCACGCGGCCGACGCCGATTATACAGGGTTTATATCCCTGGCCATCTGGCGAAGCACGTTTCGGCGCCAACCACCTAATCCTTTCGAACACCCAAGCGGTCGAGAAGATGCCATCAACGAGGTTTGGCACGCGATCGCGCGATCTCGACTGCTACAGTCCAAGGTTATCTGGAGGAAAGGACAAAGCACTTGCGGAAATTCATATATTGTAAAAAGAAGCCATAGCGTGACACGTGACAGCCGCTACTTGCGCATGAGAATCGTGCCGGAAGCGATGCAGACCTAGCATCTCCGTAAAACGAGCAGCCCGTCCAGACACAGCAGTGTTCCCAATCGACTCCGGACCAAGGGGATTGTAATGGGAGGCGTACATCGTATGCTGTGGCAAATTGGGAAGCTCAGCGGGACGTTTGTCGCAGTAGTCTTCTTTGCGTTTAGTATGACGGATATGGTGCTCTCGCTGGCCGCCTTCGTCAAAGGAGTGCCTGAGGGCAATCCTGTAATGGCGTGGTTGCTGTCAGAGAATCTGTTTGTACCAGGGAAGGTATTATTTACAGCGTTGGTGGCAGGCCTCATCGCATGGTATTATCCCCGTAGGAGTGTGCGCGCGGCCGCCTGGTTAGCTGTCGCTTTGATGGGGCTTGTGAACGCATATCATGTCTGGGGACTGAGCGTGCTCTGAAATTGGAATGCCACGCCGTGAAATTGCCAATCTGGGAGAGGTCGCTTCTGTATCTGTTTGTTTCCGGACAGCCTTTTCATCTTCCGACGAAGTCGCGTCTGTAAAAGGCTAGGAGGTCTATGACGTTATCCCGAGGGCTATCTCGCCTCCTCGTCGTGGGCTTGGACGGAGCCACTTTTCGATTATTGAGGCCTTGGCTGGAGGCCGGGAATCTACCATGCCTCGCACGTCTCTATCGTCAGGGGGTATCCGGGGTCCTGCGGTCGGTGACTCCGCCATTGAGTCCGGAGGCGTGGAGCACTTTCATGACCGGAACCAATCCGGGCCGGCATGGGGTGATGAACTTCCTGTCGTTTGCCCCCGACAGCTACGAGCTGCAGTTCAGCAACGGAGCCCAAATCCGTCAGAAGACGCTGTGGCGATTTCTCAGCGACGCGGGCAAGAGAGTCGGTGTTGTCGGCATTCCCATGACCTATCCGCCGGAGACGGTGAACGGTTACCTCGTGAGTGGAATCGAAACCCCGGCCGAACGTTCCAAATTCACGCATCCGCCCGAGCTATGTGAGGAACTGCGGGAGGCGCTCGGACGGTACGATATTCACGGGGATTTCATCGATAGTTCAGATCCCGAGGAATACTTGAAACGTGTCCTTCATATGGTCGATAACCAGGGGGAGGCGGCCTGCTATCTTCTCAGGAAGTATCCGGCCGATCTGTCGGTAATCGTTATTGGGGCGTCAGATCGTGTGCAACACGCTTTTTGGCGCTTTTTCGATTCCGATCATCCGAGGTACGACCCCGACGCCGGACCCGTTCTCAGCAACGCCATCAAGCAGGTGTATGAACGTATCGATGACTATTTGGCGAAGATGATCGAGGCGGTTCCGGATCCGAAGAACATCTTCATCGTATCGGATCACGGTTTCACCCCGTGCCACACGCTGGTCCATCTCAATCGATGGCTGGAACGCGAGGGGTATCTCGCCTGCTCGTCGCAACTCGGGGTTGGTTTCCGGATGCTCCGCTCCACCTATACCAATGCTTGTCGGTTCGGGCCGCGATGGCTGAAGGATTGGCTAAAAAATGCGCTTCCAGGAATACGACGCCATATGGCCTCGTTTCTGCTCCTCAGCCGCGTGCGATGGCCACATACACAGGCATTTGCCGTGAACACACAGCATGGCTATATCTATCTTAATCGGAAAGACCGCTTCCCATCTGGCGTTGTTTCGCCCGGCGAAGAGGCAGCGCAACTCTCTCGACGTCTCATACATGGATTAGAGAATCTACGCGATCCGGCAACCGGACAGCGGGTTGTCGAGCGCGTCGTGCGCACGCGGGAACTCTATTCGGGACCTGCTGTCGACGCTCTACCGGACCTTCTCGTGCTCTGGAAGGACGGCTATATCGCTCGAAGTGATACCGGTGATGCTATCCGGACAACACCCACTTCGCGTCCCGGAGACCTCTTTGAGCCGACCGGTCTCTCACTGAACGAGTGGAGCGCGGCACACGACGAAAACGGCATATTGATGGCTCAAGGACCGGACATTCGCAGCGGGATCATCGTCGAAGGGGCACGGCTTCTAGACCTGGCGCCGACATTACTCCATTTGCTCGGTGAGCCGGTTCCCAGCTTGATGGAAGGAACAGTCCTCGAAAGCATCCTCTCTCCGGATTTCATGGCCGCGAATCCCATCCGCTTCGTCGAGTCGGACGGAGCGGCGCCACAGCGAGAACACGTCCTCTCGCAATCTGAGAGCGAGGAACTCGCTGATCGGCTGCGACGACTCGGCTATCTGGACTGAGTGAAATTGCGTACCGCGGTATGCAATAGCTGAACCGTCTTGGCGACCTCGCCACCGTCGCTCTCTCAAACACGAGGCCGTGATATGGAAGTCATCGAGAAAATCCCAGTCGACTTCGACGTCGATCATGTCCTGTCGCGTCTCCATGTCATATCTGGAAGCGCCGACGCGAATGAGCTTAGTTCCCTTGTTGAAGAAGTCCGCGCGGCGGCAAACCCGAAGGCCGTCTTCGAGGTGTGTCATATCGGAAAACGAACGGATGATACCATTGAAATTAATGGGGTCGTATTTACAAGCCGAGTCCTGCGTATCAATTTCGAAGATGCTTATCGCGTATTTGCCTATATCGCAACTTCCGGGCGAGAGTTGGATGAGCTTTCCGAGCCCGGTGACACGATCAGAGGGTACTGGCTTGCCGAGTTGAAGCAAATGGCGTTGGAAGCTGCGCTTGACCGAGTATGCGAGCGGATCGAAACCGCCTATAGACCTGGCAAGATGGCCGCTATGTCGCCTGGATCCTTGGCCGATTGGCCCATTAGCCAACAGGAGCAGCTCTTCTCGCTTTTCGGGAATGTCGAGGACAAAATCGGAGTGCGCCTGACGGACAACTTTCTCATGATTCCGATGAAATCGATCTCAGGGATTTTCTTTCCAACGGGGACGAGCTTCGAGAGCTGCCAACTTTGCCCGCGAGAAAAGTGTCGGGGGCGGCGCGCAGCGTATGCTCCACAGCTCTGGAAAGAGCGGTACGCCAAGCCATGAGGACTTTCGGGGGAAAAGGGCGACATTGTCACCTCAGTTCGAAGCGTGGCATTTGAGTGGTGCGGCCGTTCTGTCGAGAGCGAGGGATGATGAGAGGAATCGTTCTTGAAACCTGGATCCTAATTCGCGCCTCCTATCGCGCCTTTGCGGAGGATTTGGGGCCGCTAAAGGCCGCGTCGATCGCCTTCTTCGCGTCCCTCTCACTGGTACCACTAGGCCTTCTACTGGTGTCGGTCATTGGCCATGTCATTGGATCAGAGGAGGCATACGCCCGCGTAGCAGAAGCGGTTCAACAAAACCTACCCGGGGCAAGCAAGGAAGTCCTCCAGGCACTGAACGTGACGCGCAGCCTACAAGGTCGGTGGCTAGTTGACATCGTGGGAACCTTCGGCCTCATCTGGTCGGCTATGAACCTCTTCACGAATCTTTCCCTCATCCTCACAGTCGTCTGGACGGGCGAGACGCAACGAGGATTCCTCGCTCGGAAGGTCGTCAGCTTCCTGGCGGTCCTAGCAGCGGGCATTCTTTTCCTCGCCACCGCAGTCATGACGAGCACTCTCGCAGCCATCAGTTCCTATGCGGAGCGCATCGACATGATCGCTGCTTTCCTCAACCGGGTTAAATTCCTGGACAGCGCCCTCAGCTGGGCCGTTCAGATTGGCATTGCAACCCTGATGTTCTTCCTGCTCTACTGGCTCCTGCCGGCGGGTCGGGTGAGCAAGCGGGCCGCCGTTGTCGCCGCACTCCCTGCGGCGTTATTCTGGACGATCTCGCGCACGCTCTTCTCAGTGCTCGTCGCCGGCAGCAGCCGCTACGGCCAGCTCTATGGCCCCCTGACGGGAGCTGTGATCCTCTTGCTGTGGATTTACTACAGCGCTTACATCATGCTCCTCTGCGGAGAACTGGGCGCGGTCGCACAGAAACGATACTGGCCGACAGAGGAATTCAGGGGCGAAGTTGCAGCCGACTCACACTAGCCGTTCTCAGAATTCGACTTTGGTTCGCCTGCGTCACCACCGGTGAGCTTCTGAGATTCAAGCACGAGATTGGCGCACTCTCTTGTCTCGCGTTCGTCTACACCCCGCTGTTTGAAGATGAGTTCCGTATAGAATGCCTTGACAGCGGCCAGCGCTGGCACCGCAAGAAACGCACCGAGAATCCCGTAAGCGGTTCCGAGAGCGATGAGTGAGAACCCGACCGAGAGCGGGTGGAACCGCATCCGCCGGGACACAATAAGCGGAGTCAGAAGACTCGCCTCAAGTTGGTGGATAGCAAGGTAGAGAATGAGAATCCAGAGCGGGGTGATTGGGCCGACAGCGAAGGCCAGCGCTACGGCTGGAACGGCGGCCGCGACCGGCCCGATATATGGGAAGAATTCGCCAAAGAATGCCAGCGAGGCAAGCAGGAGTGCTGGCTGGACATTCAGCAAGGTCAATCCTCCCCAGGCGATAGCAGCGACAATGAGACCAATGACCGTGGATGACCAGACCCACACGCGAACTTGCCGTGCGGTCGTTCGAAGAGCTCGAGCCGTCGGCATACGTTGCTGTTTTGGCAATAGTGCAAAAAGGCCTTGGAGCATCGGTCGCGGCTGGACAAGAGTGAAAACCGTCATGAGGAGGACAATGAAGAGAGCCGCCACCCCGCCGATAAGCGTAATGACAAACTGACCGGCCTGTCGGATCATTTGCTCGGCTCGAGCGAACATGTCCCCAAGCATCTGATCGTCAACGGTAATGAGGCGCTGAAGGCTTGGGCGATTTTGTGTTACATCTGCAAGCCAAAGCTGAAGCGTGTTGTAGTACTCAGGAATGCGTTTACCGAGGACATTCGTCTGCTCTACGAGCGGCGGGATGAAGAGAAAGCCGAGAAGCGTCGCTATCCCAAGTAGAGCTACGATCACAATCAAGGATCCACACCAGCGTGGAACTCGCCGGCGTTCCAGCCAGCTGACGGGGGCTGTGAGCATCATCGCCAGGATGATCACAAGCGAAAACAAAAGAAGAACGTGAGCAATTCGGCCCAGAAAATGCAGCGCGATGAGCAAAACAAAGGTGAGAATGAGCAGCTTAACCAGATCTCCGAAAGAAATCGCCACGATGCCTCTCCCGGCCAATTGAAGTGTCTCCAGAGAGAATGCCACACAACGACCAAATGGACCAGAACCGCAACTTCCTGTGCGGTGCTTGGGTGAGCAGCCGACTCCGCTTGCCCCGCCGATAGCTGTTCGATGAACGAGCCAAGGACTCATCGGACAACGTCAACGTAGTCGTTCGAACTGGGCATCATAAAAGAGGCTTCGAACATAGAGAAAACGCTGCCCTTGTTCGTTGGCTTGACCACAGTGCAACAGGGCGTCGAAGGGAAATACCGGCATTAAAAAAACTTGAGAAAAGAGTAGGCCACGAGAATGCTACGAAGCTCTGCCAAAACTCAGTTTCGCCGCTGCTACTTCGGGAAGGGCGAAGAACCCCATCGGACGAGCTTCAGGATTTCGTTCGAATCCCCACATCTGGAATGGGTCAGTCGATTCGGCCTCATTTTCACCGTGCTCTTACTCTGGAGTTCCCCTTCTGCATTCTCCTCTCCCGAGGCGTGGGCAGTTCCGAGTCTCAAACGCTTGCAGCCGACTACCCCCCCTGGAAGCGCAAGAGAAATCGAGTTATTCGCGGCGCGAGGGGAGTACGAGTCCTTTCAGATCGGCGTACACCCCGAAGATGGGGAGCTTACGTCGGTCGATGCTCTGAAGCCCGATCTTGCGGGGCCAAACAGCGAGATGATCTCCGCGGCGAACATCACCTTGTACCGGGAACATTTCGTCCATATCGACTTGCCCATCCGCGGTGGCACGAACCGCTCCCTGGGCCCCGGCTGGTACCCGGATGGGCTTATCCCGTTTGTCGATCCGACGAGCGGAGAGGACCTAGTGGGGGCAGAGATCGACGCTGCTCCATTCGACGTTGCCGAAGGAACCACGGAGGTCATTTGGATCGATGTATTCATTCCCCTTGGAACGCCAGCGGGAGCCTATGACGGCGCCTTCCGAATCGTGAGCGATCAGGGTGAGGCATCGATCGACTTGAACCTTACCGTTTGGGATTTCGACTTACCACTAACTCCATCGCTCAAGTCGTCCTTCGGTATCGAGCCCGACTACCGGGCAAAAGGCAAGGAACTTCTTCGCAACAAACTCATGCCTCGCCACAGCGAGCCTGAGGATGAAGCTGAATTCATCGAAAACTACGGTTTGAATTCGACCAACATCGGTTTCTGGAGCGGCGCGAGCAACGAAAGCTGCTGGATGGCGCCCGCGCCGAGCATATCCGAGATTGCGGCAGTGGCTTCAGAACACAATGCCGGACTCTTCCTCTACGACTATACGGCCGATGAGATCGACCACTGCTCCAACCTCTACCCCTCGCTCAAGGAGTGGGGCCGTAATCTTCACGATGCGGGAATCGAACACCTCGTCACGATGACGCCCACACCTGAGTTATACGACGACGGATCGGGTACCGGCCGATCGGCTGTCGACGTCTGGGTGCTGCTCCCGAAGATGTACGACGCAGCCGTTCAACGCGTCTCCGAAGTGCTTGCCAAAGGCGACGAAGTCTGGTCCTACAACTGTCTCATCCAAGACGATTACTCTCCGAAATGGATCATCGACTTCACCCCCATCAACTACCGAATTCAGCCGGGTTTCATCAATCAGAGCCTTGGGCTTACCGGGCTCTTATATTGGAAGGTCGATCGCTGGTCTGCAGACCCCTGGAATGATGTGACTGCTTCAGGTGCCGCGTATCCCGGAGAGGGCATGCTGCTGTATCCGGGCGAGCGGGTCGGCATTGACGGCGTCTGTCCGTCGATGAGACTGAAGTGGCTGCGAGATGGGGTCGAGGACTACGAATATATCGAGCTGTTCAAGCAGCGTGGCGCAGGGGATTGGGCGCTGGGTATTGCGGCTGAGATTGGAGGAAATTGGTCGGACTGGACGGCGGACGCCGTCGCACTCGAAACGGCGCGCCGCGAGCTGGGCGAGAGCGTCGGCCGCATCTTCTACGACGTCCCGGAGGACTTTTGGGCTTTCGATGCTATCGCCGCCGCTTTCGACGCCGGCATTGTAGAGGGCTATGGCGACGGAGGATATCACCCGACCTGGAATATTACCCGCGGGCAGATGGCCGTCTTCATCGCCCGAGCTATCCTCTCCCCCACAGGGCAAGAGTTGCTCGACGGATACGTCCCGCCCGAATCTTCGAGTTATATAGATGTTCCTCCGCACTATTGGTGCTACCCTCATGTGGAATATCTGGCCAATCAAGAGGTGGTCAGCGGTTATCCGGATGGATGCTATCGGCCGGCTTTGCTTGTGACACGCGACCAGATGGCGGTCTATGTTTCTCGGGCGATCGCAGACCCCAAGGGGGAGGCCGGTCTTGTAGACTACGTGCCACCTGAAGAGCCGACATTTGCCGATGTACCGCTGGGATTTTGGTCGCGAAAGCACGTCGAGTATCTTTCGGAGGCTGGAATCGTGCAGGGCTTCCCAGACGGCCGCTACTATCCGGCCGTACGTACAACCCGGGCGCAGATGGCGGTCTACGTGGCCCGCGCCTTCGGTCTGATTTAGCGCTTTCGACCTAGGCCCCCCTAAAATCGGCCGGCCTTCGTTGGGTCAACCGGAAGTGATATGCCAGCGCTCGTCGGATGCGACCGGATGCTTTTCCGTCTCCGTAGGGGTTACCCGAAGCAACCATCGTCTCGTAGAGATCTGGATCGTCGAGCAGTCGAGCCGTTTCGCTCACGATGTCTTTCCTGGTGGTGCCGACCAGCCGGGAGCAGCCGGCGGTAAGTCCCTCTGTACGTTCG
>Ga0180434_10010301_pt1 | contig 10036 bp, 6 predicted proteins | sample SS_ome_7_FD_132453 | JGI IMG/M metagenome (GOLD analysis project Ga0180434, IMG submission 132453) | Hypersaline lake sediment archaeal communities from the Salton Sea, California, USA - SS_1_D_2 metaG | ecosystem: Environmental > Aquatic > Non-marine Saline and Alkaline > Hypersaline > Sediment... | reverse complement strand
CGGCCGGGCGGCGCGGGCGGGGGCGCCTAGAAGCGCTTCTTCCGCTTCCTGCCTTTGGCGCCGGCCTTGCGCTTGGACTTGGCGCGGGCGGGCTGCGCGGGCTCGCCGGAGGGCGCCGCGGCGGGGGCGGAGTCCTCGGCGGCGGGCGCGGGCTGCGGAGCCTGGGCCTGGGGGGCCGGCCGGGGCTCCGGGGCGGGCTCGGCCTTGCGACGGGGCGGGGGAGTGGGAGCGGGCGCGGCGCGCATCACGGCGTAGCGGCGGGCCTCGCGCTCCTTCCAGCCGGCCAGCAACTGGCTGGCGATGAAGATGGAGGAGTATCCGCCCGTCGTGACGCCGATGAGCAGGGCGAGCACGAAGTCGTGGATGGTGGCGCCGCCGAAGAAGAAGAGGGCCAGCAGGGTGAACTCGATGGTGAGGAGGGTGTTGACCGAGCGCGTCATGGTCTCGAGGAGCGAGATGTTGGCGGTCTCGGCGAAGGTGGCGCCCTTGCGGAGTCTGAGGTTCTCGCGGACGCGGTCGAAGAGCACGATGGTGTCGTGGACGGAGTAGCCGACCACGGTGAGGATGGCGGCGACGAAGGGGCTCTCGACCTGGGTCTGGAGGAGGGCGAAGGCGCCCAGGAGCACGACGACGTCGTGGAGCAGGGCGGCGATGGCGGTGACCGAGAACTTGAAATCGTAGCGGACCATGATCCAGAAGAGGATGAAGACGGAACCCAGAGCGACGGCCCAGAGGGCCTTGGAGATGAGTTCGTGGCTGACGACGCTGCCGACGACGTCCTGGCCGATGAGGCGGACGCCCTTGAGGCGCGGGTCCTTGGCGAGGGCGGCCAGGATCACCTCGGACTGCTCGTTGACGGCGGCGTTGCGCTGGGCGTCGGTCTCGGCGGTTTTCGGGAACTGGGTGCGGACGAGGATGAGGTTCTTGCCGCCGACGGTGGCGCCGGCGATCTGGACGAAGTTGCGGATCTCGAGTTGCTCGATGGCGCCGCGGATTTCGGTCGTCAACGGGGCCTGCTGGCCGGCGGGGATGGGGCGGGGCACCTGGTAGGTGAGCAGGCCGCCGCCTGTGAAGTCAATGCCGAGGTTGAGGACGCGGCCGGTCTGGACCTTGCTGTTGACCAGGAAGTAGATGCAGGCCGCGATGGTGACGGCCGAGAGCGCGTACCAGTAGCGGCGCCTGCCGATGAGGTCCCAGTTGCGGGTTCGGAAGAAATCAGGCACCTGAGACCCCCCGGGGCGCGATATGGTGCGCGAGCGGCGCTATAGTCGGGCGAGATCTCATCATGCACCGAACCAGGAGAGGTTGCGGGCCAGCCGGGTGTTGGCGGCCAGGAGCACGAAGAGGCGCGTGACGGTGACGGCCGTGAAGAGGCTGGTGGCCACGCCGATGAGCAGGGTGATGGCAAAGCCCTTGACCGGGGCGGTGCCGACGATGAAGAGGACGATGGTGACGCCGATGGAGCAGATGTTGGCGTCGAGGATAGCGGTCCAGGCGCGCTTGAAGCCGGCCTCGATGCCGGACTTGAGGGTCTTCTCGGACCAGAGTTCTTCCTTGAGGCGCTCGAAGATGATGACGTTGGCGTCCACGGCCATGCCGATGGAGAGGATGACGCCGGCGATGCCGGGCAGGGTGAGGGTGGCGTTGAAGACCTTGAGCACGGCGAGCACCAGAATGCAGTAGACGATGAGGGCGAGGTCGGCGAGCAGGCCGGGCACCCTGTAGTAGAGAGCCATGAAGAGCATGACGGCCAGCAGGCCGAAGAGGCCGGCGACGAGGCTCTTGGTGAGGGAGTCCCTGCCGAGCGTGGGGCTGACGATGCGGCTTTCGGCGACCTCGAGGGGCACGGGCAGGGCGCCGGCGTTGAGCAAGTCGGCCAGGGCTTTGGCTTCGGCCCCGGTGGCGAAGCCGCCTGCGATCACGCCCTTGGTGCGGATGGCGGCGCGAATAACGGGCGCGGAGATCACCCTGCCGTCGAGCACGATGGCCAGGAACTGGTCCTTGTGGGTGCGGGTGAAGTCGTAGAACTTATCGCCGCCCTCGGGACCGGGGCGGAACTCGAAGGCCACCTGGGGCATGCGGTTGGCGGCGTCGTTGGTGACGTAGGAGTTGCTCTTGAGTTGATCGCCGCGCAGGATGACGCGCGACTCGGCCAGGACCTGCTCGTTGGGGACTTCCTTGCCGGAGCGGTCGGTGAAGCGCACGGTCTCGACGCCGGTCACGGGGTCGCGGTCGGTGCGGGGCTCGTACTTGCGGGGGATGTGGACGAACTCGAGGACGGCGGTCTGCTGGAGCAGGTCGAGGATCTCCTGGGGGTCCTCGGTGCCGGGCATCTCGACGATGACGCGGTCGGGCTGCTGTGCCTGGAGGTTGGTCTCGGCCAGGCCGAACTCGTCCACGCGGTTCTTGAGGATGCGCATCACGTCGTCGAGCCGGCTGCCGGAGAGGCTGATGTACTCGGGCCGGCCGGGGCTGAGGGTGCCGTAGTCGTCGCCGAAGTGCTCCTTGATGGCTTCGTGGATGCGGTCGCCGAGGGGGTCCAACTCGGGGGCGGTGCCGACTTCGGCGCGGACCATGACCTCGCGGCCGGAGACGGTCACGGAGGGGGTGGGGATGCCGGCCTCGATGAGCCGGTCCCTGACGCGGGCCTGGAGTTCGCCCTCGGCCTCCTCGTTGGCGGCGAGTTCGCGGCCGAAGGTGTAGGTGAAGATGCCCTGGTTGCGGGCGCGGAGCACGATGTGGCTGCCGCCCTGGAGGTCCAGGCCGAGGCGGACCCTGGGCGTGGGGGGATAGATGTAGAACTTCCAGACCTGGGCCAGGTGGCGCTCGGGCTGGTTGGTGCCGGCTCGGGTGCGGCCGTGCAGGGTGATCGGATCGGTGATGATGAGGGCGCCGATGAGCGTGAGCACACCGATGGCGATCAACCAGGCTCGCAACTTGGCTTGCATTCCGCAGCCCTTGTCGTGATGTCCCCTGGGGGGCCCAACAAAAAAAACCCCCGGAGCGTTGGCTCCGGTGGATGGGATTATAGTCCATCAAGCGCCCCTTGTCAACGGCGGCGGAGGCAGGAGGACAGGGCCCAGAGGGCGTAGAAGGGGGCATCCGCGAGTGGTGTTCCGCCGATTCTAGCGCGATGAGGCCCATTCCAACGCTGATACTATCCGCTGCCGCGGAGGCGCCCGCACGGCCGGAAGGGATGGCTTGTTCGGGCCGGCGGGGCGTCCGGTATCGGCGCGGCCGCGTTCGCCAGGCGGAACCCACGTGCAGACGAGAGGACCGATGATGTCCGATGGCGTGAGTGTCGCTGGGCGTCCGCTGGCGCTGGGGAGCCTGATGTGGTCCAGGCAGCCGCTGGAGGCGGCACTGGCGAAGGCGCGCCTGCTGCGCATCTTCGCGCTGGACCTGGGAGCCCGGCGCACGCGACACCATCTGAATCTGAACGACCCGGCGCGGCTGGATGACGAGATCCTGCAGGTGGGCGACACGCTGGACGCGGACTTCGAGGTGGTCGCCGTGAGCGCCGACTACCGCGACTTCACGCGCGCGGAGGACGGCGCGCGCCAGGAGGCGATCCGCTACACCGCGCGGGCGATCCTGGCCGCGGTGGGGCTGGGGGCGCCGGTGGTGGGCACCAGCCTGGGATCCGTGCCGGAGGGGGCGGACTGGGAGGCCTGCGCCGAGAAGGCGGCGGAGGCGCTGCGCAGCGTCGCCGAGGAGGCGGAGGCGCAGGGAGCGACGGTGGCGGTGTACCTGCACGTCGAGGATATGGCGGATTCGGTGGCGCGGCTGCGCCAGGTGCTGGATGCCGTGGATTCGGTGGCGGTGGGTGCGGCGTTCGACACGGGCATGCTGCACTACCTGAAGGTGGACCTGGACGAGGCCTTCGCGGCGCTGGGGGACCGGCTGCATCACGTGCGGCTGCGCGACGCGGACGAGAACGGCTACCAGGCGATTCCCGGGCGGGGCGAGGTGGATTTCGCGGCGTTCTTCCGCCGACTGGAGGAGGCCGGCTACCAGGGGGTGGCGTCGCTGGAGTTGCTGGACACGAAGGACCAGTTCGGCGTGGACACCAGCGACGCCGTGCGCGAGGCGATCGAGCACCTCTCGAAGTTGTAGGCGGCCACGGGGGCCGGACCCATGACCATCGCGGAGTTCCAGCGGCGGATCGAGGCGATCTACTACGAGAAGGACTCGGCACGCGGCAGGGCGGGCACCTTCATGTGGTTTGCCGAGGAGGTGGGCGAACTGGCGCGCGCGATCCGCCGGGGCGAGCGCCGGGCCACGGAGGAGGAGTTCGCGGACGTGCTGGCCTGGCTGGCCACGCTGGCCAGCATCGAGAAGGTGGAGTTGGAGCAGGCCGTGGGCAAGTACGCCGAGGGCTGCCCCAAGTGCAAGCGCACGCCGTGCCAATGCCCCGAGGCCTAGCGCCTCGGCCGCGGCGGCCTCACGGTTCTGAAGGGCGGGGCCCGACGGCCCGCCGTCTCCCCCCGGTCGCCGCCCGAGGAGGTCCCACGATGAAGGCTGTGACGCTGGCCGCGCTTGCCCTGCTCGCCGCCCCGGCCGTATCCGCCGCGGGGCAGGTCCGCTTCGAGGAGTCCTTCAGGCCGGGCGCCCGCATCGAGGCCCACTGGGACCTGACCGGCGAGTGGGCGCTGGGGCCCGACGGCCTGGGCACGCGCGGCGTGGGACGCAACACGGCCTGCGCCTTCGCCGCCCCCGAACTGGGGCGGCAGACGATCACGGCGCGGATGACCATCGGCCCGCGGGCGGGGGCGGGCTCGTGGGCGTATGCAGGCCTGCTGCTGGCGCAGGATTCGGGCAACTACTGGCACCTGGCGCTGGTCGAGTCGCCCACGGGTGACCGCTACGGGGAACTGGTGCAGGAACTGCGCGGCGCCTGGCAGGCCCAGGCAGGGGGCCCGAGCCGGCTGGAGCCCACGGGGGAGGGCGTCAAGGAGCGGTGGGAGCCGGGGGACTTCGACTTCACGCTGCGCCTGTCGGCCGCCGGGATCGAGGGCGAGATCGCGGAGACCGGCAGCGGGCGCGCGGTCTTCAGGGGCGGCTACCGGTTCGCCCCCGAGGTGGCCGCGGTGCGGTCGGGGCGGGTGGGACTGGAGGCGGTGGAGATGGCGGCGTCGGCGCGCGAGGTGCGGGTGAGCAGCGAGCAGAGCGAGGCGCACGGGCAGGATGCCCGGTCCGCGCCGCGGGCGGCGGTTCTCTCGGCGGCGCTGCCGGGGATGCCCCCCGACCTGCCGGCCGCGATCGCGGCGGCCCTGCGGGAAGGGGGCGTCGAGGCCGACCTGCTCGCGCCGGCGCAGATCGCGGATGCGGAGCGCTTCTCGCGCGGGCGCTACAGCGTGGTGGTGGCGCCCCAGTGCCAGACCTTCCCGGGCCCGGCGCGCGAGGGGGTGCTGCGGTTCCTGCGGGAGGGCGGCAACCTGATCGCCACCGGCGGGCCGATCTTCGAGCAGGTGGTCTGGGAGTGCGACGGCCAGTGGTTGAGCGAGGATGAGATCCTCGGCGTGATCGAACCGGACCGCCTGATCGTGGACTGGTCGGAGCAGGACCTGGCGGCGTGGAAGCGGGGCAGCAGCCACCCGGAGGAGCAGACCACCCATCGCGTCGTGGCCGGCCAGGGAGGGCCGACGCTGCGGATGGACGTTCCCAGGCTGGAGGGCTGGGATACCTTCGAGTCGCCGCGCCTCGAGGGCGCGTTCGCCGAGGGCCGGACGCTGACCGTCTTCAGCGCCAAGGCCAACGTCGCGACGACGGCGGTGGTGGAATGGGTGGAGCGCGATGGGTCGCGCTGGATCGCCCCGGTGAATCTGACGCCCGAGTGGCAGCGCTTCGCCCTGCCGCCCGAGGCCTTCCGCTACTGGCACGACAACCCGAGCAAAGGCCGCGGCGGGCAGGGCGACTGCCTGCACGTGGAGGAGGTGGACCATCTCTCGCTGGGGCTGGCGATCGGCTTCGGCGCGCAGGCGGGGGGGCCGTACACCGTGTGGTTCAGCGGGATCGGCACGGCGGCGTCGCCGCTGGGGGACACCGGGTTCGAGCCGCCGCTGCTGGAGGGCATGAGCCCCGAGCACAAGATCTATCGCACCAGCGCCTTCCGCGCCCAGAGCGACTACACCAAGCCGTTCCTGCGGGGCGCCCGCCTGGAGGAACCTTTCGAGGCGGCGTGCCCGATCCGGCGGAGCCGCGGCCTGGGGAGCGCGGGAGCGCGGCCGGGGCGCTGGGCGCCGCTCCTCTACGCGTACGACAGGGCGAGTCACCTGCGCGGCGCGGCGGCCTCGACCTACGTCAGCCTGGCGGGGCCGTTCCGCAACGCGACCTGGACGCAGATCGGCATCCCCGACAGCGCCTATCTGCGGCGGCACCTCGACGCCCTCGGCCCGATGCTGGCGGACGTCGCCGGGCGCGTATCGGCGGGGTTCTGGCTCACCAAGGCGGGCGCCGACCGGTTCTCGTACTTCGAGGACGAGCCCGTGTCGGTGGCCGCCTATGTGTCGAACTTCACCGACCGTCCGCTGACGCTGCGCTGCGGGTTCGTCATCCGTCGCTGGAGCGAGGAGATCGTCTCGGGGAGCGCCGAGGCGCAGGTCGGCGCGCGCTCGACGGCGCGCGTGGCTGCGCCCTGGCAGGCGGCCCCGCTCAAGCCGGGCCGGTACCTGGTGATCGTGATGCTCAGGCAGGACGGGGAGCAGGTGGATCGCATCGAGCACGAGTTCCTGGTGACCGAGCCCCCCAGCGGCTCGCCGGCGGAGACCGTCTCGGTGAGCGAGGGCGAGTTCCGGCTGGACGGAGAGCAGTGGAACCCGCACGGGATCAACTACTGGCCGTCGTACGCGACGGCGCTGGAGCCGTTCGCGTACTGGCTGCACTGGCTGAGCCCCGGGCAGTACGACCCCGAGGTAGTCGGGCGCGACCTCTCCGCCCTGGAGATGCTGGGCGCGAACATGGTCTCGATCCAGTACCACAGCCCCGACCAGGCGCCGGCGCTCAACGACTTCCTGCGCCAGGCCTGGGGAAACGGCATCCGGGTCAACATCTTCCTCCCCGGCGCGCACCCGCTCGACATCAACGAGGCTAGGTTCACCGAACTCATCAAGGCCGCGCGGCTGGCGGGCAACCCGGCGGTGTTCGCCTATGACATCGCGTGGGAGCCGGCCCTGGGCGACGAAGGCTCGCGGCGGCGCTACGACGCGCAATGGACCGCCTGGGTGAAGGACCGGTACGGCTCCGTCGAGAACGCGGCGCGCGACTGGGGCTTCGCGCCCGCGCGCCGCGAGGACGGCTCGCTGGCCGGGCCGACTCAGGAGCAGATTCTCAACGACGGCGAGCACCGCCGCATGGTGGCGGCCTACCGGCGCTTCGTGGACGACATGATTTCGGCGGGCTACAACCGCGTGACGCGCGCCCTGCGCGCGCTCGACCCGACGCACCTGATCGGCGCGCGCACGGGCTACGGGGGGACGGGCCAGGCGGGGATAGACCCGCGGATGCCCTTCGACCTGCGGGCGGGCGCGAAGCATCTGGACTTCGTGTCGCCCGAGGGCTGGGGCCTGCGGGGCGAGTGGGAGAACTTCGAGGCCGCCGGCTTCACCACGGCGTACGGCCGCTGGGCGAGCAACGGCAAGCCCGTGTTCTGGTCGGAGTTCGGCCTCACGGTCTACCCCCACACGACGCCGGAGAAGGTCGAGGCGCAGGGCGAGCAGTACCGCAACATGTACCGCATGGTGCTGGCATCGGGCGCCGACGGGTCGGCGGGGTGGTGGTTCCCCGGCGGCCTGCGGATTGACGAGAACAGCGACTATGGCATCATGAACCCCGACGCCACGCTGCGCCCGGGCGCACGCGCGCTCAGGGAGTACGCGGCGGCGATCCGGGCCCCGCGCGAGCGCAAGGCGCCCGATGTGTGGATCACGATCAACCGCGACCTGCACCCGCGCGGCTACTCGCAGGTCTGGGCGCGGCACCGGCAGGCCTACCTGGAGGCGCGGCGCGCGGGCGGGACCGTGGGCCTGCGCACGGAGGGCACGGGCACGACCTCGGCCGACTGCCCGCCCGTGGCGGTGGGCGACGTGCCCTGGAACGGCGGCAACCCGCCGAAGTACCTGAACGCGGGGTTCAACCGCGTGACGCTCCAGGGAAGGACGGTCACGGCCTCGGTGGGCAACACCGGGGAGGCGAAGTGGCTATCGCGCGAGTCGGCGGCCGGGCGGCCGGGCGCGGTCTACCTGCTGGCCTTGGCGGACGGCGAGGAGGTCGCCCGCGCCCCGATCGTGGGCGATGTGCCGCGCTTCGGCGATGCCGAGATCAGGCTGACCCTGCCCGAGGGGGCCGGGGGGACACGGCTGGTGATGATGGCGGAGGGGAGGACGCGGTTCGGGCCCACGTGGGCTCTGGAGGCGGCTGGGGGGCCGTAGGGCGGAACGCGCAGGATAAGGCCCGGAGGGGGCGAAGCAGAGTCAACTCGCGGAAGACGATGACTGCGCCACCCAACAACAACCGAACCGCCGTGGACGACGTCCCCGACGGGCTGTGGGGCAAGTGCACGAAGTGCGGGGCGATGCTCTACCAGCGCGAGCTGGAGAAGGCCCTGCGCGTGTGCAAGCACTGCGGGTTCCACTTCCGGCTGGGGGCGCGGGACCGGATCGCGCTCACGGCGGACCCCGACACCTTCGTGGAGCACGACGCCGGGCTGGCGCCGGCCAACCCGCTGGAGTTCCCGGAGTACGAGGAGAAACTGGCGCGGGACCAGGGGAAGACGGGCCTGCCGGATGCGTTCATCTGGGGGGAGTGCGCGCTGGAGGGGACGGCGTGCGTGATGGGGGCGGCGGACCCGGGGTTCCTGATGGCGAGCATGGGGTCGGTGCTGGGGGAGAAGGTGACGCGGGCGATGGAGTTTGCGGCGGAGCAGCGGGCGCCGCTGATCCTGTTTTCGGCGTCGGGCGGGGCGCGGATGCAGGAGGGGATCATCTCGCTGATGCAGATGGCGAAGACGGCGGCGGCGGCGCGGCGGCTGGGGGAGGCGGGCGTGCCCTACGTCAGCGTGCTGACCGACCCGACGACGGCGGGGGTGTGGGCGAGTTACGCGTCGCTGGGAGACGTGATCGTGGCGGAGCCCGGCGCGCTGATCGGGTTTGCGGGTCCGCGCGTGATCGAGCAGAGCCTGAAGGTCAAACTGCCGGCGGGCACGCACACGGCAGAGTTTCAACTGGCGCACGGGATGGTGGACCTGATCGTGCCGCGGCGCGACATGAGGCACACGCTGCACCGCCTGCTGGGGTTCCTGTGGTCGTGAGATGAGACGCCGGGTCAAGACGAGTCCGCAGCAGAGCCGGTGGCTGCCCTTCGAGCAGCCGCTCCAGGAACTCGAGGAGCGGATCGCGGCGCTGGAGGAGTTCACCGCCCAGCGCGGCCTGGACCGCTCGGAGCAGATCGCGGCCCTGCGCGAGAGGCAGCGGACGGCGTGCGAGCGGATCTTCTCGAACCTGTCGCCGTGGGACCAGGTGCTCATGGCGCGGCACCCGAGCCGCCCCTACATGCTGGACTACATCCGGTTCATCTTCGAGGACTTCGTCGAACTCCACGGCGACCGGCGCTTCGGGGACGACCCGGCGATGGTGGCTGGGTTCGGGCGGTTGAACCGGACGCCGGTGGCGGTGGTGGGGCACCAGAAGGGGCGCGACGTCCGGGAGCGGCAGCACCGGAACTTCGGGTCGGCGCGGCCGGAGGGGTACCGGAAGGCGGGGCGAGTGATGAGGCTGGCCGAGAAGCTGGGCCTCCCGGTGATCACCTTTGTGGACACTCCGGCTGCGGAGTCACGTTTGGAGGCCGAGGAGCGGGGCATTGCCAACGCGATCGCGGAGAACATGCTGCTGATGTGCACGCTGGCGACGCCGATCGTGGCGATCATCATCGGGGAGGGAGGCAGTGGAGGGGCAATCGGGATCGCGGTCGGCGACCACGTGATGATGCTGGAGCACGCGATCTACTCGGTGATTCCGCCCGAGTCGTGCGCCGTGATCCT
>Ga0180434_10010300_pt1 | contig 10038 bp, 5 predicted proteins | sample SS_ome_7_FD_132453 | JGI IMG/M metagenome (GOLD analysis project Ga0180434, IMG submission 132453) | Hypersaline lake sediment archaeal communities from the Salton Sea, California, USA - SS_1_D_2 metaG | ecosystem: Environmental > Aquatic > Non-marine Saline and Alkaline > Hypersaline > Sediment... | reverse complement strand
GATGTAGTTAAGCTCTCCAGATCCAGTGCCAGATCCTATCTCGCTGGCAACACCTGTGCTATCTACTTTGTAAACTCCCTTGTCCTTAGCAAAGACTTTCACATCATCGCCGCTAGCTGCTGAAGGATCGCTTGATTGATCTTTGAGTAGCAGGTAGCCATCGGTGCCGTCGTTTGCAGCCCCTCCGACCGTTGCTGCGTCGAGAGTTTTATTTTCAAGCGTGTCCGTTGTCGCTTTTCCTACAATGGTATCTGTAGCAGCTGGAAGAGTTAGCGTCTCAACTCCATCAGGAGACAGGTTTGCAGCTGTGCTACCTGTTATCGTCTTGTTGGTAAGCGTCTGAGCTGTTGATATATCGGCTACCTCAATTTCAGAGCCAGCAGCCCCGACCTTAAACTTAGAGGCCGCAGCGTCGGCGTAGATCATTGAGCCATCGGTTCCAGTCCGTTCGACCGTGATCCCTGCGCCTTCTGAGCTTACGTCGTTTCCGCCTTTGTTGACGGTAATATTCTTGTCTTCCACGTTTAGATTGTCGGTGTCGATTGTAACCGTTGTTCCGTTTACAGTTAGATCGCCGCCCACTGTCACGTCTGAAGTAGTTGTCACGTTGGCAAATGTTGGGGAAGCATCTGAGGTTAGGTCTTGATCGATTACGCCCGAGGTTCCTTCAATCGTGAGCGTGGCATCGGCGTCGGTTCCTGCAGCGATCTTAATCGCTCTTTGCGTAGCGTTTGTGTTCTCGACCTCAAAGGTGGCGTTGTCAAGCGCAACCGAGCTTGCTGCGTCTTCAGCTGTGAGCGTTACGTCGTATCCGTCGCCTACAGTAAGGTTTTCGGAAAGATCAAGGGTTCTATCGCCTGAGTTTACTTTAAGATTGAGCGTTCGGTCTGCCGAATCGTCTTCGTTCCAAACCATCGAGAGATCGTTGGAATCATCGCTGTCGTTTAGAGCTACCGAGTCGAGATCGATAGCGCCTGATACGTCTAGATCGCCTGTTACGACAACCTTCTCGCTACCATTTGTCGTGTCTACCTTTAATATACTAGAAGCGCCCGCAGACCCTATTTGAAGAGCTGTGGCCGAATTGTCTTTAAGTTTGACAAGAGCGTCGCCGCTCCCTGTTACCGTGACCGTTCCGTCTGTCGTGATCTCAAGAGCGTCCGAGCTGTTAAGAACCGTAGACGTGGCGTAAGTGCCATCAACTTTGACCTCTACGTTTGTTCTATCGCTTCCCGCCTCTATCTCAAGAGCGTAATCAGGAGTCCCTGAGCCGTCGTCTATTTTAAGACCGGAAAGAGTGACGTCGGTTGTTGAAATCTTTACAATTGCCCCCGCAGCTATGCCAGCCGTCGAGTCGATGATTGTTCCCGCTCCATGCCCAATAATTGTGAGGGCTTTGCTGATATCAAGAATAGAGGCTTGCGAGTAAGTCCCATCGAGAATGGCTATCACATTCCCAGCGCTTGCCGCAGCGATAGCGTCGGCTATGGTCGAATAGTGAGCGTTTCCGGCGGTAACGTCAGCCGCAGACCCTACAACGATATCAACATCAAGGTTAGCCGCAAGAGTCGGAGAGTTATTGATTGCATTGGTTACGTCCTGAGCCCACAGAGTAGCCTCGTCTGCGTAAGCTTCGTCGCCGTCTTGTGGATATGCTCTTGTTGTTCCTGATCTGATTGTTAGATCGACACTCATAAGACCCTCGAAAAGAGAAAAGAGGGGCCGAAGCCCCTCATGTTTGATTAGCTGTTAACGATGCCTGTGATTACGAGCATTCCAGAGATCATCTCTGTGAAAACTGCGTTGTTCCAGTAGAGACGAGTTTCAACGCCTGCGTTGTTCTCCATTTCTCTGAGGTATTCGCCGTCTTTTCCAGCTTTGCCTGGAAGATCGAAAGTAGGTGTTGGAACTGAGCCAGCAAATTCAAAAGCTTTAGAGGCTTTAGGATGAACAAAAGCGTAGCCTTCTTTCATCATTTTATGAGTTATGATCTTGACTCGGCCAACCTGGCTATTGAAAACGATAGCTTCTGCGCCGTTTTCCGCTTGTGTTGACTTGTAGCTGCTGTCAATTGAGCGAAGAGCAGCGAGGTCGTTGCCAAGGTCTGTCCATGCGCCTGAGTTTACAACAACATCGATGTCGCTCACTTCGTCGCCTAGGCCTTTGTTTGCGCCTTGGTTTAAAGCTTTCATGATCTTGTTGAAAGTAAGAGGAGCCGAGCCTGCGCTGTAGGTTCCTGCTGAGTTCCAGAGGTTGTAAGTCGCTCTATTGATGCCAAACAGCGTTCCAGTGGAATCGTTGATCATCTTATAGATGCCTGTCATGGAGTTAGCGCCACTTGCGCCGTCAGCTGCAAAGTAGATCACGTCTGTAGCCGCAACACCCGCAGGGGCTGAATCGACTGTTACTGTTCTTGCGCCGATGTCATAACTTGATACTGAGCATTCGCCACGAAGAACACCTGCGCTTGTTTCGATGCGGAGCTTTCTGTTTTCACTTCCAAGCCATAGGCCTGCTGCAAAAGAAGCTGTCGTCAGCGTAATGGTGTTGGTAGAAATCGAGCTTACAACAGCAATTCCACTCTTGCCCCACATGGCGTCAGCTTCCATGTAGAAGTAAGAAGACTTGAGCATATTCTTAACAACGCCCTTTGTGGCTGCGAGAAATGAGCTCTTTTTCTTTGAGCGAAAGATTGTTTCGTAATCAAGAGCTGATCTAAGCAAGAGCTGAGAGCCAGCGATTGACGCTTGAGTCGTTCCCATTGCGATAGGAGCGTTGAGCGAGAAAGCGCCTGCATTGGACGCAGCTTTTGTGATGCCTTGCTCGGATGTAACTGTAACTGGGACTGTGTAGTCGCCGCCTGGCTGCTTATCTACTTGAAGAGGCTTGATCTCTTTTGCGTAGTAAAGGTTTTCAGGAGTAAGGTCTTTTACTTTGTCTGCGTATGATTCTTTGAACCAACCATTTAAGGTGGTCATTGTGTTTTCTGTAGCCATGATCAATCCTTCCTTGGATTAGAGATTTGAAAAATAGTCATTCATTCCAGTTTTTTTCTTGGGCCTTCTTGGCCTGCTTGGTTCGCTGTACTCTTCAAGATCGAGTTGACCGCCAAAGCTTTCAGAAGATGGTGTTTCTCCTTTAAGCCTTGCTACGTCTGCTCTTCGAATGGCTTTGATGATTCTCTCGGGAATGAGATCAACGATATGGTTGTCGTCGATGTCGTCAAACACAGAGAGAACATTGTCTTTCCACTCTTGCCTTGATAAATAAACGGCGTCGGCTATTGAAAGGTTTTTCCCATGCTGGTTTGCAAGGAGCTGCTTACCTATAGCGTTTGCCATGATTGCGCACTTAGTTCGTTTCTCTGACGGGTCTTCGTTTGGACTAAAGGGCTTAAAACCATGCTCTTGCATAGCCTTAACGAGTTCATGCCCCATTTGCTCACGATGTTTTGACACGGCTTCCTGATGAGTTCTTTCGGCCTGCTCTTTTTTAAGCCTCTCGTTTTCGGCTTTGATGGCCCGAGCTTCTTCAATCTCATCCCTGCGAGCTTTTTCTTCGGGGCTTAGGGAAGACTCTTCGACGTAGCCTTTAAGCAGCTGCTCGGCAAGCTCGTACTTGTCGTGACCGAGTTTGTCGGCAATATCCCAGAGCTTGTTTGGATCTTCCTTGATCGAGTCGAAATATCCCTTAACTTGCTGCTGAAGCTCTTTTCCTTGCTGCAGCCGCCTATGACCAGCCTGATTGATGTTAAAGCCCTTGAACACTTCCTCAGTCGTAGCGACGTATTTCTTACCGTCGATAGGAACGATAAAGCGAAGGTCGCCGCTCTTGTTGAGAAAGGGCTTAATGTCTTTTGGGAGTCCGAGCTTTTTGCTTATATCTTCAACTTCAGCAGCTGTAAGCTTAGGGGCCGGCTCTTCCTGAGCCTTCTCGCCGTCCTTGGCTTTTCCCCCCGACTGCTCACTACTGTTAGAGCTTTTCTGATCGCTTCGGCTATCTGGCTTAGAAGCTTGTCTCTTTTCTTTCGTCTCGGCGTCGTCTTCTGTATCACGGGGTTGAGTCTGAGTTTGCTCATTTTCTTCCCTCCGATCATCCGAGGTTTCCTTCTCTTGTGTTTCTGCCTGCTCTTCGACACTTCCTGTGTCGTTAATAAACTCTTCCATGAGTTCTCCTTAGATTATGCGGGAGGCATAGGCATAGGCGGTGCCCCTTGCGCAGTCTGTGGGTTATTGGGATCGCCCATCATTGAGGGCGGCATCTGTGGGTTTATTTCTTCGTTTCCAACCTTCGCCGGTGTTGGCGGCTGGCCTCCATGGATGAGAGCGGCGAGTTCGTCGCCGTTTCTTACAAGCTCCATGTGGCCTGTGAGAAGTTTTTGGATGTTTTTAACTATCTGAGCGTTTTCTCTGTTTGTAGTTAGATCGATGTCAAGGAGTAGGCTTTGGATCTCAGACATGAAGAGCTGATGATTGATGCCAGGAACGGGAGGAACTACCTCTCCGTCAAGAAGCCTTTCTTTCACGGCCCAGATGTAGTCCATGAGCCTGTCGTCTGCTTCTGTGGCGACTTCAAGGTTTCCTGTGTTTACAACTTCTTGGAACTGCTCAACCGTAATGGCTCCCATTTTAAGCTGCTCCATTGCGATCTCTACTTTGCCCGCAGCCGTCTTGGCAATGGGGTTGACCTTGCTGACGATCACTCTTGAAATGTCTTGAAGGTCTTCGCTTGTGAACGTATCGACGCTTGAGCGATTTGTCTTTCCAGCGATCTCGTAGAGTCTTTCGGTCTTTGCTGTAGCAGCGAGAAACTTGAGTATGAAATCATAGAGGTCTTCAAAGAGCTCATGATAAGCCATCTCAAGGCTGTGACTGTATTCTTGGGCTTGGTTGATCACTGTGGCAAGAGCAACGCCTGATTTGAGGTTTGGCGTGTCTTTGACATTGCCTCTAATCACAGCGTTTTGCCCCGACAGGATCTCAAGAGTAGAAACACCAAGGTGAAGCATATTTATGATGTCAGCGTTTTCTTTGTAAAAGCTTACAACCTCTGGTTTGGTCGAAGACTTGATCATATTAAGACCGTCTTTGATTTCTTCGACGGTCATGTTGGGATCAGGGCTCCAGATATTGTTCGTGCCAAAGGTGTTGAGGTTTGACACCATAAGGCTTATGCACATATTGACGATGATCTGAGGAGCACGAAGAGTATTCGCTTCTGTGTATCCAAAAGAGTTTTCTAAGTGATTGCCTGGAGAAAGCGAGAAGATTGGAAGCTTGTCACGATAGGGGTTTTTGCCTTCGTAGAGCTTGATCGGGTTATCAACGTCTCCGCACCATTTGATGAACTTGCCATCTTTAAGCGACTTGCATGATTTGTGATAGGTCTTGTAGACCCATATATCTGGGCTATCAACATCGTAACTGTCGGAAAGAATAGCGCCTGAGTAATCAGCGTAAGTGTCTCTGTCTGCGCAGTCGATCCCTAGTATGTCTTCCTTTTTGCCTTTGTGGCTTGCGGCTACGTCGTATCTGTTTTCTCGTTTTCTAAACGTGACCCATTGCCAGTCCTTTTTCTTGTCTTTTGTTACGTCAAAGAACACATTCCAAGGGCTGTATTCGCTCACGTCAAAGTCACCCTCATTTATAGGGCGATTCCCGTCCACAGCAATAGGACGACCAAGATCAGGGTCAAACTCAGCAACGATGTAACCATCGCCGTAAACAAGGCCTTTCTCGGCTGCGTCTTCCATGGGTTTGTTGACGCGCTTAATTTTGTGGTAATACTCAACAACATTCTTACCGACCTTTGAGCTTCTTCTTGCCTTGACCGACGTATTTGCCGCCGAAACGTCAAAGGCTGGGACGTTAGCAACGAGAGAGTTGAGCATGTGGCGTAAGATGTTTCTGAAATGATTAAAGGTCAGAGCTTTTAATTCTCCGACCTCTCCTGTGTCAAGTATGTCTTCGGCTTCACCTTCGCCGTAGATTTTATTCTCGTAAAAATCTCGATTTTTCTTCCAGGCTTTAGCCTTGCCAGTAGCGACAACATAGCTTTGGAATGCTCGGACTTTTTCGGCGAGATCAGAAACAAGCTCGTCCCCTTTTAATAGAAAACTGTATTTGTCCATATTGGTAGGCTCTTGCTCAGAGTTGATGAAATATTGTGCTACTAACAAGGTTATAACTTTCGCTCGGAATATTTCAAGCAAACTGAAGTGCAGCAAAGACTATGAATATAGGAGTTTTTGTAGCTGTAGGTAGATAGGATATAACGCTACATCACGCTAGACATATAGAAAGCTACATTTAAAAACGTGAAAAAAGTTTTCATCTTCTCACTTTTTGTTCCGATAAGAGCCTTGGTCCTTTTTTACAAATTCCCATTTTGTGAATAGACCTCCCAAACGCAGGCGCTCTTTTGATTTGTCAAAGGGGCGCTTTTTCTTTACGCTTAGGATCTCCTAATAGAAAAATTGGATTAATACAAAAGCGTTTGCGCAGCTCTTCAGTTTTGAGGGGCTGTCTTTTTATCCGCCGATTAGTTTTGTGAGGTTTCGAGCAGAGGTTCCAACCATGTGTCGGTTGATGTGGTGTGTCGATTCTCTTACCTGGTAGTCGCTAAGCGCACCAAGGCCGTAGGGGTTTTTGCTCCAGTCGAGATCATAGCAGAAATAGCCAAGGACAACGAGAAGGTCAAGGTGCCCCATGGCTTCGGTTCTTTCAAAGTCGGTTCTGTGCTCATTCCAGCACCCATACTTGAGTTGACGAAGTAGGTTCGGGCAGTTTTCTTCATCAATAAGAAGAGCTCCTTGAGAGAGTTTGACCCTAAGCGTGTTGATCACTGACTGTATCCATGTCTTTCGCCCATGCTTGACCTTCTTTTGGATTGGAGAAATAGCGTAGCCATGATCGGTCGACATGTCGTAGAGCTGCTGCTTGTCGCTGCAGTCCCCGATTCTTATGATCCTCCTATCGAGCCAGCCCTGAGCTTCTTCGACCTCAAGAAATCCTTCTACGTGTTCTCCGGTTGATTTGTAATGCTCGAAGTACTCTCTTTCAATGACAAGCCTTGCCTTTTGGAAATCAAGATATCCCCAAAGTCCCCCCATGTAATCCACAAAGCCAAGATCAAAGTAAGCGTTTGGATCATAAAGTTCTGGCCTGTCCTGACACCCAATATATAGGCCCACGTCAATAGCTTCAGGAACTACCTTATTCGAAAGATCGCCGACAAAACAGCTCACGTCGTCAGATGGAAACTCTTGATCAAAAGCGGCCTCTCCTTTGAGGTCGATGATCTTTTGGCGTCTAAACTCGAGCTGAGCCTTTGTAATCTCAACGCCTGTGGTCTTTCTGATCCTTTCGAGATATTCGGCCTCGTCTTCGCTTGGGGGGCCTGAGTCTACGTCAGTAAGCTTATAGGCGTGGTGATTAAACCACGGAAAGAAGATATCTTTTCTTGAAGCTCTCTTTTCAACCCAATCATCGAAATACCAGTTCATCCCCTCGGGAGTTGTCTCTGTCGAGTAGCAGATGCCAGGAGGAAGAGCGCCGAGCGTTGCTGTGATCCTTTTCTTATCTTGAAACGCCGCTTCTGAAAGGTGAAGCCTGTGGACGGTTGAGGATCTGTTCTCAAGGCCCACGTAAATACGTGAGTTGTTTCGAGGGAAGTAATATTCATACATCGAGCCCCCGCCCTTATCAAGATCGGGCCGTAGCTGCTCGGGAAGATGCCGGTAAGCATAGCGAACTATGCGAAAGATTTTTTTGATTGATTCCTGGTCATGGGACTGAATGAAACAGTTAAGGTTTTCGTTCCACAGAGCATCATCGAGATAGCTCAGAACAAAGAAGGTCGTAATGCCGAGCTGACGAGCTTTTAAGATGTTGGGGTTAATGGCAAGCTGGCCGTCTTTGTAGCACTCATCCCAGATTTGCCGCTGCTCGGCGTTCATCTTGAATGTGATCTTGTTACCGCTTTTATCGACAATCGAATAAAGGTGATTAAGTCGCCATTCTTTGCTTGATATTTTTTCTTTTAAAAGCTTCTCATCCATGGATCAGCTTCATGAGGTTTTCATGCGTTAGGCCGAGATTGTGCTCATGCTTTTCTGGCTCGTAGAAGCCAAGCATTTTGTTTAGTTCGTTGATGGCTTTGACATACATCTGGGGATCGTAGGGAAAGACCCTCTCTTCTCCGGTCTCTTGGTTTACCTCGACCTTTTCCATGCTTCGCTCGGCTATTTTCAGAAGGCCTTTGAGGATGTCTTCTTTCTTGATCTCAAACTTTTCGGCTGCTTTCTTCTGATGCTTACTTAATTCTTTTTGAATACTAACATTCGCTAACAGCCTCGCTCCTTGCTCGTTTGCTGTTTTTTCAGAGTATCCTGCTGACTTAGCTGCCTGTGTCGCATTGAAGCCATTGGTGAGATAAGCCTTCACGAATGAGGCCTGTTTTGGTGTGAGCTTCCTGCTCTTCATGGTAGACCGCCTTTCCTTGGTGGGTCATCACCTGTCCACAATTATAACAGACATCGGAATCTTCCAAGGAAAAATTAAGTCGATCATATATATGAACAGTTTGCGCTCATAAGAAAATTGCCCCACACTTAAACTATTACGTTCCATGAAGTCTCTGTTCTGGAGGCGGCCTTGCTCACCCCCGTTCTTTCTTGGGCGGGGGTTTTTGTGGCTTTGATGGATGGGACGCAGGATGGGACATCACATAGCAAAACAGGGTGATTTGGGGTGATATACAGTGAAACTGGGTAGAGCTAAGTTATTGAAATGTTTTGTAACTTCTTGTAATTGCGTGAGTAAAAAATGAGCAGCTAACTATTTCCAGGCGTGCACCTTCAGCCACTCGGTCATCTCTCCGCACGCTGTTTTCTTAACAATTTTAAAAAGATAAGTCAAAAGTTAAGTGTCTAGTAATCGAGCGATCGTCACGATGGGACAAAGGATGGGACATTTCACTCGTTTACGATATGCAGGCTAGGTTTGATGTTTTCGCCGATACGATCAAGCCTTCCGTTCGTTGGGTGAATGTATCGCCTGACTGAGCCCGACCCTGAGTGAGAAAGTAGCCTGATGATATCTTCTTCGATGGCCCCAGCTCTCATCCAAATCTCTGTGCAAGAATGTCTTAGTTCGTGGGGAGTCACTACGGGGACGCCTGCAAGCTGACAAGCTACCTGGGTGTGGCGATGAAAAGTGTTGTAAGTGAGCATGTCGCCCAAAATACCTGGGATCACGAAATCGCTCGGAGATCGATCTTTTGATAGTGGGTAGAGGTATTCCCCTAGGGGCTTGATGAGAGGTTTCACCCGATCTCGGCGCTTGTTCTTTGGAGCCGCAATCTTTGACTCTTTTCTCCGATACCCTTCTTTGATCTTGATCATGTTCATCTCAAAGCACACGTTCTCCCATCTCAGAGCTTGAACCTCTCCAGGGCGTGGGCCGGCAAGAACACTGATCCAAATCGCTGGGCCTATGTACTCGCTTTTTGAAACGTCAAGAAGCCTGAAGCTCTGTTCTGGGGTGAGGACCGTTCTCTCGGCCACATCTCCAACAATGGGCCTATCTTTTTTCGAGCATGGATTATCGACGGGAATCTTGAAGTAATCATTTATGTCCGAGAAGATTTGATTGAGAAGATTGTAAACGTGGCGACACATTTGATCTCCTCTTCCAATCTTTCGCATTGAAGCCATCACGTCGCCAATATCGACTGGCTTTAAATCCGAGAGCTTTCTCTTTCCGAGTATTGGATGAACATAATCCCTGTACATCTGGTCTTGAGACTTTGCCCAGCCTTCAGAGCACCTTCGACACTTTCTTCTCCACAGAACCCAATACTGGTCAACGAGCATGTTTCTAAGAGCAATAGTGGAACTAACAGCTCCCCTATCTCTTCGAAGGATGAGCTCTCTTTCATACTTTTTTGCGTCGGCCTGTTTTGCAAAAGACTTCGAAGGGAACTTTCTTCCCCTTGAGTCTCTTACGACTACCCTGTATCGGGTAAGGCCGTTTTTTG
>Ga0180434_10010298_pt1 | contig 10039 bp, 21 predicted proteins | sample SS_ome_7_FD_132453 | JGI IMG/M metagenome (GOLD analysis project Ga0180434, IMG submission 132453) | Hypersaline lake sediment archaeal communities from the Salton Sea, California, USA - SS_1_D_2 metaG | ecosystem: Environmental > Aquatic > Non-marine Saline and Alkaline > Hypersaline >... | reverse complement strand
TAAATCCAAATTGATAATTCAATATCGATCCGCCGGTAGTTAGCTGATTGAAGAGCTGAATCTGACCTAATGCTGATAATGCACCCATTGGGACGGTGAGTAAAACAGTCCATTTTTCCATGAGTTTTCGTCCCTCTTTTGGATTATCCTGCATTCGCCTTTCTAAGGCAGGTATGATGGGTACCAGCAGCTGAATGATAATTTGTGCTGTGATATAAGGATATACACCCATTGCCAGAATGGAAAAATTTGAGAGTGTGCCACCAGATAACAAGTCAAACACGCTTAACAGACTTGAAGCCGTTGATTGCTGTTGGAAAATGCTCGAAATAACAGCTCTATTAATACCCGGAACCGGGATATTAGCAGCAAACCGATATAGCACTAAAATACCTAACGATATCAGCAATTTATTTCTGATATCAGTCGAAGTCCACAGGTATCGCCATGCAGATCGCTTCATATTAATTTCTCCTATTCAAACCTAATAAACCTATTTGATCAATTCAGCTTTTCCACCAGCCGCTTCGATCTTTTCTTTTGCGGTTTTTGTAAATCGGTGTGCTTTCACATTGAGTGATTTTTCAATTTCGCCACGTCCAAGAATTGCGACGGGGTGTTTTTTTTGATGCAGCAAATTCTTTTCGGATAATGTTTCCGGTGTAACCTCAGAACCGGCTCTAAATCTGTTGAGCTGGTCAACGTTGACCTCATTATATTCCACGCGATTGATCGGCGAAAAGCCCTCACCGCGCATAAACGGCATTTTTCTGTAGAAAGGCAAATTACCGCCCTGCCGATAAAGCGCTCCACCCCAACCACTTCTCGATTTTTGCCCCTTCATACCACGGCCAGCAGTTTTTCCCTGCCCTGCAGCAATGCCTCGCCCTACTCGGCGTCGATTTCTTTTTTTTCCTTCATTAGGCTTCAATTCATGTAACTTCATAATACTTATCCCAACGTCTCAATTTCTACTAAATGATTAACTTTTGATAACATGCCGCGGATGGCTAAGGTATCTACCTTTTCCACCTGAGAGCCAACTTTTTTTAACCCGAGTGCACGGACTGTTGATTTTTGCCGCTCTGAGTTGCCAATTGGGCTGCGAACTAATGTAATTTTGATTTTTTTCTTCTTTTTAGCCATTATTATTCCTTTCCCAGAAAGGTTCCAATTCTTTAACCGGTTTTCCACGCATTGCTGCCAGGTCCTGCGGTGACTTTAATTGATCCAATCCATCCATCGTTGCTTTGACAACATTCAGTACGTTTGCACTGCCTAATGATTTGGTCAAAATGTCGCGAACCCCTGCTGCTTCTACAACCGCGCGGACGCCGCCACCGGCGACAACACCAGTACCTGGTGAGGCGGGCTTCAAAAGAACTTCTGCACCGCCAACTTTTCCAATCACTTTGTGAGGAATTGTTGTTCCGGAAAGCGAGACCTTGCGCATATTATTGTGGGCTTTTTTTGTTGCTTTGCCTATCGCGTCAGGTACTGAACCAGCTTTTCCTGTTCCAACACCGACACGTCCATTATTATCACCCGCCACGATAGTTACGCGGAAATGAAACTTCCGACCGCCTTTTACAACTTTTGCAACGCGAGCAATATCAACAACGCGCTCGTCATATTCTTTTTCAACGGGTTTGTATGATCGTTTTCTATTCATAGTTTCCTTTATTGATCACTCCCGGTTTAGAAGAGCAATCCTTCCTCTCTTGCAGCTTCTGCTAAAGCCTTGACACGGCCGGTAAATCGATATCCGCCCCGATCAAAAACAACTTCTTCTACATTCTTCGTCTTCGCTCGCCGGGCTAATAACTTTCCAACTTCTGCAGCCTGTTCGGTTTTCGTGAGCTTTCCTAGTTTCTCCCTCAATTCATGATCAATGGATGATGAGGATACAATCGTTTCACTTTTATCATCATTGATTATTTGTGCGGAAATCTGGGATATGCTGCGAAAAACATTAAGTCGCGGTTTTTCTGCGGTCCCATAAATTTTCTTACGAATTCTTTTATGACGATGTAATCTCGCCTTATTTCTTGATTTTTTTGCCATAATTATTCTAACTCCTTACATAGCAGCTGCAGCTGTCTTACCAGCTTTTCTGCGAACATATTCACCTTGATATCGGATCCCTTTGCCTTTATAGGGTTCTGGTGGACGTAAACCCCTGATATTGGCAGCTACCTGTCCAACGACCTCTTTATTTGCGCCTGCAACGGTAATGACTCGGTTTTTTTCCGCCACATCAAAGGTTATCCCTTCCGGTGCTTTAACATCGACAGAATGTGAAAAGCCTACATTTATTTCCATGTCATTTCCATTCATCTCTGCTTTATACCCAACGCCGACGATTTCTAGCACTTTCTTGAAACCCTTCGTCGTTCCGGTAACCATATTTTGGATTACTGCTCGAGTTGTACCATGCAACGCTCTGATATGTTTTTCATCAGAATCGCGTGTCACAACTATCTTGTTTCCTTCCTGTTTTATTTTTACCAACGGAGAAAAAGTCCGTTCCAGAGTCCCATTAGGACCTTTTACTTTTATAAAATTGTCTTTGAGTTGAATTTCAACACCTGCAGGAATTTCAACCGGCAATTTACCTATTCTCGACACAACACACCTCCACGAGTACCTGTTTTATTACCATACCTTGCAAAGTATTTCGCCGCCGACGCCATTCTTACGCGCGGTTTGTCCCGTCATAACACCTTTTGGTGTTGAGAGGATCGATATACCCATACCGGATAACACCCAGGGAATATCCCGCCTTTGTGTGTAAACACGGCGGCCGGGTTTACTTACACGGCGCAGCTCGGTAATAACTGGTCGTTTATCTCTGCGCTCCCCAACATATTTCAAGCTGAGACGCAGTGTTTTATGAGTCGGCTTTTTTCCATTAGCCACTTCATAATCTTCTATATAACCTTCTTCTTTTAATATGCGGGCAATTTCAGCTTTTATCTTCGAGCTGGGAATCGCCACCACGGAGTGGTTACTCATTACACCATTCCGGATGCGAGTCAGCATATCAGCAATTGGATCATTTACACTCATTTATTTACCTCCGGATTGGATGATTACCAAGATGATTTTGTTACACCAGGAATTTTTCCTTTGAGAGCTAGCTCTCGAAAGCAAATCCTGCAAATTCCGAAACGACGAATATATCCGCGTGGACGACCGCAAATCTCACAGCGGTTACGTACCTGATTCGGATGTTTCCTCCGTTTTTCACGATATATCATACATTTTTTTGCCATTACGACACCTTCCTGAAGGGCATTCCTAATTGTGTTAATAAAGCCGCACCTTGCTCATCATTTTCCGCGGATGTCACAAAAGTGATTTCCATACCGCGTATCTTATCGATTGAATCGTAATCAATTTCGGGAAAAATCAATTGTTCACGCAATCCGAGCGTGTAATTGCCTCTTCCGTCAAAAGATTTTTTTGAAACGCCGCGAAAGTCTCTAACTCGCGGTAGTGCGATATTCATCAATCGATCCATTAAGGACCACATCTTATCGCCGCGCAGGGTTACTTTCACGCCATTTTGTACCCCTTTTCTTAATTTAAAATTCGCGATACTTTTCTTTGATATAGTGATGACAGGTTTTTGGCCCGTTATCGATTCAATATCACGCACGGCGGCATCCAGAGTCTTAGAATCTTCTAAAGCCTCACCCATGCCAATGTTTAAAACAATCTTTTTTAGATTGGGTACCTGCATCACATTATCCAGCTCAAGTTCTTTCATCAGAACAGGAACAACATCTTTTCGGTATTTTTCTTTCAACGCATTCATTCATCTACTCCCAAACCGCTTTTCTAATCTAATTTCACGCCGCATTTTTTGCACACACGGCTTACTTTTCCGTCTTCACGTACCATACCTACGCGCGTCGGTTCATTGCATTTTTTACAGACAAGCATGACATTGGAAACATCAAGTGGACCTTCTAATTTCACGATGCCAGGGTTAATCGTTTTTCCTTCCGTCTGCACCTGTCTTTGATGTTTCGTTCGCATATTGATTCCCTGAACCATTACACGACGTTCTTTTGGAAACACGCGCATAACTTCCCCGCGTTTTCCTTTATCAGCTTCTTTTCCAGTGATGACTTCGACTGTGTCACCTTTTTTTATTCTCATCTTCATATTAATAATTCCTTAAAGCACTTCCGGGGCAAGAGATACGATTTTCATATAACCTTTTTCGCGTAATTCGCGCGCAATTGGGCCAAAAATACGCGTTCCTTTTGGATTTTCCTCATCCGCGTCAAGTATTACAGCCGCATTATCATCAAATCTGATAATTGATCCGTCACTACGACGCCATGGATGCGCAGTCCGAACAATGACAGCGCGTACAATTTCACTCTTTTTTACCGAACTTTGCGGTGTTGCAGATTTTACGGTGCCAACAACCACATCCCCGATTCCACCATATTTTCGTCTCGATCCGCCTAATACATGAATGACGAGAATTTCTTTTGCGCCGGTGTTGTCCGCTACAGTTAATCGTGATTCATGTTGTATCATTGAGATACCTCTTCAGTTTCGATTTCCGTTAGGATGGCTGATCCTTCTTCTTTGCGAAGGATTTTCTCAACCAGGAAACGCTTGGTCTTTGAAATTGGTTTCGTTTCAATGATTTGCACTCTGTCACCTATTTTGCATCCAAGATCATCATGCACTTTGAAGCGTTTTGCTGAGTGAACAACCTTTTCATATAAAGGATGCCGGTATTTGTGTGAGACCTCAACAACAACCGTCTTTTCCATTTTGTCTCCTGTCACGATACCAACCAATCGTCTTCGATTGTTCATGCTGCACCTTCTGCTTTCACACTATTCTTTTTTTCACGAAGAATTGTCTGCATTCTAGCAACGATACGCTTTGTTTTTGTAACCTTGCTAGTATCAGTCAGCTGACCACTGATCGCCTGAAACCGTAAATGCATATATTCTTTTCGAGTTTCTTCCAATTGTTCTAATAATTCTTCAACAGATAGTTTTCGGATATCTTCGCTTTTCATCCCTGACCTCCAATGAAATCTTCTTGCGAAACAATCCTGGTTTTAATCCCGAATTTGTGTTTGGCTAATCTCAAGGCCTCCACGGATGTTTCCTTATCAAGTCCGCCAACTTCAATCATGATTCTTGCAGGCTTGACCACGGCGGCCCAGAATTCTACAGCACCCTTCCCCTTACCCATTCGAGACTCAGCTGCTCTTTTTGTAATCGGTTTATCGGGAAAGATTCTAATAAAGACCTTTCCGCGGCGCTTCATCATACGTACGATTGCACGACGAGCTGCCTCGATCTGTCGGGCGGAAACCCAGCCGGGTTCCAATGCTTGAAGGGCATATTCACCATTCAGGATGGTTGTCCCGCGATGTGCTCTACCACGCATTCTGCCTCGCATCTGCTTGCGATATTTAACTCTTTTTGGCATTAACATAATTTTCGTCCTCTTTGCTTTATGTACACATATAGTGATTTATTCACTGACGTATACACCCTCGGTCTTTTCCATTTCTTCGTCTTTACCAGGCAGTATTTCACCTTTGTATACCCATACCTTAACACCTATTTTGCCGGCTGTTGTGTCAGCTTCCGCGCGGGCAAAATCAATATCAGCACGTAATGTTTGCAGGGGCACACGGCCTTCTCGTAACCAGATGGTTCTGCACATTTCAGCGCCATTCAACCGTCCTGCGACTTGGACCTTTACACCTTCCGCACCCTGACGGATGCCATTCTGGATCGCGCGGCGCATTGCGCGTCGATAGCTTATGCGCCGCTCAATCTGCGAAGCCACATTCTTTGCAATCAACAAAGCATCGCAATCGGGATTTTTTATCTCCATGATCTCGAGGTCTATCTTTTTTCCAATCTCTTTTTCGAGATCTGCGCGAAGAGCTTTAACCGTCTCGCCTTTGCGACCAATCAATATGCCCGGCTTGGCGGTATGCGCTACGATATTCACCTTGCTGGGTGATCGTTCAATTTCTATCCGCGAAACGCCTGCGCGATCACCGACTTCTTTTATTTTATTTCTAATTTTTATATCCTCATGAAATTGATCGATGTAATTTTGTCCTTCAGCATACCATCTACCATCCCATGTACGTATGATACCTAAGCGCATTCCGATCGGATGTACTTTTCGACCCATAATATCTCCTGGTTAAACCTTTATTGTCCTTTTTCTCGTAAAACAACGTTCACGTGTGAGGAACGCCTTAAAAGCGGTTTGAACCGCCCTCTTGCACCATAGCTGCGCCATTTTCTGGTCGGGGCTTCATTGGCAAATATTTTATAAACGTATAAATTCTCAGCAGGGATTCCGAAATTATTTTCGCCATTCGCCATCGCGGATGCGATCAACTTTCTCACAGGTTCCGCGCTTTTTTTGTTGACAAACCGTAATATCGTCAATGCTTCATCTGCCATCTTTCCACGCACCAGATCAATCACCAGGCGCATTTTCTGGGGAGAAACAGCATAATATTTCAATTCAGCTTTTACATCAATAGCCATTTCCTACTCCTCTACACTCTCAACGCGTGAAGATCGGCCCAGAGTGTGACCACGAAAAAGCCGTGTTGGTGCAAATTCACCCAGTTTATGCCCCACCATGTTTTCCGTAATATAGATCGGCACATGCCGCCGGCCATCATGAACGGCAATTGTATGGCCAACCATTTGGGGGAAAATAGTGCTAGCCCGGCTCCAAGTCCGCACGACTTTCTTTTCTTTTTTTTCATTCATAGCTTCTATGCGTTTTAGTAATTTCGGATCTATGAATGGTCCTTTTTTTAACGATCGAGACATTATTTAGCTCCTAATTTATTTCTTTTTCTTTTTCCGCTTAGCAGCATGTCGACTGCGAACGATATATTTATCAGTACTTCGATTTGTTCTAGTTTGATAACCAAGCGTTGGTTTACCCCAGGGTGATTTTGGAGATGGCATACCAATTGGTGAACGCCCTTCACCACCGCCATGTGGATGGTCGTTGGGGTTCATTGCGCTTCCTCGTACAGCCGGTCTCCAACCCATATTGCGTTTTCTCCCAGCTTTACCAAGCTTGACCTGACCGTGTTCTACATTACCAACTTGTCCAATAACGGCAGCACAGTTTCTGTGGACTCGTCGGACCTCGCCCGAAGGCATACGAATTTGTGCATATTTTCCTTCTTTTGCCAATAGTTGTGCGGATGTTCCGGCTGATCGAACCATCTGCCCACCTTTTCCCGGTTCCATTTCAACATTATGGATCATAGTACCAACGGGAATGTTTGCAATCGGAAGACAATTGCCAGATTTGATATCCACATCTTTTCCAGATATCAGCGTGTCGCCAACTTTAACACCCAGGGGTGCAACAATATATGCTTTTTCCCCGTCCGCATATGTCAGTAGGGCCAAACGCGCAGAACGTTTTGGGTCATATTCAATCGCAGATACCGTTGCAGGAATATCATATTTCTGGCGTTTGAAATCTACTATTCGAATTTTCTGTCGGCTTCCACCACCACGATGCCGGACCGTGATACGACCATAATTATTTCGGCCTGAAGCTTTTGATTTTGAAACCGTCAGATTTTTTTCCGGTTTGGTTTTTGTAATTTCGTCGAATGACGCACCGGTCATCCCACGCTGACCGGGTGTCGTTGGTTTATAAATTTTTATACTCATTACTCAACTCCCTCAAAGATCGGAATACGGTCTTCGGGGCCAATCTTGACGATTGCCTTCTTGTATGCCGATTTCTTTATTGCTAATCTTCGGCTTCGCCCTTTTCTGCCAACTTTTGGTGCAACATTTATCGTGTTGACTTTTAATACTGTGACATCAAACGCTTTTTCCACCGCTTCACGTATATCCGTTCGGGTTGCATCGATCGGAACTTCAAAAACATATTGATCCAAATTAGACGATTGAAAAGCCGATTTTTCGGTGATGATTGGACGAATAAGAATATCAAATGGTGATTTCATCATGCGCTTTTACCTTCCCCAAGATATGATTCCATTACTTCAATCGCTTCAAGATCAAAGACAATATGATCGAATGATAGAAGATCTCGGATATTTAAATACTGTGCCAATAAGACTTTCACATCCGCTGAATTTTCTGCGGATTTGAAGACATTGATGTTTTTATCCTTTTCCGCAACAACAAGGAGTGCGGATTGGGCACCAACCAATTTTTCCATCGATTGGATCAGTTCTTTTGTTTTTGGCGCTTTCATTTCAAATTTATCGACCAAAACTATCGCATCCTCAGTTGCTTTTACTGTTAATGCAGAGCGCACAGCAGCGCGTCGCATTTTTTTAGGCATCTTTTTGGCATACGATCGCATATGTGGAGTGTGAATTTTGCCGCCACCCACCCATTGTGCTGCACGAATGGAACCCTGTCGAGCACGACCGGTTCCTTTCTGCCGCCAGGGTTTTCGACCGCCACCAGACACTTCCCCGCGTGTTTTTGTTTCGTGGGTTCCCAATCTGGCATTTGCTGTCTGGCGTACAAACGCTTGATGCATCAGGTCTACATTGACAGGTGCCTCAAACAATGAAGCTGGAAGCTCCATTTCCTTTATGTTCTTTCCTTTTATATCTTTCACGTTCACTTTCGTCATGTTTTACTCCAAAAGTGCGGAATAATCCGCAGCTTGTGATCTCCTTATTGCTTCCTTGCTTCTTTGATCTTCACGATACCCCCACGTGGACCAGGGACAGATCCATTGACACCGATCACGTTCTTTTCCAGATCAATATAAACAACTTTGATATTCTGCGAAGATACACGCTCATTACCCATTCGGCCTGGCATTTTTTTCCCCTTAAATACACGTCCCGGGGTTGTCATTGCGCCAATTGAACCAGGCGCGCGCAGACGATCAGATTGGCCATGGGTAACCGGTCCGCCCCGGAAATTCCAGCGCTTCACGGTGCCAGCAAAACCTTTTCCTTTGCTGATACCCACAACATCAACTCGCTTACCCAATTCAAACTGAGATACATCTACCACATCCCCCACTTTTACATCAATTGATTTTGCGCGAAACTCACGCAGAACTTTCAAGGGTGGAATGTCATTTCTTTCGAGATGACCCAATTCACCCTTTGTGATTTTCCGTTCCGCAACAGCGCCAAACCCTAACTGAACAGCAGAATATCCATCTTTTTCGATATCCCGCACCTGTGTAACGTAACAAGGCCCAGCTTCGATTAATGTTGCAGGATATGCCAAACCATCCTCATCAAAGACCTGGGTCATGCCAAGTTTTTTTCCTATAAGCCCTTTAAACATTTCAATTTTCTCCTAGTCAATTATTATTACGAGACTGTCAGCATGGGCTTCGCTGCATCATCTCACATAATGTAGTCAGTTTTTGGCCAAAAGTATATTAAACTTCTGGTACCAGAAACTCTTACATTATGTTCAATCTGTTAAGCAAACCGTGCAAGTATACCACAACTAACCAGTAATGGTGGTAACACTTTATATCTTTATCTCAATATCAACACCAGCTGGTAAATTCAAGCGCATCAGCATATCAATCGTTTTTGAATCAGGATCCATCACATCAATCAATCGATTATGGGTTCTGATTTCAAAATGCTCATGTGAGTCTTTATCAATAAATGTCGATCTTCGTACCGTAAATCTTTCAAGTTTTGTGGGCAGTGGGACTGGACCTACTACCTTTGCACCGCTCCGTTCTGCAGTTTCTACAATTCGCTTGGCGGATTGGTCGAGCACACGATGATCATATGCTTTCAATCTGATGCGTATCTTTTGTTTTGCCATATTCCTTTACCTATTCAATGATCTCAGTAATTCTACCAGCACCAACCGTAAGGCCGCCTTCGCGTATAGCGAATTCAGAACCCTGTTCCAGTGCAACCGGGATGATCAATTCTACGTCCATATTGACGTTATCGCCAGGCATAACCATCTCAACATTCTCAGGCAGGTTGATCACGCCGGTCACATCCATAGTGCGG
>Ga0180434_10010297_pt1 | contig 10039 bp, 7 predicted proteins | sample SS_ome_7_FD_132453 | JGI IMG/M metagenome (GOLD analysis project Ga0180434, IMG submission 132453) | Hypersaline lake sediment archaeal communities from the Salton Sea, California, USA - SS_1_D_2 metaG | ecosystem: Environmental > Aquatic > Non-marine Saline and Alkaline > Hypersaline > Sediment... | reverse complement strand
TACGTGCTCGGGCATGATCACGTAACCGATCAGGCAGATCCGATGCGTCGCGCGGATGTGGCGCAGGCCGGCGATGGCGGTTTGCTTGATGCGGTCGTTCCAGAAGAAGCTGAGGCGGTGATAACAGGAGATGGTCCAGAAGTGCACGTGCCCGGGCTCGTCATATCGCTTGAGGCGGGTCGGCATGTGAGAATCGTAGCGGGATAACCCCCGTCTTGCGCGAGAACTTGTAGATCAGAAGGCTTCAGAGAAGAATCGCGCCCCCACCCTTCGCTGCGCGAAGGATGGGCCACCCGCCTCAGGCGGCGCGTTGCCCCACTGAACAATCACGCTTTGCCCAAGCGCGAACGGTGCCGCGAGTACTCCTGTCAGAAGCGCTGTGATCTCGATCTTTCTTGTTCTCATGATGTGTCTCCCCATGGAAGTGTCGTCGTTTGAGATGGTTAGCTGCGACTCCGCCCAACCCCAAAAGCGCCAGCGCAGACGGCTCTGGAACGACCCCGTATCGGTAGTAGTCCCAATGCGAGATTGAACTGGCGCCCACGGTCCCGGCCCCCCAGGCGGTATACGATTGTAGCAAGGTGTCGGTCTCAAAGTGACTTTCGTGTGCCACGTCGCCATCGATCAATAGCCGGTAGCTCTCCATGTCCGACGACTCGAACCGATATGTGTGGCTAATAGTCGGATCAAGCGGGATTATCACGCCCTCCGTCGAGACGAGGAGACCGTCCGGCTGAAGATGAAACCCCACGTGCGCCGGAAGCGCGTCGCGGGCAAACACGACGCCGTTATCGCGCTGCCCGCTGAGAATCTCGGAACGGACGCGCCACTCGGCAACGAACGTCTCGCCGATCCCCGGGTCAGTCAATGGGAGCCAGTAGTACTCCGCCAACTGGTCATTGCGCGACGTGTCGATGACGAGCTGGCCTTCCTCGATCCAACGGTCCGGCTCGTCCTCCGGCGGCCATTGGCCATCGCCGTAAATGCGATTCCACCCCTCGTTTTCCGGGAAGTCATCGCCCTCGTACGCGATCCAGTATTGCTCGGCGTTTACTGCCGAGAAGCCCGCGCACGAGAGCGATGCGATGAAGATTAACAGGCGATTCATTGAGCACCTCCTTATTCAGAACTGCCTTCGGATTGCATCGCCACGCTGGCGGTGCAGGGCGGAAGCTACTGGGCTGCGCCGCTCAATAGCCTCCGCCGCACATCGCCGAGTCCTCGCGCTTCCTCCTGAACCAATCGCGCCCCCACCCTTCGCCGCGCGAAGGATGGGCCACCCCTCAGCGCGGGCGAAGCCGCCGCGCACGAGGGCGCCGCCACAAAGATCAACAGGTGTCTCATTGCATCGCTCCTTACTCTTGACATGACCAGTCCGCGCCGCCGGCCCCGGCGGCGCATGGCGGGAACTACGACCTGCCCGTTCCTAGCCAATTCTAGGACGCGCCGGCCACCGTTGTCATCAGGTAAATACCCGTATCCGGTCCGAAAAATCGTCGGTTCCCGCTCACGGCGGGGGCGAACTCAGCTTGGCCGATTTCAGCCCCGTGTGCGGCCCGTGTCCGCGCGGCCCGTCGGTGGCGCTTGGCCCTCGCTGGCGCTTCGGGTTCGGATGGGCTGGCCCACGCTGGCGCTTCGGGTTCGGATAGTGTGGCCGCGTGGGGATGCGGGCCGGTACATTCGGCACAGCCGCTCCCGGCTGTGAACGTTCGGCCGGTGCGGGGCCCGGCCGCTACATCGGGCGGGGGCGCGCCTCTGAGCGCCATATCTCAAAGCTAATGCTCCGCGAAGCGGCTTCCGCCGCCCGCAGACCGCCCGTTGTGTTCACTCCTTTGTGTGCTGAGCAAGTCCGCGTATAATCACGCGCTGGTCCGTCAGGAGTGCTGGCATGCCCGAAATTGATATGCCGCCGATCTCGCAGTTGCGCGGCCGACCGCTGGGGCGCATCCTGATCAAGATGGGCAGGGTCACACGCGCCCAGGTTTCCGAAGCGCTCGATCTCCAGAAGAAAAAACGCGGCCCGCTCGGCCAGCTCCTGATCGAGCTCGGCTTCGTCGAGGAAGCCGACGTACACCTGGCCCTGGCCGCCCAGGTCGGGATGGAGTCGATCACGCTCGCCAACATCGACATCGAGAAAAACGTGATCGAAATGCTGCCCTCGCAGATGGCCCATTCCTACCGGATCGTCCCGACCGAGTATGACCGGGAATCGAACACGCTTGGCGTCGCGCTCAGCAGCCCGGACAACTTCCATGCGACCGACGACCTAAAGACGCTGATGGGCTTCAACGTCGTTGCTCGGATCACGACCCAGGAGGACATGTCCGACGCGCTTAACCGCTTCTACCCGGAAGAGGAAGCCGAAACCATCAACGAACTGATCAGCGAGATCGGCGAGGATGCCGACCTGGCCAAGTACAAGGGCCGCGGCGAGTCGATCGACCTCGACGACCTCAAGGAGATGGCTCAGAGCAGCCCGGTCAAGAAGCTGGTCAACCTCGTGCTGCTCCAGGCGATCCGCGATAAAGCCTCTGACATCCACTTCGAGCCGTTCGAAGACGAGTACAAGATGCGCTACCGCATCGACGGCATCCTGTTCGAGATGGTCCCCCCGCCCAAATACGTCGCCATGGCCATCGCCTCACGTATCAAGGTGATGGCGAATCTCGACATCGCCGAGCGGCGGGTCCCGCAGGACGGCCGGATCGAGCTGCTGGTTCAGGGCCGGCCGGTAGACCTGCGGGTCAGCGTGCTGCCGACGATGTTCGGCGAAAGCGTCGTGCTCCGCGTGTTGGACCGCTCGCTGGTCAACCTCGACCTCGAGGCGCTCGGCTTTCGCGAAGAGGAGCTGGCGGTCGTTCGGCAACTGATCAAAAAGCCGCACGGCATCGTCATCGTGACCGGTCCCACCGGCTGCGGGAAGACGACCACGCTGTACTCGGCGCTCCACGAGCTGAACGCGCCGGAGGTAAAGATTCTGACCAGCGAGGATCCAGTCGAGTATGACCTCGACGGGATGATTCAAGTCCAGATCAAGTCGGACATTGGACTTACGTTCGCGCGGTGTCTCCGCAGCTTCCTGCGGCAGGATCCGGACATCATTCTGGTGGGCGAGATTCGTGACCTCGAAACGGCGCAAATCTCTGTGCAGGCGTCACTTACGGGACACTTGGTCTTCTCCACCCTGCACACCAATGACGCGCCCAGCTCGATCGCCCGGCTGCTTGACCTCGGGCTGGAGCCGTTCCTCGTGACGGCGACGCTCGAAGCCATTATCGCACAAAGACTTGTGCGAAGAATCTGCCTGAACTGCAAAGAGGAATACCAGCCCAGCGAGACCCAGCTCATGGAGCTGAACCTGAAGCCTGAAGACGTTACCGGCCGCGTATTCTACTACGGCAGAGGCTGCGATTACTGCAACAATACCGGCTATAGGGGGCGTCAGGCGCTGTTTGAGCTGATGCTGATGGATGACGAGCAGCGCGAGCTGATCATGACAAACGCCTCGACCTCCGTCTTGCGTGCCGAGGCGCGCAAGCGTGGCATGCGCACCCTCCGCGAGGTGGGGCTGCTTTCGATCTACGATGGCGTGACGTCGATCGAGGAGGTGGTGCGTGAGACGCTCGGGGAGGAGACGGATTAGCACCATTGGGCAACGCGGGCTCTGGCCGGGGTGGGTGACGGTGCAACCGCTCACGGCGGGCTGTGCCGGCGTGGAAACACTCGTCCGATAGTGCTAGACTTGGATTGTCGAGCCACTTGGGGCTGCGAATAATAGCTTCGGTTCGGTGGCCCGGCCGCGCGCGTGGTGCGCGGCGGGCAGACGGCCGAGACGTGGTGAGCGGCAGTAGGAATCGCGGCGGGAGGCGACGGGATGGCAGTATTCACGTACCAGGCGCTAAACTCTTCCGGGCAGGAAGTTAAGGACGAGGTCGAGGCCCCCACCAAGGAGGAGGCCGTCGCCAAGGTCCGCAGCCTGGGCTATTTCCCCACAAAGGTCGTTGAGAAATCCGGCAAGAAGAAGCTCGCCGCCAAGCGGGGCGCCGGCGGCATTAAGAAACGCAAAGCGGCCGGCACGGGCTTGGGCTGGGTCTCCACGAAGGTGCTCACGCAGTTTACCCGGCAATTGTCCACGCTACAGGATGCCGGCCTGCCCGTCCTGCGCAGCATCAAGATTCTTGAGCAGCAGCAGAAGCCCGGGATGCTCAAGAAGTCGCTCAAGCAGATCGGCGAGGATGTGGAGGGCGGGGCCACGCTCTCGGAAGCGATGGCCCGCCATCCGAAGGTGTTCAGCAAGCTGTACTCCAACATGGTTGCCGCGGGCGAGGCGGGCGGCGTCCTCGACATCATTCTCCAGCGTCTGGCAGAGTTCCTTGAGAAAGCCCAGAGGCTGCGCAGCAAGGTGGTCGGCGCCATGATCTACCCGGCGGTGGTCATCACCATCGCCTCGGCGATCACGCTCGCCATCGTCATCTTCCTCGTGCCGAAGTTCCGCGACATTTTCCTGGATTTCGGCGTGAAAGACATGCCCAAAATGACCGAGACGCTGATCACTATTTCCAACTGGCTGATCAGCGGTTCGCCCCCGGGCTGGCTGGTCATCATCCTGGGGCCGGCGATCGTCTTTGGGATCTACAAGCTCATTCGTCAGGCCTACATCGGGCGCTACGTGCTCGATATGATCTTTCTGAAGGTCCCCGTCCTGGGGCAGATCGTGTCCAAGTCCGGCATCGCCCGCTTCACGCGGACGCTCGGCACGCTGATCGCGGCCGGCGTCCCGATCCTCGAAGCGCTCAAGATCACCCGCGAGACCACCGGGAACGAGGTCTACGCCAGCATGCTCAGCAAGGTGCACGACTCGATTCGCGAGGGTGACTCGTTTGCCAACCCGCTGCGGGCCTCGAAATGCGTCGACACGATCGTGGTCAACATGGTCGACGTCGGCGAGGAGACCGGTGAGCTGGACAAGATGCTCTACAAAGTCGCGGATAACTACGACGACGAGGTCGACACGCTGGTCGCCTCGCTGGTCAGCCTGCTCGAGCCGATCATGGTCGTCGTGCTGGGCACGATCGTCGGCTTCATCGTGGTTTCATTGTACCTGCCGATGATCCACCTGATTCAGGGCCTGACGCAGTAGGACGACGTTGCGGCAAGCAAGAGGTGTATTCATGAAACATGGCAAGTCACGCCGCCGGCCGGGCTTTACGCTGGTCGAGCTGATGACCGTGATCGCGATCATCGTGCTGCTGATCGCGATCCTGATCCCGGCCCTCTCGTCGGCCCGCATCCAGGCCAAGAAGAGCTCCACCGCCGGGCTGATCAACTCCGTCGAGCGCGGCTGCGAGATGTTCCAGGCCGATTACAACCAATACCCCCAGTCGCGCGGGTACAACCCGTTCGAGTCGCAGGGAGACAATATCCTGCTGATGGGCGCCCAGTGGCTCGGGTTGCAGTTGGTCGGCCCCGACATGCGTGGGATCGTCGATTGGCGGGATTTGCGGAACGACTCCAACGACGACGAGACAATCGATGAAAACGATTGGCTCGAGTGGTACGCGCTCCAACCGGAGCGGGAATACACCCGTATGGGACCCTACGCGACCGTCGAGGGCAGCGCCGTCCAGTCGCTGGTGACCTACGCCAACGTCAAGAGCGACATCACCGACCCGCCGCTCGAGCTGGAGGACGGTACGAGCGACTGGCCCAACGAGCGGATCCCGTTCTTCATCGACGCGTTCAGCAACCCCGTGCTCTACTACCGGGCCAACCCGAAGGTCAAAGCCCCGTTCACCACCGGCACGCCGGGCAGCGACTTCGTGGTCGGCCAATATGACCAGGCCGACAACGCGTACTTCACCGGCTCGTCCGGCGCGCAGGGCCGCTATCCCTCGACCGACACTCCGGGCTGGGATCTCTCTGGAGCCGGATACGTCGGCGATTACGCGCACGACCTGGGCGACTTCGGTTACACCGAAGACCAGTTGGAGTTCCCGGAACCGAAGACCTTCGCCGCCTTCTTCTGCGATGGAAACATCTTCGACAACACGCAGAATGCGGACGGCGAAGGCCGCCTGTGGCCCTACAAGGCGGACTCGTACGTGCTGATCTCCGCCGGCGAGGACGGGACCTATGGCACGATGGACGACATTACGAACTTCAAGGCCGGCAACTGACACGCTTGGCCGTCGCCGCGTGCGCATGGCTCGCACCGGCGACAGGAGATGCCCGCAATGAAACGCAGATCATTCCAGAAAGACACGCGACGGACCGCGGCCGGCGGCTTCTCCCTGGTCGAGCTGCTCACCGTCATCGCCATCATCGTCCTGCTGATTGGGATTCTCGTGCCCGCGCTCAACCACGTTCGCGAAAGCGCCAAGGTGACCGCCACCAAGGCCATGATCGGGACGTTCTCAACCGGGCTGGAGACCTTCCGGGCCGACCAGCAGCTCGGCGGCCGCTACTCGCCGTCCGCTTCCGACATGATGGTCAACGACGCGCTCACATATCAAGTGTGGAGCCCACACGGCACCGTTACCGGCGGGCGGAACATCGACATTTCGGGTGCCGGTCTGCTGGTCTGGGCACTCGCCGGCGCCGATCTGCTCGGCTGTCCGGGATTCAAGACGTTCCGCAGTGGCAGTACTCACTGGGCCCAGGATACTGACGACCGGGAGAACGGCCCCGGCGATTCCGGAGCGTACGCCCTGGACCCCGACACGCGCGAGCCAGTGCATCCCCGCGTGAGCCCGTTCATTGACTTAAGCGGGGTCACGGTTACCAAGTGGAATCCCAACGCCCAAACAACCGACGGTCCCTCGGGCAGCTTCGAGATCCCCGCGGAAGACGAGGCGACCGAGGCGCTCGGCCAGCAGCCGTACCGACGCGCATACCCCATGTTCCTCGACGACTTCGGCGGCCCGTTCCTTTACTACCGTGCCGACCCCGCGGGCTCCAGGGTCGCCGACCGGTCACCGACGGACCCCCAGGCCGCCGGTCCTGCGCGCGGCTTCTTTCACTTCGCCGACAACGCGGATCTTCTCAGCATCGACGAGCATCCGCTGCAACTAACGGCCGGCGGCACGAACCATCGTCTGGATTTTGATTACCCGGCACCGGTCAATCCCAGTATTGATCTGAACCCCAGCATCACAACCCAGAACTTCGCGGCATACATTCGCAACAAGAGCATCGAGGCCCGAGTCACGCCGCAACGGGCGGATTCTTATCTGCTGATCAGTGCCGGACCGGACGGCGTTTTTGGAACGGCGGACGACATCGCCAACTTTGACCACAACGGTGCGGAGCTGCTGGCTCCGTAAACTGAGGTAATTGATGTTGCCCCGGATACGTTCTACCTGCCATCCTTGGCCGCTCGGCTTCACCTTGATCGAGCTGCTGGTCGTGATCGCGATTATCGGACTGCTGATCGCGCTGGTCACCGCGGTGGCCAGCAAGGCGATCGGTCAGCAGAAGACCCGCAACACCCAGCAGATCATGCAGAACGTGATGCTGGCGCTCGAGCAGTTCGCGACCGAAGACCCGCTGGGCGAAGTCTATGACGAGACGTTCGGCAGCTACCCGCCGTATCAGTTGGCCAATTGCCGCGTGATTGGCTCGGTCGCGAGAGCTTTGGAGGATTTGCCGCCGGCCCCGCGGGGCACAAGTCGCGATAACCTGTTGTCTGACCGACTGGCGCGCGACTTGGGATGCCCGAGCGCCAGTGAGAAGGACGGTTGGGTTTTCATCGGCCCGGAGGCCAACCCGCCGCCCAGCGGCTATCCGGACGGTCACGACGATGCCCGGGGGCTGTACACGTACCTCAAGCTGTTCAGCCCTGACTCGTTGCGTCTGATTCCCGAGGAGTACAGCAAGCCGCTCTATCCGCAGTTGGCTGGCGCCGATCGCAGCCGGGTCAACCGGGGAGGCCCGACAAGTCCTGCTTGGGGCCAGCCCGGCTCGACCTGGGAGGACGTGCTCGCGATACACGACGCCTGGGGTGTGCCGCTGGATTACATGCTCTATGTGAAGGTCGAGTGGGGCTTGATCAAGGATCAGATCACCGGGGCCCAGCGGACTGGCTATCGGGTCGTCGAGCGCCGGCCCGCGTTGCGCTCGCTCGGCATCGAGCGCGAAGTCTACGACGCAGTGGTCAGCGCCGCCCCGACCCCCGCCGACCGAGAATTCGACCCCTCAAAGTGGCTCTTCAGTGAATCGTTAGGCCGCCCCGTGGCCACCCTGATTGACCACGACACCGGCGAGCTACAGTCGAACGGCTGGGCCCGTGCCGTCGGGCTGGCCGAGGACTACGCCTATCTTCCCAAGGACGATGTCGAGGAGCCGTGAGCGCGGTTTCTGCCGCGGACAACTGGGGGACACGTACAATTCTGTAGCACCGGCTTCTGGCCGGTGGTGGACGCGACGATGTGGAGAGATAGTTTGCAGCATGCTGGCCGGACAGCTCGTAGTCGCACCGAAATGCCGATCACGCCGATGCCGCGCGCCTTCACCATCGTCGAGATGATCGTCGTCATCGCCATCATCGCCTTGGTCCTGGTGATCGGGGTGCCGGCGTTCAACAGCATGGCGGTCCAGCAGCGCATGAGCAAGGCGCGACAGTTGCTCAACGGGACGATGACGCGCGCCCGCGTCCTTTCAGCGAACGGACAGCAGGTCGCCGTCCGGATTTGCCCCGCCCAGTGGCATCTGGCCGATGAGTCGCTGGCCGGCGTTTCGGCGGGTCGCCAGGTCGTCTCGACGTTCGCCTTCAACGCCTTGCCGGGGGGCGATCCGACCGACGTTACCTCGGCCACGCCGCGGGACTGGTTTGAGCCGCTCGCGGACGGCCCGACGCACGTCCTCCCGCCGGATACCTGGGTCGCGCCCAGCGTTGCCCTGCGCACGGACCTCAACTTCAACGACCCGGTCCGCTTCCCCTGGGGGGACCCCTTGCAGGGGACCATCGGCGAGTTCGTCATCGACGCCGACGTGGACAACTACTTTTTCGATGCCGACGACTTCCTCATCGTCTTCAGCGACGGCGAGCTGCGCAGCAGAGTGACGGAAGATGAGCGCTGCCTGAAAGCTTACATTCCGGCAGAGGAGGTTGAGGCCGCCGGCGACCCGGGCTCCTGGAACGCGTACGCCGGGAAATATCGCACCCCGTTCCGCCGTTCGAACGCCACCGGCTTCGTGGTTTATCCGCGTGAGCCGTTCACGGCCCTGGGCGACAGTGCGGACCCCGATGCGCGTCGCGCGGTGCTGAAGCGCTTCGGGAAGATCTATTACGTGAATCGATACACCGGAAGCCTGGTCTCCGGCGAAGGCGGAGCCGGCGAGGAGTAGCAGAATAGTCGTGGATTACCCGAACGGCACATTCAGAGCGCCCGGGAGAACACCCGGTCAGGGGCGGCAGGCCTCGGCCTTCAGCCTCGCCGAGCTGATGATCGCGTTGGTGATCCTCGGCCTGGGGCTGCTGTTCATCGCGGCGGCGCTGCCGGTCGGCCTGGAATACACGCGCCAAACCGTCGATCTGGCCAACGCCGACGCGGCGGGGGAGTATGCCCTCGAGCAGCTCGAGCTAAACCTGCGGACGGCGGGTGACCGACTGTACGATCCTGTCGTTGATGCAGCCCTCACCGCCTCGCGTCTCGACATGATTCACCGGCCGCGCGATTATCAGGCGGTCGTCGGGCTTGAGTACCCCCTGGCCCCGAAATACGAGCCTTTCATCAAGGTTTGGCCGCTTTCAATGGGCAACGTCAGGTTCGAGCCACCGTCTGGTGCCAATGCTACCAGGGAAATCGCCGACAACGTGGACGACGTCAACTCGGCGATCCGAACCTACCTGCTCGCAGCCGGCTTCACGGTTCCGACGGGGAGCACCTCCTGGCCGCTCGAGGCCGGTTTTGGCTACCAGTCGGTCTTGCCCAGACTCTGCTCCGCCGCCAACCAGGTGCTCCCCGGCCTGGCGCGCGTCTATCCGCCGATCGAGCCGATCACGAGCTTCAGCGTCGAGGGCTTCTTCAACGGCAGCGAT
>Ga0180434_10010296_pt1 | contig 10040 bp, 4 predicted proteins | sample SS_ome_7_FD_132453 | JGI IMG/M metagenome (GOLD analysis project Ga0180434, IMG submission 132453) | Hypersaline lake sediment archaeal communities from the Salton Sea, California, USA - SS_1_D_2 metaG | ecosystem: Environmental > Aquatic > Non-marine Saline and Alkaline > Hypersaline > Sediment... | reverse complement strand
TGATCGAGTTGGAACTTGAGTCCATTCCGGAGATGGTGGCGATGCACCTGGCGTCGGCCGCGGGCGACGCGTCCGCAGAGATCGCCCTCGGCGGCCTGGCGCCGGACACGACCTATTACAAGTACGAGGACGACTACCATAATCTCGCCACCCTGACGACCGACGCCGGCGGCGCCTGCGCCTACACGCAGGACCTGACCAGTCCCCACGCCGTCTTCATCCAGCCGTCGGCGAGCACGTACTTCATCCGGGACGACGCCACCGGTGGCGACGCCAAGTTGATCGGCATCTGGGACCCCGTCACCAAGACCTGCACGATGACCAAGGATGTCACGCAGACGATCCAGATAGACAGCGATGGCATCACGCTGGACGGCAACGGCCACTCGACCACCGGCAGGAAGAGCGGCGCCGGCGTGTATATCCGCTATCACTCGAACATCACGGTGAAGAATCTGACCATCAAGACGTACTACTACGGCGTGTACGTCGGCAGCGCGCCGGGCTGCACGCTCGAGGGCTGCACGATACAGTCCAATGTGTTCGGTCTCAGCCTTCGCTCGGGCTCGGAGTTCGCCGTCATTCGCGGCAACACGGCCACCGGCAATGCGTCCGACGGCTTCAACTTCACCAGCACCTCCTACGCGCTGGTCGAGGACAACACAGCCACGTACAACTCGTACGACGGCGTGCGGCTCTACCAGATGACGGACACGGAGGTCACGGGCAACACGCTCTCCGGCAATCGCAGCGCGGCGCTGTACGTGGTGAACTCGTCCGCGATCTCCGTGACCCAGAATGCGCTCTCGGGCGGCAAGAGCGCCGTCTACATGCGCACCAGCGGCGACCTCACGGTCTCCCACAACACCATCAGCGCCAGTTCCATCGGCATCTACTGCGACGAATGCACCGACAGCGCCGTCTTCAACAACAGCGTGACCGGCAACACGAGGCAGGCCTACGCCAACAACAGCCCCACGACCGTGTTCCACCTGTCTCTGCCGCAGGGCGGCAACTACTGGAGCGACTGGACCTCCCCCGACGCCGACGGCGACGACATCGTGGACCTGCCCTACGTCTTCGACACCGCCCAGGACGATCTGCCCTGGGTGGCTCCCGACCTGTGGCCGCCCCTGGGCGGCAACACCCAGCCGGGCAGCAACGTGACGGTCGAGCCGGCCGAGGGCGTTTCGCTCACCTTCGCAGAGATCACCGGGGCCGGCGAGACCACCGTCACGACCAGCAGCAGCCCGCCGCACGGGCCGCCCACCGGCTTCCGCTTCCTGGATACCTACTTCGACATCAGCACGACGGCCGGCTACGTCGCGCCCATCACGATCCAGATCGAGTATGACCCGGCGGCGATCCCGGGCAACCGGGCCAACCACCTCCGCATCTTCCACTCAGACGGGTCGGGGTGGAGCGACGTCACCGTCGAGGTGGACACCGAGAACCACATCATCACCGCGGTCGTGAGCGGCCTCTCGTGGTTCGGCATCGGCTGGCCGGAGTACACCTTCGCCTTCCTGCCGCCGGTCGAGGGGCGCGACAAGCCCTTCAAGCGGGGCTCGACCATCCCCCTCAAGTTCAGCCTGAGCGAACTCGACGGCTCGGCCGTGCCCGAGGCCGTCGCCACGCTGACCGTCTACTACCTGGAGAGCGGCGCCCCGACAGGGGAGGCGGAGGTGGTCTCCACGGCGGCGGGCGACCTGGGCAACCAGTTCCGCTACGACGCGGGAGACGACCTCTACATCTTCAACCTGAGCACCAAGGACCCCAGTTACGTCGGCTACTTCACCTACCTGGCACAGGTCGCGCTGGACGACGGGAGCACCCACAGCGTGGAGTTCGCCCTCAAGTAGCGCCCGGCCGCGCCGGCGGCCCGGCAATCACGCAACCCCGCAGGGGCGGAACACCACGTTCCGCCCCTGCTCTGCGTCTAGGGCAGCCCCCCGAGGCCGGCAGCGCGCAGTTCAAGCGGCCACTAGGGCGACGATGCTGGCCAAGCGGTGCTTCAGCAGGGTCGCTCCGCCTGCTGACCACACTCGCACCGTCGCCGCCGAGATCGGCCTCACTGTCCGCTGACGTCCACCCGCCTCGGAAAGAGAGGCCCGGCGGGGACGCCACCCAGGCATCTCTGCCGCGCTCCCAAGCATGTCGCTACCACCAGAGCCCTTGGTGCAGGAGTCAGGCTGCGCCGCCACGAAGTAGGTCGCCTCCTGTGTAGTCGCGTCTGCGCCTGACGGCGCATCCAGGGGATGCAGCGGCTCGGTGCTGCCAGGGGTGCGACGGCCATGCTTAGCCGGGTCGAACTCGAGAATTACCGGTGCTTTGAGCGACACGCCATCCCTTTGCGTCCTGTCACGGTCATTGTGGGGGCCAACAACGCCGGCAAGTCAACACTCGCTGAGGCGTTTCGTCTGTTGTCCATCGTGGTAAACCGCTGCAAGTCGCTCAACTACTATCCGCCTCCAGCTTGGGCCGGACTGCCATTGCGCCAGACAGGAGTCAAACCTTCAGTGTCGCGTATGGGCTTCGACTTCACCTCAGTATTCCACCGATATGGGAACCCGCCGGCGCACATCAGGGCCCTGTTCGACTCCGGGCACACTGTCACCGTCCATATTGGGCCGGACGAAGAACTGCATGGCGTAGTCGCTGACCCGTCGGGCCGGGAGATAGCAGACCGCGCGCAGGCTCGACGCGAGGACCTTCCCCTCGTGAGTATCCTGCCACAAATCGGGCCCGTTGCGCGCGAGGAGGCAATGCTCAGGGCCGACTATGTGCAAAGGTATGTGTCATCTGCGCTGGCCCCCCTTCACTTCCGCAATCAACTGTTTCACAACCGGAACCTGTTCCCACAATTCAAGCAACTTGCGGAGCGATCGTGGCCGGGCCTCGAGATCACCGCGCCAGAGCTGGAGTTCGCGGGGCGTGGCCGCGAGCAGATGCTGTCACTCCTCGTCCGCGATGGGGACTTCGTGGCCGAGGTCGCCGGCATGGGACACGGGTTGCAGATGTGGCTACAGGTCTTATGGTTTCTGACGCGTTGCGCCGGTCACGAAACCATCATTCTCGACGAACCGGACGTGTACATGCACGCGGACCTGCAGCTGCGGTTGATGGGGCTGTTAAGGGGTCGTCACCGCCAAGTTGTCGTAGCAACGCACTCCGTGGAGATCATGTCGCAAGTGGACCCAGACGAGGTGGTAGTGCTGGACCGACGGCAGGAATGCTCTCCATTTGCTGCTTCCCTCCCGGGATTGCAGCGTGCAATCGACGACATCGGTAGTATCCACAATTTGCAGTTGGCACGGCTATGGTCTTCCCGGCGCTTATTGGTCCTTGAGGGTGGTGATCTGCACCTTCTCAAGCATATTCACGCGACCCTGCATCCCGAGAGCGACCAACCGATTCATGCAATACCGCACATGCGAGTTGGCGGGTGGGGAGGGTGGCAGTACGCAGTGGGATCGCGTTTGCTCCTTAGCAATGCGGCAGGGGAGTCCATAAGAATCTACTGCATTCTCGATCGTGATTACCACAGCGGAGACGAGGTGGCCGAACGACTCGCGGATGCCGCCAGTCGTGGTGTGGAGCTGCACGTGTGGAGGCGAAAGGAAATCGAGAACTACCTTCTCGTGCCAGCCGCAATCGCCCGCGTCATCGCGGAATCGATGCGGCCAGACACGAACACCCCGACCGCGGAGGAGGTATCGTCGGAGATCTCGACGACGGCTGACTTTCTCAGACAGACGATAGAGGATGGCATAGCGACAGAGCATTTGGCACGGCACAAGCGTGACGGACTGCAATCGGCGAACAGAGCGGCTCGTCAGCGCGTCGAGAAGGTTTGGGAGAGCTTCGAGGGACGGCTTGCTGTCGTCCCGGGCAGCACGATGCTTGCCAAGCTGTCAGAATGGAGCCAAGAGCGATTCGGCGTTTCGCTGAGCGCAACTAGGATTGCGCGGAATCTCGAACGGGAAGAAATCGCGCCGGAAGTTGTGGCGGTGCTCGATGCAATAGAGCACGGCCATCCCTTCGAACGAGGGGCACCGGTACACGACGAGGCCGACCCGTAGCGCTGCAGCCGAGATTGCCCCACACTGCTGCTGTTTCCGCGCAGGACGCCACTTCGTAGGCCAAGTCGCTTCCCTCTGATGACCTTGAGGCCCCCGCCTGAGGCGGGCAATCTTCGCTCGGAATGAGATCGCTCCTGGTGCGTAGGGCAGAACCTGGCGTTCTGCCCCTTGGGTTGAAGGGCACACCAGAAGAGGCCAGAGGCTTTTCCCACTTCGCAGCCGTTCCGCTCCGTGGGACAGGCCGACTCCGCTCCCTTCGGCCCGAGACCTCAGGGCGAGGGCGGAATGACATTGGTCATCCGCGTCGAAGTGTTCCTGCAGGCTGCAACATGGAGGAAGATGTGAGCGACAGGGAGGCAAGCGTGGAAGCCGAGCAGTTCGTGCTGGACGGGTTTGCAGGGATATCGAAGGGGCGGAAGATACGCCTCTCGGTGAAGGCGTGGAACCAGTTCGCCGTCGAAGGCGTGTGGCTGCGGGCCAACCTCCACTGCCACGTGATCGCCGCCGGCGAGCCCGGCATGGTGCGCGACTGGTACCGCCGCCAGGGCTTCGACGTGCTGGCCGCCACCGACCACGACGAGGTCACGGCCTTCCCGCCCGAGCAGGACGGCCTCGTCACGCTCCCGGGCGTCGAGATCTCGCGCATGCACATGGTGGGGCTGGGCCTCCCCGAAGCACCGCCCCAGGGCGACCGCTCGGCGGCGGGAATCGCCGAGGCGGCCAAGGCGGTGCACGACCGGGGCGGCCTGGCGGTGCTCGCGCACCCCTTCTGGACCGGCTGGGGCTGGGAGGAACTCAAGGCCGCCGCCGAGGCGGGCATCGAGGGCTTCGAGGTGGTCAACGCCATCTGCTACCGCATCAACGGCAAGAGCCGCGCCGACCAACTCTGGGGGATGCTCCTGGACCGCGGCTACCGGCCGGCCGCCATCGGCAGCGATGACGCGCACAGCGTCGAGGACCCCTTCGCCGGCAAGGGCTGGACCGGCGTGCTGGCGGCGGACCGCTCGCCCGAGGCCGTGCTGGAGGCGATCCGGGCGGGCCGCACCTACGCCTCGGAGGGGCCCGAACTGCGCGCCGTGCGCTGGGAGAAGACCGGCAAGGTAGTCGTCGAGTGCTCGCCGTGCGTCGCCTGCCACTTCACCTCGAGGGCGGGCGGCCTGCGCTCGCGGATCGCCGACGGCCTGAGCGAGCGCTTCGAACTTGACCTCGCCGTCGAGGGCTACCGACTGGGGTCGTACCTGTACGTCGTGGCGGAGGACGAGCACGGGCGGCGGGCCTGGTCGAGCGCGATGGAGGTCGAGAAGTCCGAGACCGACCGCTGAGCCGCGCACGCCATGCCGGCCCTCACGGACACCAGGAGGAGAGCCATGAGCCTGATTGCCTTGTGTGCGGCGGCCCTGCTGCTCGCGGCCGCGGGTGCGGCGCTGGCCGACGCGCCGCGGGTGGCGCCGCTGGACCCGCCGGCCATGGGAGTGCGCGTGATCGGCGGCGAGATGCGCGTCGGGCGTGAGACGGTGCGCGTCAAGGGGGTGGGGCGGCTGCGGGTGGAGCCCGCTGCGGTGGTCGAGGTCCGCGACGAGCGGGTCACCATCGCCGACGGCAAGATCAACCGATGGATCGGCGGGACGTCGCTGCCGGGTGTAGTCACCGGGCGGTCGGAGGTCCGCCTCTGGGGCTGCCTCGAGCCCGGCAGCCTGACGGTGCGCTCCGAGAAGGACGGCGCCGGGATCACCTACCAGGCCGGGAAGGACTACCTCTGCGACGAGACCTGGGGCGCCATCGCGCGCAAACCGGGCGGCCGCATCGCGGAGGGCGCGACCGTCTTCGCGTCATACACCTGCGGCATGGAGCGCCTCGACACCGTCCAGGTGGACGCATCCGGCCGGGTCAGCATCCGCCGCGGCCGCGACGCGAAGGTCTGTGCGCTGCCCGCGCTGCCCGAGCGGGGCGCGCGTGCGATGGCGCACATCTACATGGCGTACCACACCGAGGCCGTCGCCGCCGAGTTGATCTATCCCGTCGGGCCGCGCGTCGGGCCGGTCGTGTCCGAGGACCCGCAGCGGTTCGTGGCGGGGACGTTGGCCAGACTGCGCGCGGGCAAGCCGGTGACCGTCGTCTTCCTGGGCGACAGCGTGACGGCCGGCGGGAACGCCACGTCGCCGGAGAAGCGCTTCCCCGACCTCTTCGCGGCCCGCCTGCAGCGCCTCTTCCCCGAGGCCAAGGTCGCCATGGTCAACGCGGGGATCGGCGGGACGAACTCGGACCTGGGCCTGGAGCGCCTCGACAAGGACGTTCTGGCCCACAAGCCCGACCTGGTGGTCATCGAGTTCGTCAACGACATGTTCTGGCCTCCGGCCAAGATCGAGGCGAACTACGCGCAGTTGACGGGCCGCATCCGCGAGGCCGGGGCCGAGGTCATCATCTGCACGCCCCACCTGATGGCGCCCTTCTGGATGGACCGGTTCGAGGCGGCCGCCCAGGCGCTGCGCGAGGCGGCCCGCGCCAACGAGGTGGGCCTCGCCGACGTCGCGCGCATGTGGGGCAACCTCGAGGGCCAGGGCGTCCCCTACATGACGCTCCTGGCCAACCGCATCAACCACCCCGACAACCGGGGCCACCGGCTCTTCGCCGAGGCGCTGCTGGCCTTCTTCCGGTAGGCGCCTGCGCGCACCCTTGGGCGATCCGCGACCTGGACAGGCGGCATCCAGGCGGGTATACTGAACTGTGACCTTAACCAGGTCAAATGTGCCGTGGCGGCCCTTGCGGCGCCAGGCACCTCGCCCGGGCGCGCGGTTCCGGGAGGACAAAGTGCGGGTTTTTGCCCATTCTGGAAGGAGTTGGGCGCCTGGGCGGACAATTACCCAACCCCGACGGCAGATTACGGTTAGGTACGCGTAAGGACGTATTCCGCTACCCCTCGGCTGCCTGGGATTCCTCGTTTCCGCCGAGAGATGGAGTGACGGCGTTCGTCGCGTCTTGGCGCCGCCACGCTGCGGAGCGGCCTAGGGGTTGGGCAAGGAGACAGCGACATGGCGGAACCTGAGAAACGAACCATTGACAAGGCCACTGCCGAGGCGCTCGAGCGGGCCGCGGGCCGGGAGGTCCAGACCGTCTGGGATCGTTTTGACGACATGCAGCCCGGGTGCAAGTTCGGCAGCCAGGGCATCTGCTGCCGGATCTGCAACATGGGGCCGTGCCGGATCGCGGGGGATAAGCGCCAGGTGGGGATCTGCGGGGCCACCGCCGACACCATCGCCGCGCGCAACCTGGGGCGGATGATCGCAGGCGGCGCCGCGGCCCACTCCGACCACGGCCGCGACGTCGCGCACACCATGCTCTCCATGGCGCAGGGCGAGGCGAAGGACTACTGCATCAAGGATGTCGGCAAACTGCGCGAGATCGCGGGCGAGTACGAGATCGCCGCGGACGGCAAGGACCCCATGAAACTGGCCGAGGAGGTGGCCGAGGTCGCGTTCGGCGAGTTCTCGCAGCAGCACGGCGAACTCCGCTTCCTGAAGCGCGCGCCCGAGGCGCGGCAGAAGGTCTGGCGGGACCTCAAGATCGCCCCCCGAGGCGTTGACCGCGAGATCGTGGAGATGATGCACCGCACCCACATGGGTGTGGACAACGACTTCCGCAACATCATGCATCACGGGCTGCGGACGGCGCTGGCCGACGGGTGGGGCGGCTCGATGATCGCGACCGACCTGCAGGACATCATGCTCGGCTCGCCCGAGCCCATCCGCGCCCGCGCCAACCTGGGCGTGCTGAAGGAGGACGAAGTCAACATCGTCATCCACGGCCACGAGCCGGCGCTCTCCGACATGGTCGTGGAGGCGGCCCGCGATCCCGAGATGATCAAGAAGGCCAAGGCCAACGGCGCGGCGGGCATCAACCTGGGCGGCATCTGCTGCACGGCGATCGAGATCCTGATGCGCCGCGGCGTGCCGGCGGTGGGCAACTTCCTGCAGCAGGAACTGGCCATCAGCACGGGCGCCGTGGACGCCATGGTCGTGGACGTGCAGTGCCTGATGCCGTCGCTCGACGAAGTGGCCAACTGCTTCCACACCCAACTCATCACCACGTCGCCCAAGGCCAAGTACCCCGGCGAGAAGGTGATGCACATCGAGTTCGACGAGGCGCACGCGATGGACGTGGCCCGCCGGATCGTGGAGACGGCCATCGAGAACTTCCCCAACCGCGGCGAGGTGAGCATCCCGCAGCAGAGCATGGATCTGGTCGCCGGGTTCACGGCCGAGTACGTCAACACGCTGCTGGGCGGGCGCTTCCGGCCCTCCTACCGTCCGCTCAACGACGGGATCATCAACGGACGCCTGCGCGGCGTGGCCGGCGTGGTGGGCTGCTGCAACCCCAACATCATGCACGACTACGGCCACGTCGAGATGGTGAAGGAGTTGATCCGCAACGACGTGCTGGTCGTGCAGACCGGCTGCTCCGCCACGGCGTGCGCCAAGGCCGGGCTGCTGAGCCCCGAGGCGGGGGCGCAGTACGCCGGGCGCGGGCTGCAGGAGATCTGCGAGGCGGTCGGCATACCGCCGGTGCTCCACGTGGGCTCGTGCGTGGACAACAGCCGGATTCTGGTGTCCTGCTGCGAGATCATCAACGAAGGCGGCCTGGGCGAGGACATCAGCGACCTGCCCGTGGCCGGCGCCGCGCCTGAATGGATGTCGGAGAAGGCCGTCTCGATCGGGATGTACGTGGTGGGGTCGGGCATCTTCACGGTGTTCGGCACGCCGCTGCCGGTCGAGGGCGCGCCCGCGCTGCATGACTGGCTCACGCGCGGCATGGAGAGCGAGATCGGAGCCATGTGGGCGTGGGAAGCCGACCCCATCGAAGCGGCCCGCATCATGATGGATCACATCAACCGCAAGCGCGCGGACCTGAAACTGCGCCCCATGATGTACGAGCCCGAGGAACCCAAGGCGATGGCCGCAACCTGAGCAACCGCGTGCCGGCCACCGGCAGGCAAACCAGCACCAGCGCGCGACCGGGCCGGGCACCACACCCACAAGGAGGCACCGAGGCGTGAAGAGCGACCTGGAGATCGCACAGGCGGCAAGCATGAAGCCGATCAGCGAGATCGCTGCGGCGCTGGGGCTGCTGGAAGACGAGATCGAGCACTACGGCAAGTACAAGGCGAAGATCCGCCTCGACGTGCTGGACCGGCTCAAGGACGCGCCCGACGGGAAACTCATTGACGTAACGGCCATCACGCCGACGCCCCTGGGGGAGGGGAAGACGGTGACCAGCATCGGCCTGGGCCAGGCGCTGGCCAAGATCGGCAAGAACGTCTGTAATGCCCTGCGGGAACCCAGCCTCGGCCCCACCTTCGGCATCAAAGGCGGCGCGGCGGGGGGCGGCTACTCCCAGGTCGTGCCCATGGAGGACATCAACCTCCACTTCACGGGCGACATCCACGCCGTCTCGATGGCCAACAACCTGCTGGCGGCGATGATAGACGGCCACCTCAAGCACGGAAACAAACTGGGCATTGACCCCCTCTCCATCTCCTGGCGGCGCGTGATCGACCTCAACGACAAGTGGGGCGTCTACAACGTCGTGCTGGGGCTGGGCGGCGAGAGGCGCGTGCCCCGCGAGACGGGATTCGACATCAGCGTGGCGAGCGAGGTGATGGCCATCCTCGCCCTCACCACCAGCCTGCGCGACCTGCGCGAGCGGATCGGCCGCATCATCGTGGCCCAGACCCGCGACGGCAAGCCCGTCACCGCCGAGGACCTCAAGGCCGCGGGCGCCATGACGGTCCTGCTCAAAGACGCGATCAAACCCAACCTCATCCAGACGCTCGAGAACACGCCCTGCGTCATGCACGCAGGGCCTTTTGCCAACATCGCGCACGGCAACAACTCCGTGCTCGCCACCCAGGTCGCGCTCAAACTCTCCGACTACGTGGTGACCGAGAGCGGCTTCGGCGCGGAC
>Ga0180434_10010295_pt1 | contig 10040 bp, 6 predicted proteins | sample SS_ome_7_FD_132453 | JGI IMG/M metagenome (GOLD analysis project Ga0180434, IMG submission 132453) | Hypersaline lake sediment archaeal communities from the Salton Sea, California, USA - SS_1_D_2 metaG | ecosystem: Environmental > Aquatic > Non-marine Saline and Alkaline > Hypersaline > Sediment... | reverse complement strand
GCCGATCCTTGCTCTGAATTCGAGGTACTCACGCACCTGCTGAGCGTCCTCGGGCGCAGCGGCGGCCTTGAGTTGGTACGCGTGAGCTTCCGGCCACTCGTCCTTGGCATAGCGATAGAGCAGCGTCGACTTCCCTTGTCCGCTTGAGGACTTGATGACACAAACGCCGCTGGACTCGATGGCTCGGTCGACGCGCTCCAGCCAGGCCTCGCGTGGAATGTCGAGATCAGCGGCCACGTGGCCGAGGCGAGTGGCCTTGCCCGCGAAGAAGTCATCGGGACCTTCATCCGGGCGCCATGAGACGCGGGTTATGAGGCAGCGGCCGTAGGCATCGAAATGCTCTTGCCGTGCTAAGTCCTCGGCGACTTGGACGCGCAAGTGGTCGAGGTCGGATTTCGTAATCACCGTTCGGTTCTTGCCCCACTCCAGGAGCTTTCCGGTAATGATGAGGATGTAGGTATCCACAAGGTCGCTGACGATATCATATGCCTCTGCCACCCGCTGCCGCAGTGCGTTCCACAGGTCCGCTTCGGGCAGCGACACGATGCGCAACTTGCCCAGGAGCGCGTCAGCTTCGGCGGGCGATGCACCCGCCGCATCGCACAACTTGTGGAACTTGCTGCGTATGGGGACCTTAGCGTTGGCATTCAGCGAGCGGTAGCAGCGGAGTGCGTCCATGTCTCCGCGCAGCGGGAAGTCCACCGCGAGGGTAACAGCGCATCGTGGGGCGGCGCGGAGATCCTCAAGGAAGTGCTGGATCGGCTTCCTGAGTTGGCTCCAGTGCCATGGTTGCGCCGACGTCTTGACTTGAACGTACTCGGATCCGACGCGCAGCCGCAGCAAGTCAACGTCTTCGATGCCCTCGGGACGGATCGACGTGCGCTGGTGATCTGGCTGGTAGAGCTCGAATGCTCGAAACACGGTGTAGAGAACCTGGTACCGGACAGCACGGATGAGCGTTGCTCCGTGTCCGCGCGCCGCCAGGAGCGCGTCGACAGATTTCAGATTCGCATTGCTGTCGGTTCCCATTGACCGCCGCTCTGGAGGCTCCAGCACTCCCGGATGGGATTGTAGCACGTTCCCTGCGCCTACGGAACCGTCGCCGCTCGTTGTCCCAACCGCCACACGAGCGGGTAGGACACCCCAGCGCCGGCGTGCCGGCGGCTCACCTGTCGGTTCGGCAACCGGGCCCCGTGTCCACAGAGTCGGCCTGGCGGCTGGACAAGCGTGGGCGTCTCCTCAGCGAAACGCCCCGCCACTCACGGCGTATACGTGATCCCGACTGCCCCAACGGGCCGCAGCACAGGCACATCAGCGCCCACACAGCGGCGTGCAGGAGGTGCAAGGACGCGTACCTCGCGGTCATCGGAGCAGATCGCCAAGTTCGCCGGTGGGCCCTGGCGCAGCCGGTACGGGTGGCTGAAGCGCCCCCGCCAGTCAATACTGACCGTGTTGGGCCCGGAATTCGAGCTGGCTCTGGCCACGCCCCGAGGCCGCTCTGAGGCTGGCGGGAGGGAAGGCGCGGCTCTAGGGGTGTCGTAGGAGGCTCCTCGCTACGCTTCCGTGGTCACCCGTGCCACCGGCGGTTCGTCTTGGCCGCCTCACAGGCTGGCGCCCTGCGCGATTCCCAGGCGCGCCGACGGCGCGGCCGTCGCGCCGGACGGCAGGCCGTCAGTGGGGCTCAGAGAATTCCGGCCAGAGGCATTGACAGCGGCCGGTCCTCGGGCTACAATGCACTTGGTGTAACGGAGGCTGGAGGGCCTATCCGGGGCGGGTTGGGTATTCCGGTAGCCAGGGGTGTGCTATGGACTGCTTCCGCGTTTCTCTTCCGTTCCGCAGCATCTCTCGTGCAGTGTTCATCTGCGGTGGCGCCTTGCTACTGGGGAGGATCGCGTTCTCCGCTGTGCCCTCTGCGGACGCCGACAAGAAGGCGCTCTGCGCCTACAACCTGATGCAGATGGGCCGCGCCATCCAGATGTTCGCCGAGGATCACGGGGGGTACATCTGCGAGCTCAATGGACGGGTCAAGTACGCAGTAGAGAACAGAGAGCCCGCAGACAACATGCAGCGGCTGAAGGCCGCCTACGCGCCCTACATCGTCGACCCTGAGATCTGGTACTGCCCCAACGATCCGTATGCGAGGACGCACACCTTACAGCCTCCCGACTACACGCCGCCGACGGACCAGCCGGACATGAAGTACGACCACTACTACACGTCGTATCGCCACTACAACAAGGTGCGGGGCGAGGGGGCCCCGCCCGTGCGCCTCGACGCGATCGTCGTGGAGCAGGACGAGCACACCGCAGATCTCCCGGGCGGCGTCTGGGTCGCCGGCCCCGAGAACATCATGCTCATGATGGACGACGGGAACTACCACGGCGAACCCGTCGAGGGGGAGCACGGGAAGGTCTACGGCCGCAACGTCCTGTTTCGCGACGGCCACGTCACGTTCGAGGTCGAGGAGACGATGCGGCGCTAGCGCACTGGGACCCGCCATCGCCTTCTGCACGTCTTCGCGAGACTTCCGGGAGAGAAGACCGATGACATGCACACCAAGGTTGCGTGCGGTTGCGGTCGGATTGGCGCTTACTTGCTCGTTAGTGGCGGCGACTCGCGTTCCGGCTGCCCCTGCGGCGGAACCGGAAGCCGGAGCCCTAGCGGCGACCGAGGACGAGGCGATACTGGCGCAAGCGCAGCGGGCGTTCATCGCGCGCGACTATGCGTCCGCCCGCGAGCTGGCGACCCGGGTGATCGGAAACTGGCCCGGCGACCCGACGTTGCAGACGGCCGCATCGGTCCTGGTGCTGTCCGAGGTGGAGCTGGGGGATTTCGACGCGGCGGCGGAGCGGGCCACCGCCCTCAAGACTCAGATCTCGGCGCAGCGCGCGGACAGCGCTGCAATCGAGTACCTGGATGGCCTGCTCAAGGCCATCCAGGCGCGCAAGGCCGACTACGAGTCGGCAATTGAGACCTACCGGGAGACCGCCGCACGCTATCCGGATACCGTCGTGGCGGCCAGCGCGGAGTGCCGCGTCGGCGCCACGCACCTGCTATACGGGCGGCGCAAGGAGGCGGAAGCGGCCTTCCGCCAAGTGATACGGCGATACCCTGAGAGTGAGCCGTCGCTCGAGGCCCGTCTGAAACTGGCTGGACTCCTGCAACAGCACGGAGAGCACGGAGAAACCGAACGGCTGCTCGCAGGAATCGTGGGAAGCGCACCGGACACCGCCTGGGCAGGTCAAGCGGTTGCGCGCATGCGGTTGGCCGCCGTGGACGAGACGAACCGTCCTCAGGTGCAGGCCCGGTTGGAGGCGATCATTGCCGCGCATCCCGACACCGAGGCGGCTGCCCAGGCTGCCTACGGGCTGGGCGAGGTCCTCATGATGTCCGGGAACGTGAAGGAGGGCATCGCCCTGCGCAGCAAGGTCGCGCTCGACTACCCCAACACAATTATCGCTGGATCAGTAGCTCGTCGGACTGCGGCTTCACTCTTCGCCGAGACTCGGAGAATGGCAGACGAGGGCGAGGCAGCCACAGCTTTGGCGCTAGCACGCAAGGTAGCTACGTTGTCGCGCGAGGATTCCCCGTATCGCAAGTTCGCTGAGCACCTGATTGGTGCCTTGCAGTCACGTGTCTTCGAGGAGTGACAGGCACGATCATTCGGGCTAGATGTCGGTGGGTATATCAACGGCAGTGGCGGTGCGACTTCACGCCTGCCGTTGCCGGAGTATGGGATCGGCCTTCGGTATTCCGACAGGGGAGGGCGTGAGAATGCTACTGCGCCGACTCATTTCGCTGACGCGACCGGTGAGTTCATGCGTACTCCTACTGGCCGCGGCATCGAACGGCCTGGCAGCGTGCAACTGGGAGATCACCGTCTCGTTCGACAACAAGGGTGTGTACAGAAGGCAGGACACAGAGTTTGATGAATGCCCGGTCAACGCTCAGATATCGCCCGAGACGCAAGGTCACCTGATACAGTTCCACTGCGTTTACGGTGACCTGAGGGATCCAACCACCGGGACGTGGAAGAAGACGGTTGGCAAGACGACCGACGGAGACGGGGCAGCAACGGTCGCATACCGGGCCCCGACGTTCCATGTTGTGGAGGAGGTCACCGCAACGGACGTGAGTGCCCCCCCGCCGTGGCCTCAGGACATCGGCTACCTTCCCGTGTTCGAGGTCTGGCTGGAGTATAGGGGAGTGCTGGGGCAACTGGGATGGATCGGCTCATTTCATGAAGAGGGAGGGCATCGTGCTACCCTATATGATTTCGGAATGGTGCCAAACGACCCGGACTATCGTAGAGATCCCAACCTGAACTACTACGCGATCTGCTACAAGATGACAGCATACCCGGATGGTGGGACGTACAGCTATCATTGGTACCTTCCCAATGGCTGTCCCCCATGGTCGGACACGGAGGACGCATGGGAGCACGTGGGATTCGTCGACGACCCACTGGGCGCTGAACCCACTGAGTACTTCCAGGATTGGTACGGCACATCCTCGATCTTGTTTACCAGAGAGGGCTCCCCCAGCGACGAGGCCGAAGATGTTCCAATCCAGTTCTCTTATGGTGGCGACACGATCGTTGTACTGCGTACTGACGTTCGTCGGCCGGCCACAATGGCGCGGTTCCATGCCGCGAATGAGGCGTGGGGCCAGGGGTTCAAGACGTACATCTGGTACCGTGTGAAAGACCAGCTCGGCGATAGTCTTTACGACTATCCCGGCGAAGGGGAGGTTCCGCAAGCTACCCTGCATTTCCGTGAAACGTTCGATGAGGGAAGCGAGGTCAGCGACTGGCAGTCGAATCCGCGCTCTGGGGGCGAGCCCGACGACTGGGAGTTCTACGCGGTGGAGACCGTCACCAGTCCCAACTGGTTCATGGATGAGATCGGGATGCAGGACTCATTCTGGTATCACTGGTTTCCTACTCCGCAGCAGCCTTCTAGCTCCTGGGATGATGCAGTAGATCACGTCCCGCAGCATTTCTACCTGTTCCAGTGGAGCTTGAGTGACCATCTAGGGCTTCTTCTTGAAACTCACTCGTTGCAGCGTTACGAAAACCACGCCGATCATCTGACGCCGTAGCAGCTTGGGTTCGGATGGATACGGTGGCCTGAATGGGAGGACTGCCATGCACACACGCAGGCGTGCTCTTGGAGTTCTGATGACCGTGCTGGGTGTTGTGGTCGCGCTGGGGGCAAGTCGTCTCCTCAGCAAGCCGCCGGTCGGACTTGAGAGGGTCGCCGGCGCAGGTGCGGCAGCCGCGATCGGAGGCCCGCCGCAGCCATTGCGGGATACGGTGACCGCCGCCGCGGTGATATGGCGCGGGACGGTCGGTGCGGTTAGCGCAGGTTCCAAGAGCGTGATCTCCGTCGGCGAGAGGCAGTGGCCGGCGCGCCTGGACCGCGCAGCGTTTCATGTTGAGCGCGTGATCAAAGGTCCGCCAGCGTCGGGCGTGAAGACGATCACGTTCTGTTGGACGCCGCGTGGGCCTTACTCCGGCGCGTTGCTCGCGCAGGGGCAGCACGGCATCCTCTTCCTCGACGAGAAGGCGCAGACCGTGGACCCCAGGAGGCCGATACTGCTCCTTGGGGCAGATGGCGCCGAGGGCACGCCTGGCCAGGAGCCATTCGACGCGGTGACACAGGAGATGCTTTTCTCCCTCAGGGAAGACGTGTCCCCTGGGGTCGTCAACGCTCTGATCCTCGAGTTGGTTGAGTGGCTGCACGTTGGTTTCGACCAGATGTCGCCCGTTCTCACGCGGTTAGCGACATCCGACGACGACCGGATCGCTGCAGAAGGCCTGTGGGGCCTCACGCTATACGAGGATCCCGATGGCGTGGCTGGTCTGGTCCAGCTGGCAATCGCTCACGCATCCGATCCCCAACATCCGGTACACGGCGTGATCTTCGCAGTCCGTGACCTTCGCGACCCGTCGCTGGCCTCGCTCATCGATCCACTCCTGGACACGGACGTGCCTGAATGGCGACAGTGTGCGATAGAGGCGCTACGGAAGATGCGAAGTCGTGACCACATTCATCGCTTCGCCGCCGCCCTCGACGAAGAAGATCCTTGGACGCAGTTCCTCGCAATGAGGGCGCTGGGCGAGATACTCGACAAGCGTCCGCATTCCGAGTGGATGACGCACTATCTCAGATTCCGTGAGGATCCGGGGAAGTACACTTCGAAGTGGAAGAACTGGTGGGCTACAGAGGGGCGCGCGAAGTACGGCAAGGCATAGGCTCCGGCCGCGGGAAGCACTACCCCCGGCCGGGAGCACGGTCTCAGGTCGGCACCAGGCAGAGAACTGGCCGTCTTCCGGTGAGGAGGGCGGCTAGACTGTCCTGTATCGGTGCAACCTCTGCCGGGAGCAGCCCGTCACGGCTCGGCTGGATGATCCTCAGCGCTCGTCTTCCTGATTCGATGCACCTTCCCGTCATGCAGCCACCACGTATCCATCCACTTGTCAGTGAGAACACGCACCTTGATCTCGCCCGCGTTCGGCCCAGCGGCCGCCTCAGCTTGAAGCGCACCGGACAAGCCGGTTCGCACTGTGAGAAGGACGACGAGGACGGCTTGCGCCGCAGGCTCCCTGGCTCGTACTGCTCCGAATGAGCCCATTCGCTCAAGTTCTGGACATGTACGCGCCTCGAGTATCGCGTTGGCAGGGAGCAGCACGCGCATTGATGCCCCTCCGGGGAAGGCGAGCCGGGAAGCTGCGTCGTCAGCTTGTGCAATCTCCACGCTGCCTCCTACCGCTGGATGAAACAGCCACTCAAAGCGCCGAGGTTGTGGGGCGGTCACACGATCGCATACGAGGACGTAGTCTGGCTTTGCACTGATGACATAGCGCCGATAGTCTGTGAGTAGGCCGGGTAGATAGGCCCCGGCCGCGTCGCCGACCACGTAGTCGTAGTCGTCCGACGACTGGAAGCCAACGATCCGTCCGCCACCGACGGCCCTCTGCCCTTGACCATCGACCAACAGCGAGTTGTGGCCAGGCGTGCCTGTGGTGTAGTCCAGCGTCGCTGCCGTGCTGTAGTTCTTGTATCCTGGATCGTCGAGTGCCCAATGGCCTGCGACGTTCAGGACGAAATGACCGGCATCTCTATGGCAGTGGCCCATTGTAGACGGGCTGCACTTGAAGGCGAGCAGCCAGTCCGTGTCGTCCCATCCCGACCGCAGGGCTGCCCATCCTGTCTGGGATAGGTAGGCACTGGGCAACCCCTTGCACGCTGAGTTGCCCTTGAGGGGAGTTGCGGGGATTGCATACTCGTACACGAGTCCGAGTGCCCCTGCGTGCCCTAGCCGGTCCAGGTAGCAGCCAGCCACCCACGACCCCGTCTCACCGTAGACTAGGCGCATTGGCAATGCGCAGAACGGGTTGCGCCAGGCGTCGTCGAACTGGGGCAGGCTGCGGCCATCTGGAGACAGGAAGTACAGGAGCCGCGTTGCCAGTTCGTCCCAGTAGGCGTGCGACAGCAGGTCCCCGCGTCCGAAGCGCCGCCGCAACGCGTAGCCAAAGAGCGAGACCGGCGTTAGGGCCGTCTGCTCGTAACCGAACCCCTCCGTCTGGTGCGTCGCCAGGCGCCAGTCGAGGTGTCGCTGGCAGTAGCTGGCTGCCTCGTAGAGGAGACGCGAAGCCTGCCTGCTTTCGCCCTCAAGCGCCAGCGCAGCCAGGCCCATGAGGCCCATGCCGACGACATAGTGGTTCGAGGCATCGCGCTCCGGATCAGGATGGCGAACTGCGTATGGAACTAGGGCGTTTCGCACCAGCGCTCTGTGGACGCGGAGGCGTTCCTCAGTTGACAGCCGATCATAGAGGAGATCGTAGGCGAACGAGACTGCGCGCGCAAGGTGAGAGGTCGAGACTGAGAAGATGAGTCCCTCTCGCGGATCCGTCCACGTGGTCCAACTGCTAACTCCCGCGAGGTACTGCCTTGCTTTGCTGGCGTACGGTTCGTCGCCGGTCACGCAGTACGCGAGGGTGAGCCATTCCACGCGCTGCGCGATCGCCATGCAGATAGCGGTCCAGTAGGGATAGGCCTCGCCGAGCTGCCAGCCCTCGGGGTTGGCGTCATAGCTGGGTTGGCGAGGCGGAATGGTGACCGTATCCACCCGCCCCCCCCAGTGACCAACCTGGAAGCTCTGTTCCTTGAGGAATCCCTCGGCAGGCCACAAGTCCACCGCCTGCTCTCGAAGAGCGGCCATACCCTGATTGCCGAAGTAGAGCCGCGGATGGCTCCTGCGTGCCCAGGAGCACTCGATACCGAGCGGGCCAACGCTGCGCGTGATGAGGAAATCGCACTCACGCAAGCGATCGGCAATCTCCCGGAGCAGCGAGGGCTCCGAGTTCGGGATCCTTTCAGCCTCCTGGAAGGCCTCGCGGGCGGCTTGCCATTTCGCCTGCCAGAGCAGGCTCTCTCCCACCAGCAGCCAGAGCCGCGCTCTGGGGCCGGCCGGGAGTAGGTCACCCGCAGTATCCAGGAGCTTGCGTCCCTTGGCCTCCGCCGTCTCGAAATCCATCCGCAGGAACAGCTGCCGAATCTCGTCGATCTCGGCATTCGCCAGCGAACCCAGCAGAGTACTCGCGTAGCTCTTGTCGCCTGCCGCATCCGCCTGATCCCTGGACCCGCAGGATGGGCCCGCAAGGCATTGCTGGCCTGCGAGACCCACGGTAAGAACCATCACGAGAAGGAGCAGCAGCGCCGAGGTCGCTGCTCGAACCGGACACAGGTGAAGCCTATCGAACGTGGAGTATCTCATGGCCCCTCCTCCGTAGCCTGGTGATGTTGCCGGCTGGACTTGCCATGGTGAGCGCCTCGTACGAGATGCCACGTGCAGGCGCACGCGTGCCCCTCCGGCGATCATGGAGGAACTCGGGTGGAGTCTTGGGTGTACTGCGGGTCTCCGTATCCCTGCGTTCCTGCCCTTTTCCCCCGTGCGTCGATAGCGGTCCCTCCGCGCCACCAAGGTCCATGCTCGTAATCCTCTTCGCCACGACACGATCGCTTCCCTGCGGCTGGAAGAGAGCTGCAGGCCGGACTTCTTCAAGCCAGGCCGCACGCGGCTGAGTCCTTGGTGACCCTGCTGCCAGATGCAGCGAGGTGAGTGGCAGCAGACCCCGCCACGCTCACACGCTGTGGCAGTTGGCGGTGCCGCGGCCCGCTTCGCACTTCCGCCGAGGGAGCCGTGAGGGGGGAAAGGCGGCCCGGGCGGGCGACGACACAGTCCCGCGGCCGTGGCGATCATGCCCTGCGCGTGCTGCGCCGGCAAGAGTCACCATCCCTGCGGCCTCTGCGTCGAGCCGCGGGCCACGTGGCGCTTCCGCGCCTGCCAGGCGATGGCGGCCGCCATCACCCGGTCGTCGTACTTCCCCTCCGCCGCCTCCTGGGCGCCGGAGTCGGTCATCACGAAGGTGAGGCACTCGTCCACCAACGCCAGCGACTCGATCCCGATCGCCTCCTGGGCGATCGCCGCACCCAGGTCGTCCACCAGGATCGGCTTCGTCGCCGCGTCGGTGGGCCATCCCAGCACGGGCTGCTGGTTCCGGGTCCGGTCATACCGCACGTGGTAGTAGAGCCGCGGGTAGCGGCACACATGCCGCAGCGTGTTGAGGGTCGAGTGGCCGTGGTTGTTCCGCTCGACTGCCAGCAGCGCCCGGTTGTACCAGCGCCCCAGGCAGTTGAGAAGCAGCGCGAACCGCTCGGGCGGCACCCAGCCGTGCAGTTCCGCCACCTGGCGGCCGCTGCGCCGCTCCAGCACCACCTCCGCTGAGGCGTCCCCGTGCTCGAGCCCCTCCCCGATGTCCGCGCCGATCACATAGTCGTTCCCCTTCGCCGGCGCCTCCCACACCAGCAGGCGTGCGGGCGCCACGTTGAGCGCCTCTCCCTTGTAGCGCAGCGCCGGAATGGCCGTGGGGGGCTGCGCGCCCGCGATCCGTGCCGCCACGCGCCGAAGGACATCCGCATCGAAGACCCCCCGTCCGCTCGCCAGGAAGCAGGTCACGTCATCCTCGGGATACT
>Ga0180434_10010294_pt1 | contig 10041 bp, 5 predicted proteins | sample SS_ome_7_FD_132453 | JGI IMG/M metagenome (GOLD analysis project Ga0180434, IMG submission 132453) | Hypersaline lake sediment archaeal communities from the Salton Sea, California, USA - SS_1_D_2 metaG | ecosystem: Environmental > Aquatic > Non-marine Saline and Alkaline > Hypersaline > Sediment... | reverse complement strand
CGGCGTCGGCCGGCAGCCCGACTTCGGCCGCCGCTTCCGACAGGATGGCGGCGATTGCCGCGTTGCTATGGGCCGCCTCCTTGCCGCCGCGAAGGATCACCGCGTTGCCGCTTTTCACACACAACGCCGCCGCGTCGGCGGTGACATTTGGCCGCGATTCATAGATGAAAAAGATCACGCCCAACGGCACGCGGACCTTCAGCACCTCCAGCCCATTGGGCCGCACCGACGAACTGATCACCTCGCCGACCGGCTCCGGCAAGGCCGCCACCTCCTCGAGCCCCTGGGCCATCGACCGGATCCGCGCGGGCGTCAGCCGCAGGCGGTCGATCTGGGCGTCGGTCAGGCCGAACTCCGGGGCCTTGGCCAGATCGAGCTGGTTCGCTTCATCCAGCGCGACCGTCCGCTCGGTCAGCAACTCCGCGCTGCGGCGGAGCCACTGCTGCTTCTGCTGGCCGGTCGCTCGGGCAAGCTCGGCCGCCGCGCGGACGGCACGTTGGGCCACATCCCGGCAGTATGGTTGTAGATCGGTCATATGCTTGTCGAGGTTGGCTGCGCGAACCGGTCGTTTGCGCAGCCCTGATAAATACGGCTGGATGGATAGACAATTCCGCAATATGCATAAGTATCCTGCGGAACGCGGTGCGTGTCAACGGCGATTTGGGGGTCTATTTTGGCAGCTCCGGCGCTTCGATCACCGGATACTCGCCGGAAAGGGCGTGCAGCAGCGCGACCAGATCGGCCTGCTCGGCGTCGCCCAACTCGGCGCCGCGGAGCATCTTCATCATCGTCGACAGGTTCGGGTTGTCCTGTCCGCCGCCGGCCATCAAGGCGACCGCCTCCTGGAGCGTTTCCGCACTGCCGTCGTGGAAATAGGGGGCCGTGTTGGCCACCTCGCGCAAGGCCGGCACGCGGAATTTGCCCAAATCGCGCTGGTTGCCGGTGACCTTCATGCGTCCCTGGTCCGGCTCGGGCTTGTCCATGCCGACGCCCGTATTGAAGAAGCGGTAGTTGCTCATAAGCGGCGGCGCGTGGCAGATCGAGCAGTTATCCTCGAACAGCGCCAGGCCGCGCTGCTGTGCCTCGGTCAAGGCGTCCTTGTCGCCGGCTTGGTACTTGTCGTAGGGCGAATTGCCGCTGAGGATCGTCCGTTCGAAAGCCGCGATCGCCTTGGCGAATCCCTCTTCGGTCACGCCGGTGCCGAACACCTCCTGGAACCGCCGCTCATATTCCGGGATTTTCGAGAGGTCGGCGACGACCTGTTCCATCGAATTGCCCATCTCGATCGGATTGCCGACCGGCCCGACCGCCTGGGCCTCCAGCGAGGGCTCGCGTCCGTCCCAGAACTGGCTTGTGGCGTAGGCGGCATTGATCACCGTCGGCGAGTTGCGGTCGCCGATCCGCGGCTCGCCGTGGACGTCCTTGATGCCGGCACTGGTCGGGCGGTTTTCGGCCCAGGCCATTTGCGGATCGTGGCAGGTCGCGCAGGAGAGGGTGCCGTCCTTGCTGACGCGCCTGTCGAAGTAGAGCATCTTGCCAAGCTCGACCTTGGCTGCCGTCATCGGGTTATCGGCCGGCACCGGCACCGGGGGCAAGCCCAGCGGCACCGCCGGCAGTGCGGCGGTGGGCTCAGCCGCAGCTTCTTCCGTCGCCGCTTCCGGTTCTTCCACGGCAGCCGGCTCGGGCTCGACGGCCGGCTCCGTCGCCGCGGGTTCCCGCGTTTGAGCCGGTTTGCCGGTCTGTTGGTCTGCCGCCGGCTTGCATCCCAGCAACATCACGATCAAAGCGAGCATCACGAAACCGGTCTTCGTCCACGGCGAAAGCTGTGCGCGTTGCATTGCTGCCTCCTCACTTCTTGTGATTGAGAGTTACTTGGCAATTGGCCGCTATTGTACACAGTCGACGCGGGAAAGAGCAAGTACGTCGTTTGCCCGTTGCGCAAAACGAACGAATCGGGCAAAAAAGAGTGATCGGGGAAGAAAGGATCGAAAGCGACGTCGGGCCGCCGCACTCCAGAGGGTTTTCGCCGCAATGCGAAAAACAGGCTCACGGCAGGTCGAGGCGGCCTTCGAACTGGCAGCCGACCTGGAACAGCGTTAGCCCGTCGACCACCACCTCGCGAACATGTACCACCCGGGCTGAGAAGCAGCACATCAGCGGAAATCGCCCTAAGGCCACCGCCAGCCGGGTGAACCGTGGGTCGTGGTGGTAATAGAAGGAGAACCCGCCACTGGAAAGGTCGTGGCACGCCACCTCGAAGAACTCCTCGTGCTTCGGCACGCGCCCATGGTACATCGGAGCGATCATTTGCGCATATTTGTACCGTTTCCGCGGGCTGCGGCGGTATTCGTCAGTCGCTGGTGTTTCCAACCCGGCCGATCTCGTCCTAGGTTTGGCCATTCGAATTCTCCGATGTCTTGCTCTCTACCGAAGGCTTCTTCGCGTGGGTCTTCTAGAAGTGAACGCGGCCGGTGAAGCGGCAACCGACCAGGTATCTTGTCCGATTGCCTTCGGACTTCTCCACCACGCGTGCGACGCGGGCCGTAAAATGGGTGAGCGAGGGCGATTGGCCCAACGCGACCACCAGATCCTTGAAGTCGGGCGCTTCGTCCAAGAAGAACGAGACCCCGCCGGCCGAAATGTCGCAGCACTTCACAGAGAAGAACCGGTTGCGCGACGGAATCACCCCGCCGTAGATCGGCGCGATCGACTGGGTATAGCGATACTCTTTCCGCGGGCTGGTCCGCCGCTCAGCGCCCGATCGCGGTGTGCCGTTTTCTTCGGATGAAGACCCGCCGCCGTCGGCCTGGCCGGCGGCCGCAGAATCGGCCGTGCCGGCTTCGGCTGCCCAGGACGAGGAATCCCGCTGTGCTGAACCGTGGGCAGGTCTCTCCGGCTGCAAGGTGCCGGTGACGACCAGAAGCGGGACCTTGGTTTTCTGCTCCGCGATCGCGGAGAATGTCCACTCGGCGACCCGGGGAGCCCGATCCGTGCTATCGAGATGCGCCTGGAAATTGCCGGACGACTCGTGCTGCAAGCGGCGGCTTAAGGTGGCGGCGAATGCCTCGGATCCCTCGGGGAAGTGGCAGAGTTCGGCAAACGGCTTGCCGCGAAGGTTCTTAGCCGTCATGCCGGTCGCCCGCTCGATTGCCTGGTTCACCCGCACGATCATCCCCTGGGCGTCGAGCACGACGATCAGCGAATCGGCCAGTTCGAGGATCTTCGTGGTCAGTTGCTGTTGCCGCTGGAGTTTCTCCTCGAGTTGCAGCCTTGCCCGGGCAGCGGTCAGCATGTGGGCGACGATTTCAGCGAATTCGATTTCCTCGAGGCCGAATTCTCGCGGCGAGCGGTGATAGACCCCCAGGGTGCCGAACCGCTGCTTGTGGTGGCGCAGCGGCAGCGTGATGCCCGCCCGAATGCCGGCTTGCAGCAGAAAATCGTCGCGGAAGCGTTCTTCGTGCTCCAGATCGGCACTGACGATCGGCTGGCCCGACTCCAGGGCGAAGGCGGCCATCGAGCTGTCGGCACGCAGGGGGATCCGCTCGGTCAGCGGTCCGTCGAACTCTTCGACCGCCCCGGACGTATCGATCTGGAGGAACAGCGTTTCTCCGTCTTCGAGCACCTCGCCGGAGCCGATAATTTCGGCCTGCACCACCTCGGCAATCAGCGCGACGGCGTCCTGCATGAGCACCGGCAGATCGGGGCAGGCACTGGTCCGACGCCCGAAGGCCAGCAGTGCCACTTCACGACGGTCGAACGACGAATCGAGCAATGAAGACGATGCGGAAGATGTGGTTTCCATAGACCTCGGATATCTTGCAACTGGGAGCAATCGATGCCCTTGGTTATCGACATCGAGTATCCACGCCCCATTCCCGACATGCCCCCCACGAGCCGGCCACGCCTGCGATCGAGTCTTGTCCGGACGACAATCGCGAGGCTCTTCAGGAGTGCCTCCCTATCCCTCTCTAGAAAACATAGGACACGAAAATGCCCCGGGAAGGTGATCTTGCCATCACGATTCGTCTCTAGGGGAATTGCCGGCCAGACGGTATGCTGGGGAATAGCTCAAGAATCACTTCGGCGTCCCCTTGTTGACCACAACGGGGTATGGCACCACCCCTCGCAAGGACATGCAATTGGCAACCTTCCCCTTCGTCCTTCGCGCGTAGGCGGGAACCTCCGTGTTTTCCGCTTGTCGCCTGGATTCCCGTCTTTGCGGGAATGACGGACTTCGGATGGCTAAATTGTTACGAATCTAGGTCACGACTAGAAAAGGAACCAACGTGCGAACGCGATTTCTCGACGAACTGGTAACGTTTTTCTTGTTTGCATTCGGCACGCTGCCGACAATGGGGGCCCAGGACCGCACCCCACATGCCCCCCCGAAGAACGGAGAAGCTGCGGAAGCAGCCGTCATGGTGCCTGAATACACGAACGTGCAGCATCTGCCCGAGCAGGTCACTCTCGCGAAGCTCTCCAACGGTCTGACGGTGATCGTCCAAGAGAACCACGTCGCACCGGTGGCGACCGTCCGCTGCTATGTGAACAACACCGGCGGCGCCTTCGAGGGCAAGCATCTTGGCGCGGGCTTAAGCCACGTGCTTGAACACGTCGTCGCCGGCGGCACGACCAGCAAGCGGACCGAAAAGGAGATTGAGCAGATCATCGACACCTTCGGCGGCGCGACCAATGCCTATACGAGCAACGACCTGACGGCCTATTTCATCGACTGTCCGGCCGATCGGATCGACACGGCCATCGACCTGGTGGCCGACGCGATGCAACATATCGCGTTCGAGCCGTCAGAGTTCGAGCGCGAGCTGCGCGTCGTGCGGCGCGAGTTGGCCGACGGCGAGACGAACCGCCGCCGCGTGCAGTGGAAACTGCTCAACCAGACCGTCTACACCGTCCATCCGATGCGCCATCCGGTGATCGGTTATCTCGATGTGCTCAATGGCACGACCAATCAAACGATCATCGACTTCTACCGCGAGCGATACGTGCCGAACAACCAGGTCCTTGTCGTGGTCGGCGATGTGAACACGCAGGAGGTGCTCGACCAGGTGGCCCGGCATTGGGCCGGCACGCCGCGGCGGCCGGAGACGATCGTCCCGATGCCGGAGGAGCCCGAGCAGATGAGCCCGCGGCAGGCGGTCCGCGAGATGGACGGCGGCACCTACGACCTGTCGTTCGCGTGGCCGACGGTGCGGCTTTCGCATCCCGACCTCTACGCGCTGGACGTGGCGGCCTATATCCTGGCAGAAGGCGATAGCTCGCGGCTGGTGCGGCGGTTGAAGTACGACGAGCAGTTGGTGCTGTCGGTCAACTCGGCCAGCTACACGCCGCATTTTGTCCGCGGCATGTTCGTCATCATGGCCAGTGCCCCGCCGCAAACCTGGGAGAAGGCTTCCGAGGAGATCCTTCGCGGCGTGTACCGGCTGCGCGACGAGCTGGTCAGCCCCGAGGAACTGGCCAAGGCCAAGAAGCAGAAGGCGGCCGAGCTGGTCTTCGGCCGGCAGACCGTTCAGGATGCGGCGGAGAGCCTGGGCCGCAACTACCTGTCGACCGGCGATCCGCTATTCGATGAACAGTACGTCCAAGGCATCCAAAAGGTGACGGCCGAGCAGATCCGGGAGGTCGCGAGGCGCTATTTCGTCCCGTCCCGGCTGAACCGCGTGATCCTTGCCCCGCCCGGCGGCGCGCCGGAGACGATCGGTGAGAAAGTCGCCGCCGTCGAAGGCGACGTGCAACTGAAGCGGCTGCCCAATGGGCTGCGCGTCTTGCTGAAGCGGCATTCGCACCTGCCGATGGTCAACATCCAGGCGTTCGCGCTGGGTGGGTCGCTGGTCGAGACGGAGAAGACGGCCGGCCTGTCGAGCCTCGTGGCCGCGATGCTTGACAAGGGCACCTCCGAGCGATCGGCCCAAGAGATCGCCGACTATTTCGACTCGATCGGAGGGCAGTTCTCGACCAACGCGGGCCGAAACACCGTTTACGCCAGCGCGACCGTATTGCGCGACGACTTCACCGACGCCGCCGCGCTGTTGGCCGCGTGTGTCAATCGACCAACCATGCCCGCGGAAGAGTTCGCCAAGGTCAAGCAGCTTGCCCTGGGGGCCATCGCACGCCGGTCCGATAGTCCGCACACCGAGGCCTTCGAGCTGTTCTACGACAGCCTGCCCGAGAGCAGCCCCTACCATCTCTTGCAGGGCGGCAAGCAGGAGACGGTCGAGCGGATGACGGTCGCCGACTTGCAGGCGTATCACGACAAATACTTCATGCCGAACAACATGGTCGTCACCGTCTTCGGCGACATCGACCCGAACGAGGCCATGCAAATGGTCGAAAAACAGTTCGGCCAGTTGAAGCCCGAACGGAGCCTTGGGCCGATCTCTTTCGACCGGAAGAACGAAATCGACGGCAACATCGTCCGCCACAAGCAGACGGGCAAGCCGACCGGCATGGTTGTGATGGGCTATCCGGCGGTGAGCATTCGTGACGCCGACGACCATGCGGCGTTGACCGTGCTCGACGCGATCACCTCGGGCTATAGTTATCCCGGCGGCTGGCTGCACAACGAGTTGCGCGGGGCGGGGCTGGTCTATTTCGTCCACGCCTTCCAGGTCACCGGACCCGCGCCGGGCTACTTCGCCATCCTCGCCCAGACCCAGCCGGAGAAAATTGCCGAGGTCGTTTCTCGCATCGAGAAGAACCTCGAAAAGGCCAAAGCCGGCAAGATCGACCCGGAGGAGTTCGACCGGGCCAAGCAGATGGTTACCGCCCTGCATGCCCAGGAGAACACCACCATCGTCGAGCAGGCCCGCCAGGCGGCCCTCGACGAACTCTACGGGCTGGGCTACGATTATGATGCAGGGTTCGATGCCCGAATCCAGACCGTTACGCTGGAGGACGTTGTCCGCGTCGCGAAGAAGTATCTCGACCACCGCGTGCTGGTGACCACCTCGCCGATGCCGGCGGAATAGTGAAAAAAGGCCGTCATTCCGGCGTAGTCTGTCATGCCGCTTGCGCGGCACCTGGAATGATGGAAATGTGCCCTCCGTCATTCCCACGAAGGCGGGAATCCAGCCGTTTCCGGCAAAGCACTGGGTTCCCGCCTTCGCCGGAACGACGTGGCTCGTACAATAGCTGCCGTAGGGTGCTGACGACGAAAGCACGGAACAACACCATGACTGACCACTGGATTGCCCAGCGGATGCGGCGTTTCGATGCGTCGGGGATTCGAAAGATGTTCGACCTGGGCGCGAAACTGCCCGACCCGATCAACCTCTCGATCGGCCAGCCCGACTTCGATGTGCCCGAGCCGGTCCGCGAGGCCGCGATCGACGCGATTCGCAACCGCAAGAACGGCTACGCCCTGACCCAGGGCATCCCCGAGCTGCGCGAGAAGCTGCAAGCCCGCCTCGACGCCGCCTATGGGCACGACGATCGCGAGGTGTTCGTTACCAGTGGGACCAGCGGCGGGCTGATGCTGGCGACGCTTGTGCTGTTGGACCCGGGCGACGAGGTGATCGTCTTCGACCCGTATTTCGTCATGTACGACTCGCTGGCCGCCGTGGCCGGGGCGAAGGTCGTCCACATCGACACCTATCCCGACTTCCGCATCCCACTCGATCGTGTGGCGGAAGCCATTACGCCGAAGACGAAGCTCATTATCTTCAACAGCCCGTGCAATCCGACGGGCGTAGTGGCCGGCCGCGAGGAGGTGCGTGGGCTGGCCGAATTGGCGGCCGAGCGGGACGTGGTGCTGTTGAGCGACGAGATCTACCGCGAGTTCTGCTACGACGAGCCGTTCGTTTCGCCGGCCGAGTTCTATCCGCGGACGCTAGTGGTCGACGGGTTCAGCAAGAGCCACGGCATGCCCGGCTGGCGGCTGGGTTTCGCCCACGGTCCCTCGGCCATTGTCCGCGAGATGCTCAAGTTGCAGCAGTACAGTTTCGTCTGCGCCCCGCATCCGTTCCAGGTGGCCGGCGCATTGGCGATGGACGTCGACATCCGCCCCCAGATGGAGATTTACCGCCGAAAGCGCGACATGCTAGTCGACGGCCTGGCCGACGACTACGAGATCACCCGCCCCGGCGGCGCGTTCTACGCATTCCCGAAACTCCCCTGGGGCAGCGGCATGGAATTTGTCGGCCGGGCGCTCGAGCAACACCAGCTCCTCATCATCCCCGGCAACATCTTCAGCCACCGCGACACGCATTTCCGCATCTCCTACGCAGCCGACGACCGCGTGATCGAGCGCGGCATCGAGGCGCTCAGGAAGCTTGCGCGCGGGTAACCCCTTGGAGTATGGTGGCCCGACGCCGCTTTCTCGCTTTCTCTTTCTTCCCTCCCTTTCTGTCGGTCTCTTTCTCGAGCCTTTGTCCCAGGAGGCGCCGGTCGGCGTCCGTAGCCTCGGGTCGCGCAAGATATCTTGCCGTTGAACGACCACCCCCAGCAGGATCCTGCCAGACTTTGCAGCAATCGCTTGTCGTGATACTCTGATTAGGTGCTGATCCGCGCCAATCCGATTCCAAAGGAGCGAATCGCGCAAAGGCTTTTTGAAGCACTTCGCCCTCGTAGCTCAGTGGATAGAGCACCGGTTTCCTAAACCGGTGGTCGCAGGTTCGAGTCCTGCCGGGGGTACTGTGGCTCGGGTGTACAGTATCGCATCCCATCGCACAAGCTAACACAAGCCCTTGCAGTACAAGGGGTTGTTGCGTTTCGTGCGAATCGCCGCGGCCGGGTCTGTTTGTTCGATTGTGTGCCGCCATTGTGCCGGCTATTGTGTCCGCGCTTGGCGGGGCAATGGAAGTCGGCGTCGGTCGCTTGCAGATCGTGCCTCGCAGCGGTCGCAGGGCTGTTGCCGACCCCCAGCCTTCACCACATGGAGGGGGAATGTTTAGTATTCTATGAAGCTATGGTTTTGGGGTCGGCATGGCGGCGAAACCGTTGAAACCGTACGGGGGGCCATCCCATCGAACACATTGATACGCGTGGTGACCAATAGGGCGAGCAACTCCTGCTGCACGCGGGCGATCGTCTCTCGAAGGAACCTCGTGCGGTTCGCGTAGCTTCCGCCGTACTTGCCCTCGCACAGGTATGCACCAAGCAGGCTGGAGACGAGGTATCCGTGACAAGCTTTGACGTCAACGCCATCGAACCCCGCCGATTCCGCCAGACTTACATCCCCGTAATACTTCAGTTGGCTGAAGTATTACCCATCGGCAATGCCACAAACCTGTTCGGCGTTTGCCGCGAGCCGATTCGGATCGCATCGCTCAGAAGCGAAACGTCGTTGGAAAGGGGCAAAGACAAGCCAAGCTTGTCCTTCAACTGCGTGAACTCGTCGATCGATGTAGGACATCTCATATCAGTTGCCGCCCTTCTTGGCATCTAGCCGCGGGAGCATCGAAAAACCACGATATCGCTTGCCGGCCTTGTTGGAGAATCAGGATGGGTGGTGCTTCAGGACATCCGCGCTTGCAGCTTCAGACGCGACGCAGGGCGGCCCCCGCTCATTGGCGGGGCATGGGGTTGCGGTAGTAGACCTCCAGCAGCGCGCCCAAGGCGGTGTTCAGCAGTCGGCCACCGTACTTGGTGGTCGGCCCGTTGTCGCTGAAATACCAACTGCCCGCGGTATGGCCGTCGGTCGCCTGGGCGGCGAGCAGGGCGTCGCGCAAGGTGGCGTTGTAGGCTTCCCACGGGCGTCCTCCATGATCGCGTAGCAATTGCGACTGCAAGTAGTTCCGGTAAAGGTTTCCGTCGGTCGACGGCCCCTCGGCGGCGACCCGGACCGCATAGTCGGCCAGTAGTTGATGGTCGCGCGGTTCTCCGAGGATGATCCGGCCAAGCGTCGCGGCGGCTTCCTCGGTGGTGCGCGAGGCGGGTAGCCCCTGTTGGGCCTCCTCAAGATAGCGTCGGGCGCGGTCCAAAGCGGCTTGCGGGATAGGCAGGCCGAGTTGGCCGGCCGTGGCCAGCGCGGCAGCGTTCCAGTAAGTGGACTCGATGGAACTAGCGGGCGGTTTCTTGCCCGGG
>Ga0180434_10010293_pt1 | contig 10042 bp, 7 predicted proteins | sample SS_ome_7_FD_132453 | JGI IMG/M metagenome (GOLD analysis project Ga0180434, IMG submission 132453) | Hypersaline lake sediment archaeal communities from the Salton Sea, California, USA - SS_1_D_2 metaG | ecosystem: Environmental > Aquatic > Non-marine Saline and Alkaline > Hypersaline > Sediment... | reverse complement strand
GTTTGATACTCATAATCGTTTTGGCGTCCATGTCGATAAGCTCCTAAAAAATAATCCTTTACAGGAGTATCATCGACTGGTTGCATAGTTTTACTTGAGCTTTTGTAGCGTTGTAGTACTAGCATCCATAGGCTCTTTTTCCTCTCCACTTTTCATGCTCTTAAAATCCTACATTGTCCATTGCAACTAAATGAACCTAATTAAAGGTGTCCGGTAATTTTTTTCTCTTATTAAATTTAAGTACCACTGTCTAATTAAAATTCTCATTTTCGAAAGCCTTCATTTGACGAAATAACCAATAAAAAAAGAATGCCGAATACCGAATACAGAATACAGGAGACAGGAGACAGTAAGGTAACCACATAGAAGCTTGGGCGCATTAAAATTCTTATTCTCGAATGCCTTTCTTCGACGAAATAAATCATTTAAAAAACGCTTGCATAAATACATATATCCCTTCGACAACGCTTACGGCAGGCTAAAAGGCGTAAGTAGTATCTGGATCCCTGCTGTAGTTTATCCCGCACCGAGATGCGGGGCAGGAATGACAAACGAATGTTTCGAGGAAGTTTTGCGTTCTTTGCTGTTTTACGCCTTTGGAAATATGATACATAAATTAAGTAAAAAGGCAAAAGTAAAAAATAAAAAAAGAATACAGGAGACAGGAGACAGGAGACAGTCCTTCGTCTCCGCTCAGGATGAAGGGGATCTGGATATCAGGCTATCAGGAAGTGGATATCAGAGAATCAGGTTATCAGGCCCTTCGTGGTTCACCCCGTGAGATAGGAAAAGCGTTATCTTACGGGGTAAATCTGCGTATATCAGCGTTAATCTGCGGTTAAGGAAACGTTTTTTCTTCATGGTTCTCAGTGCTATTCGTGGTTCATAAATATCCGCGGTTAGCACTGCCGTAATTCCAACAATTGCATAATTTGGGGTTCTCTGGTAGAATTATTTCGGTGCCGGTTCTCGGTACGCCGGGACGGGTGAATGCGAAATTCAATTTATGCTTTTTTGTGAAAGGCCTGAAAATGAAAAACGCCGCACGAAACAATAAAAAATCGTTACACGCTCTTATGCTCTTATGCTCGGTTGCTCTTATGCTCTTGTGTTTTCCGGCCGTCGCTGGTGCGGCTGAGCTTCCCGTCACGGCCAAGCTCGTTCCGCCGGAGACTATTCTGCTGATGGATATCAACAATTTCAACCAGCTCCGGGCACAGTTCGAAAAGACCAACATTTACCAGCTCTACGAAGACCCGGCCATGGCGGATTTTATCGATAATTTCAAAACCAGATGGCAGGAAAAGAAGCAGGAGTCGAAGCGCGAATTCCTCAAGATCATCGCCGATGCCGGCGTGATGCCGCTGGGCCGCGTGGCCGTCGCCGTAGTGCTTGACGAGCAGGTAAAAGATATCAACGAGCCGCCCATTCTGGTGGTTACACAGTGGGGCGACAAAATCGGCAAGGTCAAAGAAGCTGTAAATAAAATGACCCGCAAGGCAATCGAAGACGGCGGCCGCCGGCAGACCGAAGATTACCGCGGAGTCGAAATCGTAACCGTCGAGAAGAAACCTCCCAAAGCCGTGCACTATTGCTACTTCGACGATTGTCTGATCGGCTCGACGAGTCCGAACGTTTTGAAATTCGTAATCGCGCAGATCAGAGGTGCCGGCAGCACGATCCTCGCCGACGACCGGGACTACACTGCAACCGTAAGAGCGATTAATCCGGCCAGCGAGGGGCGAATCGATCTCTACGTCAATATCAAACAGCTCGTCAAATCGGAGTTGGCCGAAGATACCACCGGCAAGGTCAGGGCCATGATCGACAACCTGGGCCTGAATAATGTCACATCGTTCGGCTGCAGCGTCGAGCCGGCCGGAGGGCCCGGCGGCTCTTCTGTCGCGAAGGCCATACTGAAAATCGACGGTGCAAAAGAGGGGATCTGCAAGATGTTCGAAGTCGAATCGGCGCCGGTTCGAATGCCGAAATTTATCGCCGCCTCGGCGTGCTCGGTCTCCGTTGTGAACCTGAACATCAAAAAAGCGTTCGATGAGCTTGCCAATATCATGACAAAGTTCTCGCCGCAGATGGCGGCGATAATGTACATGCCGGTTCTGCCGCCCGGCCCTCAGGGCGAGCCTGGATTGCAACTGAAAGCCGACGTCATCGACCATCTCGGCTCCCAGATCGTCCTTGCTCAGAGCGTCGAGAGGCCGCAGCCGGATGCGAGGGCCGAAAAGGAACCTTTGCCGGCGACGCAGTCGGTTGTTGCAATCGCGATAGAAAATCGCAGCGCCCTTGAAAAATCACTGTCACTCATACACGGCAAAATGATAGCGCCGGACAATCCCGATGCCAGGCGCGAGCTTCTCGGCCACACGATATATTCGGTTGACCTGTCGGGCTTGATGCCGATGTTAGGCGGCCCGCCCGCCAGAAAGCCCTTGCGGGCTGCCGCCGAACCGGTTGCTCCGCCGATACCTAAAATGGCATTCACCGTCACCGATACGCATCTGATTTTCGCGAGCGAGTCCGCCGTCGAGCAGGCCGTTCGAACGCTCGGCAGCGGCGCCGAGTCCGTCGTCTCGGCGAAGTGGTTCAATAAAGCCAGGTCGAATATTCCTTCGGTCGTCGGACTGGCCGGCCTGCAGAACAATGCCGTCTCAGGTGAACTCTTATGGTCCACGATGCGGCGGTCAAAAAAGCCGGACAAGGCCGACGGCGAGGATCAAAGCAACCAAATCGGTGTCGGGATAAGCTCAGGCTCGATCCTGCCGCAGGTGATGTTTACGCAGGGGGGAGCCGCCCTATTTGATTTCAGCCTGCTGCCGGAATTCGACGCCGTAAAGAAATACTTCGGCCTGTCAACCTTTTACGGCATCAGCCGCCAGGACGGCTTCTTCTTCGAATTCAAGTACATGAATCCGGAGGCATCCGAATAACCAACAGGGAGAATCGCCAATGAGCTGCCTTCGATTGCAATAAATGATGTGCCTGTAGATCGTGCGCTGATTCTATGGCCGTACCCGCCAAACCCCTCAAATCATCCCCCCAAAAATCCCCCGCTGCCGCCCTGCTCGGCGACAAAAATCCCTGGAAATCGCGTTAAAATGGGTAAGATTTTCTCAAGAAAATCAATCAAAAACGATGGTAGTTGAAAACAAAAATAAAAAAGTTTAAAAATTTTTTTATCTCTTCCACATCAAGCACTTACATCAAAAAAGCCGTCTACAATTTTGTAGATTTTCGCATCAAACGCGCAGGTCCGTCCAATTATGGGGGGCCGTCTTTTGGCCGTAGCCAAAAGACGGATACTCGAAATAAGAATATCGAAATCCTAAACAATATCAAAATACTAAGTTTCAAATGTTCAAAACGTTTTGAATTTTAGATTTCTGTCATTAGTGCTTGTTTCGGATTTCGAGCTTAGGATTTCGAATTTCTCCTGATTCATCAGGAGCGGGGGTGTTGTATTACTTTCAACTTTTCCATCACGATTCCGGACAGGCTGTTACGGCCGTTCGTGGCACTGGTATTGTTATACCGCCGGGCCCGCTACGGCTACGCCTTCCGCCGGATACCGCTGACGCAGGGAAAGTACGCCATCGTCGACCCGGAAGATTTCGAGCGATTAAACAAATACAAATGGCACGTGGTCCGGGGCGCGAAGACCTATTATGCATCCCGGAATTCGCGGATCGGCAACAAGCGAATCGCCATTAAGATGCACCGCGAGATTCTCAACCCGCCGGCGCCTCTGGTTGTAGACCATATCAATCATAAGGGCTACGACAATCGAAGAGCCAACCTGCGCCCCGCTACGCGCGCTCAGAACGCTGTGAACAAGTCAATTCAAACCACAAGCTCCGGTTCATCGAAATACAGAGGAGTATCCTGGCACAAGAACCGACAGAAATGGCAAGCCTATATAGGCGTTAATTACAAACAAATAATCATCGGCTACTACGACAATGAAATTAAAGCAGCAAAGGCATACGACAAAGAAGCAAAAAAACACCACGGCGAGTTCGGCGTACTAAACTTTCCGAAGTAGGTTTCCGGATTGGATCCGTGGATGGAAAATTTAACCATTGACCTTATAACACAGTTTAATAAGATAATCGAATATCAGTATGTGGAACCCGTATTGGAGAATAAAATGGAATCCATAGATTTGGGAGTCGAGACCTCAGTAATAGCCAATTTTTGCCGGCGATGGAAAATAAAGCAGCTTGCAGTTTTCGGTTCTGCCGCAGCCGGTGTGCTCCGGCCGGACAGCGATATCGACCTTCTTGTTACGTTCGCTCCGGATGCTGACTGGACTATGTTTGACCATTATCGTATGGAAAACGAGCTGGTGGAGCTTTTTGCCAGAGACGTTGACCTTGTGAACGTCCGTGCGCTTGAAGAAAATCCAAATCGCATTTATCGTCAGCAAATCATTAAAAGCGCAAAGGTGGTATATGCAGCGTGATATATCAATCGAAGTGCCGAAACTTCTCGATTTTCTGGAAGAACAGTTGCCGAACGAATCAAGCTGAGAAAAAGACAGAAAGTCTTGAATAAATAGTAAATTTATGCCATAGGTATCGTAATTCGAAAACCTGTTCTGAGCGAAGTCGAACGGATCTATTTGACACCCTTTTTCCTAATCATAACGATCATTAAAACAGAATTGTTGGCAACAAATTTGTTGGAGAATTTACAGTGCTTAATTTCACGGAAGAAAAAGGATGTACTGAAAAAAAATCCTTACAGCCCAGATATCCTTCGTTAGAAATCTTGTGAACGTCTTTATAAGCGTATGATCACGGATGTTATCTGATACACTATATTACTCATGTTAGAATCGCAGATGGTATCACCTGGACAGCTACTCCGTAGTCCGAAAACTCTTTCTGCAGTAGATTAACTTTCGATGTCGGAGTGTATATTCCTTCGATAATTTCAGCGACGTTAATATGCACCTTAGTGCCATTAGCACTGAGTGGTTGCGCAGGTTCTGACTTGGTTCCCATTGCCATAATTAGAGCACGCAACTCGTTTTCGTGTTTGAAGTTTTCGTCTTTGTAGTTGAAAAAGGTCGTGAAGTTTCCAAATGACCTATTCGAACAGTCCTCGAAACTATCATGCTCGTAGTCTATGTACTTCATTATACCTACATAGATCTTCCTCGCGGTGGTATCGAACGCTTTGGTCAGAGCCGAGAATGTGGACTGAACTGCCACGCCCTCGTTGCCACTGACATATAGATTCCACATCTCCTCTGACTCTGAATGATTCACATGCCAGCAGTTCACCGCGCCAATAGTCCTGAATACTTTCTCCCAATATTTCAGTTGCTCTATGTATTCCTTACCGTATGATTCGTATGCTTCAAATGCACCACTAGGCCCCCCACGTGCCCTCAAGGTTATCATCCAGTTTATCAACGCGTGTAAAATGAAGCGAAGATGTTGCGAGCATGTCGCTAAACTTCCAGTGATCCATATATCGCCAGATTTTTGCGTTCTTGGCAGGTTTATCTAGCTCAATATTATCTATATACATGTTTGAGTACCTCTAAACGCATATCGCTTAGAATTCCTGGGTAATTCCCACACCGCCACACTTCAATACAGCCGATGCCTAAGTCCTAAAGTTCCGACGTAGTTCAAGGCTTCTGCTATGCTTTAATAAAACCTATCATTATCCAGCATAGCCTATCGGAAAATTTACAAGACACTTTTAATTATCCTTCTAAGTTCAGGAAATGACTGTATTCCTTTGATTCCCTCACCAAGTTCAAGTTGTCCAATTTTGAGTGCGGAGATTATCACCTGCAACTTCACGAATGCGACTGAGTTTGTCATTTGTAACCAAAGTTAAATTGCGTGTTATGGCTTGAGCTGCAATCCAGAGATCATTCTCTTGTATCCCAAGTTCAAGTGAGGTAACAGGATCAACAAGTTGTTCGGGACGTAAATTTTTCTTTCTCTTATCCTTCGGTGCATATTTTTCAAACAATAGTGCTCTTAGCTCTCCGTATTTGTTTGCAGTGTGGATGTCAATTTCAAAAGTTTTGGGACGTTTGGATTTAATAAACCGATTAAATTCGACCTGAATAGGCGTTTCAATTGGAGATTTTACTTTATGACCGTAGGCCACTTCGCCCCAACTGATAATAGATATACTTAAGATAGAATCAGATGGTAACTTTTGGACACGGTTTTTAACATACAAATGCTGCTTGTTTTTAACATCAAACCAGTATGACCAAATACATGTATCGAGAAGAAATACGTGCATGTTAACCTTCTTTAAATGCTTCTTCCGCAGCTTTAAAGGCCTTAATAATTTCAGGTGACCTTGCCTCCTCCACCCATTTAGTTACAAAGGATGCTGTAGACCTCTGGTAATCATCAGAAAGATATTCATGCAATGGAATCCAGGACTCAAAATCCTTTGGGAAGTAGCGTTCGAACATGAAGTCCACACCGTTTCGTTGCCAACCATAAAACAAATCCAATACTTGTCGTTCGAGTTTGGGAGGTAAATCGTAGAGACGCATTACTTCAGCATCAATGGCAAACATCTTTTGTTCTGCTTCTTTCTCATCGATTTCTGATTCAAAAACTCCATACTTCGATTGGCAAAGTTCAAAGTACTTTTTTACCAAATTACTCAAGTAGTCTAAAGAATCAAGGTCAGAACAAGGCAAAGGAAGAGAGCGAATCATTGTGGTAAGGTTCAGACGTTCCATGCTGTTACAATATGCGTATGCATTGGCAAAAGGTGAGTTCATTATTCCCCAAAGGGCTTCAAGGGGCCAATCGTTTGTTTTAGGCCGGATAACGAGGTAGCTGCTGGTGACAGAATGTCCCTTAGTATCCAGCAACGCTTTAAGACGCCAAGGCCCCAGACTGACACGCGCATAATTGAGGAGAATCTGTGGAACTCCAGGTTCTGTACCTAAACCTGGGCGTCGGATTACACCAGGATCAAGACTCATATAAACTGTGGGTGGTAATTCTGTCAACTTGATTCCTTCCTCAAACTTTGCATATCCTCGGACCGCTCCAGAAAATTTACGTTTACTTATGGTTAGCTTGTTAGGGGGCAGGTCTTTTCCTTTATATTCTAGGCCCTTGCCTACCATTGCAACATTTTTAAGACATGGGAATTCTTGACAGTACTCCCAAACTTCTGGGAGTATCCGCAGACGGAGTTCATAGCCAGGATGAACATGGAATTGAGACTGAGGCACTTTTTCAGAAATTGCTCGATAATGGTCCTTGAATTCCTGAAGATCCCATTTTTGGATGCGTGTAAATCCCGTTTTGGGTTTCGTGAAGACGGGTGTATTAAGAACCTTCATCTTACGACCTAACAAAACGGCTGACTTGTGTCTAGCCAAAGCGAATACGTTTTCTGGCAATGTGCATATCTCCAGCAGTTCGAATTGTTCGATCATTAGCTTTCGCAAGGATGTTGAGCCGGAGCTATGCAGGAATCCTTGAGGAAGAATAACACCAAAGACAGACCCTGTGGGCATATATGGTAGAGTTCGCCAAAGTAGTTCAGCCGACTTATTGAAAGAATGTAGTTGCTCGCTCTTTTTCTGATAATCAGATTGTTCCTGTGGTGTGAAGTTTTGAAATGGTGGATTACACAACAAAATTGTAGATTTAGCCGCAGCTCTCGACAAAACGTCGCCCTCATAGACATCGGCCAGATGTAACTGCCAGCCATTTGGATTCGGTACGTCGGCTAAAGTCATCGAAAGCCTCGAAACCTCTCTTGCGAAATCGTCTCTCTCGATACCGATTAATCTCTTTTTAAGATATTGGTGCCTTTTAACAGGATCATTGTCGCCAAGCAGTTCTCTGAGTAAACGTGATGCAGATGTTAAGAATGGTGCATGTCCACAAGTTGGCTCAAGAACAACACGTTTTTCAAGAGGAATTTGTTCAATCCAAGATGCAAGTTGCCAGACCATATAGTCAACCAAATAGGACGGCGTCGCATGTGTCCCCATAACCTTTCGTGTTTTTTGGGTAACAAGAGTATTTTCATATACGTAGGCTAGAGATTCCATTGTCAGATTTGATAAACATGCAAAATCTTTCGAAATCATAGCCGCCGATATTATTGCTTGTTTTTTATCCTTAGTTGAACAATCAGGCTCCTCTTCTGCATTGTAATGGGATTTTACTCTTTTTAGAACTTCTGATACATTTTCTAAGTTCAAGTTATGAAATCCCCTCACTCCCTTGTCCTTCAATATCTTTGCAGCAAGCAACCAAAATGCAGATTTAAACAACCAACGTCCTATTTTATCAGTCATTTGTGGTTTGCCGCGCTCCTTGTAGAGAGTTTCAACCAACCGTACTATCAGACCTGACACCCTTTCTCCCATTTCCTTTTCAAGAAGTGGCATTAGTCCAATATCTACAAAGTGTAGTTGCTGTTTCCTACGCAGACGACCGATTGTCTTGGCCCGGTAAATACTTTGTGGAGAAAATTCCTGTCGATGTTTATCGAAAAAAGCTGCCAATTCACTAACAGAAACTGTTTCTTCCTTCTTTGGTTCTCGAGTTCTACAACTCCACCATTGAACTCCAGTCCCACAACAAACGAGTAAAACAGGCGCTCCGAGTTCTCGGTAAGTGGTTGCTAAATCGCTAAGGTCAGATTCAATCCTCAACGTTGTATCTACTGCTGCTATACACGCATTTCGAGCATCATATACTTCATACGCAAATGCAACCAATGGGACTTGTTGCTGGTCTGCATATGTATAATTTTCTTGCAAGAGCTGGCCAGAATAACCACATTTTTGTAGATATGGTCGTAGTTCTCGAGTTGTAATAATTTTATTCTCGATAAGTGTTCATCCCCTTTAACGCTCGACTATTATTTGCTAAAAACTCGAGCACATACTCTTATTATTGTTAATGGTTGCTTTCCTGCATTAATATTAGACCGATCTAACTAACGTATTACAATACGTAAAACCGCTACTCCCGTCAATTAAAGATTTTATCTGGAAATCCATGGAATTCTTTTGATTTTATGACAGAATGGAAAAACCACTTAGCTATTTCTAAATGTCGGCTTTTTACAGATTTTGATAAAATTTTAAAAATATCCGATATCTATGGTTTATTACTCCTTTCTGACGCGGAAAATACACGGATTTACACATGCTTTGTCTTTAAACCGTGTTAATCGATTTTAACCAGTGTCTAATATAAACTATTATTATTTTCAGACAGGATCCGTTCGGCTTCGCTCAGGACAAGTTTGCAGGATTAAGACAGATTTTCTCTTTTTTCGTGCTTATTCGCGTTCACCAGTGTTAATCCGTGTCCTTTGCCATTTACTATTTTCGATCCATTCGACGTTGCTCAGGACAGGTTTACGATTGTCTATTTCTCTGTGTCTCGGCGGCCTCCGTGGCCGTTGGGATTTACTATTTTCGACTTATGACTTACTATTTGATTTTTCTTCGTGGTTCTCGGCGCCCTTCGTGGCTAAAAAAATATTATTTTCTGGTTGCAAAGCGATTCTTTGTCGATATAATTTATATCATGAACGGAAAACGTACAGTTTGTTCTGTCTTCACGGCGGTTATCAGCCTTAGCCTGCTCCTGCGCCGTTAGGCGCAAATATGATACCTTTCTAAAAATCTATTCTTCCATCGTTCACAAATATCTGACAAGATTTACAGGTCTGGCCGTGTTTATCCTGTCTGAAATGAGGATTTTTTGACAAGATTACAGGATTATCTGGTTTTTTCTGTATAAATGATTATTTTCGACGAGATTTACAGGTTTATCATGTTTATCCTGTCTAAAATATGAATAATTGACGAGATTTATGGGATTATCCGGTTCATCCTGTCCAAAAAGTAGGAGAAAAAAACAGATAACTATCTCTGTACTACAATCTTTCATTTTCTTGTTTTTTGTGCGTGTTTTTTGAAACAGTCAACTGTAACCTGTTTAATTGCAATATCTTATGGTGCTTTTTTCAAAAAGGAACTTTTGGCTTTTGT
>Ga0180434_10010287_pt1 | contig 10045 bp, 10 predicted proteins | sample SS_ome_7_FD_132453 | JGI IMG/M metagenome (GOLD analysis project Ga0180434, IMG submission 132453) | Hypersaline lake sediment archaeal communities from the Salton Sea, California, USA - SS_1_D_2 metaG | ecosystem: Environmental > Aquatic > Non-marine Saline and Alkaline > Hypersaline >... | reverse complement strand
AGGCAATCTTGACAGATCCGCTTCAGAATGATACCATTTTTTACAACCCGTGGGGCACGCCACGCGACAGGAGTTCCAATGAGCCAGCTTCTAAATGTCAGTGAAATCGTCAATTTTGCCGTCTATATCGAGCAGAACGGCTATGAGTTTTACACCGACACCGCCAAGAAATTCGACAATCTCAAACTTGTGAAGCTTTTCCACTACCTCGCCGAAGAAGAGTTGAAGCACGAAAGCACGTTCAAGAAGCTCGGGAAAGCGGTCGGCTCCTTTTCGCCTCCTGAAACCTATGAGGGCGAATACGACGTTTATATGAAAGATTTTCTAAAATCACACACACTCGGCGACAGCCGGGCCGTCAAGGAAAAGGTCCAGGCCGTTTCCTCCATCGATGATGCCATTCAAGTGGCCCTGGGATTTGAAAAGGATTCGGTGGTTTTCTTCGCCAGCCTGAAGAAGTTCATCGGGAAGGAGCACCTGGATACGGTGGATCAAATCATTCAGGAAGAGGTCAGTCATATCACCATGCTCTACCGTCTGAGCAAGGAACACAAGGGTTAACCATCGCGGGCTCTAACGGCCTATTTTGCTCGGAACGTTCTGCCTCGCGTGGAAGACCGAGAGGTAAACGACCATGCCCGATCATGCCCTGATTCTAAACGACCTGGTCAAGGACTTCTCCGGTAAACGAGCCGTCGATGGCATATCGATCCGGCTCAAGAAGGGGGAAATTCTGGGCCTGCTTGGGCCCAACGGGGCCGGGAAAACCACCACCATCCGGATGATCATGAACATCATCGCCCCTGACTCCGGAACCGTGCAAATCTTCGGAAAACCTTTCTGCGAATTCCACAAGAACCACATCGGGTATCTGCCGGAAGAACGCGGATTGTACCGAAAGTTGAAAGTGTCCGAAACCCTCGATTTGTTCGGCAAACTCAAGGGGATGTCCACCAGGCGGATCGCAGAAACGGGCCCGGCACTGCTCAAACGCTTTGACCTGCAAGACTACGCCCATAAGAAGGTCGAAGAACTCTCCAAGGGAATGGCCCAGAAACTGCAGTTCATCATCACCATCATGCATTCTCCAGACCTTCTGATTCTCGATGAACCCTTCGCCGGACTCGATCCCGTCAACATCGAGCTGGTCAGGGAAATCATTCTTGAAAAGCGAAAGGAAGGCGTCAGCATCATCTTCTCGACCCATCTGATGGAATACGCCGAGAAGATCGTCGATTCGGTCGTCATGATCCATCACGGCAAAAAGGTGCTAGACGGCAGCCTGCCCGCCGTGAAATCCTCCGGCGGCGGCCACAGCATCAAGGTCACCTACGAGGGGGACGCCCGCTTCGTCAAGACTCTGGATTATATCGGAAGGTTCAAGGACTTCGGTAAGGAGATGGAAATCGAACTGCGGGACGTCGGCTATCAGGACGAGTTCCTTAAACACCTGGCCTCACGGCTATCCATCAGCAGGTACGAGATTTCGGAACCTTCCTTGACCCAGATCTTCATGCGGAAAGCCAAGGAAGACCACGGGGAAAAATAAGATGAAAATCATCGCCATCATCAAGAAGGAATACACCCAGATCGTCAAGAAAAAATCGTTTCTGATCTCCACCATACTCACACCGGTGTTGATGGGCGCCATGCTTTTCGTGCCGGTCCTGCTCACAAAGGTGGGACGGGAAGCCAAGATCATCCAAATCGCGGATTACTCCGGATCCGTTGCCGAAGAGCTGCTGGGCGATCAGCGCTCACAGCGGGCCGGGACGGACCTCAAGCTCGAATTCACGTTGATCAGACCGGATCCGGAGCAGGGCCGCCTGCTTCTCGAATTTGATTCGCAGCGCCCGCCATCAAAAGACCAAGGACCCCGCTTCTCGTCCCGGTTGCAGGGGATCGACGACTTCACCGGATCCCAGCCCGACGAAAAGGAAGGAACCAAACTGAAGCTGATTTCGGAATACCGGCGGAAAATCATCGGGAAACAGGCGGACGGGCTTCTCCTGATACCCGAAAACCTCAAGAATTCCAGAAGGGTGTACTTTTTCGCGTTGAACGTATCCGATTTTGCCTTGAATGACTATCTGACCTCCGCGGTGCAAAAAATCCTGTCACGACAGATTTTAACGGCCCGGGGATACGACATCCAGGTCGTGGAGGAAGCCATCCGTGACATTTCGATGGCCACATTCAAGGTAAAAAAAGAAGGGATCACCAAGTCCACGTCGGGGATGGATTACATGATGTCCATCTTCATGCTCACCATTCTTTTCATGGTGATCATGCTGTACGGGCAGTTGATCATGAGGGGAATCATCGAAGAAAAGAACAATCGAATCGTCGAAGTGCTGATATCCTCGACCAATTCCCGCACCCTGTTCTACGGCAAAATCATCGGTGTGGGCCTGGCCGGCTTCACACAGATATCGATATGGGTGATCCTGGCCGCACTGGCGTTTTCACAATCCTCACTGAAAATAGGAGAAGTGATGAGCGGCTTTTTTACCGTGGAACTGGGGATATATTTCGTGATTTTTTTCTTGATCGGCTACTACATGTACTCGATCTTCTTTTCAATCGTCGGGGCGGCCGTGAATACGGACCAAGAGGCGCAGCAGTACGCCGGTCCGATCTTTACCCTGCTGTTCATCCCCTTTCTCATCGGCATCATGGTCACCCAGAATCCAAATTCCACCGTGGTTCTCATCGCATCCATGTTCCCCCTGTTTACACCCACGCTGATGTTCATGCGCATCAGTGTGGCCGTCCCCCCCCTGTCCCAGATTCTCATCTCGATGGGGTTGAGCATTCTCACCACCCTGTTTCTTGCCTGGCTCGGCGCCAAGATTTTCCGGACCGGCATCCTGCTGTACGGCAAGAAACCATCGATCAAGGAGATCGCCCGCTGGATTCGCTACCCCTAGGATCAACCTCAGCGAAACACGGCTTCATACAGGTAACGGTTGATGTGGATTTCCCGGGGCGTACACTCCGGCAGAACGTCCCGCCACATGTCTTCTCCTTCCATGCACAGGTACAGAGGGATCTCTTCGGACCAGTGTCTCTTGATCTGCTGTTTCACATGGCGAAACAGATCGGCCCTCAACGGCCGGAAATAGCGGTACTTTCCGTCGGATCCCTTTAGCAACTCCCCTTCGAATATCCGCGAGCCCCGGTGCCCCAGAATGTGTCGGCGCAGTGACGAGGTGAACCGCAAACCACCCAGGCTGATCCAGGCGATACGGTCTGGACGAAGAGTCGATCTCAAGGAGCCCACCAAGTCGGCGTAAGCGGCACGCCAGTCTCCGATCATCAGCAGCGGATCCAGATGAATCCCCACCCGAAACCCGGCCTCCTGTACCTTTGTCATGGCCCGAATCCGACGTCCGAGCGTCGGGGCATCCTTTTCCTCCGTTCGACGAATCTCCTCGGGTGTCAGCGACCAGGAGACGACGATATTTCGTGGTACATCCCTCGAAATCAGTAGGTTCCCGATTTCGGCCGACTTGGTCTTGAATTCGAACACAACCTCCGGAAAGCGACGAAACAACTCGATCAATCGCGGGACATAACCCGCCTCAGGTTCAAAAACGAGTGAATCCGACAACTCCCCGCTGCCGAGACGCAGGTGTTTCCGCTCGCGCGCGAACCCTTCGAGCTCCCGTTCCATGTCCTTCCAGTTGGAGAAGAAGACCGGTGTTTTGCTGTCAAGGTAATCCTGGAGTATGCAGTAGGTGCAGGAAAAAACGCATCCCGTGTGCAGGTTGAGGTTATGATAACCACAGGAAACGGATCGAGGAGAACATGGACAGTGCTTGACAAAGGCACCCGGGTGCCTGGCATACTCGATCATTCTACATGCTATCAACCCCAAGCCAATAAAACAACCGCTACAGCCCATGGCCCAAAGGTATCGCCCCAGATCGACATTGACCGGGAAGAATCGGCTCAAACATTATTTCATTGACACAAAATCGCAATCATACTAGTATATATGGCGATGAAATACCTGAAAATCGGTCTGACACTCATCCTAACTGCCCTTTTGCTGCTGTTTTTCTTTAAAAACGTCGAATTTGCCCGGGTCATCCAATTCATCAAGCAGGTGAACCCGGTTTATCCCCTGTTGTTCGCCGCGGGTTCTTTCGCGCAATTTTTCATTCGCGGTTACCGCTGGGGTATCATACTGAAACCACACAAACCAAACATTTCTCTCTTTGCACTCTATGAATTCACGTTGGTCGGGTACTTCATCAACATGTTTTTGCCCGGTCGCCTCGGGGAACCCGCCAAGGGGATTCTGATCGCCCGCCGTGAAAGTTTTCCCCCAAGCCACGGTCTTGCATCGGTGGTATGGGAACGATTGATCGATGTTTTCATGCTCGTGTTCTTCTTCCTGGTTTCTCTCGCCTTCATACCGGAACCGGTTCCCGGATTTCTGACGCGCCTGAAAAAGATCTCTTTCATCGCCTTCCCCGTTTTGATCATGCTGTTTGTTTTTCTGTATTTTTTAAGCTCACCCCGCCTGGCTTCAGTGGTCGGGAAATGGATCACCCGTATCATGAAAGTTCTGCCGAAAAAAATCAGATCAAAGGCTCAATCTGCGACCATTAAATTCATAGAAGGTTTGAGGCTCAATCTCTCATTCGCCGACTTTGTGAAGCTTTTCATCGCCTCGATCGCAGTTTGGGGATCGCTGATACCGTGCTACTGGATACTGATGAAGGGATTCGGAATCGAGGCCACACTGCTGGAAACCTTGCCGTATTTCAGCATTATCGCCGTTGCGGCCGCCGTACCGACGCCGGGAATGGCCGGAAGCATCGATGCGGCATCGAAGCTTGCGCTCGTGGAGCTGTTCGACGTCCCGGTGAACACCGCGGCCGCCTACACCATTCTGTTCCATTTTCTGGTGCTCGCGCTGTGGTCGGTGTTCGGTTTGATCGCCTTCGTCAGGCAGGGACTGAACATGACGACCATAAAAAAGGTGACAGGAAAGAAAAATGAAATGCCCTGAGTGCACCCATACGGACGACAAGGTTGTGGAAACCCGCGAAGGTCGGGACGGACAATATATCAGACGAAGGCGGGAGTGCCTCAACTGCGGCCGTCGATTCACAACCTACGAGAAGATCGAGGATATTCCCCTGATGGTGGTCAAAAAAGATGGCCGCCGTGAGGAATTCGACATCGACAAGGTGCGTAAAGGATTGTACCGGGCGGTGGAAAAGCGGCCCATTCCGGCCAAGCAGATAGAGCAGATCGCCTATAAAATCGAAGAAAAGATCTCTCGTTCTGATAAAGAGGTCACCACCAAAGAGATCGGCGACGAGATCATGGAAAGGCTGAGAACCCTGGATAAGGTGGCTTATGTGCGTTTCGCCTCCGTCTATTTTGAATTTAAAAGCCTCGAAGAATTTATGACCGAATTGCACAGTCTTTTGAAAAAGGAGGACTGAATGGCAAAGAAGAATTTTTCACTGTTTGAGATCGAGATCGGGAAGAACTTCCCCAAAGGCATCAGCACGAAGGTTGACTGGGAACCCAACACCAATATCATCGAGGCCGAGGATGAGCTGATCATAGAGGTCGAACTACCGGGCGTGAAAAAGGAGGATGTCTCCATCGTGCTCCAGCGTGACCAGGAATTCATCATTCGCGGGATAAAGATGCAGCCCCGGCTGAACAAATCTCAGGTCACCTATTATCTTTTTGAGAGGGAGTTTGGGCATTTCTATAGACGTATCGCCTTTGATTTTCCTCTCGACACAAACAAAATTCAATCGTTCATGGAGGATGGGGTTCTACAAATCACTATCCCCAAGAAGAAAGCCAAGAAGATATCTATTAACATCAAGTGAAGAGGGTTCCAATGGAAAACAACAACAGCAACAACGATCATGACATAAAAAACTCGGATGAATCAGAGAATCTGGTCATTCCCGATCAGCTACCGGTCCTGGTACTGAGGGATATCGTTGTGTTTCCGTACATGATTGTACCCCTGTACGTCGGGCGACCCAAGTCGAAACAGGCGGTCGACAAGGCCTTGAACTCGAATCGGATGATTCTCCTCCTGACACAGAAGGAAACCGATATCGAAGATCCCACGGCCGAGGAAATGTACCGTGTGGGAACAGCGGCTCTCATCGTGCGCATGCTGAAACTGCCCGACGGTCGAATGCGCGTCCTGGTTCAAGGTATTTCCCGCGTGAAGGTGAAGGGCATCGACGATGACGGCAAGATCATTGTCGCCGATATTCGCGTCGTCGAGGATCACGAGCCCAAACGGCTGTCTTTGGAAGACAAGGCGTTGATCAAGAACAGTCGGCAGAAGTTCGAGCAGACGGCAAAGCTGGGAAAGCAGATCCCCAATGAGATCTTCGTCATCACGGAAAACATCGAAGAGCCCGGGAAACTGGCCGATATCGTCGCCTCAAACCTGGACCTCAAGATAGAGGATTCGCAAAAAATCCTGCACGAGGAAAACTCCCTGAAACGGTTGCGCAAGGTATACGATTATCTGACCTATGAGCTGGAAATGCTCAATGTACAGAATCAAATCAACCTAAAAGCCCAGGGAGAAATGGACAAGAACCAGAGGGAATATTTCCTGAGACAGCAACTGAAGGCCATCCAGAAGGAACTGGGGGAAACCGATGAGATCACCGAAGAGGTCAACAATTACCTCAAAAAGCTGCAGGAAATCAAGATGCCCGACCTCGCCAAGCAGGAGATAGAGAGAAATATCAACCGCCTGCGCAAAATGCACCCTGAATCGGCCGAAAGCACAGTGACACGGAACTATCTGGACTGGATGTTCGAGTTGCCATGGTCCAAAACCACCAAAGACAACCTCAACATACGCCGGGCGCGGAAGGTTTTAAATCAAGATCACTATGGGTTGACCAAGATCAAAGAACGAATTCTCGAATACCTCAGTGTCTTAAAACTGACGGCGAACGCCCAGGGGCCAATACTCTGTTTCGTCGGTCCCCCCGGCGTGGGGAAAACCTCTCTGGGAAAATCGATCGCCCGGGCCCTCAACAAGAAGTTCGTGAGGATCTCTCTGGGAGGCGTGCGAGACGAGGCGGAAATCAGAGGACACCGCAGGACCTACGTCGGCGCGTTGCCCGGGAAAATCATCCAGGAACTCAAAAGGGCCGGATCCCGAAACCCGGTATTCATGATGGACGAGGTGGATAAAATTGGGGCGGATTTCCGGGGCGATCCCTCTTCCGCGCTCCTTGAAGTACTCGATCCGGAACAAAACAACACCTTCACCGACCACTATCTTGGCGTTCCCTTCGATCTGTCCAAGGTCCTTTTCATCACCACGGCCAACCTGCTCGAGCCCATACAGCCGGCGTTCAGGGATCGAATGGAAATCCTTCATCTGCACGGATATTCGGAGGAGGAGAAGGTGGAAATCGCCAAGCGGCATCTCATACCCCGTCAGGTGGATGCCAATGGCCTCAACAACCGCCTGATTTCATTCACACCCGGGGCGATTGGGAGTTTGATCTCCCAGTACACCAGGGAAGCGGGCGTCCGTAACCTGGAGAGAGAACTGGGGAGTATTTGCCGCAAGGTCGCGCACCGGGTGGCACTGGGAGAAAAGAAGTGCTACAAGATTACGGTTCGCAATCTGGTCAACTACGCGGGCCCCCCCAAGCTGTTCCGGGACCAGTTGCTGGAAGAAGATACGGTGGGTGTCGCCACCGGGATGTCTTGGACCCCCTATGGCGGAGACATCCTGTTCATCGAAGTCAAACTGATTCCAGGAAAGGGAAAACTGATCCTGACGGGATCCCTGGGAGAGGTGATGAAGGAATCGGCCACGGCGGCCCTCAGTTTTTTGAAAGCGAACAGTGCCGCCCTGGCCCTGCCCCCGGAATCCTTCGAAAAGCACGATATCCACATCCATGTACCTGAGGGCGCCATCCCCAAGGATGGACCATCTGCAGGCGTGGCCCTGATCACGGCCCTCTGCTCTGTCTTCACAAACACACCCATCAAACGTCAGGTTTCGATGACCGGTGAGATCACCCTGCGCGGGAAGGTTCTTCCGGTGGGCGGTATAAAGGAGAAGGTACTTGCCGCCAAACGTGCAGGCATCACGCAGATCGTCTTGCCGGAAAAAAACAAGAAGGATCTGATCGAACTGCAGCAAAAATACCTGGAGGGAATTCAGTTTATATTCGTCAAGGATATCCGCGACGCCATCAACACGGCGACCGGGAAGAAATTGTTTTGATGGACGAGTCAGAATTCGTCGACTGGTTGAAACACCTTTTCCCGTTCTCCCGGGGACTGGGCATCGGTGACGACGCCTCGTTCACAGCCGCCGGCGGTATCTCGCAACTGATCACCACCGACCTGCTCGTCGAATCGGTCCATTTCCGTCGGCAGGATTTCCGACCAGAAGAACTGGCGGCCAAATCTCTGGCCGTCAACCTGAGCGACATCGCAGCCATGGGCGGTACTCCCGGCTACTACTATCTCTGCCTCGGGATACCCGAGAGTTTTGCACGCCATGAACTTTTCCGATTTCTTCGACGACTGAAAAAGGAGAACGCAGTTTGGGGGGTGGAGCTCGCCGGCGGGGATATCTCCCGGTCTCCGCTGCTGACCATCGCCATCACGATGGTCGGCCACGCAGATCATCCGGTGACACGGGAGGGCGCCTGCGCGGGGGACTGGATCGGCATCACCGGTCCCACGGGTCATTCGGCCCTGGGGCTCCACTGTCTGCGGGAGCGAATCCATGCGCCCGTTTGGATAAACAGACACAAGCGTCCCATTCCCCACATCGAGCAAGGAAAGATTCTGGCCACCTGCGCGACATCCATGATCGACATATCCGATGGACTGTTGAAAGATATGAAACGAATTCTCAGGGCGTCAAGATGCGGCGCATACCTGACCGTGGACAGGCTTCCCCTCTCCCGCGCCTTTAAGAACCTCTGCCGATCGCAGTCCCTTGACCCATACCGGCTCGCTCTGTCCGGGGGAGAAGACTACGTGCTTCTGTTCACCTGCCCGGAAAAACACCGCCGCACGATCCGGGAAACCGGATTGAAAACCTTTGAAATCGGCCGGATCGTTGCCGATGGTGCACTGCAGGCGATCCACCAAGGGGTTGAAATCCATGTTGATTCCGAGGGATACGACCACTTCGACCCATGGACCGGTTGATCTGCAGGCGCAAACACGTATTGACAACCCATACCGCTTGATGTATAAATTGGAAAATGATAAAGGTGGCTGCCCCCCTCCTTATTGTCCTGATTCTGCTTGCCGTGACGTCCCCCGCCGAAGAGGATTATCTGAAGATTATCACGCAGATCTCGCCGAAAATTCTTCGGCAGGGAGAGGAGGGGATTCTCAAAATAAAGATCACACCCCGGGAAGGTATGCGGATCTCTTCGCACCCCGAAATGATCATCAAGCTGAAAGACAACAACAACCTGACCTTCCCCAAGGTTTTTTTCACCGCCTCGGAGCTCAGCTTCCCCATCAAACAGGACAACGATACCATCATCCTGGATCTCGAGAAGCAGATTGAAATCCCCTTCAAGGTTCAGGAAAATTCACTCCTGGGAAAACACCGAATCAACGGTGAGATCATTTTCACGGCCGTGACCAGCGATAACTGGTCTCTGAAGACCTACCAAAAATTCTTCAGCGAATTCGTCTCAAGACCCAATTATAAAAGGAACAAAGCCAACTAGCACACCGGTTGGTCACCCGGGCCGGAATCGGGATCCTCACGATCCGGGAGCCCGTCCCCCGATCCCGGAGGAAGCGCCTTATCCTGCCACGCCCGCTTGGAGAGACGTCGGATGAGAGAAAAGGAATGAAACGTTTGGAAATGACCGCCGTCGTTGTCAACTACAACGGGGCGCATTTCCTGGAAAAAAACATCACGTCGCTTCTGCGTCAAACCCGTCCGCTCTGTCAAATCACCGTGGTGGACAACAACTCCCGAGATCAATCGAAGCAGGTGCTCAAACGGTTTTCAGAAGTGGAAATCCTT
>Ga0180434_10010284_pt1 | contig 10048 bp, 9 predicted proteins | sample SS_ome_7_FD_132453 | JGI IMG/M metagenome (GOLD analysis project Ga0180434, IMG submission 132453) | Hypersaline lake sediment archaeal communities from the Salton Sea, California, USA - SS_1_D_2 metaG | ecosystem: Environmental > Aquatic > Non-marine Saline and Alkaline > Hypersaline > Sediment... | reverse complement strand
TGTGCTTTTTGTGCCCGTCGATGCGGTGCAAGAGCATGGAGGCGCGAAGGTCTGCTTGGTCTATACGGACGACAATGTGGAGCCCAGGCAGGTCGAAACCGGTGTCTCCAATGAGAGCTTTGCCAAGCTTCCCCTCACCCCCCCCCTCCGCTTCAGCCTCAGGAAGCAACCCCAACTGTTGCATATCAGGCCCCAACGCCACCATCTCACCTTCAGCCAATCCCCCCTTTATCTCCACAAAGCTCTCATTGGAGACACCGGTTTCGACCTGCCTGGGCTCCACATTGTCGTCCGTATAGACCAAGCAGACCTTCGCGCCTCCATGCTCTTGCACCGCATCGACGGGCACAAAAAGCACACCCTTCGCCTCTCCGACATGTATTTCCACCTTGGCCGTCATGCCCGGCTTAAGGCGCTCATCCTCGCCCTCGATGGTGATCTCGACGGGGAACACCTTCACCTCAGGGCCGAAGTACCAGTTCTCCTCCCTCGCCAGCTTGGCGATGTCGGTGACCTCCCCATGAAATTTAACATCCGGGTAAGCATCCAGGGTTATTGTGGCCTTCTGGTCCATCGCGATGCGGTTAATATCGACTTCGTGTATGGCGACCGAAGCCTGCATCACGGAGAAATCGGGAAGCGTGATGAGGGTCCTGCCAGGGTAAGCGGTTCCCCCAACCTTGATATCGTCGTCGCTGCCGTAGCGACGGCTCCCACGTTGCTCGCCGATTATTACCAGCCCCGGAGCCGGCGCAAGGATCGTCATCTTGTCCAGCTCTTCTCTTAGCTCGTCGAGCTTCCTCACAGCGTTGTCCAGCCGTATCTTAGCCTCGCTCACCGCGACCTGTTTCTGTGTCAACTGCGACGCGGCCTTGCTTCTCTGAGCCTCCACGTCGTTGCGGGCCTTGACTAAGTCGTTCACCTTCTTTCGGACATCCTGAAGAAGCGTGTACTTCTTGGTAAGATTCCTTGAGAGGATAGCTGTCGCCAGCGCGTTGTCCTTCTCCTCCACTTCGAACTCCGCCTCCTCGAGCTCCTTTGCGGTCGCGAACTCCTTCTCCCACAACTCCTTGGTAGCGGCCAAGTCCTCCTGTGCCCATCCCAACTCCTTCTCGGCCCTCCTCACGGTGAGCTCGGCTTCGCGAACCTTCTGGTAAGCCTCGCCCGTCTTGCTGAAGTACGTCAGCAATCCCTCTCTGGGCTTCGCAGAAGACCCATCCTCCAGCAACGGAGAAAAGTCAAGCATTTCGAAATCCCCCGCGCTCGCATGCGAGAGCACAGGCAAAGCATCGTCATCAACTTGGGTCCCCAGATAGCGGTCCAGCTCAATCGCGCTGAGTTCCAATCCGAGCTGCGCGTCGTTCATCGCGGTCTGATTGTTGAGCTTCTGGATGTTGTAGTTCTCATTCGCCGTGGCAAGGGCGGCGTTCTCCGACTCGACCTTCAACTCCTGGTCGGCGATCTTTGGCTCCAGGTCTGACTTGTCCAACTCCACGAGCACGTCGCCCTTCTTGACCATCTCACCGGCCTCGACGACATACTTGATCTTGTATGACGATTTCGTCTCGGGCGTGACCTCGATCGGATTCTTCGACGTAAGCTCACCCATCTTGGTTATTTTGATGGGGATGTCGCCTCTTTGGACCCTCACAAGGGTGGGCGCGGCCTGCTCGGGGCCGCTGGACATGAACTGTGTCTTCACGACAGCTGCGAGTACGACAGCTACCAGCAATACAGCTGCCAACACAGCGGCCTGCGGCTTTCCGAAACGCCGCCTTGCGAGCGGGCGCTCTTCCTCGGGGTACTCCACCGTGTTCCTTGCTCTCCGGTGATTTAGTGCTAGTTCTTCTTCCATGTCACCACGCGCTCCCTGTCACCAACTCATTTCCGTGTCCACGTAAAACGTACCAATAACGCGCCTGAGCTGGAGTTTGGCAATGAAGAAATCCACCAGGGCCGCGTTGTAAGCATCCTCCGCGCTGATGAAGTCGTTCCGCGCATCGTCGAAATCGCGCTGAGTTATTTCTCCCTGCTCGAGGCTGAGTTCGGCAAGCTCCAGCAGGCTGGCTGCACGCTTCCTGTTGAGCTCCTGGATTTTGAGGCTGTAATCAGCCCTCTCCAGATCCCGCGCGGCACTCCTCACTTCAAGCACTATCTCGTCCGCCAGCCGATTGACGCTTCGCTCGCGCTGCAAGTAAGAAAGCAGCGCCAGCGAAACATTGGCCCGTTCGACCCTCCGATCGAGCGGCAGCTCAAGGGTCAGCCCGCTGGAGAAATAAGGGTCCCCCAACTCCTGTCCGCCAAAACTCCCAGCTTCCGTGCTCGGAACGGTATACGAAACATCAAGGTCCAGCTTCGGACGAAGCGAATCTTTGGTGATCGACAACTGCCGCTCCTCGTCCTCGAGCCGATCTCTCGCCGTCAGCAAATCCAACCTCCGGACAAGAGCCGTTTCGATGCCCTTCTCCGTATCGACTTCAAGCGGAGTGTATTCCAGCTTCTCCTCTACCAGCTCAACGGGCGTCTGAATATCGATTCCCAAGTCCAGCTTGAACTCATCTAGAGTGAGGCGGTAGTCCTGCTCCGTGGCATTGAGGTCGTCTTGAGCGTTGTAGAAGTTCACTTCTGCCGTGAGGGCATCTATCTTGCCTTTTCCCTGAGTCTTCCCCAACGCCTTTTCGAACCGTTCGCGCATCATGTTCATCGAGAACTCAGCGCTCTCCAGAGCCTTCTTGCGGCTCTCCACACGCCGCATGCGCTCAAGGAGCCGCCAGTATCGGCTTGCGATCTCAATCGCGAAAGCCTGCTTGTAGAGCTCGAAATCTCTCCCTGCGTAGATCACCTCGCGCTCGGCATCCGTCAAGGACTCTCTGCCAACAAGGATACCTGCGCCCTGCAACAGCGGCTGAGAGAAATACAGGTTGAACGACGACGCGAAGGAATCCTCCGTGTCGGGCTCAGCGAGGCGCAGGTGCGACGTGTCCACGCTCCCGCTGATGCTTCCCCCGCGGCCAAGATTCTTACTGAGCTCCAACTCCGCAGAACTGCTGACCTGATCGTCAGTTCCAGGCCCCCCCGTATACGTGCTGGAAATGGTGCTGGAGGGATTCGTGGTGAAGTTGTGACGAGACTTAGTCAGCGCGAGGAGGGACTGCTCGATACTCTCCCTCTCTCTCAAATAGAAGGGATTATTCTGTGTTGCGAGCTGAAGGCAGTCCTCCAGGGATAGGAGAAGAGGCTCTTCCGTCGCCACCCGCTCCTCGACAGAGGATTCCGCCGATCCGAAATGCAACGCAAGCAGCAGAATGCAAGCCAGCGTTATTGCAGTGAGAGCGGCTCTTGCCATGTGTGTCAACTGTTCCCCCAATGGGCCCGCGGAAAACCTCGCCCGGCGCTACGTCCCTACTTAGAATTATACGACAGCCCGAGCGCAGCGTTTCCCTTAACGGTGTAAAAACTTGTAAACGGCACAGCCCTTGCCTGCTGCTACAGCTTCTCTATGAACCCGGCGTCAGGATCAAAATCGACAACAGACCCTTCGGGTCCATACCTCAGCAAGAATCTTCCCAATCCGGGTATGAACGCTTCTCCCTTGCGACGCAGTATCCCAGCCAGTTTATCCGGCATCGTTGCTATCAGCTTCTTGATGAGATCCTGTGACATATGCTTGGAGCTGCCGTTACCTCCGTCAGCGGCGGACCGCAGCTCCCGCAGTTCCTTCTCCAAGGATTCCCGCAGCTCCTGTTCGTGCCCAAGTTCAACGTGCTCCCTCTCCATCTGCTCGCGCAGAGCGGAGACTTCCGACTTGAGCGCAAGAACTCGCTCGACGGCCTGTCTGATCTTCTCAGGATCGATTGCGCTTCCGTTATCCATCTTCCCACCCTAGGAAAGGGCTTCCATGATCTCGTCGAAAGCCTGGCTGGCATCCTCTATGCTTCTCGCCAGCTCTTCCCTACTGTTGTCGGCCTCCGCGGCAGCGGCTTTCGATTCCTCCAACTGTCCCTTCAGGCTGTCGACCTGTTGAGACGCTTCGTCCAGCTTGCCGCTTAGTTCCTCTTTCTCTCGCTCAAGTTCGGAAACGCGCTCCCTAAGACGCGAGATGCCCTCTAGCAGTCGCTGCTTCTGCCCGACTATGTCGCGGAGCTTGCGGATGCTTTCCGCCAAGGCTTCAGCCGTGATGTCTGCCCCAACACCGCTTTCGCTCATCGTCCTTTCCTCCAACTTGGCCCTTTCCCTAAGCTACACTATTCTACATTGCACGAGGCAGTTGACTCAAGCGGTAGCCGCCGGTAGCATGTTAGTTTGGTTGGCCCTTGGCCGGGAGGTACGTATTGCAGGATTATACCCAGACCGACCCGTGGCGCGTCTTCAGGATTATGGCTGAGTTCGTAGAGGGTTTCGACGAACTATCCAATCTCGGTCCTGCGGTAAGCGTCTTCGGGTCCGCCCAATCGACCCCCGAGGACCCGTATTATGAGCAAGCTGTGAAGCTTGGGCGGCTTCTGGCCCTGAACGGATTCGCGGTGGTAACCGGCGGTGGCCCGGGGATCATGCAGGCTGCCAACAAGGGGGCCAATGAGGCCGGCGGGGTCTCCGTTGGCTTGAATATCGAACTCCCGGAAGTGCAGACCCCCAATCAATACGTCACAAAACTTCTGAGCTTTCGGTACTTCTTCGTGAGAAAGCTGATGTTCTCGAAGCACTCCATCGCATTCGTGGTATTCCCCGGCGGCTTCGGGACACTGGATGAGATGTTCGAAGCGCTGACCTTGGTTCAGACTGACCGCATCGGCAAGGCCTCGTTCCCCGTGTGTCTGTTCGGAGCCGAGTACTGGGAGCCGCTGCTGAGTTGGCTGAGAGACGGTCTGCTCTCGCGAGGTTACATATCCGCAGAGGACCTGCAGCTCTTCTCGCTCACAGATAGCGAGGAAGATGCAGTCGAGATCATCAAGACCCAATACGACCGAGACGGCGTTAGCAGACTCGAACCCTAGTCTGCGGCGTGTGTCGTCGTGCAGGAGCAGAATGAATGGGCGCAGTCATAGTTGTGGACGCATTCTGGGGCGACTCAGGAAAGGGAAAGATCGCCGCGCATTTGGCCGAGCGTCTTGGCGTAACCTACAGCGTCAGAGCCGGCACAGGCACTAATGCCGGCCACAGCGTGTACATGAAGGACGGGAAGCTGCTCAAGCTTAACCAGCTCCCCGCCGCGCTCGTGCAGCGCGAGGCACAGGTTCGCGTCGGCAGCGGGGTGGCTGTGGACCCGGAGATATTTCTCCGCGAGATCAAGGAGTACGACGCGGATTTTGACCTGAAGCGCCGCACGAAGGTCGACTATCGCTGCCCCATCATTACCCCCGAGTGCAGAAAGGCCGAGGCCGAAGACCGCGGCCTTGCCGAGAAGATAGGCTCGACCAAGAGCGGGACGGGATTCGCCCTTTCGCAGTTTGTACTCCGAAAGGCGAAGCAGGCCAGAGAAGTACCTGAACTTGAAGGATTCACGACCGACGTCGCCGCAGAGACGAACGAGGCGTGCGAGCGCGGGGAGACGGTGCTCATAGAGAGCAGCCAGGGAACGTGGCTTTCTCTGGCATTGTCCCCCGACTATCCCTTCTGCACCTCGGACAACTGCACCGCGGCCGCAAGCGCCGATGACGCGGGGCTCAGCTGGAAACACATTCAAGACGTCGTCATGCTGGTGAAGGCTGTGCCGAGCAGAGTGGGCGAAGGGCCGCTGCCCTTCGAGATCTCCAGGGAGGAGATCGAAGAGCGTGGAATAGAGGAGTACGGAGTCACCACAGGACGCCCCCGAAGAAAGGCGAGCGAAATATCCTGGCCTCATCTCAGATACGCGGTCATGCTCAACGGGCCCACCCAGATAGCACTCACCTTCTGCGATCACCTCGACCCGGATGTCGTAGGGGTGCGAGAGCCCGGCAGACTGACGAAAAAGGTGACAAAGCTGATCGAACGCATCGAGGATGAGTCCGGTGTTCCGGTGACTTTGGTGGAAACAGGAAAGACGCTCGACTGCATCGTCGAACTCCCGCGCCGCTAGGGAGTCCAGCCACACCGACCCTCCGGAGACAAGTACTACACTTCCCCGAGCCTGTTGCGTATCAGTGTGGCCCGCGCGAGGTCCCGCTTATCCTCCTCAAGCTTCTTCCCCTCCAGCTTCTGAAGGTGGGCGGGTTGGGTGAGGATGAAGAGCTCATTCAGGCTGTCGATGTGCACGTCCTTGACCATGCCGAGGTTCACACCCAGGCGCAGTTGTGAGAGATAAATCATCGCCTCCTGGGAAGATATGGTGCGTGCGCTCCTCAGCATGCCGTATGCGCGCCACACCCTGTCTTCGACCGCAACGCGCCCGTGCTCCAACAGATACTTCCTCGCGTTCCGTTCGAACTTTATCAACTGAGGGATCACACTCTTAAGAGAGTGGACGATCTCTTCCTCGGACTTGCCCAACGAAACCTGATTGGACAGCTGGTAAAGGTCGCTGGAGGCCTCGGTCCCCTCGCCGTACATCCCCCTGACTGCCAGATTGAGCTTCGCCATGGCTGCGAAGACTTTCTTCATCTGTTTCGTCATGACAAGGCCAGGCAGATGAAGCATGACGGAGGCGCGCAAGCCTGTGCCAACGTTGGTCGGACAGGCTGTAAGATAGCCGAGCCTGGGCGAAAAAGCGTAGCGAACTCGTTCTCCCAACAGGCTGTCGCACCGGTCGGCAGCCGCCCAGCACTCATCCAGCTCAAATCCGGAGTGAATCACCTGAAGGCGGATGTGATCCTCTTCGTTCACCATCACGCTGATCCGCTCCATGTCACCTACGCTGACCCCCCGCTTCCCCTTCGCATCGGCGAGTTCGCGGCTTATCAACTGCCTTTCCTGAAGGTAGAGCTTCTCCAGCTCGTCGGCCTCGTCAATGTCTACGTAACGCATGTTGGGCGCCAGATCCGCCCCCATGATCCCCTGTTCCAGAAACCTGGCCAGCTCCGCCTGCTGCTCAGCCTTCATCCGAACGACAAAGGGGAAATCTGCAACGTTCCGTGCTAGGCGAATGCGGCTCGACAGCACGATGTCCGCCTCGCCGCCGGTCCCTCTCAGCCACTCGGCTCCGTTCCCTGGTCCCTCATTCGCTTTCACTGCCAAGCTCCCTTTCGAGCACCGATATCTTATCGCGAAGCTGGGCCGCTTCCTCGTAGTTCTCCGCCGACACCGCATTCTGAAGGTTCTGTCGCAACTTGATCAGCGCGCTCAGGCGAGCCGCCGACGGCCCTGCCTGCGAAGGCACCTTTCCCGCATGCTGAGTAGAATGGTGAATCTGCTCGATGATGGGCAGCAGCCCGTCCTTGAAGACCTCATAGTCGTGGGGACAACCCAGCCTCCCCTTGCTCTTGAACCTGCGAAATGTCATTCCGCACCGCGGACATTTCAGCGCAGCCAGCTTCTCGTCTATCTCCTCCGTCTTGCCGCCTATGAGACTGCTTAGCACCTGTCCGATATCGATATTGGGTGTGGTGCTAACTCCTTTCTCTTTGGCGCATTGCTCGCAGAAGTGGTGCTCCTTCTTCCCACCAACCAAGTTGGTTATGTGGACAGTGGCAATGCGCTTCTTGCATATCTCACAGATCTTGCCGGCCATACCGTGCTCCTCAGCCATACGTCGACCTCTACCCTAGCTTCCCAGCTCGCGAAGCGGCTATGTACCCCAGGCAAAACTCGTCTTTGCCCAGGAGAGCCTCCATGGTGACCATCGTCCGCATGGTGTCCGTCTCCAGTACGTCCATTATAGCGGAATCGAGCCCGGCTCTCATCATCAATGCCAGAAACGTCGCGTTCAGCAGCCCCCGGTTGGGCATCCCGAAAGACACGTTGCTAAGCCCGCATATGATGTGTATCTCCGGATAGGCCTTCCTCACCGCCTCCACCGTCGAAAGCACCGACTTGACGTCATCCGGGACAGTGCACACCGGCTGGATGAGCGGGTCCACATAGATGTGATCGATCGGTATCGAAAGCCGCGTCGCGGCAGACACGATCTTGTCAAGCGTCTCAAGTCGCTTCTCCACGCCGGTGGGTATCCCTTCATCATCCATAAGCAAGGCCACCACGGGCGCGGAGTTGTCGGCAGCGAGAGAAAGGGTCGGCTCGAGCCTAGCATCCTCCGCAGTCGCGGAGTTGACCAGAGGGACCTTCTTACAAGCGCTTATGCCTGCCGCCAGCGCCTTCGCATTCGCGCTGTCCACGCAAAGCGGAAGGTCTACGACCTCCTGAACGGTCTCCACAAGCCAGACAAGATTCTCCTCCTCTCCCTTGGGATTGTTGCCTGCGTTCACATCTATCATATTCGCGCCGGCCGCTGCTTGCCGCCTCGCCTGCCTGGAGATGAACTCGGCATCGTGTGCGTCTATCGCTTTCCCGATTCGGCTTCTGGTGGCGTTGATCCTCTCTCCGACAATAAGCATCCACTACTCCGTCTTGTCTTTGTAGTTCTTCTCCCATTTAAGCAGATCCATCACCGCCGCGAGGGTGGATTTCCCCGACCGTATTTCCTCCATGATTCGGTCTTCCCGTTCGAGGCATTCCATCCCACGGTTTGCCAACTCCACGGCATCCGCCTTCGGCACGACCATAACGCCGTCATCGTCCGCCACGATCCAGTCCCCAGGGAAAACCCTAACCCCCGAAATAAACAAGGGCACGTTGAACTCCCCCATCCCGCGCGGCTCGCCCGCGTGGGAGGTCACAAGCCGTGCGAAGGCCGGGAACTTAAGTTTCCGGATGGTATGTGTGTCGCGAATGGCTCCGTTTATCACCACACCGGGTATCTTGCGCTCCATCGCGCTTAGCGTGGCCATCTCGCCCCAAATCGCCGGGGACACCCCTCCAGCGTCAATCACGATCACCTCGCCGGGCCCGGCCGCGTCAATGGCCTCCACCGGTTTCGCCCAATCCCCGGGATAGGTTCTCACAGTGAAGGCCCTTCCAACCAAATGTGATCCCGGAACGATTGGCCTCATCCCCTCCAGACACGGCGCCCGGTGCATCCCATCCGAAATGTTCGCGGTAGAAACCCGTGAAAAGATGTCCCTGATCTCTTCCCCCGTCACCCGCTTAAAAAGCTCAGTGGCGCGCTTCTCACCGGTCAGCATGGCCTGTTTGATCGCACGTGTCGCTTCAGCGGCATCTCTGGCCTTGCAGATCGCTCCCCCAACGATGACGATATCCGCTCCCGCCGCGACCGCCTCAGCGGCAGTCTCGGAATTCATGCCGCCGGCCACTGCGATCGGGATCGTCACTTTCCCGCGAATCTCCCGAAGGGTCCCGAACGGATCCCCGCCAGGCATCTGCTCGTCTATCGCGGTATGCACCCCAACGTGGCCAGCACCCCACTCCTGGGCCTGCTGCGCCCGCTTGACCGGATCTCCAACCGCCAGGAGGTCGACACCCACCTCGATTCCGTAGTTCGCTCCGGCCCTGATGCACTCCTTCACCGTCGAGTCAGTCGCCGCTCCCATCACGGTCGCGTGCTGCGCGCCTGCCTTGGCCGCGGCCTCTATTTCGATCCGGCCTGCATCCATCACCTTCAAATCGGCAACAAGGGGGATTTTGGGGAAGCGCGAATGCAGCTCGCGGACGCAATTCATCCCTTCGCTCTTTATCAGAGGCGTCCCGGCCTCCAGCCAATCGACCCCGCCGGCCACCGCCTCTTCCGCCGCCTTCATGGCTCGGTGAAGATTCACGTAGTCCAGCGCAACTTGGAGAATCGGAGCCATGGTCAGCTCAATCCAGCAATTACGAAGGGGAATAACTGGCGCAACTGCCCGGCGTCTCCCATACAGTCACACGCCGGACGCTGACGCCCTCGGGGGCCTCCGCGGCAACCCGCTCACATATGATTCTGGCAATGTTCTCGGTCGTCGGATTCTGCGCTTTGAACTGCTCCAGATCGTTCAGATTGCTGTGGTCGCAGTCTGCGATCGCGCGGGAGAGCAGCTCGTGGGCATCGTGGAAATCCATCAGCATCCCCTGACCGTTGAGGGCT
>Ga0180434_10010283_pt1 | contig 10048 bp, 8 predicted proteins | sample SS_ome_7_FD_132453 | JGI IMG/M metagenome (GOLD analysis project Ga0180434, IMG submission 132453) | Hypersaline lake sediment archaeal communities from the Salton Sea, California, USA - SS_1_D_2 metaG | ecosystem: Environmental > Aquatic > Non-marine Saline and Alkaline > Hypersaline > Sediment... | reverse complement strand
TAAGACGCATGAGACCAACTCCTAGCCGACTTTGCCGGACAGCACCACATTTGGAAACAATGAGTCGTTCTTGTAACGCCTGGCCACGTCCATCGCCTGAATAATGGTGTCGTATATGATGCTTTCCTCCGGAATGATGATGAGGGTGTCGCTTGTCGGATAACGGACCTTCATTTTGTTAAGCTCCGCAACCAGCTGATCCAAGGGGTATCCCGATTCGTTCTCTCTGGCCATGCGCGTATCCCATTTGGCGAGCTCCTCAGGTCCGACTGAATCCGAAATGGCTGATACATGAAATCCGGCCGGTTCTATTTCCACGATAGCGGTCAACTTTTCATGGATCTGTTCTTGACCAGCGTCCTTGCCCTGCGCAAGCACGGGCACCGATGTATTGATGGCCTTTATGTGAAAGAAGGAGACAGACATAAGTAAAAAAGGAATAAGCACTAGAAACATATTCATCACAGGAACCATATCAATATCCGTCTGTTGCTCAGTCGTTGCTCTATGTTGTCCTAGTTTTGACATTGCAGTTCCTTGTTCCTCTTCAAAGAAGAGAGGGCGTTAAAGAGGCCAAGCGCCTTCTCCTCAAGTTGATCGATGATATAGTCTCCCCGGTTATTCAGGATATAGAATCCTACCAGGCAAGGTATCGCAACAATGAGCCCAAAGGCTGTGGTAAACATGGCTACGGATATACCCCTGGCCAGTATTTCCTGCTTCATGGCCGCATCGGCGCCGCTGACACCTTGGAATGCTGTGATGAGCCCGACGATGGTCCCAAGTAGGCCAAGAAGCGTTGAAATGTTCGCAAACATTGTCAAATAGTTGATCCTTGCTTTGACCTGTGGGATTTCTCTTAATATTTTTTCCTCCATGGCCAGCTCTATCTCCTTATCCCTCTTGTCCGACTTCAAAAGGCCTGCCTTCAGGATTCGACCGAGAGGGTGTTTTTCAATGCGCGCACATTCGTCTAACGCCCCGCGGTAATTCGACTTCTCAATCAACAACAGGACCCTTTTGAAGGATTTCTCAGTATTCAGGTTAAGACGAAAGTAGAGATAACTCGCTCGTTCCAAGAAAAGAGCAAGCGCCACAATGGATACGGTCAAAATGACATACATGAATAATCCCCCACTTTGAAATAACGTAAACATAAATAGCCTCCTTTTTAATGTTCAAGGGAATGAGCCATAAGTCGCTCGATTTAAACAGTCAAAAAAAGTTCGAAGAAAGATACTGGCTAGTTGGCGCTCGTGACCATCAAGTTCTATGCCAAGGGGGAGGGAAAAGACACAGGATGCATTGACATATTGGAATGTATTATGAGTAATTGCGTCCTGTTACTCATACGGGTCAAGGAAGATCGTCTAGTGAAGAATGAGTGAGCGGATTTCAATACTGTTATTAGAATACGACGGCAGGGTATTGACCAATATTGATAAAAGGACATTAGCATAGTATTTGAAGTACTTACGAGAATGTGAAAATAAGAGTTTTCTCAGTGGTGTGCAACTGGAATAACGGAAAAGGATATTCTTACCTGAAATCCATGTAGTTATTTGACGCAAGGGTAGGGCGGGCTGGCCAAGTCCCGATGGCCCTTAATCGGCCGTCGTGCCATCGGGCAGAGACAAACTGTTGAAGTGGACAGGGCAATGAAAAGAGACTCGGAGAGTAGGGCGACTGCGAGAACAAGGGCAAAAGGCTTGAACTCGCCATGGCGTCAAGGAAGAGAGTGGATCAAAGCATGAGGGTTCTGAAAGAGGTAGACCATCTACCAAGCACGAACTATCTAAAAAATAATCTTGTACGACAGAACCACGGCGCGCTCTTCATCTAATTCGCCTACCGAGGCCTGGAGCATGGAGTGTTTCTTTATATGTTGGAGGAAGTCGCGCTTCTGTTTGCGGTTGTACTTGTGGGCACTGTTTACGGCGCTATAGATATTTCCCGAATAGAGTCCGATTTCAAAAAAGGTGATGAGGCCGCCAAGACCCTCGTTGTCGTGATCAAAGGCCTCGTAGGCCGCATAGATCATGGCACCGTTTAATAAGAAGGCGATCAAGGCATCTCGGTACCTTTCGCAATAGAGGTGGCCAGCCCCAGGGATGACGGCAAGCCAGCCGGCAGTGGTTGGGCCTTTACTTTTCAGAGATTGTCTTTTGTTGATGTCGTCTGAAAGCTCTTTGAGCCGGTAGGTATCCTTGTTCTTTAGACTGATTGCGGCAAAGGAGGCCTGGGCTTTTTCCCATTCATCCATCTCAAGGTAGATCCACCCCTGCCTATAGTAAGCCTCATCCTTCACATCCAGATCCGAGCTTTGCCCTATCAGGCTGTCCAGCGCAATGAGGGCGTTGCCGAACTGCTTAAGCTTGATGTAAGAATCGCTCACGTTGAAGTGTGACTTTGTTGCAAGCTCTGTATCCCCGTACCTTTCAATGAGGGCATGAAAAGCTTGTACGGCCTGTGCGAATCGCTCCCCTTTTTGGTACGATAACCCAACCTTGTACATGGCCAATGCCACCCGAGAATCTTGGGGAAAGAAGTGAATGAAACGTTCATACTCACCGACGGCCCGGTAATACTCGCCGTTGGCAAAATACCTTTCAGCAAACTGAAACTGATCGTCGGCTTTGATGACCAGCGTTGTCTGGGCATGGATAGGGGGGGGCAGAAAAGAGGATAAGAGCAGCCCGAAGACCGTGGCCAGAACCCTCAAGTGCTTGCTATTTCCCATGGTGCCACCAGAAATCATTATTCTCCACAGGGTCGTAGCACTTATATTTCCCATCCACGATAATTTGTGAAGATAATCGTAACTCGTCGCGGCCACACCGGTAGAGGCGATCCCACGCCATCATCCACCCCATGAAAAAGCCGTGTTTTTCAAGACACGCCATGCTGTATTGAGAGCACGATGGATACATGGGGCAGTCGCTCCCGTCAATGGGCGAAAGATACTTTCTGAAGAACTTGATTAGCGCGACTGATACATTTGCCGGGCTAGTCGGGCTGTCTCGGGGAATGTCCCTTGCCTCAGGTCCCTGCCATGGACCTTTCATGGGATCATCTTGGGCCACGGCCATGGCGGCAGATACGACGAGGAGAGCAGTGAGGATAGTCGTGAGCCTTTTCATTATGTAAACGGCGAAAGCGATTGCGATTCCTGCTCGCTGCAGGGACCTTCAAATCTGTCATAGAAACCACGGAAAGGCATCGCCGTGTGCCTCCCGGAAGTATCTGGAGCCGGTGGGCGCTAAAACACCAGTTTATGAGCAACCAAGGCGGCCGACAGGACCAAGCCCAGAGCGAGATGGGCCTGGATGGTCAAGGCCTGGGCCGGTATGATCTCGTCATAGCTCTCGTAGTGGAGGTGCAGGATCTTCATGGCCTTTAGGGCCAGGGGCATGGTTAGAAGCGCCCCAAGATACAGCCACGAACCTGTCTGGGCTACAATCCAGTACAACACCACAGCGTAAGGGCCCAGCATGAGAAAATAATAGATCCAGCGGGAGCGGTTGCGGCCCAGTCGAACAACCCAGTTGCGTTTTAGAGCGCCCTTGTCCGCATCGTAGTCTGGAAACTGATTGATCCAGATCACCGCTGCGATCAGAAAGCCGAGGGGAATCCCCAGCGTGAAGGCCTGCCAGGTGAGAAGGCCTGTCATGACATAATAGGTTCCCCACGTAATCAGGGGACCAAAGGCGAGAAAGATGGTCACCTCTCCAAGTCCCCGTGACATGAAGCTCACAGGCGCTGCGGAATAGAGGTATCCGGCCAAGAATCCCATCAACCCAATGACCACCACAAAGGGACGCCCTGTAAGGGCCAGCCACACCCCTGAAACCGTGCCTAGCACAAAGAAACCCATGGCCATCAGCCAGACTGTGTTGGCGTTCATCAGGTCGTCTTGGATGACGCGGCTCCCACCACTAAAGGGAGTGGGATGAAGATTGATACGGTCGCTTCCAGGATCATCGTAGTAGTCATTGATCAAATTTGCCCCCAGATGAAGGGCCCCCACGCCGATCATGACCAGCGTGAGACGCCCAAGATAAAAGGATCCGTGCAGGAAGCTCAGGGCGGCCGCCAGGATCACGGGGACAAGAGAGCCCGTCAGGAAAGGAAGACGCATGGCTTTGACATAGATGTTCATGAGTGGTTCTTTCCTTCCTTATTACAATAAGCCTGTCGGAAAACCCTGTTTTCGGATGCTGGATCTGTTGATGATGATATCTACCAAAACCAGGAGAGATCTGCAAATCCTTTTTGGTTAAAATTTGGCGTGTTACCTTCGCCTGCGAACAGATCTGGAGCGCTTTGGGCCTTGACAGGGGAGCTGTTTTGGCATAAAGAGGCGTGTATGGTGCCCTTTGGGGCTTAATAGGGAATCCCGTTAAAATCGGGAGCGGGCCCGCCGCTGTGACTCTGCCCTTTTCCATTTGGAAAAGGGAACTCTCTTAGCATGTTGATGCCACTGTTCTGATGATCCACGGATGGGAAGGTCGCTAAGAGGGCAGGGGAGCCAGAAGACCTGCCACAAGACACGGTGTTTCATGCCCTCGCGAGCCAGGGTTGTGGATACAAAGACGCTTTGAGGATAAAAAAGGGATATCCCCAGGCTGAACTGTCAGTCTGGGGATTTTTTTATTGTGGCCACGCATGAAATCTAGAATTTCGGCAGAGGAGGATGAAGGATGAAAAATTGGATGAAAATGTTTTTCACAGGCGGGGTCGGTTTGGCTATGATGGTGGCTGGTATTGCTATGGCAGAAACTGGAGAGCATATCAATTTGGGGGAGGTTATTGTCACGGCGACCAGGGCTCAGCAAAGGATGGAAAGGGTGCCTGCCAATGTGACTGTCATCGACGAGGAGGATATCAAGAACTCGAACGCAAAGAATGTGGCAAACCTGCTGCGAACTGAAGAAGGAATCGTTGTTCGGGACCTTCTGGGGAATGGGAAGACATCTCAGGTGGATCTCAGGGGATTCGGTGAGACTGGGCCCTACAACACGCTGGTGCTTATGGATGGCCGTCGGATCAATGAAATCGACCTGAGCGGCGTGGATTGGATGCAAATTCCACTGGAGCAGGTCGAGCGTATAGAAATCGTTCGAGGGACTGGCAGTGTCCTCTATGGCGACAATGCCGTGGGTGGCGTGATCAATATCATCACCAAGATCCCAACCCAGGAATTGAAGGTGACAGGGAGTGTCAATGCCGGCAGCTACGATCGTCACAAAGAAGAGGCTCACATCAGCGGCGGCCGAGAGAATATTGCAGCTTCTCTTTTTGCCAGCTATGAGGAGACCGACGGGTATAGGGACAATAATGAATTTAGAGCGAAGGACGTAGGGGGCAAGATCGTCCTTGCCCCAACGGAATTTCTGAACCTCAACTTAAGCGGGTCTTATCATTCGGATGACTATGGCCTTCCGTCTTCCCTGACTGAGGCAGAGGAGGCTATAGATCGGAAAGGAACTACGACGTCTTTTGATAATGCTGAAACCAGGGATGAATATCTCAGATTCGGGTTGGATCTGGACCTCGGCGTACATGGTAACATTGTCACGGATTTCTCTTATAGAGACCGCAAAAGCGAGGAGGCGTTTGTGAGTTTCACCTTCGCATCGGAAAGAAACGCGGACACATGGGCTATTACTCCACGATACGTTTGGAATGGGGAAGTCTTGGCCTGCGCGAATACACTCATTGCTGGGTTCGATTTCTACCGGTCTGAGCAGGATGTGGAGTCATTTTTTGGCACACCACTGATGCCCTCTGCCGTTTCTGACATTGAAAGAGATTCTTACGGCTTCTATTTCAATAATGAATTCTCATTGTTGCAAAATCTTATTCTTTCGATCGGGGCTCGTCGTGAACGGGTTAGATACGACGTGAGTGAGAGGGACCTAAGCCCCTTCTTCCCACTTGCACCAGTGGACGATACGGTGACCGAGCGAGAAAGTGCGTACAATGCAGGATGCACCTTCTTATATGGGAGTGGATCATCGATTTTTGCGAGGGCCAACCGAAGCTTCCGATTTCCCCTCACCGACGAACTCATTGTGTATGACTTCTTCGCCGGACAGATTCTGGTGAATCCAGATATCAAGCCGCAAACAGGAAGACATTATGAGTTCGGTGTCAGACATTACTTTACCCCGCAGATTCAGGGGAACGTGACCCTGTTTCGGGCAGAGATCGAAGACGAGATCTTCTTCGATGCCACGACCTTTACCAACACGAATCATCCGGAAACGCTTCGGCACGGAGTGGAGATCGGAGCCAAAGTCGATCTGTTCACACAGTTGACACTTTATGGAAACTACACTTACACGAAGGCGACGTTTGAGAAGGATCCGTTTGACGAGAACCATGTGCCTGCCGTGCCGCGACACAAGGGCAATTTGGGCTTCCGAATCTATGATCTCTTGGAAGGACTTGTTATTTCGATGGACTACAACTACGTGGGTTCCAGCTACGCCATTAGTGACCAGGCGAATGCCTTTGAAAAGCTAGACCGATATTACACCATCGATGCAAGACTCTCCTATGGATGGAAGGGCGTTAAGGCGTTTGCCGGGGTGAATAATCTCACCGACCAAGAATATACTGAATATGCGGCCATTGGTGGGTCCCCAACCACTCTGAAGCTCTTTCCAGCACCTGAAAGAAACTGGGTCGGCGGGCTCGAATTTACTTTCTGAATATGATCGTAGACGATTAGTATTCTCCCTAGAAAACAGGCAAGGGTTATCCTTTGCCGATGAACAGGCAAGGGGTGTTCTCTTTCACGGCTCAACGTCTACGAGAACGTTTTTTGGTCTGCTTTGCTTCCATCCGAGACGCCTGAGGGCCCTGTAAGCATACCACTGGTTGTACCAGTGCTTCGATGTCTCAATTCTTGTCAAGATCTCTTTTATAGCCTGTCTATCTCCTCTTTGCCCCAGGGCATAGAATGCCATGGAAACCACGTTGGCATGAGGGTCATCCAGAAGAGCCAGTAGGTCAGGATAAGTCTCCGGGTGCCGACTCACTGCCAAGGCTTTTACCAGCCAGTAGCGCTCGGGTATGTGAGGGCTCTCCAGCATCCTGGGATAGTCTGGAAAACCAGCAATATCTTGCCGCTCACTCACCACGCGTCTTAGGGCCGCCACTCTTTGCTGCCAGGATTTAGAGGTCAGGGCTTCGGATAAGGGCATGTTGTCGTTTATGGAGACCCTCCCAAGACGGAGAGGCAGCAGCAAGACCAAGCCTATGAGGAAGCAGAGAGCCCCAGCAACGAGCGAGGAGGGAGTGGGATCAAGGAAAAAACGCAAGACAAAATACAGCAGGGCAAAGACCATAACGTATAAGGTGATAGGAAAACCCACTAAAAGACAGACAATCGTGGCCTGACGAAAAAGGGCGTGCCTGTCCGCCGCCGCCGAAAACTTGCTTAGAACATCTTCGGGCTGGGAGAAAAATGCCTTGATAGGGGTTTGGAGAACGGACTTGCCCTGATGCTTGAAGATGAAGGCATTGGCTGATTGCACGATCTCCAGATCAACAGGCGTTTTGTTGGCCACGGGTAGATAGTCATGGTTGATCAAGACCGCTTCCACGCGTCGGGCAACAGCCTTGTCCTTGATGGCCGTAAAATAGCAGGTTTTGAGGGTTTTTTGCTCCAAGGACTTGAATACCTCTGCCGGGTAAAGGGTGTAACGGTAGTAGAAATCGTCGACTCTTTTCCCCACAGGGTTGGATAACAACAGGTAGTCTCGAAGATCCAAGAACAAAAACCTGTCCGCATGAGCTGTCCAAATGATCGTGAGAAGCGCAATAGGCAGAAAGTGGATCATGTTATTGAACCAGCGTTTTCTCTTGCTTTGTTTGGGCATCCACTTCAAGGCGCAAAAAAAGACCACAAGGGGGGTGAAAAGGAAATGGGAGGAGACGATGGGGCAAAAGCCATGGCTATTCACCGCGATGACGGGACCTAGCCATAGGAGCCCAATGGGTATGAGCAGGGCCTTGCTCCGACCGAAGATGCGATCCCAACCCCAGGCACAAGCAACAGAGAAGACAGATAGCCCCGCGCCAAGGCTCAAGGTAAAGAACCACCCTCCGAAAAAGGCAGGTCCAAATTCCTTAAGCGTCAATATCACCTGCTGATTGGGAATAGCCAGATAGCCTGCCTCTGCGATAATCGTGACGGTCCGGTACAGGTCGGCATTGGATAGATACACGTGAAAGGTGGCCAGGACCTGTGTGGTGAGCAGCCCCAGGAGGATGGCTTTGGCAAGATAGAAGAACCTATTCATGGGTCGCGTCAAGAACGCTATACCAAATTGAAGGGCTTCTCAAGTTGAAAGCTTCTTCAAAATACAACACTGAAGAAAACCGGCTAAAAGCGCCTCAAAACGACCAGTCTTCTGCAAGGAATGTCAAAACGTGAATGCAACAAGACGTTCAAGCGGACGTAGAAAAGGGTAAAGGGATGTCAAAGCTGGCCCGATTCCAGCCTTCGGGAAAGGAACTCCACCTGTTTTTGGACAGGCCCTTTTTCTCGAATGAGTCTCTCCACGGTTCCTATGGCATGCAGCGTGGTGGCATGGTACCGATTGAAACTTCGGCCAATGGCCTGGAGGGATTCGCCTGTATAACGTCGTGCCAAATACATGGCGATCTGCCTTGGCTGGGCAATGCTCCGCTTGCGGGAGCGGGACAGGAATTCTTCCATGGTGAGCTTGTAATACTTACACACGAGTTTCTGAATACGTTCCACGGTAATCTTTTGCGACTGTCGCACGATGTTTTTTACAACACTTTTGGCCAGTTCAGTGTCTATGGGGAGATTCAGCAAAGAAGCCTTGGCCCCCACGCCGATCAAGCCGCTTTCAAGTTGCCTGACGTTTTGGGTAAGCTTGCTTGCCAAATAATGCATCACGTCTTCCGAAATATCGATTTGTCTCAATGAAGCCTTTTTCTTGAGAATCCGCACACGGGTGTCGTGGTCAGGAGATTCGATGCTTGAAATGATACCAGCAGAAAGCCGAGACGCGAGCTTTTCATTCATCTTGGGGATGTCACCGGGCAGATAGGTCCCGGTGAAAATGAGTTTTTTCTTGGCTTCTAAGAGGGCATCCAATGTGAAGGCCACCTCATCCTGTGTCTTAGCCTTGCCACTGAGGAACTGCACATCTTCCAAAAGGAGCACATCACACTGCCTTCGATACTTCTCCTTGAACGCCTCGATCTTATCATGGCGGAGCGCATGAATCATGGCATTGGTAAACTCCTCTGCCGTGATGTAACAAACCCGGATGGTGGGATCATTTCTTAAAATGTGGTTTCCTACCGCCTGAGAAAGATGACTTTTCCCCAAACCGATGTTGGATAGCAAAAAGAGGGGATTGTGACAGGCATTTTTTGAACAGGCCAAGGACAGGGCCGCGTTGTAGGCAAAGTCATTGCATATGCCCACGACAAATTGATCGAACGTAAAATCCGCATCAAGGGCTGAAAGAGTGGGCTGGCGGTCGGTGATGTGGGGAAGACAAAGTTGGTCGTCCTCGGGCTCATGAGATCCGTTCCCGTTGGGCGCATCAGAAACCTTGAGCGTCACCCGGTATGGTCTACCACACGCCCTCTCCAACTCTTTTTCGATCAGTCCGAGGTAGTGACGTGTGAGCCACTTCTTGAAAAAAATCGTCGGGCAACTTAAAATAATATTTTCTACTCCCTGTGCGACACACTCCAGCGGTTCAACCCAAAGCATGAAGTTGTGGTGAGGGACCTTTTTGTGAATAGCCATTTTGGCTTGATTCCAAGCCGCTTGAATGGTGTCATTCATTGTTTCACGACAATCTGAAACACACGTTGTCTTCATGACGATAAGAATCCCAAATCACGATTAGGCGTCCTACCCGATGGCCCAATGGTCACGACATTGTCTTTGTCCATCTTATAGATAAGGCCTGCCGGATCGACGCAAAGTCTGCCCCAAAAAACGGAAAAATATTGGATTTTGATGAGAAATTAAAAAAGTTTTGGCCTT
>Ga0180434_10010282_pt1 | contig 10049 bp, 7 predicted proteins | sample SS_ome_7_FD_132453 | JGI IMG/M metagenome (GOLD analysis project Ga0180434, IMG submission 132453) | Hypersaline lake sediment archaeal communities from the Salton Sea, California, USA - SS_1_D_2 metaG | ecosystem: Environmental > Aquatic > Non-marine Saline and Alkaline > Hypersaline > Sediment... | reverse complement strand
TGAGTGTGGAGCCTTTGGAATCCTTGAGATACATTGACTTTCTTTCCCCGGAAGGAAAGATCGTGGTCAGCCGTGATCCCTATGTCAATATTCCGGATTATCCCGACCTGAATAAAGTGCTGGATACCATTAAACAGAGCAAATATCATGTGATTGTGGACTCTAAAAAACTGTCTAAAGATGCCGGATCCCCCAAGTCTCAGAATATCGTGATGCTGGGAGCCGCCTCTTTATTTATGATATTAGAAGAAAAGCTTCTTGTTCAAAGCTTTCAGGAATTTTTTACACATAAAGGGGAAAAGATTGTTGAAATGAACACCAAAGCTTTTCGCCTAGGCAGAGAAGTTGCGAAAGATTCCCAAAAGGCTTTTTAATCTGGATTATATTCGATTCGAAGTGGATGAAGATGCAAGACTTAGGCCGTGATTAGATCAATATGGATATTGATTATAAAAAAATAGAAAGACTCTTTACAAAAGCTGAATCTCCCCGCCTTCTGGAACACGAAGTGTACACCATTCTTCAATTAATGGGGATCAAAACTCCTGAGTTTTTATTTGTCAAAAAAGGGGATCAAGTCTCATCCTCATCATTAAAAAACTTCCATTCCGAAAAGCTGGTGTTAAAAATCGTCTCCCCCTCCATTGTTCATAAATCAGATGTGGGCGGGATTGTGTTTGCAGCCAATGACCCTGTCTCAGTGAATCAGGGCATAGAGAAAATGCTGGACCAAGTTCCCCGGAGATTTCAGGAATGGATAAAAAACAAGGATAAAGACATAGGAGCTGAAATCAAGGGAGTGCTCATTTGTGAGGCTGTGGAATATGAAAATATCGGATTTGGTTCAGAGATACTCTTGGGACTCAGAAACACCAGGGAATTCGGCCCAGTGGTGAGCTTTGGAGTGGGTGGGTTGGATGTGGAATACTTAACAGAGAGAATGAAAGAGGGAAAAGCTCTTTCCATCTCATCTCCTTTTCTACTCAAAGATGAAGAGATACTTGAGACTCTCGAACCTTTGGCTTTTTATGATAAATTGACTCAGGAATTCAGGGGACAAAAGGCAGTTATTGATAAAGAAAAATTAAAGGAAGCATACAAACGATTTAGGGATTTTGGAGCCTATTTCTCAAATCAATCCGGAAAAAGCGAATATATGGTTGAAGAGGCTGAAGTCAATCCTTTTGTGATCCAAAAAGGAGAACTCATTCCTCTAGATGGATTGTGCCGGATTTCCAAGGTCAAAGAGCCCCGGAACCCAAGACCTTTTCAAAAAATAAAGCATCTCTTGGAGCCCGAAAAACTAGCGGTGCTGGGTGTTTCCAAAAAGATGAATATAGGCCATATCATTTTAAACAACACCTTAAACCGCGGATTTCTTAAGGAAAACATCACAATTATCAAACCCAATACTTCAGAGATCGAAGGATGCCGGTGTGTGGACAGTGTGAAAGACCTTTCTGAGACTGTGGACCTTTTGGTCTTGGCTATCAGCGCCGAACAGAGCGCTCAAGTGATGAAAGAAGTCCTTGAATCCCAAAAAGTCCGTTCCGTGATCCTCATCCCGGGCGGCATCGGAGAAAAAGAGGGGACCAAAGGAATTGAAGGGAAAATCAAATCCATGCTGCAGGAAAAAAGAAAAGAACAAAAAACAGCTCCTGTGGTCAATGGAGGAAACTGCCTGGGAATCCTGTCCCGGCCGGGAAAGTATGACACCACTTTTATCCCTGAGTATAAGATCTATGACCTACCCAGGAAAAAGCCACAAAAAGCAGCTCTTGCCATTCTGTCTCAAAGCGGAGCGTTTATGGTCTCCCGCATGAGCCAGATGAAAAATTTGGAACCTGTGTATGCGGTCTCCATAGGAAATCAAATAGATCTCACTTCATCTGATTATCTTAAATACCTTAAAGACCATAAAGACATCCAGGTGTTTGCAATTTACGGCGAAGGATTCACTGATGGAGACGGGCTCGAGTTTGCCCAAGCAGCCCAAGAAGCGGTCAAAGCCGGAAAGTCTATTGTGATGTATAAAGGAGGGAGAACCCCTGAAGGACAGTCAGCTACAGCTGGTCACACCGCTTCTGTGGCCGGAGATTACAGAGTGAGCCGGGCTGTTCTGGAAAAAGCCGGTGTGTTTATGGCCAACACCATTGCTGAGTTCCAGAGCTTTACCAAGGGGCTCTGCTTTTTGAAAGACAAAAAAATCAGAGGAAGACGGGTGGCTCTTATATCCAATGCAGGTTTTGAATGCGTGATCATGTCAGACAGCATCCAGAATAACGAAAGGCTTGACCTGGCTCATTTTTCTGGTTCCACCGTTTCCAAACTCAATGAGATTCTTGATCCTCTAGGAATCAACAAAATCCAGGACATTGGAAATCCTATGGACATGACGCCTGTGGCTGATGATCAAACTTTTGCCGATTGCGTGAGAGTCATCCTGGAAGATAAGAATGTTGATTGTGCCGTGGTCTCCCCGCTCCCCATGACTCCGGCTATGAGCACCCTCAGTCCTTCTGAGTTTCATTCCGAAGACCTGGATAAAAAAGGCAGCACTCCGGATCGACTCATTGAGATATCCCAAAACACAGATAAACCTTTTGTGATGAGCATTGACGCAGGCCGGATCTATGATCCATTGGTGGATAAGCTGGAGAAGGCCTTCATTCCTGTGTTTCGAAAAAGCGATGAAGCGGTATTTTTTATGAGAAAATACATCAATCACTTTTTAACTCAAGTTGAATAATCCTTTCTTTTTGCTATTATATTGAATGTGAAAAAATTTATTTGGGGAATTATGGTTTTTTTTATTTTTGCAGGAGGGCTCTGTATGTCCAACATCAAACAAGAAAATCAAATGGATTCGTCTGGATTTATACCCAAGGAAATGAATGGATGGACTGCTGGAGAAGATAAAATCTATGATGAGACCTCCATATTTGATTATATAGATGGGGCTGGAGAAGTTTATAGAGCCTATCAATTTATTAAGCTCAGAGCCAGACATTTTTCCAAACCTGAAAATCCTAACATCCTGGTTGACCTTTTTGATATGGGATCATCCAGAAATGCCTATGGAGTTTTCACCCATAATCTGGAGGGTGAAGAAGCGGATATCGGCCAAGGATCCACTTACCAAGGGGGGCTTCTTTCTTTTTGGAAAGGTTCTTATTTTGTGTCTTTGTATGCTGAACGGGAGACCCAGGAATCCAAGAAAACAGTTCTGGAATTGGGCCAAGAGATCTCATCCCGTATTCCCAATAAAGGCAAAGTTCCTGAGATTGTCTCAAGGCTTCCGGAACAGGATCTGGATCGATCAAGAATTCGTTATTTTTACAATCCTTTGATCCTGAACTATCATTTCTATGTGGGGGAAGGGAATTTCCTCAATCTCAATCCAGAAACTCATGCTGTGCTGGGAGTTTACGGAAAAGGGGACGATGTGTACAGACTCCTTTTGATTCAATACCCGGATGAGACAAAAGCACAGAAATCGCAAAAAGATTTCATCCGGGCTTACATGCCGGATTCTGCCCATTCAACTGTGGTTCAGGCGGAAGACGGAAAATGGAACGGGGCGGATGTGAAGGGAAATGTACTTGTCATTGTTTTTGAAGCCTCCATCAAAGCCAAGGCCCAGGATGTGATCCAGAGAGTCAAAAAGTAGGGACATGGAATATGTGCTCCCGTATTTTCTATATAAAGGATATACGCTAATAAGGCTTTTTTTGCGGATTGCTTTTTGTGTCATTGCGAGCGAAGCGAAGCAATCTCAAGTTTTTGTAAAAATAAAATGAAGGAGGAATCTTAATGAAAAAAATAACCCGAAGAGATTTTTTACAGAAAGCGGCTGTCTCGCCTTTGGCTGGTGCTTTTCTTTTAAATATGAAATCCCCTTTGTTTTCGGGTCAAAGCCAGAAGTCCCGGGTGGTTCTGATCCGGAATAAAAACGCTTTGATTTCCTTTAAAAAGGCCGACCCGGAAGTGATCCAGGATATGCTGGATCAAGCGGTGATGACTCTTCTGGATAAAAGCAGCGTCCAGGATGCCTGGAAAATGCTGGTGAGCGCTGATGACATTGTGGGCATTAAAAGCAATGTGTGGCGCTATCTTCCCACTCCCAAAGAGCTGGAGGATGCCCTAGAAAAAAGATTGATGGATGTTGGGATCAAAGAAGAAAACATTGGAATCGATGACAGAGGAGTCCGGCGAAATCCCATTTTTCAAAAAGCCACCGCTCTGATCAACGCCCGACCCGCCCGGACTCACCACTGGTCCGGGATCGGATCTCTGATAAAGAATTACATCATGTTTGTTCCCAGAGCTTCTGCTTATCATGGAGATTCCTGCGCAGATCTGGCCACAATCTGGAAAGAATACAACCTTGTGGACAGGACCAAACTCAACATTCTGGTGATGCTCAATCCTCTTTTTCATTCTGTGGGACCGCACAATTACAACGATGAATACGTCTGGGAATACAAAGGACTGATTGTCAGCCAGGACCCGGTGGCAGCGGATTCTGTGGGATTGAGGATCATCGAAGCCAAGCGCCAGGAACATTTCGGGAAAAAGGTGGCTTTTGAAACCCCTGCCAAACACATCCGTATGGCCGAGACCAGACACGGCCTGGGTGTGGCTGATCCTTCTAAAATCGAATTGATCAAACTCGGCTGGAAACAGGACATTCTCATCTAAATAATCATTTTATGGGGTGCACATCATTTTTTTTTGGCATTTGATAAGAAAAGTTGTAGAATAATTTGTTTTCAAGAGTAAAGCAGAAGCACGCATTGCATAAAATTTTTTACTCATAATGTTTAATAGAGCCACGATTATTCACGGGTCGAGATAACTGCGTCATTGCGAGCGACCGCAAGGGAGCGCGGCAATCTCATGCTGAAAAAAATTCATTATAAAAACATCGCCATTTTTTAATGAATAATTCAAAATAGGTAGGAGGTAACATGGGACTGCACTCCATTGATCTGCTGATTGTGTTTCTATACTTCCTGGTTTTATTCGCCATTGTCTGGTGGGTCATCAAACAAAAGCAGGAGACCTCCACAGACTATTTTTTAGCGGGACGCCATCTGGGATGGTTCATCATCGGAGCCTCCATATTTTCTTCCAATATCGGCTCTGAGCATTTGGTCGGATTGGCCGGTTCCGGAGCCACAGACGGAGTGGCCATGGCTCATTATGAACTTCATGCCTGGTGCCTTTTGGTTCTGGGCTGGGTGATGGTCCCTTTTTACATGCGCTCCAAAGTATTCACCATGCCCGAGTTTTTGGAAAAGCGCTTCTCTCCGGGAGCCCGCACCGTGCTGTCAGGCATTTCTCTAGTGGCGTATGTGCTGACTAAGATCGCTGTGGGTATTTTTGCCGGGGGCATTGTTTTCAGCGTTCTTCTGCCGGATATTAATTTCATGGGGATGGACAGCTTTTGGATCGGGTCTATTCTGGTTATTGTGCTGACCGGTCTTTACACTATACTGGGCGGTCTGCGCGCTGTGGCGTATACAGAAGCTCTGCAGACTATTGTCCTTGTATTCGGTTCCATCCTGGTCACTATTTTTGGATTGAAAGCCCTGGGAGGATGGGGAGAGCTGCGCGCTGTCTGCGGTTCGGAGATGTTCAACCTCTGGAGGCCTCTGGTGCCTGCCGGGATCGAGGGAACCTGGGCGCCCATTAAAGAAGCCGGGCGCATGGCCTGGTATTTCAATGACGGATATCCCTGGCTGGGAATGCTTTTTTGTGCCCCCATTATTGGTCTTTGGTACTGGACCACGGATCAATACATTGTCCAGCGCGCATTGGGAGCCAGAAACGAAAAAGAAGCCAGGCGGGGCTCTATTTGTGCGGCATTTTTCAAGCTTCTGCCTGTTTTTATTTTCATCATACCCGGGATGATCTGTTTTGCTCTGGCAAAAAGCGGAAAAGTCGCTGTGATCCAGCAGACTTTATTCAACGGTCAGGGAGAACTTCTGGTTGAGCAATCTCAGTCAGCTTTTCCGCTTCTGGTGGCGACCATCTTACCTATAGGTATTCGGGGCATTGTGGTGGCGGGTCTTTTGGCTGCATTGATGAGTTCTCTGGCAGGTGTGTTCAATGCCTCTTCCACTTTGTTCACTATGGACTTTTATGCAAGATTAAAACCTCAAGCTTCCCAGCGCCAGCTGGTCTGGGTGGGCCGGATCGCCACATCGGTCATGGTTCTGATCGGGCTTCTCTGGATCCCGGTCATAAGCGGGGGAAGAGGGTTGTACGATTATCTGCAGACTGTACAGGGATATCTGGCTCCGCCTATTTTTGTTGTCTTTTTCTTCGGTGTGTTCAACAAGCGGCTCAACCACAAAGGATGTCTGGCTGCTCTGGTCACGGGTTTTGTTTTAGGTTTGGGACGATTGGCCATTGACACTCCGGTCTCGCTGATTGAGAATTTCACCTATAAACAGGGATCATTTTTATGGGTGGTGAATAATATATTCTTCCAGTACTACAGCCTCTTGATATTCATTGTGTGTGCTGTGGTTATGGTGGTAGTCAGCCGTATGACCGGAGGGTCTAAAAAGGATTTGAGCGGGTTGACCTATGGCACATTATCGGATGAACACCGTAACGAATCCAGATCAAGCTGGAGTGCTCGCGATGTGATTGCCTCAGTCGTGGTCCTGATGCTTATTCTTGCGGCTTATTTGTATTTCACAGGATAACCTGAGTTATTCATAAAATCAGCCTGAACTTTCATTTACTATCTCTTGATCAATTGTTTTTTGATGTGACTTCAACAAACAAAGTTTATCTCTTTATTTCAGTTTTATATTATTTTATTGCAGGCTGATTTTACCTTTCAGGCGAGCCGATATCACTGCATCTGCTTCGTTACGAGGCATTCGAAGTGAAGGACCACGTCTTCATACCTCGTGCCTTGCATCTGCAGCAATCTCGACTCGTGAATAAGTCAGGTTATTACCTGACTTATTCATAAAAAATGGCGATGCTTTTAGTGATTCGTGAATAATTCAGGTTCACCTGAATTATTCATCTGTTGGTTTGCATTTTCCTACTAAATTGAATACAGTTAAAATAAGAGAAAAGATACAGCCATTTTTTTACGAATAGGACAAGTGAGATATGATAAAGGAAAACATAAAAAAAATAATAGATGAGCTTCCCGAGGGAGTGGAGCTGGTGGCAGCAGCCAAGACGCGAACTCCTGAAGAAGTCAAAAAAGCAGTGGAGGCTGGAATCAAAATCGTGGGTGAAAACTATGTTCAGGAAGCCCAGGATGCTTTTGATGCTTTAGGCAATGAAGTGAGATGGCATTTCATCGGTCATCTGCAGAGAAACAAAGTCAAAAATGCCATAAAAATATTTGATATGATAGAGACTGTGGATTCCCTGAAGCTGGCTAAAGAAATCGAGAAAAGAGCAGCCAGAGAAGATAAAGTGATGCCTGTTCTTATTGAGGTGAACAGCGGACGAGAAGAGCAGAAATTCGGTGTTTTACCTGAGGAAGTGGAGGAATTAGCAAGAAAAATAGCTGACTTTAAACATCTCAAACTCCAGGGTTTGATGACCATGGGCCCCATGGTGGGCGATCCGGAAAACGCAAGACCTTATTTTGTTGAAACAAGAAAAGTTTTCAATAAACTCAAAGAGCTTTCTATTCCCAATCTTGAGATGAAATACCTGTCTATGGGAATGACCAATTCCTATAAAATAGCGGTTGAGGAAGGCGCCAACATCGTGAGGATCGGGACCAAGATATTCGGTCCTCGTGAATCATAAAAAGGAAGATCCTATGAATAAACAAAAAAAGCTGGTTGAAGAAAAAGAGCCCCTTTTAAAAAAAAGAAAAGGCGGAGCCGTGAATCTGATATTGGCTTCTTTAATGACCGAAGCAGGAAGGATGATTGATGAAGGATTCAAGATCGCGGATATTGAGGAAGCGGCAATAAAAGCATTTGACATTAAAAAGGGATTCCTTGCACAGATGGATGAATTCGGCATACCAGAGTCCATAAATTATCTGCTTTATCTGGAAGACAAAAAAGATAATGAGGATGATGTGCATAATGTTTATCATAATTTTTTCTCCCTGCCCATAAGCTTTATGGAGAAGCTCGAAGAGCATAAAATTGCCAAAAATAAGTCATCCGCCAAGTGGATGGATAAGCATGCTGTAAGGGAAGAATCAGATGATTTTCTGCTGAAGGATATGCTGAAAAACAGATTCAAAGCCGTGTCTTTTATGGTCGCATCAGAACTTGTGGAGTCAGGTGTGTCGGATATTGATAGGGTAGAAAAGTTATGCAAAGAGATGTTAAACTGGGAAAAAGGGCCTTTTTCCATGATGAATGAAATGGGAATCAAAGAAGCCCTGGGTATTGTTACAGAGAAAATGGAAATATCCCACCGCCGTGAAATCAATTTTTACATTCCTGTGCGGCTCATCAATCAGGCTCAAAAAAACAGTCCCTGGCGAAGCAAAGGCTTAGAGTCATAAGGTCACACCAAGATGGCTCTCACTGTCAGAGAAAAGCTCGAAAAACTGGAAAAAGAGGTTCTTTCTGAAAAAGCCTGTTTGAGCTTGAACACCAAAGGCCGGGAAAGAAAAGAGAGCCTTCACTCGCTTAGAACCGAATTCCAGAGGGATAGGGATCGAATCATCCACTGCAAATCTTTCCGAAGATTGAAGCACAAAACTCAGGTTTTTATCGCACCTTACGGAGACCACTACCGAACCCGGCTCACTCATACTCTGGAAGTGAGTCAGATTGCCCGGACCATCTCCAAAGCTCTGCGTCTTAATGAAGATCTGACCGAAGCCATTGCTTTGGGGCATGACCTGGGCCACACTCCTTTTGGACATGCGGGTGAAAAGAGCCTGAAAAAACTCTCTCCAAAAAGGTTTTCCCACTATACTCAGAGCCTTCGTGTGGTGGAGAAACTGGAATACAACGGCAAGGGTTTGAATTTGACTTATGAAGTGAGAGACGGTATTTTAAAGCACTCCAAAGGAAGAGGAAAAATCTTTGATGTGGATAAAGACGCCCTGCCCATGACTTTAGAGGGTCAAGTCGTTCGGGTGTCAGACCTGATCGCCTATGTAAACCACGACATCGATGATGCTTTAAGAGCCGGGGTGATTAAAGAGACGGATATTCCTTCTCATTTGGTTCGTTCTCTGGGCAAATGGCATGCCAAAAGAATCGATAAGATGGTCTGGGATGTCATTGATTCCACTTCCAGAGGAGGATTAACAGGCATTTCTCTAAGCGATAACATGAATTCCGCGATTGTGGAACTCAGGGATTTTCTTTATGAAAAAGTCTATTTCAGCGATCAAAATCTCATTCAGTATGAAAAAGTGGATAAGATTCTCACTGACCTCTATGAGTACATCCTGGATCATCCAAAAGACTATGTGAAAAATTATCCTGAAGAGGATCTGCTTGAGATCAGAGTGATTGATTTTATAGCCGGCATGACCGATCTATATGCCTTAAATCTTTATGAAAAGCTTTTTTTGCCCAACCACAGAACCCGGCTTTAAAAAGAAAGAAAGAGCTTTTTTTATTCTATTTTTTTATTTCAAAATCGACTCGGCTGACGGTTTCTTTAATTGAAGTGTCTTTGATAAAGATCGTGATGAGATGGGAAGAACTGGCAGCTCCTTTGGTTTTGTTTTTCGTGATTTTGGCGTCAATAACATACATATGTCCTGGCTCAACTGTAAAGGACAGTTCTGATTCTCCTCTCATGAAAACAGTTTGAGAGGCGATGTCTACCGTCTGATTCGGATGGAATCTACGTTGGGAGGTATTGAAAGTGCTTCCCTTTGTCACTATGGTGTGTGCACCTGGAAGCAGCTCTACATAAGCAAAGCTGCCTTCCTGATTGGCTCGTGATTTTAATTGTCTGACTGTTGTGCTGTCGATTCGAATTATGTCCAGATTATCGGATGCACAAAAGAGGTATCCAACCGAATCTTTGGGACGGGGCGAGCCTTCATAGGCTCTCAGGTTGTTGCTGCGCAG
>Ga0180434_10010281_pt1 | contig 10050 bp, 10 predicted proteins | sample SS_ome_7_FD_132453 | JGI IMG/M metagenome (GOLD analysis project Ga0180434, IMG submission 132453) | Hypersaline lake sediment archaeal communities from the Salton Sea, California, USA - SS_1_D_2 metaG | ecosystem: Environmental > Aquatic > Non-marine Saline and Alkaline > Hypersaline >... | reverse complement strand
TCGCCAAACAATACATCGCATATGTACCTTGTCCATACGTCTGGAATGCCAGAATTGACCTTCGGTGCGGTACGCAAGCGTAGGCTGGAGAATAGGACGCTCGATTACGATTACGAGCACGAGGTCGCATAGAATGAGATCGGGTAAAGGCCAACCGATTTGCAGTTGGCTGCTTCAGATGGCTGAAGTGTTACCGATATTGGAATTTGTTTCGGATTTCGAGATTCGTATTTCGGATTTCGCAACACGGCGTGCCTCTGGACCTCGGCCGAGGATTCCCTATAATGGGCGAATTGATGCATGCCGACGCGGCATCGACTAGAGATTCCGACGCTGACGCTTGTCCAGAAAGACCCCATGCCAGAGAACGTCATCATCATCGGCAGCGGGCCCGCCGGTTGGGCCGCCGCCATCTACGCAGCCCGGGCCGAACTGAAACCGCTTCTGTTTGAAGGGGCCATTACCCAGGAAAACCAAGTCGCCGGAACTCTTCCGCTGGGCCAATTGGCACTCACCACCGAGGTGGAGAACTACCCGGGCTTCCCCGCCGGAAACCTGGAGAGCTACCTCGACGATGCGATCGACGAGAAACGCCGAAAGATGATGCCACCTCATGCCAAGGATGGGGTGAGCGGGCCGGAGCTGATGGAGCTGATGCGTCAGCAGGCGATCAATTTCGGCACCCGGGTGATTACCGACGACATCGTCGAGGTGGATTTCGACGTCCATCCCTTCCGGCTGAGAACGCTACAAGGCGAGAGTCACGAAGCACTTGCGGTGATCGTCGCCACCGGCGCCCGGGCGAATTATCTGAATATCCCCTCGGAGGAGCGGTTCAAGAACCATGGCGTTAGTGCCTGCGCCGTCTGCGACGGGGCCTTGCCGCGGTTCCGGGGCAAGCCGCTGGCGGTGATCGGCGGCGGCGACTCGGCTGTCGAGGAGGCCGATTACTTGTCGAAGTTCGCCAGCAAGGTCTATCTGGTCCACCGCCGCGACGAGCTTCGGGCGTCGAAGATCATGGCCCATCGGGCGATGAACAACCCGAGGATCGAAATCCTCTGGAACCGCGTGGTCGACGAGGTCCTCGGCGACGAGACCGACGGGGTCACCGGCATGCGGCTGGCGAGCACGGCCGGCGAGGAGGATATCGAGTTGCCCATTGCCGGCTTCTTCCTGGCGATCGGGCACACGCCGAACACGGCGTTCCTGAAGGGGAAGCTGGAAATGAACGATAAGAAATACCTCAAATTGACGACGCCGGGTCGGACCTACACCAGCGTCGAGGGGGTTTTCGCGGCCGGCGACGTGGCCGACGACTACTACCGCCAGGCGATCACCGCCGCGGGGACCGGCTGCATGGCCGCGTTGGACACCGAGCGGTGGCTAGCGGCGAAAGAGCTATTATAATGGCAGGTTAGTCGTCTCAGGGGTCACGACAAGGACCCCCGAATGGGAGGGCGATCGAGGACGCAAAAACCTTTCCCCGAACAACTCCCCCGAGCCACAACTCGTCGAAGGGAAGAAGGCCATGCACATGACACGTCGGACATTTGTGAAATCCACGGCCGCGGCGACCGGACTGGGCGCCCTACCTAGTCTTGCAACCGCCAGTGACGCCGCAGCCGAGCCCTTGACGTTCTCGCGCTACGCGATCTGCAACGAGACGTTCCGCGACTGGCCGCAGGAGAAGATTTTCCACTTTGCGGCCGAGTGCGGCTATCAGGGCGTGGAGATCGCCCCGTTCACGATCGACCACGACGTCCGCAACGTTACGGCGACGCGCCGGGCCGAGCTGCGCAAGCATGCGGAGAATGCGGGCGTCGAGATCGTCGGCCTGCACTGGCTGCTATCGAAGACCGAAGGGCTGCACCTGACCAGCCCCGATGCCGAGACGCGCCGCCGCACGGCCGACTACCTGGGCGAGCTTGCCCGATTCTGCCACGAGCTTGGCGGCAACGTGATGATTTTCGGCTCGCCGCAGCAGAGGAACCTGGCTGAGGGCGTCTCGCCGTCGCAGGGCATGGAGTATGCCGCCTAGGTACTCGGCCGCTCGATGCGGGCGATGAAGAAGTACGGTGTGACCTTGGCTCTGGAACCCCTGGCGCCAAAGGAGACGAACTTCCTGTTCCGGTCGGCCCAGGCGGTGCAGTTGGCCAAGCGGGTTGATTCGCCGCACTGCAAGATGATGCTCGACTGCAAGGCGATGATCACCGAGCCGACGCCGATCCCGGAGTTGATCCGCGAGCACCGCGACTGGATGGCGCATTTCCACGCGAACGATCCGAACCTGCAAGGCCCCGGGACGGGCGAGTTGGATTTCGTGCCCATCTTCGAGGCCCTCTGCGACGTGAAGTTTTCCGGTTGGATTTCGGTCGAGGTTTTCGACTACACGCCCGGGCCGGAGCGGTTGGCCCGGGAGAGCATCGCGTACATGAAGAAGGTTGCCGCGGAGGTGGCGGGCTGAGAGGAAATCCGAAGCGCCACGGCCCCGTTTTCGCCCCCCGATACCCAAGGAGATGATCGATGTCCGAGCAGTCAAAAGGCCTTCCGATGACGGCCAAATGGGACCCGGAGAAGCTCGCCCGCGAAACGGCCGAACTGAAGGCCTTGGAGAGCAAGCCGTTTCTGCCCCGGGCGACCGGCTACATCAAGCGGACCGGGCCGGGCCTGCTGCAAAGCGCGATGACGCTCGGCGCCGGCAGTGCGGCGGCTTCGGTGATGGCGGGGGCCTCGTTCGGCTATAAGCTGCTTTGGGTCCAGCCGGTGGCCATGTTCCTGGGCATCTGCATGCTCGCGGCGTTGGGCAATATCGTCTTGAGCACCGGCGAGCGGCCCTATCGCCTGTTCGGCCGCGAAATGAGCTGGGTGCTGACGTTCCTCTGGGCGTTGGGCACGGTGTCGGCCTCGATCATCTGGCACTTCCCACAATACGGGCTGGCCGCCGGCGCGGCCCGGGACCTCGCCGAGATGTTCGGCCATACCGTCTGGGTCGACGGCGCCGCAGCGCCGACGCTCACCGCACAAGGCCATATGGTCAGTTGGGGCATCGGGGCGTTGATCCTGGGCGTCAGTATCTTCACCGTCTGGAACTACGGGGCCGGCTCCCGGGGAATCAAGCTCTACGAATGGTTCCTCCGCGCGGTCATCGGACTGGTGATCCTCAGCTTCGGCATCGTCGTGGTCGCCAATATCGGCAACATCGATTGGGTCGAGTTGGGCAAAGGGTTCATCGGCTGGTACGGCATCCCGGAGATCAAGCCTCAGCCGGGCTTGACGGCGGCCAACCTCGACTCCACCACGCTGGTGCTCGGCATGCTTGGCGCCGCGGTGGGGATCAACATGACGTTCCTCTACCCCTACTCGCTGCTGGCGAAGGGCTGGGGTGAAAACCACAAGGCCCTCTCGCGGTGGGACCTCGGCATGTCGATGTTCCTGCCCTTCGTGCTGGTCACGTCGTTGGTGATCATCGGCATGGCCGTCGCTGGCGTCTACAACCCCGACGCCGAGTACGTCCAGGCCGGCATGAAGCCGCTAGACGCCTCCCAGGCCCTGATGGGCGTGATGGGCGAGAAGCTCGGCCGGTTGATCTTCGACCTCGGCTTCATCGGCATGACGTGCGGAGCAATCTCCACGCATATGGTCGTCTGCGGCTTCACCTTCTGCGAGATGTTCGGCCTGGAGTATACCGTCTGGCGTTACCGGCTCTTTTCGCTGGTGCCGGCGGTCGGCATCCTTGGCGTGGTGACCAGCACGCCCATCTGGTTCCCGATTTTCGCCTCGGCCATCTGCTTCACGATGCTGCCGATCGCCTACCTGATGTTCTTCGTGCTGGCGAACAACCGCAAGCTGGTCAAGAACAGCCTGGGCCAAGGTATCGGACGCGAGATTTTCAACATCATCCTGCTGGTCGCCCTGGTTGTGGCCACCGTGGGGGCCGCCATCAAGATCAAGGGCAACGTGATCAACCCGATCATCAAAATGCTCAAGCAGGACTCGGTCGAAGTCCCCTTGGATGGAGACGCCGTGCCCGAGAAAACCGACATCGGCACGAAGTTCGAGGAGGGCGAGTAGCCGAACTTCCACGTCCTGGGGCGGATTTTCAGTCCGTCCAAATGATGGAAAGACGGATGACCAATCCGTCAGAATGGTGGCAGGACGGATTGCGAATCCGTTCGACGGGGCGCGTTATTCGCAAGAATGGAGTCAGGTATGCCCGAACGGATGTCAATCGGCCAAGCGCGCCGGGCCGAGGCCCTCGGCCGGCAAGTGCTCTTGCAGGGCTGGGTCCGCACGCGGCGCGACTCGAAGGCCGGGTTCAGCTTCCTGGAACTGAACGACGGCTCCTGCCTGGGCAATATCCAAGTGATCGCCCCGGCGGAGCTGGACAACTACGAGTCGGAGATCAAGCATCTTACGGCTGGCGCGAGCGTGAGTATCGAGGGCGTCGTCAAGGAGTCGCCCGGCAAGGGGCAGGCCACGGAGGTCGAGGCGGCCCGGGTGGTCGTCCACGGCACGGCCGATCCGGAAAACTACCCACTGCAGAAGAAGCGGCACTCATTCGAGTTTCTGCGAACGATCGCCCACCTGCGGCCGCGCACCAACACGTTCGGGGCCATTGCCCGGGTACGCAATTGCGTGTGCAACTCGATCCACCAGTTCTTCCAGGAGGAGGGGTTCCTCTACATCCACACACCGGTCATCACGGCCAGCGACTGCGAGGGCGCCGGCGAGATGTTCCAGGTCACCACGCTCGACCTGGCCGATCCGCCGAAGGACGGCCCGCGGGTGGACTTCTCGCAGGACTTCTTCGACCGGCCGGCCTACTTGACCGTTTCCGGACAGTTGGAGGCCGAGATTTTCGCCTGCGGGCTGAGCAAGGCCTACACGTTCGGGCCGACCTTCCGCGCGGAGAACTCGAACACGGCCCGACACCTGGCCGAATTCTGGATGGTCGAGCCGGAGATGGCCTTCTGCAACCTCGAAGACGATATGGCGTTGGCCGAGCGGCTATTGAAGCGGATCTTCGCCGACGTGCTCGAGAAGTGCCCGGAGGACATGGACTTCTTCAACCAACGGATCGACAAGACCACGATCGAGACGCTACGGCACATCGTCGACAGCCAGTTCGTCCGTCTGCCCTATACCGAGGCCGTTGAAATCCTCAGCGCCTCGGGCGAGTCGTTCGAGTTTCCGGTCGCCTGGGGCAACGATTTGCAGTCGGAGCACGAGCGCTTTCTGACCGAGAAGCATTTCCGCTGCCCGGTGATCGTTCACGACTATCCGCGGACGATCAAGCCGTTTTACATGCGCGTCAACGACGACGGGCGGACGGTTCGGGCAATGGACGTGCTGGTGCCGAAGGTCGGCGAGATCATCGGCGGCAGCCAGCGCGAGGAGCGGCTCGACGTGCTCCGCGAGCGGATGCTCGAACAGGAGCTCAACCCGGACGACTACTGGTGGTATCTAGAGCTTCGCAAGTACGGCACGGTGCCGCACGCGGGCTTCGGGCTTGGGCTGGAGCGGGTCGTTCAGTTCATCACCGGCATGGCCAACATTCGCGACGTGATCCCCTTCCCCCGCACACCCGGCAGCGCGGAATTCTGAGTCGTTGGCTGCTTTTTCCCAAGCTCACGTCCAGAAACATTGCATCCGATCCCCAGACATTCGCTACTTCCAGTCTAGCCGTTTTCGGCACCGTCAATAAGCGCGCTACCGGATCGCCTCGATCAGCCGGTCGATGTCGGTGCTGTCGTTGTAGGCGTGGGGGCTGATCCGCAGGCGGCCGGCGCGACAGCTCAACACGACGCCCTGGCCCAGGCACCGCTGCCGGACGGCCTGGGGGTCGCGGCCCGGCAGGTCGAACACCACGATCCCGCTGGCGTGCTCGCGCTGGCGATTGCTGACGACCTCCGCCCCGGCCTCTTCCAGGCGGCGGCACGCCTCGTCGGTCACCTCAATCACCCGGGCGCCGATCCGCTTCGGCCCAAATTGCCCGAGCAGTTCCAGGCTGGCACCCAGCGCGAGGTGGCCACCCATATTCGGGCTGCCGCCCTCGTAACGCGCGGCCGAGGGCTTCAGCGTCAGCTCGATGCGTTGGAAGTCGTGGGGCTCCACCACGCTGTTCCAGCCGACGCCCAACGGCCGAAGCAGGTTGAGGTGTTCCTTTCGTAGGTAGAACACGCCGGCCCCCTCCGGCCCGAGCAGCCACTTATGCCCGTCGGCCGCGAGGAAGTCGATCGGCGTCTGCTTCACGTCCAGCGGAAAGACGCCCAGGCCCTGGATCGCGTCGATGAATAGCAGAATCCCGCGGCGGTGGGCGAACTCGGCCAGCCGATCCAGATCGTGCCGCCAGCCGTTGCCGTAGCAGACCCAACTCAGCGCGAGGATCCGCGTCCGCTGGTCGCAGGCCCCGGCCAGCCGGTCGAAATCCAGCCGACCGTCCTCGCCGACGGCAATTCGCCGCGTCTCGACCCCCCGATCGGCGAGGTGCATCCAGGGATAGAGGTTCGACGGGAATTCGTCGGCCCGAGTGACCACATTGTCGCCCGGCTGCCAGGGGAAACCCTCGGCGACAAAGCCAATCCCCTCGGTAGTGCTGTGCGTCAGGGCGACCTCGTCCTCGTCGGCACGGAGGAGAAATGCCGCGGTTTTCCGTGTCTCTTGAAGCTGTTTGGCCCATTGTGGGTAGTGGATATCCCCGTCCCTGCAAACTTCGTCCGCCCAGGTTGCCAGCGCGGCCCGGGCAGGCTCCGGCAAGGGCGCGACGGCCGCATGGTCGAAGTAGGCCCAACGCTCGGTGACCGGCATGTGGCGACGAAATTCGGCCCAATCGGGCTGGGGGCGAGACATCGGGGTAGCTCCTGCTCTGCCAAGGTGGTGATTCGTCGACCGTTGAACTATACTAACATGGTGGTCTGTTAGAAAATACGTCGATCCGCTCTTGCCGGGATTTTCGCGATGCCCAAAGCTCTCTGCCTGACGGGAATGATCGTCGCCGTCTTGCTGCTGCTGATCTTCACGTTGGATCTGGCCCTCGGCTTCCCGTTCGGGGGGGCCAGCACACTGATGAACATCGGGTTCATTCTCTGCGCCGCGGTGCTGGGCTATCTGAGCTGGAGCGCCCTGCGCGAACAGACCTAAGGCCCGACGCCGCTTGTCAGCCAGCTCGCGATGGGCCATAATGCGCGGTTTGCGGTACGGTTTCTCTGGCCTCAGACTTACGGATTGCTCCCATGCCAAGCTGTGTTCTCGCGTATTCCGGCGGATTGGATACTTCGGTCATTCTCGGCTGGCTGATGGACGAAGGCTACGACGTCCACGCCGTCTACGTCGATCTAGGGCAGCCGTGCGAAGACCGCGAAGCCATCCTGCAAAAGGCACGCGACATCGGCGCGAAGAGCGCCCAAATCGTCGACGCGCAGCTCGAACTCTGCCGCGACTTCGCCTTCCCCGTCTTGCAGTGGCAGGCAAAGTACGAGGGCGTCTACCTGCTGGGCACCTCGATCGCCCGGCCGCTGATCTCGAAGGTCTGCCTGCAGGTCGCCCGGGAAGTCGGCGCCGACGCCTACGCCCACGGCGCCACGGGCAAGGGCAACGACCAGTGCCGCTTCCAACTGGCGGCCGAGGCGCTGGATCCGAACGTCCAGGTCATCGCTCCGTGGCGGATCGAATTGTTCCGCCAGCAATTCCCCGGCCGCACCGACATGATCGCCTATTGCCGCGAGAAGAACATCCCGGTGAAGGCCTCGATCGACAAGCCCTACAGCAGCGACGAGAACTGCCTGCACATCAGCTACGAGGCGGGCAAGCTGGAGGACCTGATGGTCAGCGGCGTCGAGCTGGTCGAGTTCGGCATGAGCGTCTCGCCGCAAGACGCCCCCGACAAGCCCGAGGCGGTCGAGATCGGCTTCGAGTCGGGCGTGCCGGTCGAGCTCAACGGCGAGCGGCTCGACGCGTTCGAGATGGTCCGCCGGCTCAACGAGATCGGCGGGCGCAACGGCATCGGGCGGATCGACATGGTCGAGAACCGCTTCGTCGGCATGAAGAGCCGCGGCGTCTACGAGGCGCCCGGCATGACCGTTCTCTACGACGCCCATCGGCTGGTCGAGCAGTTGACCGTCGATCGCGACCTGATGCACCTGCGCGACCGGCTCGCGCCCGAGGTGGCCGAGATGGTCTACTACGGGTTCTGGTACCACGCGAAGCTCGACGCGTTGTTTGCCTTCGCCCGCGAAATGCAGAAACCGGTCACCGGCCGGGTCGACCTGAAGCTGTACAAGGGCAACATCATGGTCGCCGGCCGCCAGAGCCCCAACAGTCTCTACGACGAGGGCATCGCCACGATGGAAGGCGGCGGCGCGTACAACCAGACCGACGCCGAAGGCTTCCTCCGCATCCAAGGCCTCCCCAGCCGCGTCCAGGCGAAGGTGCATCCGCGGGAGTATTGAGCGGCGCGGAAGGCCGACCTATTTCACCCGTGACTAGCCGTAGGGCGGTGCAGCGTAAGGACGGTTTTTGCGATGAAGACTCGAGTCTATATCGAGACGACAATCCCCAGCTTCTACTACACGCTGCGGACGGACACGCAATCGCAGGCCATGATGCATTGGACGCGCCGATGGTGGGCCGAATTTGTTCCGCGGTTTGCGCTGGTCACCAGTCCCGTAGTCATCGCTGAGCTGCGCCGAGGAACCGGTGAGAGGACGCAACAGCGGGTCGACCTTCTGGAAGAGGCGGAACTGCTTGAGGTTACCGCTCTTGCCGAAGAGGTGGCGAACATCTACATAGAGAAGCGGGCCATGCCCAACGATCCCGGGGGTGACGCGCTGCATCTGGCCGTCGCTTCCGTACACCGGGTCGACGTCCTGCTGACGTGGAATTGTCGACATCTGGCCAACCCGAGTAAAATGGAATATATCCGGTGCGTGAATTACGAACTCGGCTTGCCCACGCCAGTTCTCACGACGCCACTGAACTACCTCAGCGGGGATGAATCTGATGTCCAATAGCGAGATTGCGGAAATTCGAGCGATCCGCCACCAGATATCGCAAGAGTGCGGCCACGACATCCACAAGGTCGCCGCATATTACCGGCAGGTGGAAGAGGAGCTGAAGAAGTCGGGGCGGTTCCGTTTCGAGCAACGGTCGGCCGAGGCGGAGGCCGCGTCGATGCCAAACGATATGCCTGAAGGCTAACGGGCACCTGCCGCCGTCGCAGGCAGTGGCGCACAACGCAACTGGCTGTTACTACGCTATCGTGGAACAGGGGGAATGAGATGCCCAGCGATCGGCGGTGGTTTCTAGCCGCTCTCGCAGTTCTTACCGCCGCGTATGGCGGGTCGTACCTCCTTTTGTCGCGTTCCGCTTATGACAGGGCAGACCAGGTGGGCACAGAAGATGGACAGGCATCATTCGGCGATACGGAACGTGGGATATTTGATCCTGCCCCTGCTGATTTGCGCGAACCATGGCGTGCAGGGCGATGAGTCCGAGGTATTCGGGAAATTGGCTGCGGGAAATGCTGAATGGGGCGTGCTGCACAGGCAGGTCGCTTCGACCGCTTCCAAGGCTGACTCGAAAGTACAAGCTCTCACGTGGAACGCCTACGATCCTGTTGTGATCGTTGCGAGGCCTGGCGACGAGATGCAAATCGCATCTATCGCCCTCGGAGAAGTGGTCCAATTCGGAACGGTGCCTGCGGATGCCGTCACTGAGGGAGGCGAGGCACTTCAGTTCCTCAGTAAGCAAATAGCCGCCAACGAGAATGACTATCGGCCGCGGCTTGCCCTCGCCATCTTGTTAAGATATTCGAAAGTGGGGTCTCTGTTTCCGCTACGCGAAATGGAATGTGGTCGCCAGATCGAGCAAGTTCTTCGCCTGGAGCCGGAATGTATTCTTGCTCGGACAGAAAGAGCGGGGCTGCTGGCCCAGCGCGGACACACATCAGAGGCGATCAAGGAACTAAATCAGGTGTTGACGAAAAAGCCGACTAGTGCGTACCTATTCTATGTCCGCGGCCTGACCTTTTTGCAGGATGGGAACCCAGAGCGG
>Ga0180434_10010279_pt1 | contig 10052 bp, 10 predicted proteins | sample SS_ome_7_FD_132453 | JGI IMG/M metagenome (GOLD analysis project Ga0180434, IMG submission 132453) | Hypersaline lake sediment archaeal communities from the Salton Sea, California, USA - SS_1_D_2 metaG | ecosystem: Environmental > Aquatic > Non-marine Saline and Alkaline > Hypersaline >... | reverse complement strand
CGAAGTCGAAAGACCTGCCTCGAGCGCCGCCGAGGAAAGCGGAGGTGAGGGAATGTTGGTCAGTGCCGCTATCTCGGCGTCTTTTGGATGCTGGTACGTCTCCCGTTTCACCCCGATCAGGACGATCTGCTGGAACGCTTCGTATTCCTCCGGGGTGAATTGCCACACCCGTACGTCTCGATACCACCCAGCCAGGTGGCGCAGGATGCGTGTGTTTCGGCGCAGGACGTACTCGGGGATGATGTAGACCAGGATCCCACCGAGCGTGAGAGTGGGAGTGGAGGACTTGAGGAAGGTCAACTCCTGGCGGCGGCTGTCTCCCAGTCCCTCGTGGTCGTAGGGGGGATTTTCGAAGAGCAGGGAGGCAGAGCCATCACTCACACGAGCCTGTTCCCAGGCGGTGGGCAGGACGCGATCCAGGCAAGCCGCCGCCTTCTCCGCCCGAGCCGGGGAGAGTTCCACGCCCCAGGTCTCCACTCGCGCTCCCCGCTTCGCCAGGGCCTGGGCCAGCGCCTCCAGCGCCTCGCCAGCGCCCACACAAGGATCGAGCAGGCGCACCGGTTTCCCCGGCTCCACCTCCAGCAAGGAAGCGATCAACGCTACCTGGGAGAGCGGTGTGGGATAGTAGCCCATTTTTTCCTGCCCCGCGAGTCTCATCGGCTCTCTCCTTCCGCCAACACGATGGCGCCGGATTTGAGTCCTCGGTTCATCAGTGCCAGCCAGGTGTCGTTGTCTCGGGCGTAGACGTAAGCCTCTGCCAGCAGGTCGCCGTGCACTCGCAGGGCCTCGACCATGCGATCAGGCCCGCCGGTACACCCGTCTGGGAAGTTCGCCAGGGTCTCCTGGGCCTGTTGGAGCAGGTAATCCCCCCACTGTGGGAGGATCGGGACGACCAAACGAGGATCGGCGTCTAGCGCTTGCACCAGCGCCGGGCCGGCCTCACCGTCGGGGAGCACGTAGAAGTAACCGGCTGGGGTCTGGTCGTCGTGGGCCAGGAGCGCCATCTGCACGCTCTGTACAGAGGAAAGCGGGATCGTTCGGACCCGATAGCGGGAGCCGCCGCGCACGACGGCAGCGGGCTCCGTTTGGCCTCCTCGTACAGCTTGAGCCACGGTTTGTGATTGCTCCTCAGGGCGGCGTAGATGGCCTTGACGGCCGTCTTTGGGCCGGCCATCGAGAGCAAAACAACCTGGTGCGCGTGGTCGGCGACCAGGACGTCGGCGTGGACCGTGGCGTGAGCACTTGCCAGTATCATACACGCCTCCTTATGCGTTCCGCATACAACTGTTATCACAAAGGAAATCGCCGGGCTGTGAATGACCACAGCCCGGCGCTCTGTTACCCTACAGGATCATTTCCAGGCGAATTCCTCGTGCTGCCCTGGCCATCCGGCCTGCGCGGCTTCTTGCAGCCGTCGCAAGAACTCCTCGGCCGTCAGGACGGCGGTCGGCTCTGCCTGGGTCGCCCTGACCGAGTCCAGTTCGTGCCAGGGATGATCCAGATCCTCTGAGAATTCACAGTGCGTAGGATACAAACCTGGTAGCCCCACGTCGCCAGGGACAAAGTACAGTCCCTCGTGCAGGTGAGGCTGAATCTGTTTCTCGGTGACCAGCCCCTCCAACACGACCGCGCCGGAAAACTTGTAGTTGGCCGCGTCGCGGTACTTGTAGCTGACACAGGTGTTTATCTGTACCAGTGGTTCAGTGTCCACACCCCCTCCTCCCATCATCTGTCTTTATCAGGACGCGCGTCGCCGGGACACGTGCCCTTCCCGTCTCCGTCGGATTCAGCCGGAGGTCGCCACATCTGCTCGGTATAGCGGAGCACTCGGCCATCGGTGAGCGGCAGGAGGTACCGCCCTTTCTCGTCTCTCATCCAGTCAGCCGTGACCCACATAGCGAGCATCCAAAGCTGACCGTCGGAGAGATTGCCGATCTCGTTCCGCAATCCCTCCAGGAACCAGCCCTTGTGGGATTCGGAGGCCTTCAGCGGTCGGCCGGTGAGGATTTCGCACGCCAGGCGGCTGTCGGACGCCGCTGCCTTACGTCTCTCGACCGCCTCGACCAACTCCTCCATCACGCCCACCATCCACATCCGGGGCACGCCCGGCGGAGAGGGATGTTCAGGGACGATGTCGTTCCACGAGCGAGCCGGTCCGAACTGCCGACACAAGGGGATCTCCGGTCCCTCGCTCTCATTCTCGACGGGAATGCGAACCCGGAACTCGACATTGCGCCTACGCGCCGCCCACTGGCAGGGCGGCACGGTCGGGTTCTGGGTGGGGCTTCCGTCCAGGCGGTAACGGCAGTCCTCGCAGCGGGTGGCCAGGGGATGGCGCGCTCCGCTCATCTCGCCGTGCTGCTCCATGTAGGAGCGGATCAGCGCCCGCTGGGCGGCGACGTTCTCCACCTTCGTCACACGAGGAAACGAGTATTCAAGCTCTCCAGGGTTGGCCGAATCGCCATCCCGTTCCGTGCCACTGTCCTCTTCCTCCCACTCGGCGGTGGCCGCCTCCAAAGCCTGCTCAAAGTCCTCTGAGCTGAGACAGACGGGGGTGCGGGTGGTCCTTTGCACGCCCGGATACCCCTCCCATCCAAAGGGGATCTGCACGTAGAAAGGGTCCTGACCGAACACGCCGTCGAAGCAAACCCCCGGCTCCTCGATTTGCTGGCAGGGGTAGCACGGATAGGAGAACATCGGAGCCGCCCGGAGCAGTTCCTGGAGACGACAGTTCTCGCACCGGGCCTCTGGAACCAACCGGTACAGGAGTTCTCTTTCGTCTCCCTCCACACCCAGGTAGCTCAGGCGTATCTGTCGTGTGGCGACGGAGCACGCTGCCGCGTACCAGGTGCGAGCGGGGTTCTCTTTACTCACTTTGGCCCACAGGGCTGCCAGGAGCCGGGCCTGGTTGCGCTCTTTCGGCGTCGCCTCCGGGTCCAGGGAGACGGACGGCGGTTGCCATTTGCGCAGGACTGCGGCGATCTGTTGCGCTCCCTCCACCGTCACCTCTTGTTCCAGAACGTATCGAGTCATCCCCTTTCGCTGGGCCTTGTTTCGCAGGCGGGCCACCGCAGCAGCGATCCCTAGGGCGACGTCTCCGGCGGCCACGGCCTGCGCCAGACTCTCCGGGACTTTGCCGAGCGCCATCACTGCCTGCACTCGGGCTACGGACTGGCCTGTGTTGGCTGCGATTTCGGCCGCCGTCGCTCCGGCCTTCACGGCGGCGGCGTAGCTCTTGGCCTGTCCTAACAGGTCCGGGGTCTCCTGGCCGAAGTTGGCCGCCTGGAGCGCCAGGATCTCCTCCTTCTCGCCACCCTCGAACAGGGCGATGGCAACCTCGACGCCCCCGTGTCGCTCCGTCAAGGGGCCATACGCCTCCGGCAAGGCGAACGGCGAGGGGACTGCGTGCGGTTCCACGCAGACCTCCACCCAGGATTCGCAGTGGGGGCACCACCCTTCTCCATTCTGTGTCTCTTCCAGCAACTCCTGGCAGAAGACGCACACCTCCACCTCCGTCGGGCGGGTGGCGAACTCGGAGACGATCCGGCGTGCAAAGTCCAGATCGGCGCCGTTTTTCCTTCCGTCTAATTGTGCCTTGACCTCTTCCGCCAGCAGCGCGGCCAACCAGCGTCGGTGGCCGCTGACGACGCGGTAGGCGCCGTCGCCGTCCCTGGCGGCGACGATCGGCTGATGCTCGTCCAGACCGCGCTCGTATACCTGGAGCACCAGCCTTGCCATTTCCTCTGGGTCCATCTCCGTGCGCATCTGGGCCGGATGTTCCCGCAGAGAACGTAATTTGACGCTTGTTGTGTTCAAGTTGCACCTCCATTTATCGAAATAGCTTCCATAATAAGGGATTCCCACTTCATCCACTGAGCATACACCAGGTGATGCCGTCTGTGTCGGTATGCGACGGCAGAACTTTGACAATAACCAAACAGTCCAGTATAATCATTATCGAGGACACCACCTATGACCATGTGGACCGTTCAGGACCGTAGGGGCAACGAAATCTATCTCACCGAAGAACGTTGGCAGCATATTTTAGAATCGCGTCCTGGAATGGAGCCGTTCCTCAATGAGTTTCTGGAGACAATTCGAACCGGGCGACGCAAACAAGATGCCTTACTGCCCAACAAGTTCTTCTACTATAAGCATTTTGATGCGCTTTTGCCTGAGAACAACCATGTAATCGCTGTCGTATTGTTCGGGTCACGTTCTGCAACCGATGGAACGCTACAACCCAATAACTTTGTCGTCAGTGGATGGATAAAGTACATCAGGCCGAAAAGATAAGAGGTTATGGACGAATGATCACCGTGAAAAAAGAACGTCGAGTTCTGGCGGATGGGACAGCAGCGTTACTTGTGTACGAAGCCGAGAGCGACGAACTCAACGTATACTTTGGCGAGAATCGCAGGGCAACCGGCGTGCAACTTGCGGATCACATCCTGCTGCGGTTGGATCGAACCGAGGGTAAAGCAATTAGCTTGAGCTTTATTGATTTCTCGTTGCTCATCCGCCCAACGACTTACGGTCCACCCAGTTTCCGTCTGGACGGCCTGGACGATCTCCCTGACGATCTGCGAGAGATGACCCTTCAAATCCTCACCACCCCGCCGGTGAGCTATTTCCTCAAAGTTGGGGCCTTTTACGCTTCTCTCCACCAATCCCCTGTCCCTATCAGCTACATTGAGCGCCAAGCAACGCTGCCTGTATCGACCTGAACATCTTTGTTCTGACCCATATCCACCGACGCACATAGGATGGCCAAAATTATCATCGGTAGTACCTCGTCGTGGCGCTGGCAGCACCGATCATGACCGCGCGCGGCGCGAGAACATCGCTCCCCACCAGCCTTGACAGTGTTCCTCAGTTGGAAATAGCGGAGGCCTCTGATTTTCGAACTTCCCACATATCGTCCAAGTGATCCGAAAACCAGAGTTCGATGTATTTGAGACGGGATTCTGTCACCACACCGGCGCCCGTTACCGTAGAATGACTGTAGTGAATGAGACGTAATCCAATGTCTTGGCGCTGCTTCTTCATCTGATTGTATAGCCAGCGCACATCGCCCATCGTCGTTGCCTTTGGGCAGACGCACACCAACGCTCCACGGTAAAGAAGTTCTCCCAGAAGCAAGTGCGCAAAACGTGCAAAACCCGGCACGACCTCGTGGAAGGACAGTAACGTATGTCCGTCACAGTTGACCGAAAGCGGTGGGCCGAAGAAGATGACGTCGAATGCTCGAAAACGGCTCAACGTCGCCTTGTCCAGTGCATCGCCACAGATACAGTTGATTCCCTTGGCTCGGTTAGCCGCGACAACCTCTGGCTGAATGTCCAGGCCACAGTAGGTTTCGATATTCAACGCTTGATGATAGGCTTCCCACTGTCGTGAACAATCGCCACAGCAGATCTCAGCGATGGACTTGACATTCGGAAGTAGCTCTTGGAGAATAGCAATTCGCTGATTTATTGTCTGGGGATTTGTCCGGGCGAATGCGACTCGATTCAAGTCCGGTGTGTGATAGCTAACGTTCATACACATACCTGTGGGCCGGATTCTACTTTCTACAAGCTCTGGCTGAGATCGCCCCCCAGTCTTTCCAGATCCACCAGCAGAGCATTCTGCCGGGTTGCTTCAGCCTGCACTGCGTCGGTGAAACCGGCACGGGCGAACAAAGCATAGTGCACCGTCCAGCCTTCACCTCCGTCCGGCACGACCTTGGGGGCTTTGGCCATCAAATCCGTCAACACCTTCCGCCCCACGGCCTTGGCGCCCCATTTAGCCTCGCCGAGCAGGATCTGCTTCTCATCCCAGCGAATGGCCACCACGTCCACCTGGGCGCTCGCTGACCAATGGCTACCCACTCGATCGGGCATAAAGGGCAATGCGCCTCGTATCGCCTGGTGGAGCACCCACTCGCGACATAACTCTTCAAAAGCTGTCATCCCCACAAAGGCCCGCATCTGATCCCGGATGATCTCCCATAAGCGGGGAATCAGTCCTTGCTCTAGCAACCGCTCATAGGGAGCGATAAAGCGGAAATAGAAGCGCAGATAGGCGTCGCGCAGGTAATAGCGCCCTTGGGTGGTCTGTTTGCCCTCCGGGATGGTGGCCGGCGTGTCCCGATAGATCAGACGCAGGTCTTGGAGGCGGCTCAGGTAGGTGCTGGTGTGCTGCTTGGTCCGGAATCCCGCCCCCAGCGTGATCGCCTCCAGCGTATGATCCCCCTGGCCGATGGACCGCAGCACGGCCATATAGTTGCGTGGTTCTCGCACCTCGTCGCTCAACAGGTAGAAAGGCTCAACGCGAAACATGCCAGTGTCGAGAAGGATCTCCTCTTGCACATTGGCCGCCAGCGTCTTGCTGCTGTCGAACCGTTCCAGGTAGGCCGGGATACCACCCAGGATGGCGTACACCGCTACCCGCTGGGCCAGATCGTAGTCAGGCAGAAACTCGGCCAGAGCTGCGAAGGGGAGTGCTTCCACCAGCAGACGGGCGGTGAAGCGACCGTAGAGCGGGGCCTGGTACTCCTGCATCTTGACCATCATCCCCACGTGGGAACCGGCCACGATCACGGTCAGGCCCGCCTTTTTCAGATCGTGATCCCACGCATTCTGTAACTCCGAGGGCAGACTGCTGTCGGCTTCAATGGCATAAGGCAGTTCGTCGAGGATGAGAATGAGCTGCTCCCCATCAGCCACGCGAACGGCGTAGCGAAATAGGTCACGCCACGACCGCGCCTCGGGCAGATACTCAGACGAAGCCACCGGCTCTTGGGGATGCTGGTGCTGCCATAGTGCTTCAGCCAGGTTGCGTCGCAAGTTAGTGGCTGTGTTACGACTGGCCACCCAATAGACATAGGGTTGACCGCTGGCCTTGGCCCAATGCAGGAGCAACGTCGTCTTTCCCACTCGTCGTCGCCCATATACGATGATAAACTGACCACCAGGCCGTTCCAGAAGGCGGTTCAGGTTAGCCAGTTCCGCTTCTCGGTTCACAAAACGGGGCATCGCTCCCTCCTTTATCTATCAACGGTTGTGTCTAAGACACAACCGTTGATAACATAGCACACAACTTTGAGGCTGTCAAGAAAGGATGGCCTCCAACGCCTTGACCCAGGTGAAGAGGGCACGCCGTGAGCCTGCCAGATACGACCATAGAGTACCATTCTATGTGTTCCGCCTACAACTCTATGGCCTTCTGAGATAGCAGATCGGGAGAGACAGATGATGTCCCTCCCGACCATCGCTCATCTCGATTGCATGGGCATGACCAGCCCAAGCTGGCCCTCCACGTTCACCGGCTGCACGAGCACCGGCGAATATTGCCCTCCATCAGGGATACTGGCCGTGATGGCGACCTGCTTACCGGCCACAGCTGTCACCGCGTCGGCCAGGTAGCGAACGTTCAGCATTACCCCGGCTTCTGCTCCTGCGACAGGCTCAGGATGGACTCCTTCGACACTCCCTACGGTCGCAGGGCAAACTCTTTCGGCAGGCTCAAAGCAAGCTCCCTCGACCGTCGCTTCCAGTTCAGTCTTGCCCTCACCCGCCTCGACCGAAGTAGAAGAGACGACGATCTGTCCCGGAGGAGCAAACTCAATGCGTAGCGACCCTTCGCTCAGCGCCCGGGCCGTGCGGCAGGCCGCCAGCAATGCACCACGGTCGGCCACAGCACGCACGTCCCACTTCTGGGGGACGATGGCGTGATAGTCCGGGTACTTGCCGCCCAGTTGACAGCCAATCACCACGTCGCCAACCTCGAAGATGACGTGCCGCCGGCCCTCACTCAGGGCGATGGAGACCTCGTCATCGTTCCTGTTCTTTTGAAGTAGCTTTTGCAGCGTTCGCATTCCCTGGGTGGGAACGACCAGGTCGAAAGGCTCGACCACCGGGGCTACCAACGGTACGGTGCACAGCGCCAACCGGAAGCCATCCGCGGCCACCAGTGTGACCTGCTCCCCGGCAAACTGCATCAACGTCCCGCAAAGCGACGTCCGGGTTGGATCTGGACTGGCGGCGTAGATCACGCGGCCGATGCCGTCTCGCAATGCATCAGCCTCCATTCGGGCCACAGGCTCGCCCGCAGGTTCAGGCAGAACCGGAAACTCGTCGACGCCCCACCCCCTGACGTGGGCCTGGGTGCGCCTGCAACGGAGTTCGAGGACATTTTTGTCGTCGAGCGCCACGTCCACTCGCTCCACGTCCATCAAGGCTACCAGGTCGGTTATCGTCCGGGCCGGCAACACCACCTCGCCGGGCTGCGCCACGTGGGCGCCCACCCGGCATTGGATGGCAATCTCCCGGTTGGTAGCCGCCACCTCCAAGTGACCATCCGCGCCGCTCAACAGTATCCCTGCGTCCGTCACTACCAGGGGACGCGAGGGAACGGCGGGCAGCACGGCTTTCAATGCTGCTGTCAGTCGTTCTTGCTCACAATGGAATCGCACCTTGCACCTCCTCTTATGTGTGATGCCTACGTAATACTCCCACGAGACGCACAAGCGCCCCGGTGAATAGGCTGTCATGCCCTTCCACCGGGGCGCTTTGGCGTCCCTTGTCGATTGATGAAAAAGAAACGCGGCGACCTCGGTTAAAGTCGCCACATAATCGTACTATCCTCGATGTTCCTATTACCCTCTCGTGGCGCTTCCGGCGACAGGCGCCGGAGCTAGAGGGCTACTACCATATCGTCCTCACGTCGGAAAGCTCTATCTTGCGATCTCGGCTGATGAGCGGCACATCCAGGTGCAATGCGGTCGCCGCGATCACCCGGTCCGGCAGATCGGGCACTTGCTCTCGTGATACCTGCTGCACCGCCAGGGCTATGGACTGTGTGAGTGGAACGATCTCCAGCAACGACGGTCGTTGCTGCAGGCCCTTCTCCAACAGAGGAATGGTCTCTGCTGGAATGCGGCCCTTATCCACCAGGTAGACTATCTCTACGATACTGATGCTGGCTACGCCTACTCTGATTCCATCCGTGCGGCAGGCCTCGAATTGTGCCAAGGCTGAAGTAGACAATCGCGGGGAATCCAACAGGTACCAGATGATAGCGTGTGTGTCAGCGATCACCCCGGTCACTAGATGTCCTCTCGTGGAAAGTTGGCCCAGGCTTCGCGACGGGACAAGTCTATCTCCTCGGCGCTGATATCAAAGCCCAGGTCTTTCCATAAGCCTCGCAGCGATGGCAGAGGACGTGTAGATTCCTGAAGCTCGCGTTCCACCTCGGGCAGCGCCTGGACGATCACGCGCAACCGCTCGTAGGGCGGCAATTGGCGCAGTTTTTCCAGTACCGTGTCGGCTGTGGTGACTACGGTTGGATTCATTATACTATTCTCCTCCAGGTAGCCGTCCGGAGCATCGGATTCTTCAGTGTATCGATCATTCTTGCTTTGTGGGATGCTCACAGTTTGACGTTCTGTTTTCCTTGAACATATGATGATTGTATCATATTCAACGTACCCTGACAAGAGAGTATGCGGCTGGCGGCTGAGAACCTGCCAGTCTGTGTTCGGGGATCCCATCCACCCAGGTAGAAAGCAGCCCATGCCCGCATCACATCCTGAAGCGGGCAGGTAAAGCGGTACAGCGCCCGTGCCAGTGTGCCCTCCGACCATACCCTGGCATCGGGGATGGAGAACAGGGCCCCCCTGGCTCGCAGCCACGGGGGAATCGCCCTGTCGCGATCAAATCCCGGAACGTTGTGCGGGCGAATCTTGAGCGCGGTGTGGGGTGCAGGATTTCTTTCCTGCCCACTACTGCACTATCTACGTCCATCTGTCGAGTACCTCACATCTCATCTCGCCATCGGGGCACAGGAAGACTGGCCCCATCTCGCTAGGAATGAGTTTCACAGACTGAGCGTTCTGAGCGAGTCTGGAACGCGGCTCCAGCGGCGTCCAGCGGCACACGTTCACCTCGCCCTGTACCGGTCCCAACTCACCGGACCGGTGCAGGTAGATATGGGTGGCCTCGACCAGTGCCGCGTGTGTCAGTCGCTCAACCGGCCACAGTATCAACGCCAGGTCAGAGTCCGCTGTG
>Ga0180434_10010274_pt1 | contig 10054 bp, 5 predicted proteins | sample SS_ome_7_FD_132453 | JGI IMG/M metagenome (GOLD analysis project Ga0180434, IMG submission 132453) | Hypersaline lake sediment archaeal communities from the Salton Sea, California, USA - SS_1_D_2 metaG | ecosystem: Environmental > Aquatic > Non-marine Saline and Alkaline > Hypersaline > Sediment... | reverse complement strand
GCCGCCGCCCGGGGACAACGCCTGGTGTACGATTTGCTCGAGGACCGCGTCGTGCTCCAGGGGACCGACGAGGTGATGCTCAAACAGATTGCCAACGAGATCCACGCCCGGAGCCTCGACTACCGCGCTTCGCCGTCGGGGTGGCCGGGCGAGGTTTACGCCGAAGGGCCCGGCTGGCTTCGGGCCCATCCGGAGGGCCGCCCGGAGGACCGCCTCGAGGCCCGCTGGAACAAGCTCCTCCAGGTCCGCCCGCAGCAGGACAAACACGTGATTTCGCTCCACGGCGGGGCGACGCTTCGCTCCCCGGGCATCGGCCAGCTCGATGCGGAAGAGATCCACTGCACCTTGCGCGAGGCGCGCGGGCAGGGATCGGGCCGGCGCCCCGAACTCGACCCCGACGCGATGTTCGCCCGGGGCAACGTCCACGTCAGCTCCGAGCGCCTAAGCTGCGTGGTCGACGAGCTGAAGGTGCGGTTTGAACAGGCGGAGGCGACGGCCGCCGATCGCGCCCGGTCGCGCCTCAAGACCGGCTGGCGCGTCCCCCTCGCTGCCGGCCGTCCGTCGCAGAGCGGGATGCCGCCGCATTCCGGTTCCCCCTCCTACTTTCGGCACATGGCGCGTCGTCCGCCGCCGCGACATCGGCATTTCGAGGTCCTCGGTCGGCTGCTCGAGGCCAAGGTGCGCCTCGGCGAGGGTCAGCGGGTCGTGCTTTCGGAACTGACGATCCGCGAGGGCGTGCAGTTGGTCGAGACCCGGTCCGCCCAACCGGAGGAGGAGCCGCTCTCGCTCGCCGGCGACTTCGTGCGGGTGGTCGGCGCCGACACGCCCCACGCCGAGGCGACCGTCACCGGCCGGCCGGCCGAGTTGCGGGGCCCCGGCCTGGCGCTGGTCGGGCCAAACATCAACGTAAACCGCGGCACGAACCGGTTGCGGATCGAGGGGGCGGGCCGGATGGACGTCGGCCTGGACCGGGACCTGGAAGGCCGGGCCCTGAAAAGCCCCAGCACCCTGCAGGTCCACTTCGGCCGGTCCATGGACTTCGACGGACAAACGGCCCAGTTCAACGAAGCGGTCCGGGCTACCGCCCCCAACGCGCACCTGGAGACCCCCACGCTGAAGGTCCAGTTCCGCCAGCCGATCCGCTTCGGCGACGAGCAGCTCGCCGCGCGGCCCGAGATCGAGCAGGTCGTGTGTCTGCGCGGGGCGGTGATGCACAACCGCAGCTTCGACGGCCCCCGGCAAATCTCCCAGGAGCGGATCGAAACGGCCGACCTCTCGATCCACGTGCCCAGCGGCGACGTGAACGCGAACGGGCCGGGCCGGGTCCGAAGCGTTCGCCGCGGCGTGTCCAACCCGCTCTTGGACCGCCGGCCGAACGGCGCTGCCGGCGCCGACCGGACGCGTTCACCCGAGGGGGCCGCGGCGCCGGCCGACACGACGCCGCCCGCCCATCGCCTGAGCGCGCTCCGCGTAGAGTTCCAGGGCTCGCTGACCGGGAACCTGCGCCGCCGCGATCTGGTCTTCCACGACCGCGTGCAGACGGCCTTTGCCCCGGTCGACGGCTGGGACGCCGAGCTCGACGTGAACGATCCCGACGCCTTGCCCCCCGGCGGCGTCTCGATGAAATGCGACCGGCTGGGGGTTCACGAGATGCCCGCGCCGCTCAGCGGGCGCCGGGCCGTCGAGCTGGAGGCCGAGGGAAACGTGCTGGTCGAGGGACGGATGGAAAACGGTTTCTACGCCGCCCGCGCCCTGCGAATGACCTACGACGAAGCCAAGGGGCTCCTGGTGCTCGAGGGGGACGGCCATACGGCGGCCGAGCTGTTTCGGCAGCAGCGCGTGGGCGGCCCCCGCTCACGCATCCCCGCCCGGCGGATCCTCTACTGGCCGGCCACGAATCGCTTCACGCTGAACGACCCTCGGGCGGTGGAAATCAACGGACTCCCGTCCGGCGCGTTTGGGGATTGGTAGGTCCGGCCGGTCCTCGAAGTGGGGCAGGCATCCCTGCCCGCCATAACGGAACCTTGTGGCTCTCAATGCGTGGCAGGCAAGGATGCCTGCCCCACTCGAGATAGTTCATGCGACGCGACTTCCTCCCATCGACCGCGATCTTCATTGCCCTCTGGCTGGGGTTAATGATCTTCGGGCGCAGCGCGCTGCTTAAGGACCCGGGCACGTTCTGGCACGTGGCCGTCGGCCAGCGCATGCTCGATACTGGGCAATTGGTGCACGAGGACCTGCTGAGCTTCACGCGCCGGGGGCAGCCCTGGGTGGCCCACCAATGGCTCGCCGAGTGCGGGATGGCGGCCGTGCACACGGTGGCCGGCCTCGACGGGCTGGTGCTCGCAACCGCCGTGGTGCTGGCCGCGACCTACGCCGGCGTGGCCGCGCGGCTCGTGAGCGCCCGGTTCCATCTGCTGGGCGTTGGCGGGCTCTTGGTCCTGATGCTGGCCGCCAGCGCGCCCCAATTCCACGCCCGGCCGCTGGTCCTTTCGATCGCGCTTATGGTCCTCTCGTTTGCGATGCTTCTCGACGTGGACTCGGGCCGGGCGCGGCTTAGGCGGCTGTGGTGGCTCGTGCCGCTGTTCGCACTCTGGGCGAATCTTCACGGCGGCGTGCTGGCAGGGATCGGCACGCTGGGGCTGACCGCGGTGGGGTGGTCCGGAGCATGGCTCCTGGGCAGGCCGTCGCCCGTGCAAAACGCCCGCGCGTTGCTCGCGATGGCGGCCCTGATCGCGGCGTGCTGTCTGGCCGTGCTGGTGAACCCTTACGGGCTGGAATTGCCGCGGGCATGGCTCGCGACGCTGTGGATCCCGCTGCCGGGCCTGATCGAGGAGCACGCCCCACTCCACCCGGCCGACCCGGCGGCCTGGGCAACCTTCGCCCTGGGTGCCGGCTACGTGCTGGCGCTCTTCGGGGTGCTGCCGCGGTGGCCGCGGGCCACGTGGCTGTTGCCCCTGGTGTGGCTGGTGCTGGCGATCATGCGCGTGCGCAACGCCCCGCTGTTCGCGGTGACCGCGGCGCTTGGGCTGGCCGAAATGCTGCCGGCCACGCGCTTCGCGGCATGGCTCGAACGCCACGAATGGCTGCTGCCGCGCGACGGCGCCGCAGATGAGGGCAAACGGGAGACCTGCCGCGCTTGTCCGTGGGGCAAAGCGATCGCGCCCGTGTTGGTCCTGGCCGTTGGGTTGTCCGTTCAGGCGGCAGGTCTTTCGGTGCCGGTCGTCGGGCGCGGCTGGGCCCGGCTCGACCCGACCGTCTGGCCCGTCGAGCTGCTGCCGGAGCTGAAACGGATCGAGCGCGACAACCCGGTGGGCACACCGGTCTTCAACGAGCTGGACTTCGGCGGGTTCGTGATCTACCACACGCCGGGGCTGCGGGTATTTATCGACGACCGCTGCGCGCTCTACGGCGAGGAGTTTCTTCGGGCCTATGACCGTGCCCGGCGCGAGGAGCCCACCCGGCTCGCCGAGTGGCAGCAGCGATACGGCTTCCGCTATGCCCTGGTCGTTACCGGCGGCCCTTTCGATCGCCACTTGGCCGCGTCCCGGTCGTGGACGATAATCCACCGCACGACCCCGGCAACGCTGTACGCATGGAAGGCGTCGACAGTGCGCTGATTGGCCTCGGGCTCGGGGTCGGCCCGCTGAGGAGTCGGTCCCTTGTCCCCGCTTCGGCTGATCATCCTGGTGCGGCGGTTCTGGCCGCAGGTGGGCTCGACGGCCTGGGCCGCGGGGCTCTTGGCGCCGGGGCTGGTGGAGCGGGGGTGCCGGGTGACGGTGCTTTCGGCCCGATGGTGGCCGCAGGGGCCGACGAGGATCGTCTACGGCGGGGCCGAGGTGGTGCGCGTCGCGCCCCCGCCGCAACGAAGCTGGGACACCTGGCGATACACCAGGGCGATCCGCCGCTGGCTCACAGAGCATCGGGACGGGTACGACCTGGTGTACGTGTTCGGGCTGAGGCACGAGGCCTACGCCGCGTTGCGGGCGGTGGGCGCTCAGGTGCCGGTCGTGCTCCGGCCCGAGCGATCGGGTCCGCGGGGCGATTGTTTCCGGCAGCTCGACGCGTCGGGCGGGCGACGGATCAAGAGTGAGTGCATGAAGGCGGCGGCGCTGGTCGGAGCCACGCCGCTTCTGGAGGCGGAGCTCAAGGCGGCCGGCTACCCCAGACCGAGGATCCACTACGTGCCGGTGGGCGTACCCGTCCCGCCGGCCCGGGGGCCGGGGGCCAAGCTCGACGCCCGGACGGTGCTGGCCAAGGCCCACAAGGCGCTGAAGCTGCCGCGTTGGGCCCCGCTGATCTTGCACGTCGGCCGGTTGGCGCAGGACCGAGGGCTGGAGCCGCTGCTCGATGCCTTCCGCGGCGTGGCCGCCCGCTGGCCGAACGCCCGGCTGTGGCTGCTCGGCGCCGGGCCGATCGAGGGAAGGCTTCGCGAGCGGGCCGAGTCGCTGGGCATCGGCGGCCGGGTGGTGATGCCGGGCGTATTCGACGAGATCGACGGCCCGCTCGCCGCGGCGGACGTGTTGGTGCAGCCAACGCCGGAGGACGGCACGCCGTTGGCCCTTTTGGAGGCGATGGCGGCCGGGCTGCCGATCGTGGCCACGGACGTACCCGGCCACCGCGCACTGCTCACCCATGAGGAAAACGCCCTAATGGTGCCGCCGGCCGACGCGCCGGCCCTGGGCGCGGCAATCGGACGGCTGCTCCGCGAGTCGGGGCTGGGCGCGCGCCTGGGTGCGGCCGCTCGCCGACGCATCGAGTCCGAATTCTCCCTTGCCAACAGCCTCGGACAGCACGTAACATTGTTCGAGCAGTTGATTCTGAGCAGTTGATTCGGCGCGGGTTGTAGGCGCGAGGCTCCGCGGGCTGCCGCCCGCGGCTACTACTCCCCAATCCCCAATCCCTACTCCCCAACCCTACTCCCCCGCACCGCCCCTCGGCCGAAAGCGAACCGTGAAACCACGTCTTTTGCATCTCATCCCTTCCCTGGACCGCGCGGGCGCGGAGAAGCAGATGGGCCTGCTCGTGCGGGGGCTCCGGGGCCAGGGGTTCGACGTGCACGTGTGCGCGCTTTCGCGCGGTGGGCCGCTGGAGGCCGAGCTGGCCGGCGCCGGCATCGAGGTGACGGTGATCGGCAAGCGATGGCGTCTCGACCCGCGGACATTCTGGCGGCTCAGGCGCCACGTGGGCCGGCTGCGTCCCGATCTGATCCATGCCTGGATGTTCGCGGCCAATGCTTACGGCTACGCGGCGGCGGGAAGCTGCGGCGTGCGGCGGTTCGTGGCCGGCCAGCGGTGCGTCGATCCCTGGAAGACCGGGCTCCAGCTTGCCGTGGACCGGTACGTGGGCCGGCGCGCCGACTGCACGGTGGCCAACAGTCCGGCCGTGCGGGACTTTTACGTCGGCCACGGCGTGCCGGCGGAGAAGATCCGCGTGATCGCAAACGGGGTGGAGCCGCCCCAGCCGATCGGGACCACGCGCGAGGAACTGCTCGGGGAGTTGGGGTTGCCGGACGATTGTCGCCTGGTGGCGGTGATCGGCCGGCTGTGGGCGCAGAAGCGGCTGAAGGACGCCGTCTGGGCGGCCGACCTCTTGAAGGTGATCCGCGACGACGTCCACCTGCTGGTGATCGGCGACGGCCCACACCGCGACCGCCTCCGCCGGTTCCGCGACCAGGTGGTGATCCGCGACACGGTACACCTGCTGGGCCACCGCGAGGACGTGCCGCGTTTCGTGCCGCACCTGGACGCGCTCTGGTCCTCCAGCGCGTACGAGGGGCAGTCGAACGCCATCCTGGAGGCGATGGCGGCGGGTGTCCCCGTCGTCGCGACCGACGTGCCCGGCACCCGCGACCTGATCCTCCCCGGCCGGACCGGCTACCTGGTTCCGGTGGGCGACCGTGCGGCCCTGGCCCGCGCCACGCAGCGCCTGTTGGAGAACCCGGACCTGGCGCGCGAACTCGGCACCGCGGGGCGCCGCCGGGCCGTGGAGCATTTCAGCGTCGGAAGGATGGTCCGGCAGCACGTGGAGTTGTATGAGGAATTGTTGGGGTAGGTGGCGGCTTGACGTCGTTGCCACAGTTTGCGAAGGCCGATTTGTTGCGGCCGACGTGCTCGAGGCGCTGGCAAGGCGTGGCAAAGGCCCGTTGCTCTGCGAAAGAAGACCTCATGTGCGGCATCACCGGTGCGGCCTGGTGTGATCCGAAGCTGGCCGTCGAGCGGGACGTGCTCCGGCGGATGGTCGAGGTGTTGCGCCATCGGGGGCCGGACGACGATGGGGAGTATCTGGCCGAGTCCCGCACCCGGCCCGGGCGCGGGGCAGCCCCGGGCGTGGCCCTGGGGCACCGCCGCCTGGCGATCATCGACGTCGCCGGGGGGCGGCAGCCGATCGCGAACGAAGACGGCTCGGTCTGGGTCGTCTTCAACGGCGAGATCTACAACTTCCCACAGCTAAGGCGACGCCTGGAGGGCTCCGGCCATCGCTTCCGCACCCAAAGCGACACGGAGGTGCTCGTCCATCTTTATGAGGACGCGGGCGCCGGCATGCTCGATCACCTGATCGGCATGTTCGCTTTCGCGGTCTGGGACGCCCGGCTCGGGCAGCTCTTGCTGGCCCGGGATCGACTGGGCCAGAAACCCCTGGTGTACCGCCATGAGCCGGGCCGGCTGCTCTTCGCCAGCGAGCTGAAGGCGGTCGTCGAGGTACCCGGCGTGCCCCGGGAGATCGACCCCCGGGCGATCGACGAGTACCTGACCTACCAGTACGTGCCCCACCCGCGCACCATCTTCCGCGGCATCGCCAAGCTGCCGCCTGGCCACTACGCGATCTATCGCGACGACCGGCTTCAGGTCCGGCCCTACTGGCAGCCCGACTTCAACGCCGAGGAGGACCGCCCGGCCGAGGACTACGTGCACGAGCTCCGCGAACGTCTCACCGAATCGGTCGAGCTGCGGCTGAAGAGCGAGGTGCCGGTGGGGGCTTTTCTGTCCGGGGGGGTCGATTCGACGATCATCGTGGGCCTGATGCGGCGGCTCTCGGCCGGACCGGTCCGCACGTTCTCGATCGGCTTCCCCGTGCCCGAGTACGACGAAACCCGTTACGCCCGCGCGGCGGCCGAGCAGTTCGGCACGGTGCACGAGGAGTTCCGGGTCGAGCCGGACGCGGTGGAGATCCTGCCGAAGCTGGCATGGCACTTCGACGAGCCGTTTGGCGACAGCTCGGCGGTGCCCACCTGGTACGTCTCCGAGCTGACGCGCGGCCACGTGACCGTGGCCTTGACCGGCGACGGGGGGGACGAGCTCTTCACCGGTTACGAACGGTATCGGGCGGTGTGGCTTTCGGGGTTCTTCGACCGGCTGCCGCGATGGCTTCGGGCGGTTCTGGCCGGGGGCTACTGGCAGAAGCTCCCGTCGGGCGGGCGCCAGAAGTCGACGCTCCGACGCTGGAAGCGGTTCGTCGAGGTGTTGGGTAAATCATCCCAGCGTCGTTACCTCGACTGGATTTCGATCTTCAACGAAACGCTGCGCGGGGGGCTGTACACCGACGAGTTCGTGGCCTCACTTCCCGGGCGGGACCCCTTCGAGTTTCTCGCGGCCGGGTTCGCCCGGGCCGGCCGGCGCGACCCGGTCACCGCCACCAGCGTGGCCGATCTGCTCACCTACCTGCCCTGCGACCTGATGACCAAGGTGGACGTGGCCTCGATGGCCCACGGGCTGGAGTGCCGGCAGCCGTTCCTCGACCATCGGGTGGCGGAACTGGCCATGCGCATGCCGGGGCGCCTGAAGTTCCGGCGCGGGCGGGGAAAGCGGATCCTCAAGGCGGCGTTCGCCGACCTGTTGCCCGGGACGATCCTCCGACGGCCCAAGATGGGCTTCGGTGTGCCGCTGGACCACTGGTTCCGTGGGGGGCTGAAGCAGTTCGCCCGGGAAATCCTGCTCGACCGGCGGACGCACGATCGGGGTTACTTCCGGCCCGGGGGGGTGGAACGGCTCCTTGAGGAGCACGAGTCGGGCCGGGCCGACCACAGCCCACGGCTCTGGGCCCTGCTGATCCTGGAGCTTTGGCAGCGGCGGTGGTGCGGATAGGTGGCGATCCGCCCGGCCACGACGGCGGGCGTCAAGGGGCGTCGTATACACGTTTCTGGGAGGCTGGAAAAGCCAGGGGGATTTTTGTCGCATCTGCCCCTCTTCCGTCGATTGCCCAAATCCTTAAAATAAGATGCGGTCTCGAAGTAGTGGCCTTTGGTCGCAGCACCGTCGGTTCCAAGGAGGGGATACTCATGAAGGACGTGCTCGCCGTCATTCTCGCCGGCGGGAAGGGATCGCGGCTGGACCCGCTCACGCGCGATCGCGCCAAGCCCGCGGTTCCCTTCGGCGGCGCGTACCGCATCATCGACTTCACGCTGTCGAACTGTTTGAACAGCGGCGTGAGGAAGATTCTGGCGCTGACCCAGTACAAGGCGATGAGCCTTGACCGGCACATCAACCTGGGGTGGCAGGGATACTTGTGCCGCGAGTTGGGGGAGTTCATCGACGTGGTGCCGCCGCAGCAACGGATCGACGAGCACTGGTACCAGGGTACGGCCGACGCCATCTACCAGAACATCTACACGATCGAGAAGGAGCGGCCCAAGTACGTGGTGGTCCTGGCCGGCGACCACATCTACAAGATGGACTACATGAACCTGGTCGCTGCCCACGAGGAGAAGCGTGCGGACCTGACGATTTCGGCGCTTCGGGTGCCGCGGGAGCAGGCGGGGCACTTCGGCGTGATGCAGGTCGAGAGCGATTTCCGCGTCAGGGGCTTCCAGGAGAAACCGGGCAATCCCGAGCCGCTCCCCGACGATCCCGCCCACGCCCTGGCCTCGATGGGCATTTACGTGTTTAGCGCTCGATTCCTGTTCGAGCAGCTCTGTCAGGACGCGACCCGACGCAACAGCCAGCACGACTTCGGCAAAGACGTGATTCCGGCCATCATCAAGAGCCATCGGGTTTTTGCGGTGCCGTTTCGCGACGAAAACCGCAAGGAGGACTTCTACTGGCGGGACGTGGGCACACTGGATGCCTACTACGAGGCCAACATGGACCTGGTGGCGATCGACCCGCAACTGAATATGTACGACGAGCGCTGGCCGATTCGCACCTATCACCCCAACCTGCCGCCGCCGAAGTTCGTGTTCGCCGAGAAGGCGCCTGGGGGGCGCCGCGGCGAGGCGATGGACAGCATCGTCTGCTTGGGAACGATCGTTTCGGGCGGCCAGGTCGAGCGGTCGGTCGTCGGGCCGGGCGCCCGCATCAACAGCTATGCCAGGGTCGAGGACTCGATCCTCTTCGGTCGCGTCGACGTGGGGCGGTACGCTCGCATCCGTCGGGCGATCATCGACAAGGGGGTCCGCATCCCGCCCGACATCGAGATCGGCTTCGACCCCGAGCTGGACCGCCGCCGCGGTTTCATTGTGACCCGGAAGGGCGTCACCGTGATCGCGCAGACCGACAGCGTCGAACGCCATCTGGCCCGGGAACGGAAGCAAACCGTCGCCTAGGCGGAATCCTTGTCGGGACGTAGGGGAATTGGCAGGGATTGCGCATCGAGAGACGCGGCGGGTCGGAACTCTTGCGAGTTCCGCTACAGGGTGGGAACAGGGTCGGAACTCTTGCGAGTTCCGCTACGGGGAGGTGGGCGCGAGGGCCACCGTGTAGTGGTGTTTGCGGAAGACGTCCTGACCTTCCGGGGAGGTGAGGAAGGCGACGAAGCGGGCCGCCGCCTGCGGGTCCCGGGAGGAGTGGAGCACGCCGATCCCCACGGTCGAGACCTCGTTTTGCTCGACCGGGATGGTCACGGTCTCCACGGCGTCGCCGAACTGAGCGGCCACCGCGTCCCAGACGATGGCCGCGTCGAGCGTGCCCAGCTTCACGTGGTTGCCCAGCTCGTTGACCGTCCCCGAGCGGTAGGCCACCCGGAGATTCTCTTCGTCGATCCCGTTCTTCTCGAAGATCTTCGACGAGGTGCGGCCGATCGCGCAGGCTTTCGCATCGCCCAGCCCAAGCTTGATTTC
>Ga0180434_10010273_pt1 | contig 10055 bp, 8 predicted proteins | sample SS_ome_7_FD_132453 | JGI IMG/M metagenome (GOLD analysis project Ga0180434, IMG submission 132453) | Hypersaline lake sediment archaeal communities from the Salton Sea, California, USA - SS_1_D_2 metaG | ecosystem: Environmental > Aquatic > Non-marine Saline and Alkaline > Hypersaline > Sediment... | reverse complement strand
GAGAACCGGGTCGACCAGCACGTGATCGGCACGATGCAGTGCGACCTGAACGACAACGGCGCGGGCGCAAACTACGTGGTGGACTACCGCGACCACGAAGAGCCCGCCCCCCTGCAGCGCATGATCGCCAACCCGGACTCTGCCTACTGCGTGACGGAGCAGACGCAGCAGCTGTGCCAGCGCAAGAAGGACCGCGAGTACGCCAGCCAGGGCGAAGACGGCGTCTGGCGCTACCCCGAGCTCGAGAAGCGGCTCGACCGCGAGCAGCTCCAGCTGTTTGCCCGGCTGGACCGCGAGACCCGCGACTCCCTCGCCTACAACGTCTACACGCACGGCATGGACTTTGGCATGGCCTACGCCCACACCCCGCTGATGCTGACCAAGCGCAACGTGCGGCTGCAGGAGATCCTCTTCAAGAAGAAACGGGCCGAGCTGGAGCGCCTCAGCTACCCCGCCTGCGTCATCGCGGACGCCTCCGCGACACGAAACCGCGGGCGCGTCCGCGGGCGCGAGGCCGTCCGCGCCGCCTCGCGCGCCTACGAGAGGCGCGTCTGGAAGAACGCGCGCTACTTTGAGAACCAGGCCACGGTGGACCGCAACCGCTACGTCGCTCGCACCATGGAGGAGGCCGCCGCCGTTATTCCGGCTGGGGCCGCCGCCCAGATAACCGCCGGGCAGACCACCCAGGTCAGCGGGCTCACTGTCGAGATGAACCGCTCCGCCGCCGCCAAGCTGGCCGCCATCAACAGCTCGACGGGCGGCTCGCTGGCCAACAGCATGTTCGGATTCGAATAAAATTTGCGGCACTGTTTATTTCTTCTGCTTTCGAGTCGAGTACACGTAGTCCACGCGCACAAAGTACCGGTCTTCGTCGCGCGCCTCCAGCACCTCGATCGCTTCGACCGCCAGGCAGGCGCCGCGCTTCACTTGGCGGCGGACGATGTCCCGGGCCAGGCCCTCCAGCTGGCCGGCGTCCGGGCCGCACAGCCGCGCGCCTTCGCGCCTGGACCGCACAAACATGAGGTCGCTCCCCCTGCGCGTCTTGCCGCTCAGGCCGCCCTCGACAAGCCGCACGCGCTCGTCGCGGTTCGCCTCGGCGAGCGCCGCCAGCACCTGCCCCTCGTACTTTTCGGTTTGGTCGCGCCAGTTGGCGGCTTCCCTCCTGACCCGGGCGACCGTGCCCTCCGTCACCAGCTCCTGAAACATCAGCATGCTTTTTCTACGTGTGTGTGTGTGTGTGTGTGTGTGTGTGTGTGTGTGTATTTTTGTTTGGAATTGGAAGAGCCGCGGGTTTATTTTTCCCTGGCGGCTGCGCGCGGCATGACGCCTCCCCCGGCTCGCAAAATTTTATTTACTTTTTTCGGGGACGGGCGCGGCGCGTTCGCCGGCCCCGTCGCTCGCGAAGCAGCGGTAGAAAAAGTCCACGTACACCCCGCCCTCGTTCGGCCCCGCGTCCCCTTGCCACGCCTTGTGCGCCTCCAGCGGCTCGATCTCGTCGTACAGGATGACGACGTACAGCGCGAAGCGCATCGCGTCGCGCACCCAGAACGGGTGGAAGCGGCACACCCCGCGCAGCACCTCGGGCCGCCGGCGCAGCGTGACGACCCCGGTCTGCACCCGGTCGTCCCCGTAGTCCAGGTAGTGGGTCGAGGACTTGGGGTCGCAGAACCCCTCGATCAGCTTGTGCACCACGCTGGCGTCGCGCTGCTCGAAGCAGTGCAGCACGTCCGCCAGCTGCACGTGCGTGTTCTGCACCTCCTCCGGCACCTCACCGCGGCCCCTCTGCAGTTTGTACTCGCGGAAGAACTCGCGCGGCAGCTTGTACTCGTCAAACTCGTGCTTGTACACCCGGAAGGCCACCTGGCCCGGAGTGGCCAGCCCGTGCACCTGCACGTTCCCGCCCGAGGCCAGCAGCAGCCCCGTCCGGATGTGCTCCAGCGCCCGGTCCGCCTTCTTCTTCCGGGCGTCCGCGTTCGAGCGCCGCTTGCTCGCCCGGTCCACGTACTGCTCGATCGCCTCCTCCGCGTCGATCATCTCCCGCATGCTGCGCTTGCGCCGCGCGTGCCCCCGCTTGACGCCCTGCTCGCAGGCGAGCCGCCCGTCCGGCAGCTCCGTCTTGTGCAGCTGCCGGTGCATGCTCTCGGGCAGGTAGTCATCGCCCCCTGTCTTGCGCGCGCGCCCGTTGACCGTGTGCCGGCTGAAATCGGCGTCCGCGTAGCCCTCGCTCGTGTCGTACTCCATTGGTGCTAGGTTCTGTTTATTGTTTGCCGGTGGTGCGCGAGGGGCGCGCTTTGCGTATCCGCAAGTTTTCTTTTTGCTTCGCCCCGCTTTCTGCCAGGATTCCGGCCTCGCGCGTCGCCGTCGATGTCCTCGCTCACCCAAAAGAACGTCTGCGCGGGGCTTTCGAACTCGAGCGGCTCCTCGCAGAGCCGAGGCATGCCGGCCCCAGCATGCGAAATCCCCCCGGCCATGACGCGCGCGGCCGTGGGATCGCCCTTTCGGGCGAGAGAAAAAAGAAAAATTGCGCAAAAAAAACGAATGGCGGCCGAACCCCCTTCCTCCACGCACCCCGCGGCGCGGCCGCTCGAGTTCTTCGGGACGCTGCTCGAGTTCTGGTTCTATCGGCGCCGCGTGGCGTCCATGGGCGCGTTCCGCCTGGACGCCGAGTACCGGCACTTCCTGGGCTACGTCCTGGGCGAAGTACCGGGGCAGCCCGGCGCCTACGACTGCGTGTTCTTCCTCCGGACGACCGTGACGGGCATCGACCGGAAGGAGACGCTGACGTTCAGGTCGACCGGCAGCGAGGCATGCGGGGGCGCGACCATCCCCAATCACCTCCTGCGGTGGGTGGACGACCGGGGCGCAGCGCGCGACACCTTCACCTTCGCCGTCGAGCGCGTCCACACGTTCCTGGCGAGCGGGGGCCACCTGGACGCCGGCCGCGTCCACCTCGTGACGAACGCCTCCGGGCTGGAGGAGACCCTGGGCGACTTCCGGGAATTCAAGGTCGAGCGCGCGCGGCACCTCGTCGACCTCGTGCCTTGCATCTGGGCCCCGCGGATCATCGTGGGCGGCGCCGTCTTCAAGCCGGCCGACTTCCTCCGAGCCGCTCGCTACTGTGCCTACTGCAAAAAGGTCGAGCCGAAACGCAGGGACTTCAACCGCTGCGGCCGCTGCTTCCTGGCGCTCTACTGCAGCCGGCGCTGCCAGAAGCGCGACTACCTCTGCCACAGGGCCACCTGCAAAGCCAACGCGCGCGAGCAAGAAGAATAAAAAACGCAAAAAAAACGCACATTTTTTTTTTCTTTTTTTCTTTCCCGCGCCCGCGCCCACGCCGGGCCGCTGACTTAGCGTTTTTTTTTGAAGTTTAGTTTATTTTTGCTTCTTGGCAGGCTTGGCCTCTTCTCCTTCGTCCTCGCTGTCCCAGCCCTCGAGGGACCGCTTGCGGGAGGCGCTAGGAGCAGCGTCGTCTTCGGCGGCGGCGCCGTCCTTGGCAGCGCGTTTGGGAGCGGAGGAGGCCGCGTCTTCCTCGACGGCGTCGTCCTTGGCGGGGGTAGGCGCGGCGCGGTCGGCGCGGCGCCGGGACTTGCCCAGAAGCCCTTCCTTGATCATCCGGCTCCGCCGTGCCTCCAAGTCGACGATGGCCTTGTTGAGTTTGGCCTCCGTAGTACCGCCGAGGGCTCTGCTATCGTGCCATGCTTTGTGGTAAGCTTCTCTCGCCTGGCTTTCGAACCTGCACTGCAGGGAGTCGATTTCGTTTGTAAGCCACCCTTGGATCTCCCGCGCTCGCTTGGCCGCGCCGTCGAGCGCCTGCCTTGCGGTGCGCGTGGCCTGCAGTGTTGGGTGGCCCTTCTCGGTGTCGTCGAGGTCCTCGCGCAGCTTGCTGTTATCGGCCTCCAGCTGCTCGATGCGCCACTTCATCTCGCCGTTCCTGCGCTCGGTCCTCGTGAACTTGCTGGCCAGCGCCTCGAAACAGAGCGCAACCGCGTCCTTGCTGAGCTGGTCGCGCGCGTCAAGCTGGTCGTAGAGCGAGTAAAGCTCGAGTACCTCGCCGCGGCGCGCGTGTATCTCTTCCTCCCAGCTGTCGCCCTCGTCGTTCTCCTCGTAGTTTTCGAGCTCTGGAGCCAGCTCGGCCAGGTAGTTGAGCACCTTCGCAACCGTGTCCCTGTCCTGGTTGCAGGTGTGCAGCTCCTTCATAAAAGCCTGGTGCTCCTCGCCCTCGTGGCCCCACGGCTTGGCGAACCAGGTCGTGCGGCAGAACGTCTGCAGCAGCTCCTCGTGCTCGTTCCAGTCCGGGACGAGCCCCATCGCGCGTTCGATCGCTTTCCTCACCGGCTTCCACTCCGCCTCGTTGCCGGCGTTCTTGGCCGACTCCTTGAGGATCTCCGCGATCAATGCTTGGACGTCGACGTCGGCGTTGTTGTTGTTGTTGTTGTCTTGCTCAGCGCTCATTGCTGTCTAGAAAAAAAAAGAAAGGCTTCGAGAAGAAAAAAAAGTCAGAAAAAAAAGAAAAAAAAGGAAGGGGGGAAGGGAGGGGAAATTCGAGTACTTTTGGGGTTTCGAAATTTTTTTGTTTGATTTTCCGGCCGCGCGGGCGACACGGCGGCCGGACGCGGCATGTCGCCTGGTCGGTGGGCGACGCGCGCCCGCGGGACAGGCGCCGGACGCCGTCGTGGAGAGCGGGGGGTACCGGGGGGTCTTTTGTTTATTTTACATCTGCGCCTTGATGGCGGTCGAGCGGTTAATGCCGTCCACGATGCGCGCGTCCACCTTGAAGCTGTAGTAGTGCGAGAAGGCGGCCCACACCGTGAAGCAGAGCAGCACCAGCACGCCCGCGCCGACCGCGATCTGCAGCGTGGTGTTGCCCAGCGTGACGAAGGTGTACCAGTAGCTCTGCTCGACCGTGCGCAGCAGCGCCGACGCGGCCACGCTCTTGCTGCAGAAGACGGCGGCCTTCGGGCAGCTCGTCAGCACGCCGTCGACCTCCACCTCCTTGATGGTGGTGCGGGCCCAGGTGTCGCGCGCCGCCACGTGCTCGGGCGAGTTGTCCGCGAACATCGCGATCACGTGCCCCGGGCAGGTCCCGGACGTCCGCAGGAAGCGCTCGTGCGCGTCGTACTCCAGGCTGATGTCCTTGTAGTTCTCGTAGAAGCTGAGCGAGCTCAGCAGGGCGGTGACCGCCACCAGCAGGGTGACGGTGAGCGGCACGAAGCACTTGGTCCAGAACCACAGGCGGATGCGGCGCCACGCCTCGCGGTCGGTCTTGGGCCGCCGCCTGCGCGGTTTGGGGGCGGGCGCCGCTCCGGGCGCGCAGGCCCTTTTCCCGCTGTATCCCGCGTCTAAAAAATAGCCGTCCATCAGCGACCCGGCTGCGCCCTGAAACGATTTCTCCATGAGTGCGCGCGGATCTGTTGCGAGCCGGCGCGCGAAAAGCGGGCGCAACTTAAATGCGCAGAATCGCGTCAACGACGCGGACCAGCCGCTCGACGAGAGCGGCCTATTCTACATCATCATGTACACGCGCCAGCTGCCCAACATCAACATGGCGCTGGTGCAGGGCGAGCGCAGCACGGAGTTCGGGCAGTTCCGCAACAAGTCCAACACGGACAACGCCATGCTGTTCGTCGTCACGGACAACCCCTACTACTTCCTGGCGGACCTGCGCGACGTCGTGCCCATGATGCGGCCGGCGCGCGTCCCGCTCCCGTCGCGCGAGGAGATACGGCGCGGGAACGCGGCGTTCCTGCGCGCCAACCGGCGGCTCATCGCGGCGCTCTTCCCCAAGCTGGCGGCGGCGGACGTCGACCGGCTGCTCGAGCCGCCCGTGGTCCAGAAAATCGGGCGGGCGGCCGGGCGCGGCGCGAAGAGGAAAAGGGCGGGCAGGGGCGCGAAGCGGGGGTTTTATTACGACTGCTCGGCGCGCAACTTCTCGCTGCTCGAGCCGGCGGGCGACGCGCAAAACGAGGACGAGGAGCGCACGGTGGTGTGCGTGATGGGCCCGATCGCCACGCGGCAGGCGGCGCTGGCCATCTACCGGCTGTGGTCGCCGCAGCTGCGCGGCTCCAACACGCACACGGCGCGCGGCGCGCGGCTCGCGAACGAGTTCGGCGTGCACTTCTTCATCAACCCGTACGGCTTCTACATGGTCGACTCGCGCGCGGCCCGCATGCGCGAGGTGCGCGGGACACACGCGCACCGGGCCAACGTGGCGGGCTACAGCGTGCGCCTCGAGGAGCCCGCCGCCCCGAATCAATAAACTTCGTCCGTCTCAGCTGCGTACAGCCGGTACTTGTCGTGCAGCGCGAGCAGCCGCTCGGGCACCGCGAAGTCGAACCGGCCCAGCTCGTCCCCGCGCATCGTGCCGTTCAGCAGGCTCGACACGATGCGGTGCAGGTGCTTTTTGCTCGTCATGCGGCCCGAGCCGGACGCGAGCGCCCTGCACTTGAGCATGTTCTTGGACTTGTTGCGCTGCTCCACGTTCTGGATGTTCTTGGCGTTCACCCCCGCCCGCTTCGAGGCCACTATGATGAGGTCCAGGCAGCGCTTGGTCGTGCAGGCGTCGTTCAGCGCGGGCGCGAAGCCCGGCACCCCGTCGCGCGGCGCGTTCTTTTTCTTCTTCTCGCTCGGCTTGATGTTCGCGACCAAGCGGTCCAGCTGCCGCAGGTTGGGCCGCACCGCCTCGCGCGAAGGCCCGGACGCGCTCAGCGCGAGGGCCGTGCTCTGCCGGGCCCGGCGCGCGTCGAACACGATCGAGCCGGACGAGATGGGGCCCATGCGCAGCCCCGGCACGCAGGGCACGAACGTGACGACGTGCACGTCGTAGCGGTCCGAGGGCGGCCGCTCCCCCGCCTTCAGGTGGTGCGCCAGCCCGGAGCCCTGCTCCACCTTGACCATCTGCCGCAGGCCGCCCGAGTGCCCGTATTTGTCGCCCGACAGGCTCTCCGGGAAGTTCGAGTAGGAGCCCGCCATGTAGCCCAGGATCGCCAGCACGCAGTCGCGGAACTCAAGCGTCTTGGCGCGCGTCGCCTCCAGGTCGTGCAGCGCGGTCCAGATGTCCACGATCAACGACACCACGTCCTCCTCGGCCTCGGCCTTGTACGCGTCGATCCTGTCCAGGTCGCCCAGCCGCCGCCTGATGCGCGCGTGCAGCCCGCACTTGTGCTCCAGATGGAAGGTGTTGATCACGCGCACGTCCACGGCGCGCCCGCGCTCGGCCTGCTCCCGCACGTACTCGCGGCACGCCTTCCGGAACTCGGCCTGCGCCATGTCCCCGCGGCGCAGCTGCTCGCGCGCCGTGTGCGAACTCAGCACCTCGTTGCGGTACACCGCGCGCCCCTGCACCCGCCAGGTGGAGCGCAGCCGCGCCAGCTCCGCGTACTGCTCGCACAGCGCCTCCGCGCGGGCCGCGTACTTCCGCTCCATCGTCAGCCCCTCGCGCTCCACCTGGGCCAGGAACAGCCCGTTCGCGTAGCGCGCGTCCGCCGCGCACCGGCCCGCCCCCAGGATCCGGGCCGTGTGCTGGGCAAAGGGCGGCTCGTCCGTCTCGTGCGGGCGCGCCAGCGCCGTGTACTTGTCGCACAACGCCTTGAGGGCGGCGGGGTCCCGCCGCACCTGCTTCGCCTCCGTCAGGAACCGGTCGTTGAGGTGCTGCGCCCGCTCCGAGTACTTCCCTGCCGCCACGATCTGATCCGAGTAGCGCCGCAGCCCCGTGCTGTCCAGCTCCGCGCCCCGCCTATACGCCGCCTTTGCGTCAAACACGTTGTAGACGGGCCCCTGCATGTTCGGGTTGCCCCGGTCTGGCTGGTAGCCGGCCCCGCTGCTGCTCGCCTGCACGTGGTACTCGCCCAGGCGCCCGCCCGCGCTCATCAGCAGCCGATCGTCGTCAAACACCCGCCCCGTCAGCCGGCACACCGTCGCGTGCCCGTTGGGCGGGATGAACCGCTCCTGGCACAGCCCGGGCGTGCACACGTGCATCGCCCCGCTGTCCGCGCACACGTACACCTCGCCCGACACCCGCAGGCGGCGCGGCGGGAACTCGTCCGTCCAGAACTCCTGCCCGCGCCGCTCCCGCACCAGCGTGCAGCGCCCGCGGTCGCACGCCCCGTGCCGCTCGCCCACGCGCTCCTGCAGGTACACGTCGCGCGGGAACACCTTCCGCAGGTACATCGCAAAGTCGATCCGCTCGTTGCCCGCCTCGAGGTACCGCTTGTACAGCGACACGCGCTGCACGAACCGCCCCTCCTGGTTGTACTCCTCCATCTCGCTGTCGTGGTTCTCTCGCGCTGGAAAACACTCGTATCCTTTGTGCAAATTTTATTTTATTTTACATGAGGCCCGCCCCTTTGCCCCAGCCCCCTCGGGCAGCTTGGCAACCGCGGCCCCCAGCTCCACGCCTTTTGCCAGAGGCAGTTGGCGCGGTGTTGTCGGTGATGTTGCGTGTGGTTTATTTGCTTTTCTCCGTCCGCGCGCTGCCCAGGGGACGAGCGCTGCACAGCGTCTGTTCGGTTTATTCTATTCGTCGTCCGAGGCGCCGTCGGCGGAGGCCGCGCGCTTGCGGGCGCGCCGGGTGCGGCTGGCGGCGTTGGCGCGCTTCTTGCGGTCCTGATTGTACTTGGCGACGGCGTCCTCGTACTCTTCCTGAGTGAGCTGCCCGTTCTCGAGCAGGTAGTCGGCCACGTTCTTGCTGTTGCGCGCGAGCTTGCGGCAAGCGCGCGAGGGGAAGAAGGCCGCCTGCTGGTCGAAGGGGGTCTGGTTGGGGGAGGAGAGGAGGCCGCGCTTGCGCATGTAGTTCATCCGGGCGAGGGCGCGGTCCGACTCGGTGGGGTTCATGTTGCAGTTGAAGGTGCCCACCTGGGTCAGCTCGGAGGCGTGCTCGATCACGAACTCGAGGAAGAGGGAGACCAGCATGTCCATCGCCTCCGACTTGATCGTCAGCAGCTTGTCGCTGCCCGCCGCGCGGCAGGCAGCGTAGACGCGCTCGCGCACGATGGAGCGCACGTTGCGCATGGGCACGCCGAGGTTTTTCACCTGCTTGGCCTGCGCGTTGGCGATGTTGCGCTCCCAGCGGGCGCGCGAGAAGGGCGTCTGCTTGGGCTTGGCGGCGGCCTTCTTGGTCTTCTCTGCGCGGGCCTTGGCGGCGGGGGCGTCGGCGACGACGGCCTTGGTGGTGGAGCGGGCGAGCTTGCGGCGTTGGGGCATTTTTTTCGGCGGGCGGGCGGGGGTTTATTGATTCGGGTAGCGAGTGCTGGTTGTCACGATTCTTGCTGTGAGAGCGCGGTTGCTGGCGCCGAGGGGGGTGAGAGAAACTATTTTAACGCGCCAGTTGACGGCGTATTGCTCCGCCGCCTCGGCGTACCTGGGCTCGGCCGCGCTCGTCTTGGGCCGGCGGCGCTGCACGACGAGCTCGCGGCGCGGCGCGAGCAGAGCGAAGCTGGCCGACTTGTGCCGGGCGACGCTCCACACGGCCCGGGTCCCGCGGCGCTCCTCGAGGATGAGGGAAAACGAGGCGGGCCGCTCCTCGAAGCACCAGCCGCCCACGTGCAGGAACGGGTCCTGGTGGCGGAAGCCGATGTCGAACACCTTCGGGTAGGCGTCGTGCAGCGCGAGGAAGGCGTCGATGTACGGCTCGTAGGCGCGCTTGAAGCAGGCCGACCCCGGGCCGAACTCGCGCCTGGACGCGCACACGTAGGTCTTGTGGATCTCGCGCCCCGCCCCGCTCTTGTGCGCGCGCGCGGTGCCGTTCCGCGTGAGCGGCGTCTCGCGCTGCAGCTCGCGGCTGCGCGAGATGTACAGGCCCTCCTCGGGCCCGAGGAAGTTGTAGGGGGGCGGCCCGAACAGTTCGGCAAACCGGGAGGCGGGCAGGCGGGAGTTGGCGGCATAAAAAAGCGCGCGGTAAAAGCGCGCGGGGAGCTGAAGCGAGTACACTGTAGCAGGAGACTTTCCCGTTGCCGACATGCTGGAATGGGTTGCAAGCTGGGTGGTGGAGGTGGATGACAGCGACGGCGAGAAGCGGCGGCAAGTTCGCTCGGAGCTGCGCCGCAACAAAAGACTTTTAG
>Ga0180434_10010270_pt1 | contig 10056 bp, 6 predicted proteins | sample SS_ome_7_FD_132453 | JGI IMG/M metagenome (GOLD analysis project Ga0180434, IMG submission 132453) | Hypersaline lake sediment archaeal communities from the Salton Sea, California, USA - SS_1_D_2 metaG | ecosystem: Environmental > Aquatic > Non-marine Saline and Alkaline > Hypersaline > Sediment... | reverse complement strand
CTGGCGATCCCCGATGCAAGCCCCCGCGGAATGGGTCTCTGGCGGTTCCACCTCTCTTCTGCTAGAATCCCTCATTCCTCGGTGTTCGTTTGGGCGAAGGATGCTATGAGCCTGCGAACTACGATCGCTGTGTTCCTCGTCGGCCTGGCGGCATTGGTGGCGGGGCCGGAGAGGGGCGAGGCGGAGGGTTTCTCGGCCGGCGGGCTGCGGGAGATTCTGCGTCTGCGCGTGGTGAATGACTCGGGGGGGGAGATTGCGGCGAGCTCGGATGGGGGGGAGACGTGGCGGCGGATGGGTCGTGTGGTTCGGTATACGGCCCGGGTGAACGAGCGGGGATACACGGCGAGCAAGTGGGTGCCGGCTGGCCGCGTCGCGGCGACGGCGGTGAATGCGATTCACATCACCGTGGGACTGAACGAGGCGGAGGATCGGGGGATCATCTTCTCGCTGCTGCCGCGGGAGTTCCTGGCGCCGCCGGGGGATTACCGGTCGTTTCTGAGCCCCGATTCCTCCATCTACACGGACGTACCGGCGGGCCGCGGGATGTTTGGAGGCGGGGAGGCGCCGCTGGTGGGGAACCCGGTCTTCCGGGAGACTGAGGAGGGGGAGCTGATTCCGCTGGGGGCGGGGTATGTGCCGAGCCGGGGCGATGTGCTGGTGATCGTCGTGCTTCGGCCGGAGCGGTATCCGGTGGCGTTGGAGGTGGAGAACAGGGAGGGCGGGGCCGTCTGTCTGCGGTATGGGGATGGGACGGAAAGGCTGTTGGGGTGGGTCATTCGCCCGGTCGGCGGAATCGGGCGGTTCGCGGGCTCGGTCTATGCGGGGATCGGGCGGATTCGGGCGGGACACGCGGGCGTGGTGGACATATCGACATCGCCGGAGGGGTTTCTGGGGGCGTTTCAGATCATCCCGGCGGGGCACGCGCTGAGCCCGGAGATGCATCTGGCGTGGACGAGGACACAATGGATGATCGTGGGGCCGCTGGAGGAGGAGTCGGTGCTGTGGGAGGGGCTGGCGCCGCTGTTCTTCCAGCATATCCGGCCGGACTACCGTCCCGATGATATTCGCGGGTGGGACTGGCGGGAACGGCTGCTGGCGCGCTTCCTGGTGGATGTGGACAGGGGGGATGGGTGGGGTCCCATGCCGTGCCTGCGGTTGGCGTCCGACCCGGCGGCGCCGCTTCCGGGGTGGGCGGATGGCGCGCTGAAGGACGTGCTGCGGGTGAGGATTCTGTTTCCGATCGGCGAGGTGCGTGGGAGGGGGCATTCGGAAGACGGGCAAACAGCGGCCCGGCGGGGGCGCTCGTGAGGGCGGCGAGCACCCGACCGCCGGGCCAAAAGGCAAACGGACCTTCTCGAAGAGGCCCGTCGTGAGGCACTTCGTTTATTGGCGCCGATCGTGGGCGCCGTATTCAAGCAGCTTTGTGGGCGGGGTCGACGGCCCGCCGGATTGAGACTCGCGGGCTACACGGGGGCGGCCGTCTCTACATCGGACGGGACGTGGGTCCCATCTGTCTCGGCGAGCATCACCTTCTTCGGTTCACTCACTGGTTCCGAATCTCCCAACCGACTCTGGGCCAAGCGAAGCTCCTCCAGCAACCTCGCGAGCCTCTGGAGCTGCAACTGCGTTTCGGCGTAGAGGTGAGCCTTCTCCAGCGCGATGGACGCTTGGTTTGCGAACGATGAGAGCACTTCGATGATGTTCTGGGGATAGGGTTCGGCGGGTTCGAGGCGGCCGACGATGAGGGCGCCGTGTATGGAGTCGGCAGCCACCAAGGGTGTGGCCGCTATTGCCATCAGATCCTCCCAGGCAAGATCGGGCCTGTCGAACTCCTCTGGAACCGAATCGCGCGCGATCTCGAGGGAGTCTCCGGTGGCGATGACCTTCGCCGCCACGCGCCTCGCCAGGTCGGTCTGCATGCCGCGATGGTGGATGGCGCCCAGGCGAAGGTGAGGGGTGTCGCGATCGGAGACGATGACGGCGGCGCAATCGGAGGCGGTGACCTGGGACGCCGTTTCCACAATCAGATCGAGCAGCCTCGGGAGGTTGAAGTTCGTGATGAGCTGGTGGCTGAGCTGATCCCAGGTGTCGAGCTGGTGGTTACGCAGAGCGAGCACTCTGGCGCTGGCGTCCAGCGCTTGCACGAGCTCGCGGTTCTGGTTGCGAGCCAACAGAAGCTTCTCGTAGACGTAGGCGCAGGCGAGCGAGACGATTGCCAGCAGCGCCAGGCCGGTGCCGTACTGGTCGATGAGAAGGTGAGCCCAGTTCGTCGCACCAAAGATGAGGCGTTCGGCCGCGGCTGAGGTCGCGTCCAGGGTGAGCAGACTCAGGCAGAGGAGGACGAAAAGCACACATGCCAGGAGCCACAGGCGTTGCTGGGTACTTTCGATGGTGCGAAGCGAGTACAGGCTGCTATTTTGCCCGGGCCCACTTCGCTGGACTTGCATGTGTTTGAACTTCTTCATGTCGCCAAAGCCTCCCGCAATAGGCAGTCGTGTGGTGCTGGCGGAGAGAAGGGAGGGAACTCAGGAGTCGCCGCATGCAGGGCCGCGGACTGAGCGCCCTGCTTTGCCTTCGTGGCACTAGAAAGATTCCATGATTCCGATGCAATGGTGAGATCGGGTCGGCCGGTGGTGGCCGAATCTTTGGTCAACCACCGTGCGACAGGGGTGAGCGGATTGGGAGAGTGTGCGGAAGGGCTTTCCGTCCCGCTGCGAGACGACGTCCGCGGACGTGCCGGCATCTGTGGAATAACCCAGACGGAGCGGTCTGACCAGGGGCGCAATATCGGAGGGGGTAACGTGGAACGTTATCGGCTGCTAGTGGCAGAGGACGAAGACGCGGTTCGCAAGACCATCGTCCGGATGGCGGAGTCTCTGGGGCACCAAGTGGTGGCGGAGGCGCGCGACGGGCGAGAGGCCGTGGAGATGGCCGGGCTCACCGGGCCCGACCTGGTTCTGCTGGACATTCAGATGCCCGAGCTCAACGGTCTGGATGCGGCCCGGGAGATTCTGGAGAAAGACCGACTGCCCATCGTGATCGTGACCGGCCACACAGAGGAGGCGCTGATCAACGACGCGGCCGCGGTGGGGGTGTTCAGTTATCTCGTGAAGCCCATCACCTGCGAGCGGCTGGCGGCGGCGATGGCAACGGCGCAGGCGCGATTCAAGGACCTGAAGGCGCTGCACGGCGAAGTGGGGGATCTGAAGGCGAACCTCGATGCGCGCAAGCTGATCGAGCGGGCGAAGGGTATCGTCATGCGCGATATGAAGGTTGGCGAGCAAGAGGCCTACAGGTGGCTGAAACGGACAAGCAGTCGGTCGAACGAGAAGGTGGCGGAGATCGCCCGCCGGATCGTGGCCCTGGACGCGCGGCCGCAGCGCCGATTCGGCGGCTAGCAAGCGCCATATTATACTGACGAGAGTTCAATCCCCAGACGTTTCCCCCGCGTACGTGAGTTTGAGTCCCCGATTCCCTGTCGTTCGTGGCGACCTTCCCCTCTGGCGCCTATCCTCGGGAAAATGCTCTTGACGGCGTGACGGCAAAATGCTAGTATTCAAGGGTAATCTGCGGATGGCGGTTCGCTGATCTGCGGTGTGGACGGCGGGAACTCTCGTCTTCTGCTTCTTCCCGCTTCGGTTGGCTTAAACGCATGAGTTTCTTGGAGGAGGAAACGTGCGTGGCGGTCGCGTCGTCAGTCCCGTGGGCGGATATGGCCTTGGCTTGCTGGCCTGGGGCTGCGCGGTATAATGCTTTTCCTGGGGCGTCCCGATAGGGGCGCCTTTCTGCTGTGTGAGTCCTGTGCCGATTATACCGGCTCGGACAGGGGTAGAATCAAACGAGCGAGCAACGCGCAGAAGCGCGTGTCGTGCCTAAGAGTGGAGGCCTGTGAGCGCCTCCCTGAGCGTGCTGGGCTGAGAAGCAGAAAGGAGGTGTTGTAGCGAGTAGTCTGGATTTGAGGCTCGGCGGGCGCGACAGCTTGGGTTTCACAAAACATGGAGGAGGTAACGAACCCAACATGTCACGAAGACGCAAGGGTTTCACACTGATTGAGCTTTTGGTAGTAATCGCGATCATCGGGATTCTGGCCGCGATGGTGTTCCCGGTCTTCGCAAGGGCACGAGAATCGGCCCGCAAGGCCGTGTGTCTCTCCAATGTGAAGAACATCGCTCTGGCGATCCAGATGTATCTGGCGGACAACAATGATACGATGCCTCCGACTGAGAATCGAGCGGAAGTGATCGAGTACTTCGACACGAAACCGGGAGGCTGGACGAGGGACAAGACCTCCCCCTGCAACCGTTGTCCCCAGGCGAACCCGTATCTGCGATACCCGGTCATCTTTGACGAGTATACAAAGAACCGCGATGTGTGGCGCTGCCCGAGCGCGAAGATAACGGCCGGCGCGCGCCAGATCATTCCTGTCACCGACTACCTGGGCTACTGGCAGGCATGGGAAGGCACGTGGGGTAGAGGCACGGGCCTGGGCCCATGCAACCTTTCCTGGCCGGCAGGCTGGGGAGGCGACGTAACCGACTCCTGCGCTCAGGATAGACTGGCGGCCGGATGGATGGGATACAATACGACGAACAAGTCCTTCGTCCAGAGCATCGGGACGATGTGGCTGCCGGGACTCAAGCTGGCTGCGGTCAATGACAGCGTCAGTACTGTCGTCTGCGGGGATGCCGGTGTTCAGACGGACGACATGAGTACGTGCCTGCTCGCGTATCCCGACCTCTGCAATCTCGAGTGCAGCAACCCGTGCTGCAGCAGCGCAGACTGGGAGCTCTGCGCAGAGACTGCGGCCGACTGCGGACTTTACTACAATGCGCCTAACAACGGCGCGTTCATCAAGAACCCGGAGCTGCGGAAGCCGTTTACCCGGCACTTGGGCGGCGTGAACGTCGGCTTCATGGACGGCCACGCGCAGTGGTGGCAGTCGGAGCGGCTCGTGAACGCCTGTAAGGAAGGCGACCTCGAAAACCTCGCGCCGTGGGGGCCGGTCATCGCTGACGGCGACGAAGGCTATCCCCCCTTCGAGTTTCGTATCTACTAATACTGGATAGGATCTTGCCTCTGGCAAGATTGCTGTAGTGTGATGCGAGCGGAGCGCCCGATGTCTGGGCGCTCCGCTCTGCTCTTCGGTGCGCTGACGGGCGCTGCTTCCGACGAGATCCGTCGGGGTGTGACCGATTTACCTGGGTGCGACTGAACGACACGGCTCGCAGGATGCACTTTCTTTTACCGATAGACTGAAGCATCGGTCGCGACAAGAATGTCGCTCCTACGGACCCAGACTTCTCGGTCACACCTGACCCGTCGGACTCGTCGTCGGAGTTTGACAGAATCTGCGCCGTTGGCATAATTGGGCCAGGGACTTGTGTGCTGGGAGGATACACGCGGTGCTCTCTCGACGTCCGGCGAAGGGACTTCTGTGGTTTCTGATCGGCGTCGCGGTGGCGGCCCTCGGCTATGTGGCTTTGCGATCCCCGGCGGGCCCCGAATCGGGGGTGGGGACGGACGGCCCGGGTGGGAGAGAACATTCCCAGTGGAGCGCGGGCGCGCCGACAGTTGGGACCCTACGCGCGGCCGCAAAGGGTGCGAATATCGTGGTGTGTGTGATCGATGCGGCGCGGGCGGATCATGTGGGGTGCTATGGGTACCCGCGGGAGACGACGCCGAACATCGACGGCCTGGCGAGTGACGGGATCGTGTTCGGGAAGCACTTCGCGCAGTTTGCGGAGACGAGGCCGTCCACGGCGACGCTGTTTACGGGGCAGTACCCAGATACGCATCTGGCGTACGACCGGCGGACGATCGATCCGGAGAGCTTCACACTGGCGAAGGGCCTCGAGGCGGCCGGGTATCAGACGGTGTTGTTCAGCCAGAACGAGTACGCGTCACCTTTGTGGGGTCTGGGGACGGAGTTCGATGAGGCCTACTATGAGCCCGACCTGAAGAAGGGGGGCAGAGATATCCCGGAGATCTGGCGGCCGGAGGCGCTGCTGGAGCTCATCGCGCCGTGGATGAAGAAGGCGCCGCGCACACCGTTCTTCGCTTACGTTCACTTCATGCCCCCGCACAATCCGTATATCGGGCCGCCGGAGATGAAGTTCGCCCTTGCCGACGAGCAGCCGCCGGGGACATGGCAATCGCCGTTTCCCTTCGACGAGATCGAGCCGGAGCTACGGGAGCAAGTCCGGGGGAGGTCGCAGGCCCGCTACGTGAATCTGTACGATGGCAACCTGCGATACGCCGACTGGGCGGTGGGGGAGCTGGAGCGACTGCTGCGCGAGGCGGGTGTGTTCGAGGATACGATTCTCATCGTGACCTCGGACCACGGGGAGGCGTTCGGCGAGCACGGATACTGGGGGCACACGTTCTCCGCCTTCGACGAGAGCATTCATATTCCACTGGTGGTGAGGCTGCAGGGCTCGGAGCGTGTGGTTGGCCGGGTGTCGGGCCTGACGCAGACGGTGGATCTGCTTCCGACGCTGTTCGACCTGCTGGAGATTCCGTATGCGCGGGAGGCGGTGCAGGGCCGATCCCTGGTCCCGCTTCTGTCGGGCGAGGCGGAGGAGGTGAACGAGTACGTGTTTGCGCGGGCGGCGGGGCAGCCGCCGAGCTATGTCGTGCGAGATCAGAGCTCGCTGCTGGTCCTGTACGAGGGGGGGAAGCTCGGGGCGCTGTACGATCTGGAGAGGGACCCCCGCGCGGTGAGCAACGTGATTGACAAGGAACCGGAGCGGGCGCGACGGCTGACGGAGACTTTTCGGGAATTCGCGGAGCGTCAGGCGGCGCCTCCGTTGAACTTCGTCGATGCGAATGCGCCGCCGCCGAAGCTCCCGGAGGCGAACGAGGTGCAGATGACGGAGGAGATGAGGCGGAGCCTGAAGGCGCTGGGGTATCTGAAGTAGCAGCTGTTTCATAACCTCCATCTGAGGTTATGAAACAGAAGCACAAGCCGCCAAGCTCCAGCGGGCGCATTTCATGCCAGCGTCTCTGGCGGGAAGCCAGGCGAATAAGGGTTATGAAATGCGCTATGGGCGTCAGGGCGGGGCCGTAGGATGGGTGTTCTCTGCGGGTGACCTGAGGTGGGGCGTCGCGCCGGTGGGCGCCCAGATCTGTTGGACACTGTGATTCGTGATCAAGACGTACCTCCCGCGCCGCATCCACACACTCGCGCCCGGCATTTCCTCGCGGACGATGGGCACGAGGTCCTCGTGAGTCAGAGCGGTGCGGGGGTCGGGTGAGGAGAGGAAGGATATGAGCTCCCGGTCGTCCCATTCGCCGAGGTCGACGATGGGCCGCCGGGCGTAGAAGATGGTGGCGTTGCGCTTTGCCTTGTAGACGCCGAGGGGCTCGGATGGAGGCAGCACGGAGCCGGCGAACTGGGCGATCTCCTTGCGGGGCTGGTCGTGGATCTGCTTGAGGCGGGGTTTGAACCAGCCGATGTGGGCGATGGCGGCGACGAGCATGGAGGCGGCGAGGAGGGGGAAGACGGCGGTCCTTCGACGGACGGCCGCGAAGATCGTGGCTGCGAGGGCTCCGGCGGATAGGGAGACGAGCATGACGACGGGGGCGAGGCCGGGAGTCCATGAGCCGAACTGGGAGGAGAGGCGGTCGCTGAGGGCGGGCGGCATGATGATGGCGAAGGCGGCGGCGGCGGCGAGGGCGAGGCCGATGGCGGTGAGGAGGCCGAAGGCGAGAGCGCTCCAGGCGGCGCCGTCGGCGCGCCGCTGGAACCAGGAATCGAACCAGGCGGCGACGAGGATGGCCATGGGCGGGAAGGCGGGCACGAGGTAGTGGGGGAGCTTGGCGCCGGCGAGGGAGAAGGCGGCGATGACGGCGAGGGCCCACCAGGCGGCGAACTGGAGGACGGTGCCTCGGTCGGACTGCCGGAAGGCGTGGGCGAGGGCCGCGGGGAGGAAGGCGACCCAGGGGTAGAAGCCGACGAGGAGGTTCTTGAGATGGCCGTACCAGGGCTCATCCCGGGCGAGTTCGCCCCGGAGGTGGCCGAAGTGCTCTTGTATGAGGAATGTCCGCACGAACTCGGGCTGGTGGAAGCTCTCGTAGAGGTACCAGGGGGCGGCGACGGCGAGCAACAAGGCGAGGCCGGGCAGGAGGCGGGCCTGTCGGAGGAAGGTGCGAAGGCGGCCCGACGTGAGGAGGAAGAGAAGCAGGCCGGTCAGCACGACGCCGGTCGCGGCGGGGCCTTTGGCGAGCAAGGCGAGGCCGAGAAGAGGATAGGCGGCGAGAAAGCGCCAGGTGTGCCCGGGGGGCTGGGAGTTCAGGGCGGTGTAGAAGAGGAACATGGCGGCGGCGAGGGCGGCAGTGAGGGGCATGTCGATCATGGCCTCTCGGCCGGTGTCGATCCACATGTAGCAGAGGGCGAGGACGACTCCGGCGAGCAGCCCGGCGCGGCGGCCGATGGTGCGCGTGGCGAAGCAGTAGGTGAGGAGCACGATGAGCGTGGCGAAGAAGGCTGAGACGGAGCGAGCGGCGAATTCGGTGGTGCCGAAGATGGGGAAGGCGGCCGCGATGAGCCAGTAGATGAGGATGGGCTTCAGCAGGAACGGCCGACCGTTGTAGTAGGGGGTCCCGAGATCGCCTCTCTCCAGCATCTCGCGGGCGCCCTCTGCGTAGTAGGCTTCGTCGAAGTCGTCCAGCGGAGTCATCCCGAGGCGCCAGAAGAAGAGGGTCGCGCACAGGACGAGCAGCAGTAGGGGAAAGAGCCAGCGCCGCCCGTCAGAACGAGGGCGAGAGACTTGGTCCGAGGGCTCGGTTGCGTGCATGGCAGAGAGCATGAAAGTCTCGTTCGTCTATCCAGTCTATAACGAGATCGAGAATCTCCCGCGGATCGTCGGCGAAACGCGGTCGATAGCCGAAGGTCTGGTTTCCGAGATGGAAATCGTGCTGGTGGACGACGGCAGCACCGACGGCAGCGGCGAGTTCATGGACCGCCTGGCCGCCGACCATCCGGAGGTGCGAGCGCTCCATCACGGGCGCAACCGAGGCCTGGGCGCGGCTATCAGAACCGGGCTCGTCAACGCGACCAAAGACTTAGTTCTCTACATGGACTCCGATTTCCCTGTGGGCATCGAGGAGGCGCGGGCGGCACTCGGTTCTCTCACGGATGATGTCGATCTGGTGATTGGGTGCCGCTTGGGCCGCGCGGAGGGCCCGCGCAGGGAGATTATGTCGTGGACCTACAACCGGCTCATCCGGTGGGGGTTCGGTCTGCGGGTCCGCGACGTGAACTTCGCCTTCAAGCTGATCCGGCGGTCGGTGCTGGAGCAGATGCATCTGCGGAGCGAGGGGTCGTTCATCGATGCCGAGCTGCTGCTGGAATCGACTCGCGTGGGCGCCCGGATGCGGGAGGTCGGGATTCAGTACCACACGCGGGTGGCGGGCGTCTCGACGGCGGCGAGCTCGATGGTGGTGCTGCGGATTCTGGGTGAGGTGTGGCGCTACTGGCGTCGTCGGCGCGAGGGGCTGGTGGGGCCGGCGCACGTGGTTGTGAATGCCGACGATTTTGGGCTTCGCGAGGAAATCAACCGAGGGGTGGCGGAGTCGTTCGATCGGGGGATCGTGACGAGTGCGAGCCTGCTGCCGACGGGGGATCGGTTCGAGGATGCGGTGGAGGCGGCGCGGGCGCGTCCCGGGCTCGACCTCGGGGTGCACCTCGCTCTGACTCAGACGCGACCGGTTTCGCCGCCGGCGGAGGTGCCGAGTCTGGTCGATGGCGAAGGCAACTTCGTGGGGGATTGGCGGGCGTTTCTCCGGCGCTATCTGCGCGGGGGCATTCGGTCCGGGGAGGTGGAGCTGGAGCTTCGGGCGCAGATCGAGCGGGCGCTCTCGACGGGTCTGAGCTTCTCTCACCTCGACAGCCATCAGCATCTGCACATGCTGCCGGGGGTACTTCCTGTGGTGGTTCGTCTGGCCTCGGAGTACGGCATTGGGGCGGTTCGCTATCCGCGGCAACGGCGGAGCCGGGGTGCGGAGCGAGGGGCCGTGGCGGCGCTTCGGCGGGGGGTTGAGCTCGCCGCCGTGCGG
>Ga0180434_10010268_pt1 | contig 10056 bp, 10 predicted proteins | sample SS_ome_7_FD_132453 | JGI IMG/M metagenome (GOLD analysis project Ga0180434, IMG submission 132453) | Hypersaline lake sediment archaeal communities from the Salton Sea, California, USA - SS_1_D_2 metaG | ecosystem: Environmental > Aquatic > Non-marine Saline and Alkaline > Hypersaline >... | reverse complement strand
TGTTGCCGGACCGCATCCTTATCCTGCCATGGTGAGGGACTTTCAGACTGTTATTGGTCGTGAAGCCAGGCAGCAGATGCAGGATATGACAGGCAGACTCCCGGATACACTGATTGCCTGTGTTGGTGGCGGATCCAATGCCATTGGTCTTTTCTATCCATTCATCAATGACAAGGATGTGCGTATTGTTGGCGTTGAAGCGGCTGGTGATGGGCTGAACACCGGCCACCATGCTGCACCATTATGTGCTGGCCGTCCGGGTGTACTTCATGGCAACCGTACCTACCTGATGGAGTCCGATGACGGGCAGATTGTTGAAACTCATTCAATTTCTGCTGGTCTGGATTATCCCGGCGTGGGACCTGAACATGCCTGGTTGAAAGATACTGGCCGTGCTGAATATGTCGCTATTAATGATGAGGAAGCCCTTGAAGCTTTTTATCGCTTGACGCGTACCGAAGGCATTATTCCGGCACTGGAGTCCAGTCATGCCATCGCGCAGGCAATCAAGATTGCGCCTGATTTACCTAAAGATCATTCCATTCTTATCAATCTTTCTGGCAGGGGAGACAAGGATATGCATACAGTGGCCCTGAGGGACGGTATAGAAATATGAGTCGAATTGCAGCCACATTTGAGAGCCTTAAACAGGCTGAACGTAAGGCGCTGGTGCCTTTTATTACCGCCGGAGATCCGCATCCATCCATCACGGTCAGGCTTATGCATACACTGGTTGAAGCGGGAGCTACGATGCTGGAACTGGGCGTGCCTTTTTCCGACCCCATGGCAGATGGACCTGTGATTCAAAGAGCCAGTGAAAGGGCGCTGGAGCACAATGTATCCATGAAGGATGTCCTGGAAATGGTGAAAACATTTCGTGAAACCAATGCTGACACACCCATTATCCTGATGGGTTACCTCAATCCGGTGGAAGTCATGGGTTATGCCGAATTCGCTGCTGCTGCTGCAGCTGCCGGGGTTGATGGTGCGATTATTGTCGATCTGCCGCCCCAGGAGGCCGGTGATTTACTCGCAGAGATGAAGGCTCAACAGCTCGACCCTATTTTCCTGATGTCGCCCACAACCACCGAAGAGCGTATCGAACTGATAACTTCTGCAGCCAGCGGTTTTGTGTACTATGTTTCTTTAAAAGGCGTCACAGGCGCCGCAACACTCGATATACAGGAAGTCAAAGACAAGCTGAAGCAGATTAAAAAACACACAGATCTGCCTATCGGTGTTGGTTTTGGTATCTCAGATGCTGACAAGGCGCAACAGATGTCAAAAATCAGTGATGCTGTCATTGTCGGTAGTGCACTGGTGAAACAGATTGAAGCCAACAGCAGTGATCATGATGCAATTTTAGCGGCTGCCAGGGAATTGATTGGTGGTATGCGACAGGCAATGGATAGCTAACTACAGGTACGGTCATTCCCGTGCAGGCGGGAATCCGGTAAAATGATAAACTAGACTCCTGCTCTCGCGGGAGTGACAAGTTGCAGGGATAAAAAATGAGCTGGTTTGAAAAACTGATGCCCAGCCGCATCAAAACAGAGGGGGGTTCCAAAAAAGCCGTTCCTGAAGGTTTGTGGGCCAAGTGCCCGGGATGCGGTGCCATTCTCTACAAGGCAGAACTGGACAGAAGTTTCAATGTCTGCCCGAAATGCTCACATCACAACCGTATCGATGCCCGTCGCAGAATAGAGCTGTTTCTCGATCCTGAAAATCAGCAGGAAATTGCAAAAGACCTTGAGTCACTTGATCCATTGAAGTTCAAGGACAGTAAAAAGTACAAGGATCGCATATCTGCTGCCCAGAAAACTACCGGTGAAAAAGAAGCACTTGTTGTTGTCAAAGGTCAGCTCAAAGGTATGGACCTGGTTACCGCAGCTTTTGAATTCAGTTACATGGGAGGCTCCATGGGTTCTGTGGTTGGCGAACGCTTTGTACGTGGAGCCAATGTCTGCCTGGAAAACAATATCCCCTATGTATGCTTTTCCGCCTCGGGCGGTGCTCGCATGCAGGAATCACTGTTTTCACTGATGCAAATGGCTAAAACCAGTGCCGTGCTTGGTAAAATGGCTGATCGTGGCATTCCTTTCATTTCGGTCATGACTGATCCCACCATGGGTGGTGTTTCAGCCAGCCTGGCCATGCTGGGCGACCTGAATGTTGCCGAGCCCAATGCCCTGATCGGCTTTGCCGGGCCTCGCGTTATTGAACAGACGGTGCGTGAAAAGCTTCCCGAAGGTTTCCAGAAATCAGAATTTCTGCTTGAGCATGGTGCGATTGATATGATTATTGATCGTCGTGAAATGCGGGATGAGTTGTACTCGGTCCTCAGTATTCTACAAAAGAAAGCTTCCTGATAATTTTGGGTTTTTTCATTTCCGCTAAGGCGGGAATCCAATAAATCTCTATAAGTAGATTTCCGCCTTCGCGGGAATGACGAATTAATGCGATTTTCCAATCTAAATCAATGGCTCGACTGGCAAGCCAGTCTGCATCCCAAATCAGTTGATCTGGGTCTCGAGAGGGTGTCTCGAGTCTGGTCACGACTCACCAGTCATCATCAAGCTTTTGTCATTACCGTGGCAGGTACTAACGGCAAGGGCTCCAGTGTAGCCATGCTGGAGGCCATTTTGATCAGTGCCGGTTACCGCGTCGGCTGTTTTACCTCTCCGCATCTTGTGCGTTACAACGAACGCATCAAAATCGATGGAGCAGAAGTTACAGATGATGCAATTTGTGAAGCCTTTGATGCTATCGATCAATGTCGTGAAAACGTCAGCCTGACGTATTTTGAATTTGGTGCGCTGGCTGCCCTGCATCTGTTTGAAAAATCCCGGGTTGAAGTCATGATCCTGGAAGTGGGTCTGGGTGGCAGGCTGGATGCAGTCAATATTATCAACGCGGATGCAGCACTCGTGACAGCAATCGGGATTGATCACCAGGAATGGCTGGGCAGTGACCGCGAAGTCATTGGCCGCGAAAAAGCGGGTATTTTTAGAAAAAATCAGTTGGCGGTTTTCTCAGGAAACGACATGCCTCAATCCATAAGAACAGTAGCTGAACAGCTTGGAACTCATTTACTGGTTAGCGGAGAGGATTACCAGTTGAAATCTGATGGCCAGCAGTGGAGCCTGATAGCAGACTTTGGAAAGCGTCATGCCTTGCCGATGCCGGCCATGCGAGGCAAACACCAGTTGGAAAATGCTGGCGGAGTGATTGCGTTGCTACTGGCATGTCGCGGGCAGTTACCCATAAAAGCAGAAGCATTGAAGGCTGGATTGCTGCAGGCTCAGGTTATGGGGCGTTTTCAGATCATTCAGAAAAAATATCCCGTTATTGTGGATGTCGCCCACAATCCACAGTCGGCGCAGTCACTGGCAGAAAATCTGGCAAAATTTGTCATCCGCGGCAAATTGTTAGCTATTGCTGGAATGCTGAAAGACAAGGATTCGCTGGAAAGCCTGAAAAGTCTGGTGCCCCAGGTCGACCGGTGGTTTCTTGTGTCTACCCATGGCGACAGGGGATTGAACGCGGGTTTGCTTGCCGAAAATATTCATTTAATTGATCCTCATGCAGAATGTTTACTATTCAATACAGTCAGTGAGGCTTACAATTCAGTTTTACAATATGCCCAGGAAGATGATTCAATTCTGGTAACGGGCTCGTTTCATATCGCAGGTGATTTTTTGGCCAGACTGGCCGAATTTGGCTAAAAACAGATGATGAGAGAAGATCTGAAAAAACGTTTGATTGGTGCAGCGGTTCTGGCTTCACTGGCGGTTATATTTATTCCCATGCTGCTGGAAGAAGAAACGGTTATTGACAGCAACATTTACTCGACCAATATTCCGGAAAGAATCAAGCCTGCTCAGCCGGCACCTGTCATCCAGGCAGAAAAACTGGATCATGTTCGTGAAAAACATGATTATGGTACATCCATACAACCCAGCAAGGACGCCGAAGTAAAAGACATCGTGGACTCTTCAGCAGATGCTGCGACATCAGCAGCCACTGAAAGCCAGACTGTTGCAACCCGAACCGGATTAACCAGCTGGATGGTCCAGGTCGGCAGTTTTTCGAGCCAGGAAAATGCCAACAAGATTGTCGAGCAATTACGCAAGGCTGGTTATGATACGCACCTTGAAACAGCCCAGGTAAAAAATCGCAAGCTGTTCAGGGTTCGTGTAGGCCCTGAAATTGATCGCAATAACGCTGATCGCATTGCCAGGGAAGTGTCAAAAAAGTTTTTTGTTAATGCCAGGGTTTTAAGGTATCCGTGATCTGGGTTGATTATTTCATTATCGGTATCATTCTCATATCGGCATTGATCAGCGTATTCCGCGGCTTTGTCCGCGAAGCTTTTTCTCTGGTGATATGGATTGCGGCTTTCTGGCTTGCCTGGGCATTTTTCCGCGAATTCTCTCAATTTTTTATTCAGTGGATTTCATTGCCTTCGGCGCGTTTAGGTATTTCTTTTGCCATAATCATGATAACCGTGCTGATCGTAGGCGGAATCGTTAATTATCTTTTGGCACAACTGGTGGAACATAGCGGTTTAAGTGGTACTGACAGGTTACTGGGCATCTTTTTTGGAATAGGCCGTGGTGCTATCATTGTCGCCATTATCATCCTGTTGGCCGGTTTGACAGCATTGCCACAGGATCCCTGGTGGAATCAGTCCTTACTGATTGTCTATTTTCAGGATTTATCACTCTGGCTGAAGAGTTTTCTGCCGGAGGATATTGCAAAATACTTCACTTACTAGCAGTCTGTTGAGCGAGAAATACTATGTGTGGAATTGTCGGCATCGTAGGGCAACACCCGGTAAACCAGTCTCTTTATGATGCCTTAATGGTTCTTCAGCATCGCGGTCAGGATGCGGCTGGCATCGTAACCTGTGACGGTAATCGACTGCATTTACGCAAAGATAATGGCCTGGCCCGGGATGTATTCCATACCAGTCACATGATCAAGCTGAAGGGCAACATGGGTATTGCCCATGTACGTTATCCTACTGCCGGTTCCTCTTCTTCAGCCGAGGCACAACCCTTCTATGTGAATTCTCCCTACGGCATTACGCTGGCCCACAATGGCAACCTGACGAATTCTGAAGAATTAAAAAAGGATGTGTTGCGCGAAGACCTGCGTCATATCAACACTACATCTGATTCTGAAATCCTGTTGAATGTGCTCGCCCATGAACTACAAATCCAGGGAAAGATACGCATCGATGAAAACGATATTTTCAAGGCGGTAGCCGGTGTCCACCGTCGCTGCCGGGGTGGTTATGCCGCAATAGCGATGATTCCAAATTACGGTATCCTGGCTTTTCGTGATCCTCATGGTATCCGGCCGGTTGTGTTTGGTAAGCGCAATACCGATTCGGGTGTTGAATACATGATTGCCTCTGAGAGTGTTGTGCTCGATGCCCAGGGTTTTGATATGGTCAGGGATGTTGCGCCTGGAGAAGCCATCTATATTACGCAGAATGGTGAGTTTCACAGTTACCAGTGCGCTGCGAACCCTGTGCACTGTCCCTGTATATTCGAATATGTGTATTTTGCCCGACCGGATTCCATTATCGATAATATTTTTGTACACAAGGCACGATCGCGTATGGGCCAGAAACTGGCTGAAAAAATTCAGCGAGATTGGCCTGATCACGATATTGATGTGGTGATTCCGATTCCTGATACCAGTCGCACCTCCGCCCTGGCCCTGGCTAATAACCTTGGGGTTCACTATACCGAGGGCTTTATCAAGAACCGTTATATCGGGCGAACCTTTATCATGCCTGGCCAGCAGGTGCGCAAAAAATCTGTGCGCCAGAAACTCAACGCAATTGACCTGGAATTCAGGAACAAGAACGTTATGCTGGTTGATGATTCCATCGTACGTGGCACCACATCCAAACAGATCGTGCAGATGGCGCGCGAAGCTGGCGCTAAAAAAGTCTATTTTGCTTCGGCTTCACCACCCATCAGATATCCCAATGTTTACGGAATAGATATGCCTTCCGCCAATGAACTGGTGGCTCATGGCAGAAGCGAAGATGAAATTCGTGATGTGATTTCCTGTGACAGGCTCATTTACCAGGATTTATCTGACCTGATTGACGCAGTTAACCGCAAGGGCAAGGTCAATATTTCCCAGTTCGATACATCAGTGTTTGATGGTAATTATGTGACGGGTGATGTGAATGAAGCCTATCTCGAGCAATTGGAGTTGCTTCGCAATGACGCTGCAAAAAAATCAGGGGAAGAAGCAGCGCGCTCCATCCTGGGTATTCATAACAATCCCTGAGCCTGAATTGAACTAGCTGGCCTTACTCATCCTGGAAGTAGTAGTCATACTTTTTGTGAAGGCTGGAAGTGAATTCCCATGCCTCGTTGTATGAAAGGCCACTGTTTTCCGGGAAAATTACCTTGATGTAAAGCTTTTTGGGGTACTTTTTCTTCAAATCATCCAGGCGTCCCAGAAGCTGTTTTCGGCTGACAGGCGAGAATTTATCCTGTCCGGGTACCTTGAGTGCAATCAGGTCCTTGCCATCGAGCTTTGTATAGCGAACCTCGACTACCTGTTTGCCTGCAGCAGTACGCGCAGGACGCACCAGTTTGTCGTATTTGATCTTGAGATCATCATAATCACCTTGTAACAATGCCAGGGCATCGTCGGAAATTGTTATGCGACTCAGGGCCTGCTCCAGTTCCTGTGCTTTTTCGGTAAAGGCGGTTTGTACCTCGGTTAATTGGGACTGGGTCTGATTCTGTTTGTTTTGCAAGGCGGTAAGTGATTGTTGCAGAAGCTCAAGCTGCTCCTGGCTTAACTGCAGTTTTTCCTGGTTTCTAGCCAGGCGATTATCCAGTTGCGCCCTGGCCAGTTCCAGTGTTTCTGCTCTTTGTTCCAAATCAGACTTGTCCTGCTGTAACTGGGTTTTCTCCAGGTCAAGACGATCACGCTGTCCTGACAGGTCGGAAATCTGGCGCATGTTGTCCTTGATAACAGCCAGTTGCTTTTCACGTATCTCCTGCATCTTCATTAATTCCAGGCGCAAGTCTGAAAGTTCATTCTCGGTATGGATCAGGCGCAGCGCCAGGTTTTCCTTTTCTTCACCGGTAGTACGGGCCAGTTCTGCAGCCATGCGCTCCGCTTCCATGGTGTTACGCAGTTGCTGTACCAGGTCGATGTTACGCATCAGCAGGACGACCAGAGCGATGAGGAATATCATGACAATGACAGTCATGATGTCGGTAAAAGATGGCCAGAAGCTTTCGTGCCCTGAACTGTCGCCTTCCTGATTCAGGCGAAGATTGATAAAGCCGTTTTCAGTGCTCATTTTTCACCAAGACGGAAGCCGATTCTCAAAATACCCTTGATATCTGCCAGTTCCTGATTCATGCCTTCAACATGCTCACGGAACACCTCGGCACTGCTGGTTAACTCTTTTTCGGCATTCTGGAAACTGGTCTGGGATTCGACCATCTGGTTTACCAGGCCCTGTAAAGAACGGATCAGGCCAGTGAATTCATAGAGTACGTTGTCAGTCTGCATCTGGAATTTCGGCATCAGATGGGTGGTCGTAACCTGTTCAATGGCGCTGATCAGATTGGTCTGCACATCAGTCAGTTTGACGAAAAAATAGCCGAAAAACATGTAACAGGCGATCGCTGTTATGGTGGTGGATAATGCAGTAGACATTCCATGAACTATCATTCCCATCCCATTGACATTTATAGCATTTTCCAGCATATCGGAGGCGCCAATCAGGGCTAGTGACAGCGACACAATGGTGCCGAAAACACCGGTCAGAATGAGCGTATTGTTGATGAATCTTGGAAAGCTGTTGCGTGTGCTTTCACTGGCGACCAGGGTTGAGGCGAGGGCGCTCTGATTAACTGGCGTACGGTTCTCATGCAGTTTTTCCAGTGTCAGGTAACGGCGTGCGATGATGCTCTTCTTGGCCACCCCCTTGAGCTTGTCATCGGCATTGGTGTCCATGTTCTTGATAAAACGATTAAGCGCCGCCTCTTCCCGTGAATAGCTGAGAAAGGTGAGAATAATTTTCAGAATACCCAGAGCAAACAAGGCGACAATAACGCCGTTGACGACCCAGCCCGTGGCTGTGAGCTGATCACGAAAATAGACACTGTTGATGTAATCAATTTTCCAGATGATGAGAGCTGCGACCGCGATGGCGAGCACAATCATTCTGAAAAGTGAGTTTCTGCCTTGATGGCGCTGGAAGTTAATTGTATCCATGAGCTGCTAGACCGGGATGATTAAAACAGGATTTAGAATATCAGAGAATTCTGTCATATTATGTCTGTAAAAAAAACGCCTGATTTACTTGGGAACGGATAAATTTTTCTGCTTTTATGGCTCTCTATGAAAAACCTGCACACTGCCGCCTACCATTGCCTGACAGAACAGGACCTTGACCAGAAACTGCTTCTGGCCAGACAGCTCAATGAAGATTTACTCGAAGGGAAACTGGAGGTTTCAGTTGTTGACTTACCATTTGTCGAACAGGCTGGGCGCCCGCAGCAGCCCCAACTGGTTCACCCACGCGAGGTACCCAAGAGAAAGCTGGGCACAGACAAAGGTAAAGCGGCTGCGATCCATTCTTTTTGTCATATCGAATTCAATGCCATCAACCTGGCCTGTGATGCAGTTTACCGTTTCCAGGAAATGCCGGAGCAGTACTACCGCGACTGGAGCCGGATTGCTGCTGAAGAGGCCTATCATTTTTCCCTGCTTCGTGAGCGTTTAAGGGAACTGGGTCATGACTACGGAGATTTTCCTGCGCATAACGGTTTGTGGGAACTGGCCCAGAAGACCGCTGGTGATGTGCTTGATCGCATGGCACTGATTCCTCGCGTCATGGAGGCCAGAGGTTTGGATGTCACGCCCATGATTCAGAAAAAATTCCGTAATGTCGGTGATCACAAAACAGTGGATATTCTGGATATCATTCTCAGAGACGAGATCACGCATGTGCAGGCGGGCTCCCGCTGGTTTGTGTATTTGTGCCAACAGCGCGGACTCGAAGATCCCGAACAGGCCTATCTGGAGCTGGTGAAAAACTACATGAAAGGCGATGTTCATTGCCCGATGCATTTTCAGGCCCGATTGGATGCCGGTTTCACTGAATCCGAACTGGAGCAGTTAACAATATTGTGTGGACGTTGACCATAATCTGATGATGAGCGATGTAATCAAGTTCAAAACCCAGGACCTGTCGGTTGAAATCCGGGTGGGTGATATTTTTTCAGCAGCAACCGATGTTATTGTCAATCCCGCTAATGGTACATTAAGCCATGGTGGTGGATTAGCTGCGGCGATTTCCCGCGCTGCCGGCCCTGCACTGGATACAGAAGGCGAACAGTATGTCGCTGAACACGGGCCTCTGGCGACAGGCCAGGCCGTAGCAACAACCGCCGGAAAGCTGCCCTACAAGGCTGTCATCCATGCGGTTGGTCCTATGATGGGCAGTGGTGATGAAATGCAAAAGTTGCAGCACGCGATCACAAGTTGTATGGATATTTGTGAACAGCAGGGCTGGGAAAGTATGGCCATGCCAGGTATCAGTACCGGTATTTTTGGCGTACCTGCCATGTATTTTGGCAAGGCTTTAAAGAATGTGCTGAAAAGGCATGCTGGAGAGTTGTCAGTGCTTTCTAATCTGAAAATCTATCTTGGTGATGAGCATTTTGAGGAGATTGCCCCGATATTCACGGTATTCACCCAGCAGCAAGAGGCTGAAGCCGGTGAAGTGATATTAAGCGATGACGACATCTCCAGTCTGGAGAATGTGTCGCTGGATGATTTGCTTAAAGGCGACTAGGGTTTTCTCCTAGACTGCTTTTACCGGTATCTGCAAAATATCCCTGTTCTCATTGATGGCCAGTGCTGCGGCTGAATCCTCATGCCATTCCGGTAATACAATACGTTTACATTCCCTGCCATTCACATGATGGATATGGGTATCCGGTCGATGCGTGTGACCATGAATCATGAGGTCGACGTTGTAATAATCAAACCATT
>Ga0180434_10010267_pt1 | contig 10056 bp, 8 predicted proteins | sample SS_ome_7_FD_132453 | JGI IMG/M metagenome (GOLD analysis project Ga0180434, IMG submission 132453) | Hypersaline lake sediment archaeal communities from the Salton Sea, California, USA - SS_1_D_2 metaG | ecosystem: Environmental > Aquatic > Non-marine Saline and Alkaline > Hypersaline > Sediment... | reverse complement strand
TGGGCCACGTCGGCCACGGCGGGAGTATCGGCCCCGGTAAAGACGACCTGCGCGCCCGCGTCAAAGAGAGAGGCGGCGGCATCTTTTTCGATGATGGGATCGTGCCAGGTGTTGATCCAGCGCACGTCCATCGTGCACTCGGGGCAGGTCTTTTTCATGCCCAGGGCGATGGCGTTGCCCAGCCGAATCTCTTCGGGGATGGGGAAGGTGGCCATGTAGCCCAACTTGGGATTGCCGTCCATCTTGGCTCGCGCCCCGGCCAGCATGCCAGCCAGGTACTTCATGTTTTCCATCGCCCCCATCAAGTTGCCAAAGTTCTCCTGGTTCGACTTGATGCCGGTGAGGTGGATGTACATGATGTCGGGGAATTCCTCGGCCACGATCTCCATGGGATCCATATAGCCAAAGGAAGTGCCCAGGATCAGGTCAAAGCCCTTGCGGGAGAGGCTGCGAAAGACCTGCTCGGACTCGGAGCCTTCGGGCACGTTTTCGACGTAGGCGGTGTGGACGTTGGGCACGTTCTCTTCCACATAGACCAGCCCCTCGTAGTGGGCCTGGCTCCATCCGCCATCGTCGTGCGGGCCGATGAGCACCATCCCCACGTTGAACTTGCCCTCTTCGATGGCCGGGATCGTGAGACCCTCCTCGCTGGGCGCTTCGGTCGGCTCGGCGGGCGCTTCGGTTGGTTCTGCTGGCGCCTCGGTCGGCTCTGGCGTCGCCGCACCGCAGGCGGTCAGCAACAGGCTAGCCACGGTAATCATGGCCAAGAGTGATGCGATTCGCTTGTTCATTTGTCTTCTCCTTTATGGTTATTGGTTATTAACATCTTGACGGCTTCTTTTGGAGTAGGATCATAAAGCTCATCCCTCCTTGACAAGTCTAAGTGTCGTAGTACTACAGCTAGACTTTACTGCCCCGCGTCATTCCGAGCGACCGAAGGGAGTGCGGACGCTTTGTGTCCGACGGAGTCTCCACTTTCGTAGGCAGGACCACGTGGAGATTCCTCGACTTCACTCCGCTGCGCTCCGTTCCGCTCGGAATGACGGGTGTTCCAAAGCCTCGTTGTAGTAACAGATTCGGAAGCGGTGTCGCTTGTCCGAATCGCGAGTCCTATGAACTGATACACGCGCTGATCGCTACCAATTTCCCATCGTCAGCGCCATCACCGCCTTTTGCACGTGCAGCCGGTTCTCGGCGATGTCGTAGATGGCGGAGCGGGGGCCAGAGGCGACCTCGTCCGTCACCTCGCTGCCCCGGTCCACCGGCATCGGGTGGGTGTAGATGGCGTTGTCGGTGCGGGCCATCCGTTCGGCGTTCGTCGTCCAGCCGGTGTAGGCCATCGCCTTTTCGATCTCGGCCTGCTTTTGCAGCACGCCGTCCTGGTACGCCGCTGGCGTGACCCAGTTGCGGGAATAGACCACGTGCGCGCCGTCGTAGCCGCTGTTGGCGTCGTGCACGACCTCAAAGTCGGTCTCGTTCTCGGCGCAGTTCTTCCGGGTCCACGCGATGACCTCCGGGTCGAGGTCATACCCCTCTGGGTGGGCCATCGTGACGTGCATCCCCAGGCGAGAGGCGATCAGGAGCGCGGCCTGCACCGAGCACCACGAGCGGGCCAGCGCCCCAGAGCCCCAGCTCAGCAGGAATTTCTTGCCCCGCAGCGCCTGGAAATCCGGGCGGCCCGGCCCCTCGCCGTACCACTCGGCCCAGCCCATCACGTCGGCGAGCGCCTGGCAGGGGTGGAAGCGGTCGTCCGCCATGTTGATGATGGGCACGTTGGACCAGCGGGCGTATTCGAGCAGCATCTCGTCGCCCGCGCCATAGTGCGGGACCTTGTCCTCGAGGATGCGGATGCCGATACCGGCGACGTAGCGGGCCATCACCTGGGCGGCGTCCTCGATCGTCTCCCCGGCCTGCTTTTCCGTCTTGAAGCGGCCCGCCGAGGGGGTCATAAACTGCGCGTGGCCGCCCAGCTCGGTCGCTGCCGCCTCGAAGGAGAGGCGCGTGCGCACCGAGGGGTTGTAAAAGAACATCAGAAAGGTCTTGTGCTTCAGGATGCTCGTCCAGTGGTCGGAGAAGCGCTCCCGTTTCATCTTGGCGGCCAGATCGAGCGCCGCCATCAACTCGTCCCGCGCCCAATCCTGGGTGCAGATAAAGTCACGTCCGTATAGGTCCATTTGTTCTCTCCATTTGGTTGGTATATTGGTAGGGAAGTGTTCACAAGCAGATAACAGAATTCCCTGTTTGCTCTACTTGCAGCACATCTATATCAATATCAGACGCTCTTACTCACGTTTGGCTGCCTAACGGTTGGCTTCACCCTCCAGTTGTGATAGCCTGGACGGGTGCAAGCCGTGTTATGCGCCGCTACTCTTATATTCGGGCAACACGTGAAGCTCAGCACACTGATCCATGATTCTGACAAATAGGTCTCGATTGGGGCGGCGCTGATACTGGTCAATCTTCTCCATGAGCTGCTCGAACTTTCTGTTCCACTTAAGATTCTGAGCGATTTTCCGGTTGATCTCATTCTTTATATTGCCAAAGTCAATTTCACTTGCATCTACGAATTCTGCTGTAGTCAGGTGCTGGGCATGAAGGGCTGGGTAGAGTGCACTTACTAGCGCTTGAGCTTTCGTCCAGTCAATTGGGAAAGGAACTGGCTCCCAACCTTGGGCGTTTAGAAGTGTGGTCAGCTTCTCATGTGCAGCTTCAGGTGACTCGGCCACAGCATAGACAAGCAAATAGCGCTCGTCGTAGCCAAAGTCGACGAAAGTAAGCCCGCATTCGGTAGAGAAACCATCTGAAGTAACTGATATGGAAGCACGCTCAGTCGTAGACAGCTCTTCCCTGAAATTGACACAATAACAGTACATTTGACCCATAGTCTCCCCCTTGGGGCAGTGGTGCATAACTACCGCATCACCAAACTCATCACAGCTTTCTGCACGTGCAGCCGGTTCTCGGCCTCGTCGTAGACCACCGAACGCCAGCCGCTCTTGGGGTCGGTGTTGTCGATCACTTCGTTCGAGCATTCCCAGGCGCGGTCGGCGGGCAGGCAGTGCATGTAGATGGCGTTCTTGTCCCCCAATTCCATATACTCGCGGGTCGCCTTCCAGCTCTTGTAGCTGTCAAAGATCTCCTGGGCCTTGTCCAGGCTATCCTCGCCGACGGGGGGCTTGTAAATGGGAACCGCGGCCCAGGCTTTGGGATAGAGCACGTGAGCGCCTTCCGCTGCGCCCATAAAGTCGTCCGTCACCTCGAAGGAAGCGTTGTTCATCTCGGCGTACGCTTCGCAGGCGGCGACGATCTCGGGGTCGAGCGCCATCTCTGGCGGGCGGGCGAGCACGGTGTCGCAGCCCATCATCGCGGCGGCGATGATGGCGCTCTGCGGGACGGCGCGCGGCTTGTGGGCGCTGGGGGAGTAGGCCCAGGACATGACAAACTTGACGCCCTTGAACCCGCCGAATTTCTCCTTGACGGTCAAGACGTCGGCTAACGCCTGGAAAGGGTGATAGATGTCGCACTCCATGTTGAGGATGGGAATGTCCGACCAGCGGGCGAATTCTTGCATCAGCGCGTGGGCGGCGCTATATTCCCACTCGACCGGGTCGCCGTAGCAGCGGATGGCGATCGCGTTCCCCATGCGGGCCAACACGCGCGCCACGTCGCTGACCCGTTCGGTGGAGTAGGCCACCTCTTTCCCCTCCATCGCCGGGGTATAGATCTTGGACGGGTCCAAAAAGTGCGCGTGTCCGCCCAACTGGGTCATCCCCGCCTCAAAGCTGTTGCGGGTGCGCAAGCTCTGGTTGTAAAAGAGCATGAACAGGGATTGCGCGCGCAGGATGTGGTCGTGGAACTCGCCCAACGCGTAGCGGCGTTTGAGGTCCAGCGCCACGTCGAGAATGGTTTCGACTTCTTCTTTGCTCCAATCGAGCAGGGTGAGCATGTCACGTCCGCGGAAACTCTCGGTCTTCATTTCGATTACCTCCTGGGTAAGTTAACGTCTGTTTTTCTGAATCATGTCTTTTTGCCAGTCAACGACGCACGACGTGAAAGCGAAAAAAGTCAGGGACAAAATAGTTGCGCGAGAATTCGATGGCTATGCCTTCCTGGTCGAACACGATTTCTTCCAGCAACAGCAATGCCTGCTTGGGCTTGACCCCCAATTTTCCGGCCAGAAAAGAATTGGCGTTGATCGCCACGATGTCGGCTACGGCCTGGGCGATCTGAATGTCCGGGTTTTGCCTCAGCAAATCGAGCACCGATCCGTTGAATCTTTCGTCCACGTCCGCCGGGGAAAGGATAGAGACGGGGATGACGTCGAGCATGTACGCCACTGGCGCTCGATCCACCAGGATCACCCGGTGAACGTTGGTCAGAAGGTCTCCCGGAGCGATCTGTAGTTTGTGGGCCAGCTCTGGTTTCGCTGGTTCTTCCTGGACTTGCAGATCATCGAACGTGACTTGCAACCCTTGTTGGGCGGTCAATTCCAGGACGCTTTCCAGGCGCTCCAGCCCGCTTTCGAGTTGGCGTCCGTACCCGGGGGCGACAAAGGTACCCACGCCGTGCTTGCGGACGATAATGCCTTCTCGTTCGAGGTTGAGCAGCGCCTCGCGCAGGGTGGGGCGGGAGATGCCCAGTTGCGCAGCCAGGTCGGCTTCGGAGGCAAGCTGCTCGCCGGGCTGAAAGGTCCCGTTTTCGATGAGGCCGAGTAGATATTCTTGCGCCTGGAGGGCGAGGGGAATTCGATTCCTCTTGAGCGGTTGCATCACGTTACCCGTTACCTGACATCATGCATCAGTCGCTTGACATCATACGTCTGACCTTTAGTATACTCCAGGGAGGAGATTTTGTCAAGAACTGGGTTTGAATCGCTGAAGGCGCTGGCGAGGACGAATCCGTTTTCAGCGTCTTTAGTGCCTTCCGCGATTCAATGTGACGGCGAGATGGCCTTATGGGTTTCGGAACACCCGCTCCATCTGTTTGAGGACGGTGACCTTAGGGCCTCTGGAAGTGTTCCCAGTCGTTTGCGAAACAGACTCTTGGACACGGTGAACAACTTGCCCAATCTGACCAGTGATGGTTTGGTAATCCCCCTGCATGCAGATCGCTTGTGGACAACTGGTACTCATCAGGCTGAAGGTCGGGCGGAATTTGCGACGTGATAGCGGCTACGACACAATCGTTATGAGAGGCATTGAACCAATCTGCTGAAAGTATCAAAGCTGGACGCTGTTTGACCGTTGTCAGGTCTGTGAATGGAAAAGGTACAAGAATGACATCACCCTGCTTATAGCCGGTCATAGACAGCGTCTTCCTCGTTGTCCCAGAACTCGAAGGACGATTCGGCCATCTTTAGCCAGCCATAGTCTTTCAGGGAAATGTTCAGGAGAGTGGGGAGCAATTGGAGGAACTGGTCTCGTTCCTGAGTCTTGAATTCCTGGATGATCCGCACTACCTGTCGTACCCGAGGACTGAGAGGGGATAGTGTGGATGCCAGTGCCTCAAGCTCATGTTCCTTAACCGTGTAGGGAGCACGAGTCTCCCGTACTTGCTCTTTGCTCTTTCTCGGATGTTGTTTATCCGCGCTCATACTCGCCATTCCTCCAATGCGGATTCCGTTTACATTATCAGTCGCCATTCAGTATAGTGGAAAATGTTGGAGGTGTCAAGCTTCATTTTCCACGTCTTGATCGTTATGAAGAGGTCTCATACTCCTCGAAATAGGGTGTCAGGCAAAAACGATACCAATCGCCACGTTTGAACTTGGCGATCATATCCTGCTGCTCTTCTGGCAACTGCGCGGCGTCGCTGGCTGGCAACTTTGCCAGCAGAAAGGCGTCGCTGTCCGACAGGCCAAGCTCAAACGATTGGTTGATCTGTTCGACAATGTCCGCTTGAATCGCCTTATATTTCCGCGCCAGTTCAACGTGGTCGATCTCGTCCAAAATCTTGTCCGCGATGAGCAGGCCGAACACGTTCTTGAACCACTTGTTGGCGTACAGCGAGGGGATAGGCTCGCGGCAGAGCATAAACCCGACCCGGTAGTAGAACAGGCCGTAGGGCTTGGAGAACGAGATCGCGGCGACGGCGACGTTAGGATGGCTCACGTCAAACAGGCTCGGGTCGGTCGCGCCCAGGTAGGATAGGTCGTAAAACAATTTGTGACCGGCCTCCGCGATGGCCTGCACTTTCTCTGGGGGCACGATCATGCCGTTGCGCGCCGAGGGGTTCGACAGGAACCAATGGCCGGGGGCAAGCATGGCGGGATCATGGTCGTAATCCACTTCGACGGTGGCGATGTTCCGCGTCTTGGCCGTCTCGCGATACCCCTCGTAATCCCCTTTCCAGACGTAGATTCTCTCCACCCCCTCGCTCTGGAGAAAGGTCAGGTACTCGCGGATGCCCTCTTCCGATCCCGCGGTCGGGTAGCGGTGGGGAAATTGCGAGAGGTGCGGCACGTCGTGTTGGTGCGCGGCGATCAGTTTTTCGATGATCGGGTGATGAAAGTCGTCCAACCCCGGGACGATAGAGCGCAGAAACACGTCGTGAGGATACTCCCTGGTGAGGTCCGTGATCAACTCTCGGATTTCGGGGAGGTAATAGCTGTAAACTGTGGTGATCGCTTTGAAAATTTTCATATATCCTCTTAATGTGGGGTAAGCACGCTTTAGCGCCGGTTGAGTAGGCTCGGAGCATAGCGGAGAGCCGTATCGAAACCAAGCGGATTACCTGTAAAGCCGCTCGCATCCTTGGTTTCGATACGCTGCTCTACTTAACCAGCGGATGCTCGCTACGCTATTCAGCTTCATAACAAAATCGCTCCAGGATATTGCCAATCGTAGCGCAGATGACCGTCCGGGAAAAAGATCAACTGCCGCAGATCGTCCGACCGGGAGTCGATGGTCAGCGAGTCGGTCAGGCAGACGTTCTGGCCGCCCACGTCGTAGACGCGCGCGCCGTGGATCAGGGTCATCAGCAGCGCGCCGTTTTCTTCGAGAAAGCTACGAATGTCGTCCATCTGTTCAGGCCGCAAGTGATGCTGGCTCGTCCAGTTGTCGGCTTCTTCACTCCGGCTGCGCGACGGCTTGTTCACCGGGCGGATGGTCAACTGTTCGACCTGGTGTTCTCTGGCAAAAGCGAGCAGGTCCTGCAAACCCTGGCGGCCGTCGATGAACCCGTCGGCCAGGACGCACGCCAGCCGCACCGAAAATCCGTACCCGTGCAGCTTATGGACGAGCGCCGGGAGATCGATGTACTCTTTCCTGTGCGGCAGGTAGATGCTCCGGTTCTTTTCCGGCAGATAGTGGGCGATCGATATGGCGATCGTCGTCAACCCCAGATCGTACCAGCCGCGCAGATGCTCGTCGTAGACGTCGGGTTGCTCAATCAGCCGGATGCCGTTGCTTTGCAGCTCGATGATGGGGAAGGGAAACTCGGCGAGGGCGCGCAGGTACTTGGTGATCTGCTCGGGGAAGAGGGTTGGCTCTCCCTTCCCTGTGAGCATCGCGGTCGTCGTGCCGCAGCGCGCGGCCAGGCGGCAGGCGATCTTGAAATTCCGCCAGTTCACCTCTGGCTCTTTCAACTGCGCGCCCAGCGGCGGCGTCATTTTCGAGATGCAAAAGGGGCAGCGAGCGTTGCACGCCTCGCTGCCGGCCAGGATGCTAAAAGTTTGAATCCGCATACGCTTTTTCCCCTCAGGCGCTCCTTGTGTACTTGACCTCTCCTCCAACGATCGTATAAACGACCTTGGTGTCGAGGATCGCTTCGTCGGGAACCGTCATGATGTCCTGGGAAAGCACAGTGATGTCCGCCAGCTTGCCCGGCGTCAGAGCGCCCTTGATCTCCTCCTCGAACGCCGCAAAAGCGTTGTTGACGGTGTAGGATTCGAGGGCCTGTTGCCGGGTCAATCGCTGTTCGGGAAAAAAGACTGTACCATCTTCCATCTTGCGCGTCACCAGGGCATAAAAGTTGGCGATGGGGTCGATGTTCTCGACCGGCGGATCGGTGCCGCTCATCAGCACCGCGCCCGACTGTATCAGCGTCTGGTAGGGATAGCCTCGCTCGCGGAGCCGTTCCTCGCCCAGCCGCTCGATCACCCACGGCCCATCGGACGTGGCGAACACGCCCCGCACCGAGGCGATGACTCCCAGGCTGGCAAAGCGCGGGAGATCGTCGGGATGGATCACCTGGCAATGCTCGATCCGCCAGCGCAGGTCCTGCTTTTCGGGGCCAAAGGCCGCCTCGTAGATGTCCAACAGCTCTTGGGCGGCCCGATCTCCGATCCCCTGGATCGCCATCTGGTAGCCGTGCTGGATCGCCAGCTCGGCAGAGCGTTGAATCTCGGCCACCGGGTTGACGATGAAACCCGTGCTATCCTGCGCGTCGCTGTACGGCTCCAGCAGCCATCCGCCGTGGACGCCCAGCGCGCCGTCCAGCACCTTTTCCCCGATGGCGCGCACCGTCAGATAGTTGTTTCCGTAACCGATCATCCGATAGTCGGCCAGTCTGTGCTCCATCACCGCGCTCGGTTCCTGGATGCAGACGTAAAGCCGGACGGGTAGATTGCCCTCATCTGCCATTTTCTTGTACAGGTCGATGGTCTCAAAAGTCTCGCCCATGTCGTGAAAGCTCGTGACCCCTTTGGAAAGGGCCTCGTCCGCTGCCAGCTTGACCTGTTGGCGCAGTCTTGCTTCGATGGCCTCCGGCGGGCGTTGGGCGCGATAGTCGGCGAGCGCCTGCCGCGCCGGTTCCTGGGCGGTTTCTCGCAGCATGCCGGTGGGGTGACCCTGTTCATCGCGGAGGATCTCGCCGCCAACAGGATCGGGGGTCTCCCGCGAGATGCCGGCCAGATCGAGCGCCCGCTGATTCACAAAGACGCCGTGTCCGCTGGCGTGAATCAGGATGACCGGGTTGTGCGGGCTCGCCGCGCTCAAGCTCTGGTGAGTCGGCAGTCCCTTCACGCCGGGGGATGGCGGGCGATCCCACTTGCCCTGGTGCCAGCCCCGGCCCACGATCCACTCGCCGGGTTCCGCCTCCCGCACAGCGTCAGCCGTCAGGCTCACCACCTCGTCCCAGGTTCGAGTCTGGAAGAGATCGACGCCCATCAATGAATCGCCGAGACTCATATAGTGGCCGTGGCCGTCTATGAACCCCGGAACGGCGAGTTGGCCCTCGAGGTCGATTACCTGGGTATCCGCGTTGATGTGTGACTTGACCTCATCGTCGCTTCCAGTAAAGACAATCGTGTCGCCTTTCGCCGCCAACGCTTCGACCTGTGGGCGGGCGGGATCCATCGTGAGGATTTTGCCGTGTAAGAGTACCAGATCAGCCATTTTGTGACCTCCTGAAATTCACCTTTCGTGATGCACACCATTCATGCTACAGGTACGCTTTGGGCGTATACAAATCTTGGGAGAGCGAGCGCTGGTTGAGTGCCGAAGGCGTATCGAAACCGAGCGAGCGGCTCCACAGATCACCCGCTTGGCCTCGATACAGCCCTTTGGGCCTACTCGACCGGCGCTGGAGTGATTCTTCAATTGATACTCCCCCAAGTTTTAGATGCGCTCGTACGCTTTGTATGCTTCGATCTTGTCCAACAGCCGCGCCGCCAGGAACGGGCTGGCGCTGTGAAGCGCGTCGTGGATCTCGGTCGCCTCCACCTTGTACCTCGCGATTTTTTCCTTCGTCCAGTAATAGGGTGGGGGGCCGAGGTTCGAGATCCGGTCGGCCAGCTTGACCATCCAGACCTCGCGGGGCTGCTGCTGGATCCTTCTCAGGCTATCCGGCATCTGCCGGGATTTTTCCAACGTCTCATCTTTGCTCAAGGCCAGGACCCCTTGGGCGACGGCCCTCCCGAACGCGGCCTCGACTTGATCAAACGCGACGTCTGTATCTTCGATGACGTCGTGAAGCAGCGCGCATTGCACCGCCAGGTTCCCGTCGCACCCCGGCTCCGCGATCAGGGCGGCGATGACTTCCATGCTGACGAGGCTCGGGTGTACGATGTACGGCAGGTCTGTCCCCGGTACCGTCTGACCGAGGTGGGCTTGAGCC
>Ga0180434_10010265_pt1 | contig 10058 bp, 10 predicted proteins | sample SS_ome_7_FD_132453 | JGI IMG/M metagenome (GOLD analysis project Ga0180434, IMG submission 132453) | Hypersaline lake sediment archaeal communities from the Salton Sea, California, USA - SS_1_D_2 metaG | ecosystem: Environmental > Aquatic > Non-marine Saline and Alkaline > Hypersaline >... | reverse complement strand
TCGGGGCCTCGTTCTACGAGATGCTGACCGGCCGGCCCCCCTACACCGGCCGGACGCCCCAGCAGATCATGCAGAAACACGTCAAGAGCCGGCTCGTCCCGCCCGACCACGTCAACCCGCACCTTTCCACCGGTACGAGCGAAGTGGTGGAACTGATGATGGCCAAGCGGCCCGAAGACCGCTACAAGAGCACCGACGACCTCCTGGTCGACCTGCGCTGCGTGGCCGCCGGCGAACCGCCCCGCATCGCCCGCGAACGGGCCGGCACTCAACTGTCGCTCATGGCCGGCCTGGCCGAGGGCGAAGACGTCCGACCCGCGCCCGAGGCCGGCCCGGTCGTCCAGGAACCCAGCCCCTTCGCCATCACCCCGCTGGCGGTCATCCTGATCGTGCTCCTGGCCCTGTCGATCCTGGTCAACCTGCTCCAGGCGATGTTTTAGACAGCCGCGAGCCACGAGCCGCGAGCCATGAGCCGCGAGCGCGGCTCGCCAACGCCCGGTCATGAGCGCAGCGAATGGCCGGGAAACCCGCGCGCTCTCGCGCAGGCACCCGCCGCACCGCGCAAAAATCAAAAATCCAGAATCGAAAATCGGGAATCCCATGCCCCACTTCGAAACCCTCACCGGCCGCGAGATCTACGATCGTGTCCTGGCCGACCTCATCCCGTCGGCCCGCGACTCGCTCCTCATCGCCACCGCTACCCTGAAGGCCGCCCGCATCGTGCGGCGCGACGGGTCGGCCCAGAGCATCGTCCGGCTCCTGGAACGCCTGGGCGAGCGCGGCGTGGCGGTGCGGGTCCTCCACTCGGGCGTTCCGTCCGGTCCGTTCCTGGAGGAACTCAAGGCGGTGACGCCGCACGCCTTCGAGATGCGCCGCTGCCCGCGGACGCACTTCAAGGCGGTCATCGTGGACGGCCAGCGGCTGTACCTGGGCAGCGCGAACCTGACCGGGGCCGGCCTGGGCGCCAAGAGCGAGGGCCGACGCAACTTCGAGGTCGGCCTCGTCTCCGACGATCCCGCCCTCGTCGACACCGTGGCCGACCTCTTCGAGGCCGTCTGGTCCGGCGCCCTCTGCGAGACCTGTGGCCGCCGCGACTGCTGCCCCGTTCCGCTCGAAGAGCCGTGGGAGGCGTGACCGCATTTCAGATTGCGGATTTCGGATTGGCGCGTGGGTCAGTTTCTGGTTGGCGCCGGGTGGTCGTGGGAGAGGGCTCGCCACTCCACGTGGCCGTTGAGATGCACCACGTGATATCCCTTCCTGGAGTGGTTATCCGCCGGCTCGTGAATCAGGATGGTTTCGGGCGGATCTGACATGCTGCATCCCGGCTCCAGGATGTAATCCGCGTGCGTATCAATCTCCTGAGGTGTTGCGATGAACTCCCACGTGGCAGGGCAAGCGAAGACGTTGGGGTTGTCCACATATTCCGGATAGAGGTCGCTGAACCTGTCAGGGAACCTCCCTTCGTGCTCAGCAGCGTACGCGCGGCAGGCCGTGGCAAGAATCTTAAGGCGCCCAGCACACTGCTGTTGCGTCGATTCTTCCCAACCCTGCCGCATGCCCTCGATGAACGCAGGTGAGAGTGCGATGACTAGGGCACTGAAGGCCAAGACGCTGTAACCGATCACGAGGCCGGTAATAGCCAGGCCTCGCCCCCGAAGCCCGCCTCTGGCCTTTCCGATCTTCCTGAGGCTCAAATGGCCTAGGATGACGGCCGGTAAGGCTGTGAACGGACCCAGACAGACGATTAGCCCCAGGACGAGGCTTGCGATGGCGGCGCCGGACCAGCGAGCCCGGGCGATGGGCGGCCCGGCGCCTGGGACGGATGTGGGGTGGTCGGGCGGAAGTGCCAGTTCGGCAAGCAGATGCTGATCGCGGTGCACATCGCCGAAGGCCTCGGCGTCCCCTTCCGACGACATGTACGATTCGTCGAGCCGCCATCCTTCCAGGTCCTCGAAAGGCGGTTCGGGCAAGTTGGCCGGGGCCTCGACTTCGTCCGGCGTCGCCGCCAGCCAGTCCTCGAGCCGCTTCAGGCTGGCCGGTGACACCGAGACCCGAAGCGACAGGTTCCCGGCGGTCAAGCGCCCTTTTCGCCGGTCCGTGGTCAGTTCCTTGCCCTGATCGATGAAACGGACGTCCTCCCTGGCCGCAAACTGCACCCCGTTCTTGTGCTTCCTGTACCGGACACCTGCCCGTTTAGCCTGGACGATGATCGCCGTATCGGCTGTCAGCGCGGCCTTGAAGTGCTTCGACCCCCGTCGGAAGGTGACCAGGTACGGCGAGTCGCGGAAGGCGCTCTCGCTGATGATGCCGGCGACCGACCCGATCCAGTCCGTCACGGCCATCGGAGGTTTCCCTCCGCGCACCCAGGAGAACTTCCGGTATTGCATCAAGTACCAGATGGCCAGAGCGACCTGCAACACACCAAGCGCGGCTACGACAATGTCGGGCTCGAGGGTCTCGTCGGCCAATGAGACAACAAACACAAACGCGTTAAGGAAGGCTAGGACAAGGAACACCGCAGCCTCTGCGAGAAGACCGGCCGGGCGCGGTGAAACTATTACCCAAATACCCTCGGCAATGGCGACCGCGCCGATGATCCAGAACCCCACGACCGCGCAAACCGCGTCGCGCGCGTCCAAGCCCCAGACGAGCATCAGACAGCCGAAAACAATGGACCCGACTCCTCCTTCCCAGAGCCTGCCGCGCAGTTGCCGGTAGCCCTCGGCCTGCTGGAGAGCCTCGCGATAGTTCGTTAGATACATGGCCCCCTCTCCACGCCGTTCTGGTATGCATGTATCGTGAAGGAGTACTACCCACTTTGCCACACCGATGGGCGGGAGGCAAAGAAAATCGCAGCCACCATCCCGGTTGGGACCTGAAATCCGAAATCCCCAATCCGAAATGGATTCTCACCACCGCCGCTCGCGCACCCGGTCGCGCCGCAGAAACAGCCCCGTCACCAGGTACCGCAGCGCGTCGATGGGATGGTCGGCCCCGTCCTTGGCCGGCCGTTCGCTGCGGGCCCCGTCGGGCGTCTCCTCCCACCGGTACTGCTGGAACGCCCGCACCAGCCACGCGCACGACGGGTCGACGACCAGCCCCGCCCCGCCGTCCGGCCGCGGCTTCAGGAGCCGCCGCACCAGTTCCACGCCCTCCAGGATGCCGGCCCGCGGCGTCCGCACGCGGATGCCCAGCCGGGCCAGTTCCTGGCACGGACCCGTGCCGGTCACGTCGGACCGCTGCCACCCGGCCGGGTCGCCGAACGTGCGGACCACGGGCCCCGGGTCGCGGCCGGCCATGGCCCGGGCGTGGTCGGCGACGGCCCGCTCGCGCTCCACGTACTCGCCGAGGACCCGCACGCGGACGCCCGACAGGTCCACGTCGGACGGGGATCTGCTAGCCGCGAGCCGCGAGCTCCGAGCGTTGCCCGTGCCGGAGCCCGCCACCGCTCCGCTTTCCGCGTTCCCCGATCCGCCTTCTACTTGCACCCATAGACATACGAACGGGTTGGCGTAGCCGAAGTCCAGCGTCCGGTAGAGCGGCAGGCCCGCGTGGTACCCGACGGCGGCCACGTGCCGGGCGGGGTCGAACTCGGCGAAGACCAGCCGGTCGGCCCGCGGGCGGAGGCACAGCATCTCGGCCTCCCACGCCGGCCGGCTGGACCGGGCGTGCTGGGCGATGGCGTCGTCGATCGGGAAGTACCCGTCGGCCCGGCGGGCCTTGCCCTCGCAGTCGGACCACAGCGGGCACCGGCTGCACGACCGCTCGGGCGGGCACCGCTCGATGACCTCCCAGAGGCACCACTTCAAGAGGCGAGGGGCCCGAGCCCCGACCGTAAGAGCCTGCCCTGAGCGAGGCGCAGCCGAGTCGAACGGGTCGGGGGTACGTGTGGCCGCCGGTGATGCCGGCGCGCCAGGCGCATCCTGCCCAACGAACGTACCCGCGACCTCACGGTCGCGGCTCGTGGCGCGGCTCGGGTCGCGGCTCGCCGCGTTCCGCGTTTCGCCGAGCCGTTCCACCAGTTCCGCCATCGGCCCGAACGGCCGGTGCATGGTCGAGAAGACCTCCATCTGCGACCGGATCCACGCCCCGTCGGTCCCCCGGCCCGACTGCGTGACGAACTGGGCGGCCTGCCAGACCTCGCGCGAGAACTCGTCCACCTCGTCGCACTTCAGCCGATGGACCCGATGGCCGCGCACCGACCGCGCCGACTGCGTCAGCACCTCGATGGCCGACCCGCTCGCCAGTTCCGTCCGCCGGGCCGTGGGCGGCCGGGCCAGCAGCGCCGCGAACGGGCCGTCCCATTTACGCAGCAGATAGTCGTACATCTTTTCCGACTGGTCCAGGCTGCCGCCCAGGATACGGGTCTGGCACCCGGGGCGGAGGATGGCGTCGAGATGGGCGGCGACGGCCCCGAGTTCGGTCTTCGCCCCGCCGCGCGACGCCCAGACCACCACGTCGTGCCCCGGGTCCAGCACCGCCCGCACCAGGTACGCGAACGGGGCCGCGTGGTCCGGGCACACCGCCCGCCGCGGCACCGCCAGGCCGTACGCCGTCAGGACGAAGTGCCACAGCGCCTCCGGCGACGCCGGCCGGGCCCGCGCCAGCGCCTGGGCCAGGCCCGACCGCAAATCGGCGACGCTCCGCCGTTGTCGGGCGGGGGACGAGGGTCTTGGCATCGGCATCTCCTGAAATCACGTATGCGGGGGCGATGATCTATCCGAGCCGCGACTGCGCGTCTCCGAGCCGCGACCGCGCGTTTCCGAGCCGCGACCGTGCATTTCCGAGCCGCGACCGTGCATTTCCGAGCCGCGACCGTCAGGGAGCGGGCCGTTCATCCGCTCGCTCACGCTCGCGGCTCGGTCACGGCCACTCGCGGCTCGGTCACGGCTGCTCGCGGCTCGGTCACGGCTGCTCGCGGCTCGGACATCGCCGCTTGCGGTGTGGCGCGGGTCGCGCAGCGGTTCGTCGGGGTCGCACAGCGGCCGGACGACGAGCGGTTCGTACCGGCCCGTGCGGGCGAGGTGGGCCTTCAGTTTCGCCAGCAGCGCCTCCGGCATGACGTTGGCGTTTTCGGGGTGCGGTTCCAGGGCCTCGAGCGGAATCCATCGCAGGGTCATCGCCCGTCTCCTTCCGTATCGTTCAGGATGCCGAAGATGCGGATCAGTTGCTCGTCCGACAGGGCCGCCACGCGCCGCGAGAGCGGGTCGTCGCCGGGGTCGGGCGGTGCGGCCTCGTCGTCGGCGGGCGCCGCCGAGGCGGCCAAATCGCGCTGGGCCTCCATCGCCAGTTTCAGGATCTCGCGGGCCGCCTGCCGGGCCTCCGACGCCGACTCGCTGTCCAGGTCGCGTATCAGCCGCGACACCGCCACCGGCGCCCACCGGAGCACCGCCGCGGCGGCCTGGAGGACCGATTCGCGGGCCTCGTCGGCCAGCAGGGCACGGAAGTCCGGGTCGGCCAGCCACTGCCGGAGCGTGGCCGGGCGGACGCGCGTGCGGTCGGCCGTCTCGTCCAGCCGGCCGCCGCATTCCCACAGCGTTCGGGCGACGCGCCGGTGCCGTTTCGTGACGTTCATGCCATTTCCTTTCGGCGCCACAGGTAGTAGACGGGGCAGGCGTCGAGGTGCCGGGCCACCAGGGCCAGCCGGCGCCCGCGGTCGGGCCGGTTGCATCGATGGTTCTTCGCGCCCAGATACGAGCGGGCCCAGAGGTCGATCTCGCTCTCGGCCAGCCGCCGGGCCGGGCCGGCCAGGGCCGCCAGCGCCGCCTCCAGGGCCGCCGCGCTCCGGCGGTGCGACCGGTCGAGGCCGGCGGCCTCGAGGGCGGCCGTCAGGCGCCGGCCCGCCGGCGACGAAGGCACGGGGTACGCCGTCATCCCCGCCCGCTCGAAGAACGGATGCACGTGGCCCATGGCCGCCAGCGCCTCGACGTACGGCGTGCCGACGAGCGGCAGCGTCTCGGCCACCAGGCGGACGGCCAGGCCCAGGCCCCGCCAGTTCGGGGCCAGGACGACGCGGCTGATGACGCGGACCTCGCGGTTCAGGAGCACCGCCATCGACGTCCGCCCCAGGCCCGCCGACCGGTACCGCCCGCCCGTGGCCCGGTCCCGCGCCGCCAGCGACAGCGCCGGCCGGGCGTAAACGATGACGCCGATGCGCGTCGCGGCAGCGGAGACGGATCGGCCCACGACCGTTGCCGTTTCCGAGCCGCGACCGTCAGGGAGCGGCATCCGCTCGCTTACGCTTGCGGCTCGGTATTGACGCTTGGCGCCGGCTGCCGTCGCCGTGCCGGGGGCGTAGACGAGGCGAAACACGTTCGTCACGGCCCCGGCGTGATGGCTGCGGTAGTGGAGCGGCGCCAGGGCGTGCCAGTCGGCCGTCGTGCCGGGCTCGATGCGAATGCGGGCGAGCAGCGTGCACGCCCGCGCGGGCGGCGAGGCCGTCATCGGGCGCCCTCCTCGCGGGAGCCGGCCGGCGCGCGCGGCGGGTGCGGAGACCCGCCGCGCGGTACCGCGTTCTCACGCGCCGCATCGGCGTAGCGGACCTCCGCGCCCGGCCCGGCGTGTTTGACGACCAGGACGTCGGGGGCCAGATCCTCAATCAGGTCGTCGTGGGCCGAGGCCGCCACCACCGTCACGCCGCGGCCGTCCGGACCGCCGCGGGACCGGTCGACCAGCCGGCGGAGGCGGTACGCCACCGCCCGGGCGCAGCAGCGGTCGAGTGTGGAACAGAACTCGTCGGCCACCAGGAGCCGAAGGCCCCGCCCCGCCCCATCGTCGTTGCCCAGCAGGCGGTCGAGCGCCAGGGCCAGCCGCAGCCGGTACCGCTGACCGTCCGAGAGGTCCGCCGCCGGCCGAAGCAGGGCGAACGCCTCGGCCAGCCCGGCCGCGCTCAGGATCGCCAGCGCCGTCTCGAACGGCGCCTCGGGCAGGTCGATGGCCGGCCGGTCGGCGGGGACGTGCAGCGCCGCCAGGTCGACCGCGCGGCCGCCGTCCGGCTCGGCGTCGCGCAGCGCCCGCACCAGGGCCCGCAGCAGGACGCTCTTGCCGCTGCCCGACGGGCCGGTGATGAACACGAGGTCGCCCGGCCAAACGTCCAGCCCCAGGCCGTCGTACAGCGTGACCTCGTGGGTCTCGTCGAGGCCCAGGCCGAACATCTCGGCCAGGCGGTGCTGGCGCTGGGACGGGGGCCGCTCGGCCGTCGGGGCCGGCACGGCACGGAACTTTTGGTTGATGACGTATCCGCTCATGCGTATGCTCCCTTCATGATCCTCTTGAAGAAGAAGTTCCTGGACCTGGTGCGCTGCGGCGTCAAACGGCAGACCGTCCGCGTGTGGCCGAAGCGCCGCCTCCGCGCCGGGCAGAAGGAGTACATCCCCGGCCTGGGCGCGATCCGCATCACGGCGTTCGAACCCGTGTCGCCGGCCGACCTGACGGAGGAGGACGCCCGGCTGGATGGCTTCGCGTCGCGCGAGGCGCTGCTGGCGGAACTGCGGTCGCTGTACGGCGACCGGCTGGATGACGTGCCGTGCTTTCGCATCCGGTTCACCTATCCGTTGGAGGCGGCAGGGTCGGCGGATTCGGCGGACGGCTGACGGTCGCGTCGCCGCTCGGCCCGGTGGGCCTTTCGGCGGATGCGGCGCAGCAGGGCCCGCAGGTCGGCCAGGGAGGCCGGCTGGCCGGGCGGTCCGCCGCGGGCCGACGCCGGCACCAGGCCCAGCCGGGCGATCCGCGCCAGCGGCAGCCCCATCAGGCGATGCAGGCACGCCAGCCGCCGCTCGTGCGGGTCGAGCGTGTGCCAGGCCGCCACGATGCCCAGGTTTAGCGGGTCGAGGACCCGCCGGCGGGCCCGGGCGAGCGTCCGGCGGACCGTCCGCGGGTCCACGCCCATCAGGCCGGCCAGTTCCCGCTGGCTGGCCCCGCGCAGGTAGAAAAGCCGCAGCAGGTACCGCTCGCGGGGCGGGAGCAGGCGGAGAAGCCGGCGAAGGTCGCGCGGGCGAAGGCCGAGGGCCCGGAGTTTGCTATCTGGCAAACCCAGCAGGCACGCGGACTCTCCGGGGTGGGTTTTCTGGGGCATTCTCGGCCTTCTGAGGATCCCAGCGTGTTCCGGGTGCATTATATGCCGGGAGAAGTTCGCTGTCAAGTAAACTTCTTGGAGAAATTCGAGAATTCTCAAACACGGACCGCTGAAAATCCGAAAAAAGCCTTGACGGGTGTTCGCTACCGGGTAAACTATGCCGGGAGCCAAGGCTTTCCGGGACTTCGCTCGGTATGCCTGTCCAGGCGGCATGAGTTCCGGTGAGCGGTTGGAGGAAGGGTATGGGGCTCGAAGAGAATCTTCGGGAACTCGAAATGGTCCGCCGCCTGCTGGCGGTCAGCCGGAAGGGCGGGTCGTTCGGCGAGGAGGTCCGCCGGGCCCGGCGCCAGCGCGGCATGACGCTGGACGACCTGGCGGCCGCCACCGGCATGGCGAAGTCGTACCTGTCGCAGATCGAAACGGGGTACACCTCGCCGCCGCGCGACGACAAGGTCCGCAAGATCGCCGGCGCCCTCGGCCTGGACGCCGAGGCCCTCTTGCCGCGGGCCCACCTGTCGGAACTGCCCGACGACGTGAAGCGCCGCCTGGCCCGCATGTTCGACGCCACCGACGAGGCCATCCGGGCGCTCCTGGCGTCGCGCGACGCCGCCGGCCGCGCCTCCGCGGCCGGCGCGAACGAAGCGGACGACGCCGGCTGCGAAGCCGCGGACGGGCCCGGACCGTCCGTTGCGCTCGACCTCGACGCGCTCCACCGCAGCGGCCTGCTGCATCACCTGGCCCGGGCCGACGACGCCGAGCACGAGCGGGCCGTCCGCCTGCGGGCCGTCCCCATCATCAACAAGGTGGCTGCCGGGTACCCGCGCGAGTTCACCGACCTGGGGTACCCGGTGGGGATCGCGGACGACTACGTGTCGGTGCCGGCCGAGTTGGCCGACCCGAACGCCTTCGCGCTGCGGGTGGTGGGCGACTCGATGTCCCCGAAGTACGCCGAGGGCGACGTGGTGGTGTTTTCGCCGGCGGCGTCGGTGGCCTCGGGCGACGACTGTTTCGTGCGGTTCGGGCCCGACAGCCGGGCGGACGCCGACGAGAGCACCTTCAAGCGGGTGTTCTTCGACGGGCCGGAGCAGGTCCGTCTTCAGCCGATCAACGAGCGGCACGCCCCCCAGGTGGTCCGGCCGGCGGACCTGGCGTGCGTCTTCCGGGCGGTCGTGCGGTACGAGCGGCTGTGAGCGGCCGCGCGGTGGCCTTCCCAGGCCACCACACCCGCGATTGCCGCGAAATTCGCGGCGGCCTGGGAAGGCCGCCGCGCGAAGACCGGGGAGGGAGTACTCATGCGATTTCGCCGGTTTCTGCTCGGTGCGGCGGCGGTCGTGGTGACGGTGGCGCTGGTCGCCGGGGCGGCCGCCGGAGCGGCCCGCGCGGCGGAGGCGCCACCCGCGCCGCACGCGCGGCTTCGGCCCGTCGGCGTGGCCGAGGCCCGCTGGACCGCCGGTTTCTGGGCCGACCGCTTCCGCCTGTGCCACGAGGTAGTCATCCCGGAGATGACGAAGGCCCTGCTGGACCCGTCGAACGCGGCCCAGTTGGTCAACTTCCGCGTCGGGGCGGGCCTGGAGAAGGGCCCGCATCGCGGGACCAACTGGGGCGACGGCGACTGTTACAAGTGGATCGAGGCCCAGGCGTGGCTCTACGCCGTCACGCGCGACCCGGCCCTCGACCGCACGATGGACCACTGGATCGGCCTCATCGCCCGCACCCAGGCCGACGACGGCTACATCGGCACGCAGACGCAACTCAACCCCGAGAAGGAGCGGTGGGGCCGGCGCTCCTACCACGAACTCTACAACATGGGGCACCTGATGACCGCCGCCGCGGTCCATCACCAGGCCACCGGCAAGGACACCTTCCTGGCCGTTGCCCGCAAACTGGCCGACTACCTGTACGCCCTGTTTCAGCCGCGGCCGAAGCACCTGGCCCATTTCGGATGGAACCCGTCGAACATCATGGGCCTGGTGGACCTGTACCG
>Ga0180434_10010261_pt1 | contig 10058 bp, 7 predicted proteins | sample SS_ome_7_FD_132453 | JGI IMG/M metagenome (GOLD analysis project Ga0180434, IMG submission 132453) | Hypersaline lake sediment archaeal communities from the Salton Sea, California, USA - SS_1_D_2 metaG | ecosystem: Environmental > Aquatic > Non-marine Saline and Alkaline > Hypersaline > Sediment... | reverse complement strand
TCTCCTCCGCGAGGTTTGATTGCGTGTCGTTTTGGTTTTCTTAGCGCGCTGGCCCGCGGATTTGGCTTTTGTCGGGGTTTTCTTTTTCGCGGACTTTTTTTTCCTGGCGCCGTTCTTGGCTCGTGTTCGTTTGCTCGATTTCTTCTTTTGTCCTTCTTTCAGAGCCGGGATAGCGGCGAAAAGGACGTCCTCGACAGTTTCCGCGAAAACGAATTGCAGCGCATTGCGGGTGTCTTCGGGTACTTCGTGCAGGTCGCGTTTGTTTCGCGCCGGGAGTATGACCTTTTTCAGCCCGGCGCGATGCGCCGCGAGCAGCTTTTCCTTTATTCCTCCGACCGGCAAAACCAGTCCGCGCAGCGTGATTTCGCCGGTCATGCCCGCGGTTGGATCGACGGTCGTATCGGTGAGCAGAGTAAAGAGCGCGGTGAGCATCGCCACTCCCGCCGACGGCCCGTCCTTGGGAATGGCGCCGGCGGGGATGTGTATGTGGATGTCGGCTTCGGCCAGTTGCTGGACGGGAATTCCCCACTCGCTCCCGCGCGAGCGGATGATAGAAAGGGCGGCTTGAGCGGATTCCTGCATGACGCCGCCGAGCAAGCCGGTGACCGTGAAGCCGCCCCGGCCGGGCATGATGGTCGCTTCGATAAAAATGATTTCGCCGCCGACGGGCGTATAGGCCAGACCGGTGGCTACGCCGGGGATGCTGGTGCGTTGGGCGGCTTCGCGCTGGAACTTGCGCGGGCCGAGGTATTCCTCCAAGTCGTTTTTATCGATCGACTTATCCAGCTTTTCCTTGCGGACGACCCGAGCGGCCAATCCGCGGCAAACCGTGCCGATCGAGCGTTCCAGATCGCGCACGCCGGCTTCGCGCGTATAGGCTTCGATGATGTGCCGCAGCGCCTCTACGTCGAAAGTGATTCCCGCTTTTTTCAGGCCGGTGCGTTCGATCTGGCGGTCAACGAGATACCGCTTGGCGATCTCCGTTTTTTCGTCGGTGGTGTAGCCGGGCAGACCGATCACTTCCATGCGGTCGTACAGGGCCGGTTCGATGTCGCCCATGTAGTTGCACGTTCCGATGAAGAACACCTTTGATAAATCGAACGGCACGCCCAGGTAATGATCGGTGAAGCTGTTGTTTTGCTCGGGATCGAGCACTTCCAGCAAGGCCGCCGCTGGATCGCCGCGAAAGTCGGCGCCGAGTTTATCGAGTTCGTCGAGCATGATCAGGGGATTATTGACGCCCGTCTTGCGAATCTCCTGCACCAACCGGCCGGGAATGGCTCCGATATAGGTGCGACGATGGCCGCGGATGTCGGCCTCGTCGCGTATGCCGCCGAGCGCGATGCGGATGAATTTTCGTCCGATGGCGCGGGCGATGCTTTGGCCGAGCGAGGTTTTGCCGACTCCGGGCGGGCCGGCGAAGCACAGGATCGGGCTGCGGCCTTCCCGATTTAGAATGTGGACGGCGAGATATTCGAGGATGCGTTTCTTTACCTGTTCGAGTCCGTAATGGTCGGCGTCGAGGATTTCCTCGGCGTGGTTTAGATCGAGGACGTCCTCGGTGGAGTTCCGCCAGGGCATTTCGATCAGCCAATCGAGATAATCGCGAATGATGCCGTGCTCGGGCGAGGCTTGCGACATGCGCCCGAGCCGATCGAGTTCGCGATCGGCTTCCTTCAGCACCTGTTCAGGCATTTCGGTTTTGTCGATGCGTTCGCGCAGAGACTGGATTTCGGCGGCCATGGGGTCGCCTTCGCCCAGTTCCTTGCGGATGGCTTTCATTTGCTCCTGCAGGTAGTAGCGTCGTTGGGATTTGTCGATTTCCTGACGCACGTCGGTTTGGATCTTCTTGGCCATTTGCAAAACTTCGAGTTGGTTTTGCAGGGTGGCGTTGATCTTCAGCAGACGATCGGCAACGCTGAAGGTTTCCAGCAGTTCCTGTTTTTGAACGACGCCGAGCGAGAGATTGGCGGCGAGGAAGTCGGCCAGGGGGCCGGGGTTCTTGATGCTCTGAATGATTTGCAGAGCTTCGTCGGGGACGTTGGGGCTGAGCTCGATGACCTGTCGCGCCGTTTCGCGCGAGTTGTGGACCAGGGCTTCGAGTTCCAGGGAAGGTTGGAATTCATCCTCGTGCGGGTGGATCAGGGCGCGCCAATAAGGCTCCGTTTCTACGATCTTCACCAATCCGGTGCGGAGCACTCCGTGGACCAGCAGGTTGTTCGAGCCGTCCGGCATGCGCAGCAATTTCAGCACGTGGGCGACGGTCCCGACGCGATAGATGTCGTTGATGCCGGGATCCTCGATCTCTTCCTGGCGCTGCGTGAAAACCGCGAGCAACTTGTCGCCGGCCAAGACGGCGTCCATCAGTCGGCGTTTTTTCTCGCGGCCAATGCTCAGCGGGACGACCGTGCCGGGAAACACCACGACGTTGCGCACCGGCAGAATCGGTAATTCCGGCGGAATAGTCGGAGGCGGCGACTCGATCGACGGGACTTCGCCGGAGTCGCCCGCGGGGGCGATCGCCGCTCCGTCTAGCTGGTCGTCATTCGCGGGACTGTGATCCATAGGTAACCTTCTCTATATGCAGCTTCGATACGTTCCATATCAATCGATTCGGGCAGATCGACCTCGCGCCAGAACGGGCCTTCGTCGATTTCCATGGCGTGGATGCTGAGCGGACCTTGCTCGGGCGTCGGGCGCGGTTGCTCGCGGACGCCCTTGACGATGATCTGATTATCGCGGCACTCGACGTTAATATTTTCATGGGGCGTGCCCGACAATTCCACGCAGATGTAATAGGCGTCGCGAGTTTCGTAGACGTTGACGGCCGGGCGCCAACTGCCCGAATCGCGGAAGCGGACGAAGTCGCGTTTTTGCATTTCGTCCATGATGTCGTAGATTTTCCGCGACCACTGCTCGAATTCCTCGTTTTGGCCGAAATTGCCGACCGACATATCTCACCGTTTGGCACTTGACCTGGATATCGCGGCCCGTAGCGACCACGCTGACGCCCGCGCCGGTATTGTAACCTCTGCCGCTGAATTTACACGCCTTATCACCGAGACCAGAAACGTTCTCGGGGCCGATTGATCTCGCGGGCGTTCATGTTATAGTGCGGCGGGACCAGGCGAAAGAAGTTCGGCGACGAGAGGATCGGCTAATGCAACGGATTGCCTGGGTCGTGTGCGCCTTTATCGTAACTTTCAGCGGCTGCGCGAAGAACGCCGAGGTAACGACGCGTCCCCCGCCCCCGCCTTTGTTGGCGACTCGCAATGCCGTCGCGCGGCATGTCACGCCCGCCCGTACGCCTCGGCCGGCCGCGATCGTTCATCGTTCGAGGCCCTGTCAGGCGATTGAACCGGATTGGATTCCCGCCGGCGGCATCAAACGCGACAAGTGGGATGTAATCGTTGTTCACCATTCGGCCGCCCCCACGGCCACGCCCAAGGGCATGGATAACTATCACCGCAACGAGCGAAAGTGGAAGAACGGTCTGGGTTATCATTTCGTGATCGGCAACGGCGTAAACACGCCCGACGGTCGGATCTACGTCGGGTCGCGCTGGAAACGTCAAATCACCGGCGCGCACTGCAAGGCCAAAAGCGGCAGGTATTTCGGCGTCCGGCGGCCGAATAATTTTTTTAATGCGCACGGCGTCGGAATCTGTTTGATCGGCCATTACGATCACAGTCGGCCGAGCAAGAAGCAGTTGGCGGCCCTGGAGAGGTTGGTGGCGTTTCTTTGCGACCATGCCCGGATTAACCCGTCGAACATATACGGCCACGGCGAGGTCACGCATAAAACCGCATGCCCGGGAAAGTACCTGGCGCGCGAGCTGGCACAGGTGCGCGCGTCGGTCAACCAGACGATCGTGGCTGGGCAGCATTAAAGCGGGGGAGGGGGCGACGGCGCGCCAGGTTTAGGGATTGATTACGACTTCGCCGCGGGCGCGAATACGCACTTTCACCGGACCGTGAGCGGCGCGAACATGGGCGTCGAATGAGGCGACGTCTCCGACCAGTTCTTTGCCCACGCTTTCCACAATATCGCCGATCTGGATCTCAGCTCGATCGGCCGGGCTGCCGGCGATAACGTCGATCACCGCCACGCCTGAAGCGGCGGCGCTGACCTCCATGCGACGCCGAACGATGGAGTTCAGGTCCGTCAATCTCATGCCGCGCCATAGCACGGCGCCGCCGCGCATCCAACTGACGTGGCTGATCTCGCGGCGTTGCACGAGCGGATGTACGATCAGGCTGATAAGGTTGCGTCGAAGCTCGATTTTAACGCGCCGGCCGGGCGGGGTTTGGCCGACGAGTTCGGCGAGCGAACCCGGTCCGCTGACATCTTGATCCTGGAATCGTAAAACCATGTCGCCTTCGCGCAAGCCGATGGCGCCCGTAGGGCCGGCCGGGTCGATCTGTTGGATAACGGCGCCGAGAGGGGCGTCCAAGCCCGCGAGATCTCGTTCTTCGGATGTCGCCGAGCGAACGGTTAATCCGAGATATCCGTATTCAACCTGTCGCCCCTCGGTGAGTTCGTGAATTAAACGCCGGCGGGCCTTGGTCATCGGGATTGCGAAACCGACGCCCTCGTCGGCCGGGGCACGCGTGTGCATCGCGGTGACGACGCCGACCAGTTCGCCGCGGATGTTGAACAGCGGGCCGCCCGAACATCCGGGATGGATCGGAGCGGTGGTTTGTATCATGTCGGCGTAGAAGCGGTCGTCGACTTCGCCGAGACCTGGCAGAGTTCGATCGAGGTTTGAGATTACGCCGATGGAAACGCTCAGGTTTCCGTCGGCGCCGATGCCGTAGGGGTTGCCCAGCGTGATCGACCATTGTCCGCGCGCTACGATCGACCAATCCGCGATCTTGACCGGCACGAGGTCGTCGCGATCCACCTTTAGAACCGCCAGATCACCGCGGGGATCCGCGGCCCAAACCCTCGCCTTCATCGTGCTCCGGTCGTGGAACAAGATCTCGATTTCTTCGGCGGATTGAACGACGTGTTCATTCGTCAGGATCAGGCCGTTGCGATCCATGACCGTGCCGCTGCCGTTAACCGTCACCATTTGCTCGTAGATGCCCGCGTCGTCTTCGTCCGACAACGACGCCATATAGCGGCGTTGCACGCGAATGCCCACGACGCTCGGGGCGACTTGGTCGACGACGTTTTGAAAGGCATGCTCGATCCAGGCCAAGTTGGGTTTCTCGTCGGCGACGTCGCGATCCGCGTCACCGCCGGCGCGCAGGGGGGCGAAAACGGCGCCGCCGATAAAGAGCACGAAAGCCCAAACCCAAATTCGCATTTCAAAAGAACGTGCGGGCGAGATTCGAGATTGCATTTTCATTAGATGCTTAGTCCGGGTACCCAGTGGACAGCCCAACCGAAAACGGCGTCGCGGCCATACTTCAGTCCGCATCCTGTTTTTCGGTTAATCGAGACACAGACATCATTATGCCGCTATCGGCGCGGGTGGAAAGGGGGCTGCGAATATCGAGCTAATATCTTGCTAGTACAGGAGTTGCGGGCGATGACCTCAACATTCACGCTCCTGAAACGGCCCGCACGGGCAAAAACGCAGTCCGATAGGTTCAGCGACAAGCGCGGGTGAGTCGATACAAGTGGTATGAGTGACACGAATGATAAAGATGCGTCCGTTCCCAACGAGTTTGTAGAGGCCGAAGAACGCCGTACGGGGGATCGGCGAGCGGTGGTCGATCGCCGTTCCGGCTTCGATCGTCGTCGAGGCCCGGGTCGGAGGCGAACCGAATATCGTCGTGACGCCGAAGAAGGGCACATGAACGAGGAACAGCTCGAGTTCCTCAAAGCCATGGATGAATACAAACGCGTAAATCACCGTCCTTTTCCCACATGGACCGAAGTGCTCGACGTCATCCTCTATCTGGGTTACCGCAAGGTCGCCCCGGTTGGTGAATTTAAGATGACGAAGGGACGCCAACACCCGCTCAGGGGGAGTTGAGCCGTCGGCCTGGGCTGTGTTACAGAACCCGTGCTCCGTCAAGCGCCCGTTTAAGAGCAAACTCAAATAAAACGTAGCGTCCGACCCCCGTGTCGGACGTGGATAATCAGAACCCCGAGCGCCAGCGGGCGAGCCGCAGCATCGAACAAACTACGGCCGAGGGCGGCTGAACCGCGTATCAATCGAATTGTGCGGGATCCTGGGGTTGGTTGACTTCCGAGCAGCGGCTTACAGTTTGCCGGCGATCCATTTTTCCAGCAGAGCGCGCGCGTCGGAATCGCGCATTTGCGTCGGGGGATGTTTCATAGTGAAGCTCGAAATCGCTTCGAGCGGGCCGCCCTCGCCGCGATCGCGCGCCAATTTCGCGCAGCGTATCGCGTCGATTGCGACGCCGGCGCTGTTGGGTGAATCCTCGACGCTTAGGCGCATTTCGAGATTGCACGGCACGTGGCCGAACCCGCGCCACTCCATGCGGATGAAGCAGATTTTGTTGTCCTTCTGCCACGCGACGTAATCCGACGGTCCGATGTGGATGTTGTCGGGATCGAGCGGGGCGTCCAGTTGCGACTGCACCGACTGCGTTTTTGATATCCGCTTGGCGCCCAGGCGCGTCTGTTCGAGCATGTTCAGGAAATCGGTGTTTCCGCCGGTGTTGAGTTGGTAGGTGCGGTCGAGCTTGACGCCTCGGTCGCCCGTCAGTCGGGTGAGGACGCGGTGCGTGATGGTGGCGCCGAACTGGCTTTTGATGTCGTCGCCGACGATCGGCACGTCCCGTTTGCGAAACTGGCCGGCCCATTCGGGGTTGGAGGCGATGAAGACCGGCATGCAATTGACCAGCGCCGTGTTCGTATCGAGCGCGGCCCGGGCGTAGCAACACGCCGCCTCCTCCGAGCCGACCGGCAGGTAGCAAACTAAAACGTCAGCTTTTGACTCGGCCAGGATCTCGGCGACGTTGCACGGTTTTTCGTCGGCGACTCGAAAAGCGTGATCCTCCGGGTAATTTTGCATATGTTTTGCGACGCCGTCCAGCACAGGTCCCATTCGCACCTTGACGCCCGTCGTCGGCAGTTCGGGTTGAAAGACGGTCGTGCAGTTAGGCGGCGCGAAAACCGCCTGCTCCAGGGGGCGCCCGACCTTACGTCGATCGACGTCGAACGCCGCCACGACCTTGATATCACGCAAGCGGTATCCGCCGAGTTCGTGGTGCAACAGTCCGGCGGACTCGATCGATTCTTCATCGCAGTAATATGCGAGACCTTGCACTAACGAGCTGGCGCAATTCCCCACTCCCGCTATAGCCAAGCGTATCTTGCCCATCTGGTACCTCTCTCGCTCTTGACGACTCATATTCTGCCGCAATCGCCGACAAATACAAGTCCTTGCGTCGATGGAGTTCATGCGACGCCGAAAGAGTCGAGCATTTTCAATTAGGAACCAGGCCGCAACCAGTTTTTTACCGGGGGGCGCGCTTGAATGCGCGGCGCCGGCCGGGCTGAAGCCCGGGGCTCTTCATCTGGATACGAGGCTTTGTCTTTGAGACGCTACATCAAGTAGCCGCCACCGTCAGATCCGCGCCCTTGCCGGCGGCGGCGGCTAGGATGGCTTGATCGAGATCAGCGATCAGCTCGTCCGGGTCCTCGATTCCGACCGAGATGCGTACGAGTCCGTCGTCGATATTGGCGTGCTTGCGGGCGTCGGCGCCCATTGAAGCATGGGTCATGCTGGCGGGATGCTGAATCAGCGACTCGACGCCGCCGAGGCTGACCGCCAGCGTGCAAAGTTTAACGGCATTCATCATCAGGCGACCGGCCTCGATGCCGCCTTTCAGGCCGAAACTGACGACGGCGCCGCCCCCGCGGGATTGTCTGCGTGAAAGTTCGTATTGCGGGTGGCTTTCGAGATAAGGGTAGCGCACCCATTCGATTTGCTCATGGTTTTCCAGGTGCTTGGCGATTTTAAGGGCGGACTCGCAATGCCGCCTCATGCGCAAGGCCAGGGTTTTGATGCCGCGATGGACGAGAAAAGACTCCATCGGCGGCAACACGCCGCCGAAGTGGTTCAAGGATTTGCGGAAGGTCGGGTAGTCGCTTTCATCCTTTAGTACAATCATCCCTCCCACCACGTCGGCGTGCCCGTTCAGGAATTTTGTCAGGCTATGCACGACCACGTCCGCCCCGTGCTCGATCGGCCGCTGCAGGATCGGGCTCATGAAGGTGTTGTCGATGACTAGTTTAGCGCCGGCTTCGTGAGCTGTCCGCTCCGCCGCCTCCAAATCGACGACCGTCAGAGTCGGATTGCCCGGCGTCTCGACGTAGACGACTTTTGTATTAGGGCGAAGCGCCTGCTTGACGTTATTGATGTCCGAGGCGTCGACCATGGTGGACTCGATCCCGTATTTCGACAGAACGCTCCCGATCAGGGTGCAAGTCGGCCCGTAGACGGCGTCGCCGCAGACGATGTGATCTCCGGCTTTGAGCAGCGTGGCCAGCGCGGTATGGATCGCCGCCATTCCGCTGCCGCAGGCCAGAGCCTTGGCGCCGCCTTCCAGCGCGGCGACGGCGTTTTCCACCGCCTCGACCGTAGGATTGCCCATGCGCGAGTAGATATACCCCGAGCCGCTGCCGGCGAAGAGAGCAGCGCCCTGTTCGGCGGTCTCAAACGAGAACGTGGATGTTTGATAAATCGGCTGCACGACCGCGAGGTGCTCGTTTTTCTCCAATCCCGCGTGCACGGCCAATGTGTCAATCGACATCTCTTGATGCTCTTTCATCGCTACCTGCCTATTCTGTTTGAACTAGTTTCGTTTCGCCGCCTTGCGGGTTTGAAAAGCGCCGGAGCCGGTCCGGCGCGAACACGGTTATATAAACCTGTATTATAGCATGAACCTTTGTATGGCAAGGGGTACGCGGGCGAACGGGATCGATGTTGCTCATTTCAACCATCGCGACGAAACGCGTTTTTTGACGAGCAGTTGCACAACCGCGCGTCCTTTCGATAATGCAGCCGGGACATGGATACTGGCGGCCGCACGGCGGATCTCAGTCACCAAGTTCCAGTTTGGCTTATGAAAATCCGCGCGAATCGGAGGCGCACATGCAGACAGCCGCCAGTTATGAAGACGCAAAGGAACGCCGCTATCCGGAGCAAATCGCGATTGCGATCGTGAAGGACGCCGCGGGAAAGTACAACCCGATCACGCTTAGCTGGGCGATGCGTACGTCTCTCGAACCGCCGATGGTCGCCATTTCCGTCGGGATCGAGCGGCATTCCGCCGGGGCATTACGGCATTCGCGGGCCTTCGTGTTGAGTTGGCCGTCGTCTAAGATGCAGACGGACGTGTTGTTTCATGGGACAAAATCCGGCGCTGATCTGGACAAACTCGCCGAGTGCGGCACGGTTTCGGCGCCGGCGACGAAGATCGACGGCGTCCTGCTGGCCGACGCCGTCGCCAATTTTGAATGCAAGCTGGTGTCCGAACACGCGACGGGAGACCATATTATTTTCGTCGGCGAAGTCGTGGCTTCGCACGTCAACGCGGACGCGACGGTTCGCCGCCTTTACACGCTTGGCGACGAGCAAATGGGGGCGGCGTGCACTGATTAGAGCTTGTTAGTCTCTTTCCGTAGCGTGCGACGCCCCGCCGGACGTAGAAGCGTATCGGCGTTCTCGGTCGACCGGGGCGTCGGCCGCCGCATGTAAATGGGAAATGCCATATCGGCGAGGCCGGGTTTAATTGATCGAGACATGGATGAAGCGCGCATGGCGACAAACCAACCGAGCCATATAGACGATAAAAGCGGAATCAGCAGGCTTGACGTCGGCGACACTATCCAGGCGGCCGTGCTGACCGTCTCGGATCGCTGTGCGGCGGGTGAGATGAAGGACACCGCCGGTCCGGCGACGGCCGCGTTGCTCGCGGATAAATTACACGCTCATCCGGCCTGGACCGGGATAGTGCCGGACGAAGCGGACGCAATCGAATCGACGTTGAAAGAGGTTGCCGACCGCGGCATCGACTTGCTGGCGACGGTCGGCGGTACGGGCTGCGGCCCGCGCGACGTCACGCCCGAGG
>Ga0180434_10010260_pt1 | contig 10059 bp, 4 predicted proteins | sample SS_ome_7_FD_132453 | JGI IMG/M metagenome (GOLD analysis project Ga0180434, IMG submission 132453) | Hypersaline lake sediment archaeal communities from the Salton Sea, California, USA - SS_1_D_2 metaG | ecosystem: Environmental > Aquatic > Non-marine Saline and Alkaline > Hypersaline > Sediment... | reverse complement strand
GAACGTGATAAGACGTTGATCCCGAATGCCGCGCGCGGAGCCGGCCTGCGCCGATCGGGATTGTGATACCGAACTCGCCGGACCCAGCGTAAGGAGACGTGAGATGGCCCTTCCTACCCTATTCCGACATCGCCCGGTCAGCCGGGTGACCGATCCGTTCGACAACCTCGAACGCTTGATGCAGCGGATGTTCGAAGAATGGCCGACCGAATTCGCCGGAGAAGGCTACCCGGTGGATATCAGCGAAGAGGACGACCATCTGGTGGTCGACGCCGAGATGCCCGGCTTTAAGAAGGAGGAGATCGACGTGTCGATCGAGAACGATGTGTTGTCGATCCACGCCGAGCGAACGGCCGAGCCGTCGAAGGGCCGTCCCTACTTGCAGGAACGGCAACTGACGCGGGTCGAGCGGCGGTTCCGTCTGCCCTGCACCGTCGATCCGGAATCGGTCGACGCGAAGCTCGAAGGCGGCGTGCTGCACATGGAGATGAAGAAGTCCGAAGCCGAGCAGGTCCGGAAGATCGCCGTGAAATAGGGAACTCGCTTGCGCGTCAGCTCGCTTCCGACGAATTCGACGCGTAAGCCATTGCGTGATGCAAACTCGCCCCGCTTGGCTGTCTTGAGGCCGGCCCCCGCATCGCGCCAGCGGGTTTCCGCCAGTCGATGGCGGCCAGCATTCCGTGGACAGTAACCGTTCACGGACGGGTGGCTGTGTGGCAGGCAATTGGAACAGGAGGAAACAGAGACAACCGAGGCGTGAATCTCTGTTTCCTCTGTCTTCTTGTTCCGTGTTCCGCTCCTGCGGCTCTTTTCGCCGTGTTCGAATGAGCTTGGCATCCATGGTGCGCGTAGGTATCCTTCAGTCACAATTGGCCAAAGCTCTGATGGCCTGCAAGGCCGCTGGATTGGGCCGGGAATTTTGGAGGAACTGGCTTCCGAATCAGCCGCAAGCGGACCAGTGCGTCTCTTCCCTTGCCTCTCCGTTACCTCTCTGTTGCCTCCGTTTCCGTCTGTTCATCAGCGCCGCCTACCCAAGTCGTGAACGGTTAGCGTGGACACACCCTCCGGCTGCCACCCAGACCCACCCGCCAGGATGGTCTCTGACGCCCAGGTCTTCTTGCCTTTTTCGCCCAATTAGTCTGGTTGACAGTCGGTGCCCCGATTGGGTACACTGAGCGGCTTGTATTTCTTGTGCCGCCCGTGGCAGATTCGCGGATAGCCGGCGGTGTGCAACCAATGAATGGGAGAGACAGAACCATGTACCTCTTGGGAGTGATCTGTAATCGACTGCGGCGGCATGCCGCGGGGGCATCGGCGCTGGCATGCGCGCTGGGGCTGTGGGCTGGTTTTCCGTCGTTGGCCACTGCGGCCGCGGAGACCGCCGAAGCGACCGGGGCCGCCAGCGAGGCCATTTTCGGCGTCTATTGGGCCGTCGCGTTTCTCGGCTCGCTGGTCGCGCTGTTCTTCGCCTTCCGCTTCTACAAGGAGATGAAGGCCTCCGACGAAGGGACGCCGGAGATGGTCGAAATCGCCGGTCACGTCCGCACCGGGGCCAACGCCTACCTCTGGCAACAGTACAAGGTGGTCTTCCTGTTCTTCGTGGTCATCTGTGCCCTGCTGGTCTGGTTCGCCTTCGGCCTGGAAGTGCAGAGCCGCTGGGTGCCGTTCGCCTTTTTGACCGGCGGGTTCTTCTCCGGCCTGGCCGGCTGGATCGGCATGAAAACCGCCACCTGGGCCAGCAGCCGCACCGCCGCGGGCGCCCAGAAATCGCTCAACCAGGGCCTCCAGGTCGCCTTCCGCAGCGGGGCCGTGATGGGCCTGACCGTCGTCGGCCTCGGCCTGCTGGACATCACGCTCTGGTTCCTCGCCCTGTATTGGGTCGTGCCGATGATCTTCGGGGCGACAATGACGCTCGAACAAATCACCGTCACGATGCTCTGCTTCGGCATGGGTGCCAGTAGCCAGGCGCTGTTTGCCCGGGTGGGCGGCGGTATCTTCACCAAAGCGGCCGACGTCGGCGCCGACCTGGTCGGCAAGGTCGAGGCCGGCATCCCCGAGGACGACAAGCGCAACCCGGCGACCATCGCCGACAACGTGGGCGACAACGTCGGCGACGTGGCCGGCATGGGCGCCGACCTGTACGAATCGTACTGCGGTTCGATTCTGGCGACCGCCGCCTTGGGCGTGGCCGCCTTCTCGACCGACGCGCTGGTGCCCGAGGGAAGAACGGGCCTCGAGATGCAGCTTCACGCGTTGTTCCTGCCGATGGTGCTCGCCGGGGTGGGCATCCTGCTTTCGGTGGCCGGCGTGTTCATGGTGCGGACCGAGGAAGACGCCTCGCAGAAGACCCTTTTGAAGGCCCTTGCCCGGGGTATCGACCTTGCTTGCATTGCGGTCGTCTTCGCCGCCGTGGCCCTGACGTACTTCATCCTGCCCGACTTCATGGGCGTTTCGGTGAGCGTGATCGTGGGTCTGGCCGCCGGTTGGATCATCGGCAAGTGGACCGAATACGCCACCAGCGACGAGTTCGCGCCGACGAAGGGCCTGGCCGATCAGGCGTTGACCGGTCCGGCAACGATCATCATCGGCGGCATCGCCGACGGCATGAAGAGCGTTTGGGTGCCGGTGATCACCGTCTGCGTGGCCACGCTGTTGGCCTTCGGGTTCGCCACGCAGGGCAACTTCGGCGATGTGGAGTGGTTCTCCATGGGCCTCTACGGCGTGGGCATTGCCGCGGTCGGCATGCTCAGCACGCTGGGGATCACGCTGGCGACCGACGCCTACGGCCCGATCGCCGACAACGCCGGCGGCAACGCCGAGATGGCGGGCCTCGACCCGATGGTCCGCGAGCGGACCGACGCGCTCGACTCGTTGGGCAACACCACGGCGGCCACCGGCAAGGGCTTCGCCATCGGCTCGGCCGCTCTGACGGCCCTGGCCCTGCTGGCCGCCTACGTCGAGGAGGTGCGGATCGGTTTCGAGCGATGGGGCGTTTCCGCGTTGGCCGACGCCGACGTGGGCATCTACAAGATCTCCGACAAGTTCATCGGTCAAGTCGTGACCGGCAAGGATGGCAACGAAGTCCACAGTTACCTCGCCTTCCCCGAGAGCGTGGCCGACGAGGAGATTCGCGATTCCTGGAAGGCGATCGACACCCGGACCGGCCCGCAGCCGGTCAATGAATTGATCGAGGCCTTCACCAGCGAAAAGGCGGGCCGCGAGCGGCTGCGGTTCAAGGCGACCGAAGCGCCGCTGGTCAACGTCAAACGGGCAACCATGCCCGACTTCACCCACTATTATGAAGCGAACCTGATGAACCCGAAGGTTCTGGTCGGCGTCTTTCTCGGGGCGATGGCCACGTTCGTCTTCTGCGCGATGACGATGAAGGCGGTCGGTCGCGCGGCGTTCGGCATGGTCGAGGAGGTCCGCCGCCAGTTCCGCGAAAAGCCCGGCATTATGGCAGGCACCGAAGCACCCGACTACGCCGCGCCGGTGGCCATCAGTACGAAGGCGGCCCAGCGCGAGATGATCATGCCGTCCATCTTGGGCCTGGCGATGCCAGTGCTGGTCGGCCTGGTCCTCGGCGTGGCCGGCGTCTTGGGCCTGCTGGTCGGGGCGCTGACCTGCGGTTTCTGCGTGGCCGTTTTCATGGCCAATGCGGGCGGCTCCTGGGATAACGCCAAGAAGTATATCGAGAAGGGCGCCCACGGCGGCAAGGGCACCGACGCCCACAAGGCGGCCGTGGTCGGCGACACCGTCGGCGACCCCTTCAAGGACACCAGCGGCCCGAGCCTGAACATCCTCATCAAGCTGATGAGCATGGTCAGCGTCGTGGCGGCCGGCTTCATCGTCCGCTACAGCATGGTCGCCATGGGCTGGCTGTAAGCCGACTCAACGCGACCTGAGCCTTGACAAACCCACGGGGGCGGCAGCCGAAGATCGGCTGCCGCCCCCGCTTTTGTTCCATGATCAAGGAGCAAGGACCAAGGAAGCGGTATGCCATCCGCTTTTCCCGCTCCCTATGCCGCGCGATCGCGCTGGATGGCGATCTCGTCGACCCCGTCGCCGTTGAAGTCGCCGACGGCCGGCTTGTCGCCGGGGCCGCCCAGCTCGAAGACGGCGTCGTGGGCGTCGCGCTCGAGGTTGGCGTTGCTGTCGAGGTACCACAGCCCGCCGTGGTAGACGCCGATCTCGTCGCGGCCGTCGCCGTTGAAATCGCCGACCACCGGCACATCGCCGGCGGCGCCGAATTCGGCCGTCACGTCGGCCGCGCTCCAGCGGCCGTCGCCGTCCATATCGAGAAACCAAGTCCCGTCGCGGAAGATGCCGATCGTGGCCACGCCGTCGCCGTTGAAATCGCCGGCGACCGGCTTATCGCCCGCATTGCCGAAGCGGAAGACGTGGTCGATCAGGTCGCTACGGAGTTTCTCCCCGTCGCCCGGCTTCATCATCCGCCGACCGATGGCCGCGTCGATCGGCTCCGGCGGCAGGTTCTTCGCCCGGCCGGTCGTCAGATTCTGAGCGTCGGGCAGACCCGGCTCGGCGTCGACTGCCCGGTGGTCGCCGATCCAGGCGGGGCCGAACACGCCGATGTCGGCCTTGCCGTCGCCGTCCCAGTCGCCCACGACCGGCAGATCGCCCGGGCTGCCGAGCTTCGCCCAGAAGTCATCGCTGTCGAACCTGCCATTGCCGTTGAGGTCCACGAGCCAAATGCCGTCGATGAACACACCGATCTCAGCAATGCCGTCGCCGTTGAAATCGCCGGCAATCGGCGTCGACCCGTGGATGCCGAACCGCTCGCGGCGGACCGGCGTACCCCGGCTATTGGCGATGACCCATTCGGTCTGGTCCAGGTTGGTGCCGGTCCATGTCCGCGGGTCGAAGTAGGGATTGCTCGGGTTGCCGAAGCCGTCTTCGGCCGTCCGTTCGCGTCGGGGATGGCCGGCGTTGATCACGCTGAGGTGCCACGTGTAGCCGCCCGGCCCGCCGCATCCGCCCATCGGCAAGTCGTAGCGTCCCGGCGGCATCGAGGGGATGTACATCACCACCGGCGAGACCGAAGCGATCGGCTGCGTCCGCGGCACCAGCGGCGGCTCCGGATGGGGCTCCCTCGGAAAGAGCGGGTACTCCGGAGGCGACTCCGTCGGCACGCGCTCAATGACCACTTCGCTGAAGTTGTACTGCACCGCGTCGTCGCCCATCGCCACCGGAATCCGCACGATCGCGTCGTCGCGCGGATCGACGGCCAATTGATTGAGGATCAGCGGGCTGACATTGTCGCTGGGATTGACCGCGATGCCGCCCTTGGTGCCCGGCGTGTCGAGGCTGTCGGTGTAGCCGTCCGGATGGGCTTGGAGGACCGTGTAGACTCCCGGCTCGAGCATCGTGAACTCGTAGTAGCCGTTTTCGTCGGTCACGGCGGTGATCGGCAGACCTTGACCGTCGAGCAGCGGCGCCCCGGTCCCGTCGCCAAGCTGCAACACGACGCCGGCAATCGGCCGGTCGTCGGCGGTGAACCGGCCGTCGCGCAGCGTGGCCGGGTCGGGGGTGGGAGCGTCTTGTTCGAGGCGAATGGTCGGCCCGTCCTGGAATACATAGCCGGAAATCTTCGCGGGGGTCATCTCGCAGAAGTTGTAGTCGACCGCATCGACGCCCGAGCCGAGGATCGCATCGACGATCTTGTCGGGCTCGACGAGGCTCCCACCGGCCGAGCCGGGATGCGTGCGACCATGCAAATAGCCTTCCGGCTGAATCTCCTCGACGCCGTAGGCGCCCGGCCGAAGACCCGTGAAGCGGTATTCGCCCTGGCTGTCGGTGGTGGTCGTGGCAATGCGGTTGCCCGAGGCGTCCAGCAGATGGACCGTTACGCCCGAAAGCATCGGTTCGCCGGGGTCGGGGATACAATCGCCGTTGAGTTCGCCATGCACGCGGCCCGAGATGCTCGCAGGCCGCAATTCGCCAAAGTTGTACTGCCGCGCGTGGACGCCCGGTTTGAGCACCGCGCCGGTGATCCGGTCGCCGGGGTTCTCCGCCGCGCCGCCGACGCTGCCGGCCGCGTCGAGCCCGTCGAAATAGCTCTCCGGCTGCGTCTCGGCCACGCCGTAGGTGGCTGCGTCAAGGCCGTCGAAGCGGTAGTAGCCCGAGGCGTCGGTCTGGCTGGTCCGGCCGGTCGGGTTGCCCTGGGCATCGAGCAAAACCAACTCCACGCCGCCGATGGGCTGCTCGCCGTCGTCGAACGCGCCGTTGTTGTTTGCGTCTTCATAGACGTAGCCGCTGATGCTCGCCGGCGGATATTCGCAGAAGTCATATCGCACCCCGCTTACGCCGGGCGTCAGCTCGACGTCGATGATCGAGTCGGGTCCCAGCAGCGAGCCGCCTTCCGAGCCGACATGGTCCGGGCCGTCGAAATAGCCCTCCGGCTGGATCTCGCGGACGCCGTAGACGCCCGGCCGCAGGTTCTCGAAGCGGTACTCGCCGTTGGCGTCGGTCTCGGTCGTTGCCAGCACATTGCCCGAGGCGTCCAACAGCTCGATCGTCACGCCGGCCAGCAGCTTCTCGCCCTCGTCGGGCGTGCAATTGCCATTGAGATCGGCATGAACCCGGCCGCTGATGCTGGCCGGCGGATACTCGCAGAAGTCGTACCGCACGCCATCGACGCCGGAACCGAGCGCGATGTCGATGATCGAGTCGGGCCCCAAGAGTGCCCCGCCGGCCGAGCCGACGCGATCGCCGCTATCGAAATAGCCCTCCGGCTGGACCTCCGTCACGCCGTAGACGCTGGGCATCAGCCCGACGAAGGCGTACTCGCCGTTGGCGTCGGTCCGCGTCGTATCGAGGATCGTCCCGTCGGCGTCGAGCAGCTGAATCGTCACGCCGTCGAGCAACTTTTCGCCAGGGTCGTAGGTGCAATCGCCGTCGAGATCGGCATGCACCCGGCCGCGAATGCTCGCCGGCAATACTTCGCCGAAGTCGTTGCGGATACTGTCGTCGCCGCCGAGCAGCGTGATTTCGGTAATCACATCGGTGCCGGCGACCGTGCCGCGCGTCGCGCCGTCGACCGTGCCGGCGGCGGCGCCGACGCTGAAGTACGGTTCGGGCTGCGTCTCGACGATCCGGTAGGTGCCCGGCAACAGGTCGCGGAAGGTGTAATTGCCCTGGGCATCGGTCGTTGCGGTGCGGCCGGTTTCCGCGTAGGAATCGCCTTCGAGCCGCAGGAGGCTCAGTGTGACGTCGCCGATTGCCGGCTCGTCGGCGTCGCGGAGGTTGTCCAGGTCGAGGTCTTCAAAGACGTTGCCCGAGATGGTGATCGGCAGGGGTGTTTGCTCAACGGCGAAGATCGCTCCGGCCGTATAGACCGGCCCCGGGACCGCGCCGGGCGGCATATAGGGGCTCGGCGGGATGTAGCCGTCGTCCGGCAGGTCGAGGCCCGAGCCGTCGAGCTTCTCGTCGTAGAAATCGAGGAAGATGTCGCTGCCTTCGGCGGCATAATAGTGGTCGGCGGCGAAGGTGGCCGACAGCTTCGAGGCCTCGAACTCATTGCCCTCGGCGACGGCGTTGGGGCTCAAGGCTCCTTGCTCGTCGACGTCGATGCTGAAGACGAGCTTCTCGCCCGCCTCGAAACCCTGGAAGTGGAAGACGAGCTGGGTGCCGCCGTCGGCGACTGAAACGTCGACGCTGTCGATGCCGTCTTGTTCGAGAATCTGGAGCCCGCCGGAGGCGAACGCCCCCGGAGCGTCCGGCTCGGTGTCGAAGAAGACATCGCCGATCGTCAGGCCGTCGCCGTACTTGTCGGTGTCGATGACCAGATCGGTGAGCTGGGTACCGGGGGCGCCGCCGTTGAAGGTGATTTCGATCACGTCGCCGACGTCGTCTTTGCCGCTGCCATCCTCGAAGTAGACGGCCCCGATATGGATCGGCGCGAAGTCGGCCGCGAGCAACTGTCGCGACTCGAGCGGTTCAATGCCGCATTTATGCATCCGCGAGGCCGCGTTGCCTCCGCCATCCATGGAGCGAGACCGGCGAGAGCGACCGAACAGCTTGTGTTTTCCAAACAGGCCCACAACAACCTCCGTGTTGATTCATGTGGCCGCGTTGATTTGATGCTCAGTAGGTCCGAGTCCCGTCATATCCCTCGTTGAACGGCCGCCGAAGGCGCTTCCGCGCGTCATTCCCGCCTTCGCGGGAATGACGATTAGGTGATCCATCTTGTTTGTCAAAACCCCTAAGGCGGAACTACGAAGGACATCGAAAATCTCACTCCATCCAGGTATCCGCGTTCGGTTCCGGCTGCTGCGAGACATCCCGGCGCGCCGCGCCGAGTCGCCAGAACCGGACCGTGGTGTCGAAGCTCCCCGAAACCAACAGACCGCTGCCGGAATCGTAGGCCAACGCGCTGATCGAGCCGGTATGGCCAACCAGCCGGTAGGCTTCGCGTTGTGTCTTGAGGTCCCAGACGTGGATCACGTTCGTGCTGCCGCCGGTGGCCAGCATAGTGCCGCCGCAGAAGCAGGCCGCCGTCGTTCGGCCGTGCCTGGCGGGCAAGTCGGCGCCGCGCGTGCCGCTTTGAACGATCCAAATCCGGGCCGAGCCTCCCTCGCCGCCGGAGGCCAAAAGCACGCCGTTGGGGGAAAAGGCCAATGTATGGATCGGCCCGCGATGGTCGACCAACGTACGCACGACCCGGCCGTCGGCCACATCCCAAACGCGAACGCGGCGGTCGGCACCGGCGACCGCCAGTTGGCGCCCGTCGGGCGAGAAGCTCAACGCGCGGCAGTCGGCCGGGCTGTCCTCGAGCGTCCGGAGAGTCCGGCCCTGCTCGCCGTGGAGCACCCGAACCCGGCCGCCAAACGTCCCGGCCGCGAGTTGCTCGCCGATCGGATCGAAAGCCAGGGCGCGGATCGGCTGGTCTTCGGCGGCATGGGTGCGGAGCAGATCGCCCTTGGCGGCGTCCCAGAGTTGGACCAGTCCGTCATCGCCGGCGGTGGCCAGTGTGGTGCTATTGGGCCGAAACACGGCGGCGCGGATCCAGTCCTCATGGCCGGCCAGCCGGTGCAGTCGTTTTCCCTCGGGGAGGCTGTACACCCGAACCAGATGGTCGTCGCCGACGACGGCCAGCAGGCGTCCGTCGGATGCCAGGGCCACCGCCGACGCCACCGGCGCCCGATTGCCCGCCTCGGGGCCGCCCAGTTCGATCGTCCGTTGCGGCGACCGCAGAGTGAAGTCGGCTTCGGCGGCAGTAGATACAGCGACCGTGCCGGTGACGAGCGCCAGCCCGAGCAGTGTGGTTAACCACGGTTTCAACATGCCCATTCCCCGATTGGTGCCAGTATCCCGATGACATACCGCCGGCGCATGCGCGCGTCGGCCGACAGTCGTCCTTCTTACTCATCGGCAGGATGCCAGGGCCAACCTGTATGAACTTTCGGCAAGATGCCGAAAAAACAGGATGGGGGGAATGGGTTGGCTGGGGCGGCGGGAATCCGAAATCCGCGCTACTTCCGAGTCCAGGAAGAGCAAATCGCTAAGGAACGCTGATAGACGCTCATAAGGAAAAGAGGAGCCGCGGCAAAACCGGCTCGGCTTTCCTTGCGTCCCTATTCGCGCTGATCAGCGTTCATTGGCGGCTTCCAAGCAGGCGAGCGGCTAGGGCTTTATTACTTCTGGATGTTCGGGTAGACGGACTTCAGTTTCGTGCGGGCGTCGTCGATTTGCATTTGCCAGTCGACGCCGCGTTGGGTTTGGTTGACGTCCTCGTGCCAAGCGGTCGTTTCCTGGCCAAGTTGCTCCGCGCTGGCGATGCGGCGTCCCGCGACGCATTGGCGGGTCATGCTGCTTAGTTCGTTTTCGGCGATGTTCAGCCAGCTTCCGTGCTTGGGCGTGTAGTGGAACTCGATTCGGCGGACCAAGGAGCGGGCCCGTGATGGTTCGAAGACTTCGCAAAAGGCTCCCGGGGTGTGCGTGTTGAGATTGTCACAAACCACCAGCACCTTCTCACAATCCGCGTAGCGCCCCTCCAACAGGCTTGCCATCTCCGTGGCCCCGTCCACCTTGGTTTTTTGG